>Ga0206839_1002_pt2 | contig 116468 bp, 80 predicted proteins | sample Alteio_BWOrgCont_27_FD_152883 | JGI IMG/M metagenome (GOLD analysis project Ga0206839, IMG submission 152883) | Enriched cells from forest soil in Barre Woods Harvard Forest LTER site, Petersham, Massachusetts, United States -... | ecosystem: Environmental > Terrestrial > Soil > Temperate forest >... | reverse complement strand
ATCACCGAAGGCAAGAAAGAACCGGGCCTTATATCCTTTTGCCGTATCCAGTTTTTTTACCACATTTTCCAGCGTATTGCCCATCTCCACTGGGTTAGTGATAGGGCCAAGCGGCTGCACTTCCAGGTTATTGATACCGCCATCCCACATAAACGATTTATTCCATGCCAGGTTAAAGAGCGTAAGTGAGTTGCGTTTCCCTTTCAGCCCGTTGATGCCGTGGCTCAGGCCATGGTCCACATGTGTGAAGCCAGACCATTGCGTATGGCAACTGGCGCAGGAAGTAGAGTTATCACGGGAGAGTATGGGATCGAAGAAAAGTTTCCTGCCCAGCTTAAAGCCCTCCAGGGTCGGCTTGTTTTTAGATACATTGTATACAGGTTTTGGCCAGCCCTCCGGGCGAACAAATTGTATATCTTCTTCCTTTATGTCAAACCCGTAGGAAATGCCAAGTATGAGTATCCCTATAAAAAATGGCAACACATATTTTAACGCTTTTCTCACTTAGTCTATTTTTTAATTGCGTTAGCTTTATTCTGTTGAAAACATTCGGGCATACTTATCGGCTATGATATTGGCTTCTTTCCCGGGTATCACCACACTATTGAATTCAGATAGGTTTAAATTCCCTTTAAACCATGCCGCAGCATTTGCTTTTATATGTATAACCGGGTTGCTCCCAGTGCCGATATCAATGGAATTGCGCAATTGTATTTGTACCGTCCTTGCTGCATTGTATGGGGACATATAGCCGCCTATATGAAATTCAAAACCATGATGGAATGTTTTGCACACATTGGAATGGCCTTCCAGCTTGGCCATAATGTAGCCGCTGTTCCATGCCCAATACATTCCTTTTGATGGGTCCAGGTCTCCGCCATTGGCCCCCGAAGTATTGGCGATACTGTCTACGCCTACCACAAAATGAAGAGAGGTATATTTTCCAGCCGGGACATTATCTATATGAAAAGTTAGTGTTTCCTTATCTTCCGCATCTACAAGGTGGCCGTTTGTATCAGGTACAAACATATTGCCAGACGACAATTTTAAATTCGTAATGTAGAACCGGAAAAGATCAATATACAGCGTATCCCCATGCTCATTGATATAGTATTTATCAGAGAGTTGTAAAGGGCTGCCATTAAATACCGGGTCTATGATGATCGTTACCCTGCCGTTATGTTCATTTTTACAGTAAGCGTTGCCAGGCATCATGCCATACAGCAGTGTAATAAAAAATACTGTAAAAAGCAGGCGGTTCATTCCACGAAATTAAGGGTTTATCTGCTATCTGGCGGTGGCGGCGGCCCTTCTCTATCCACAGGCGGTGGATTTCCTTCCGGGCCTGGGCCACCGGGTGGTGGAGGGCCACCATGTCCCGGCCCATTCATTTGTTTTATTACATCTCCTATGATTTTATCAAAATCAGTCTTTTGTGCTTCTGTGCATAATGTTCTCACCTGCCTGAAGTGCTGGTAGGTGACTATTTCTATCTGTTTCTGGTTATTGGCAATGAGTTGCGCTATTGAATCAGGGTTGATATTGTTTTGGCTGCCGTTTTTCAAACTGGCAAACAAAGCCTGTCGATAGTCCATAGCTTCATGCCTTAGTCTGCGCATGGCGCCCTGGTGGTCTTTGATGAGCAGGTCATATTGTTTTGTTTGGTCGCCGGTAAATTGCAGGTTGCGGATCACAAAATCACGGGGTGTTTCATGAGGCCCCTGGTGCATCGCTGGCTTTAACAGGATAGTGGTAATGAGCCCTGCATTACAGAGTACCAGTAGTATAACTGCCCATTTCCATATCCTTGTTACACTGGTTTCATTCATACATTAGTAATTATAGGTTGATGCTGACTGTATCTCCGTAGCAAATGGGTTTGATATATTTTCATGTTTAGCCTTACTGTTTTCCGCCGCAAAATAAATGACTGATCCGGCATTTACCAACACTAACAATATGGCGGCGGCTATCCACTGTTTTACAGGAAAAGCAATAGTGTTGCCCACCGAATGATTACGGATTTTTAAATTGATCTTTTCCATAATGTCAGCAGGCGGTTGCGCCCGAGACATACCTTTGGTGCTATTCAGCACCTCCTCTATCCAACGGTTTTTATTTGCACTGTTTTCCATAGTTATCATTTTAGACGTTCATTTATCGTTTTTCCTTCTCGTATATAGGCCCTAATTTTTTTCTTAAGTTATTTTTAGCTCTTTGAAGCAATGATTCTACTGCTTTTACTGATATATTCATGATTTCAGCTATGTCTTTTTGCGGTAATTCTTCCATATAAGATAATACAAAAACTGTTTTTTGGTTCTCGGGCAACGTTTCTATTGCCTCAAAAAGATATTTTGCTTTTTCTTTTCGCTCCAGTTGTATGCCCGGATGTTCAAAATTGGGCTGATCATAGGCCATTTCCCCGCTATCGCTATGAAAAAGCATGTTGAAGAATCCTTGCCTTTTTTGCCGGTTTTTTGCCCTCAGGTGGTCCAGGCATTTGTTTACGGTGATCCGGTATATCCAGGTGGATATAGATGATTTTTCATTAAAGGAGAGAACAGATTTAAATACCGTCACAAAAACGTCCTGGGCAATATCTTCAGCAGCGCCATGATCCTGCACCATGCTAATAGCAGTGTTAAACACCTTTTGCTGGTGTTCTTCCACCAGTTGCCGGAATGCAAGCTGGTCTCCTGATCTTAATGCAGTAAGAAAATGGTTAGTAATGATGGAGCGCTTTATGCGCTAATATAGTGGTTTGCAGCGTTACTTTTTTACTTCTACGTCCGGTTTGAATAAACTGTCCGAATAGGGTTTATTTATTTCTATGGACTTAAAATTAATATCCCCCTGTTCTGTTCCCCATGTCATGGGTACGGTAATACCTTCCGGCAGCTTCTGGAAATTACTGAAATTCACGGCAAGTTCCTGCTCCTCGTTCTGCATCTTTATTTTATTCACGGTGCGCACCAGGTAATAATTTGTGGCGTCAAAAAACGCAATTTGTGAATTACCTTGCTTGTCAGTTACCATCACTTTATAGCAACCTGCATTGTTGATAGTGTCGTTGCCCATATACTCGCATTTCGCAATCTTTGATTTATCCACCAATTGAATGTTCTTTACATCCATTTTCTCCTTCGATGATTGCAGCTCGTCAGCAGGCAAAGGCGTTACTTTGTCCATACCCTGGAAGGGCATATAGATCCACCCCTCTGTTGGTGTGATAATGGTATAGCCGTTAATTCCCATAGCGCTGATGTCCATGCGCATACCTTTATCATTTACCACAGTTTGGGTCATCGAGATATCCATACCCTGCACATTCATGGCCCCTGATAATTTCATAGTATTCACTTTACCCCAATTGTCGCTGCCACCCACCGCATCAATATGCTTTTGAATAATGTCGTCACCATTTTGTGCTTTTACTGTTGTAATACCGGTAAGAAACAGGATAGCGGCAAAAGCGCATAATTTCTTTATGTTCATTGGTTTCTTTTTATATGCTATATCCGCAAAAATAAGCTAATCATTATTGCAAAATGGTTATATAGAAGTTATAATTCATCCTGTGTGAAAAACTTAATAGGGCTATTATTATAAAAAATGCTGTATTATATTTGTGCATGATACTTCCGAAACATGCCCCTTTCCGGAAATGGTTTTTATTGGGTTTACTGGTTCAATTGGTAGCGGCATGGTTCAGTGTAGGTTATAATCATTATGATGAGCATTTCCAGGTATTGGAATTTTGCAACTATAAACTGGGTTTTTCCAGCGCGTCCGTTTTGCCCTGGGAGTTTACTACACAATGCCGTTGTGCGTTACAACCTTTTATAGCTTTTTGTTTTTGTAAGGCGTTGCTGTCGCTTCATTTATACACTCCTTTTTTTGCCGCTTTTTTATTGAGGTTGATGATGGGCATAAGTTGCTGGCTGGTTACCTGTTTGCTTGTAAATGTACTATTACCGGAGTTTAATACAGATCGGGGGAAACGGTTATATGTGTTAGGCAGTTTTTTCTTTTGGTTTGTTCCTTACTGTGGTGTGCGCTTTTCCGCTGAGAACGTAGCTGGCATATTGTTTTTTCTTGCCCTGGCTATAATACTTCAGCTGCATATATACCGGGTAGCAAAGCGTAATGCTTTATTAGCGCTGGCAGGCTTGCTGCTTGGCTTTGTATTCATGTTCCGATTGCAAATAGCATTTGCTTTTATAGGCCTGGCAGCATGGCTATTATTTTATGGTAAATGGAATATCCGGGATTATGTAATTATGGTTTTATCAGGGCTCATGGCAATAGGAATTTCTATGCTGGTAGACCATTGGTTTTATGGAGCTTGGGTATTCACCCCTTATAATTATTTTGCTGTGAACATCTTGCAGCACGCAGCCGCAAAATTTGGTGTATTCCCGTGGTGGTATTATTTCTATCTTTTTTTCCAATATGCAGTGCCTCCGTTAAGTATAGTTTTGTTACCTCTTTTTTTTGTAGGAATATGGGAAAAAAACAGGCACCTGTTCTCATGGGTCTGTATAGCATTCATCGTAGGCCATTGCTTTATAGGTCATAAAGAAATGCGCTTCCTGCTGCCTATGATATTCTCCTTTGTCTTTATAATATGTAGCGGGCTTGACTGGCTTCTTTACAGGTATCAGGTAGTATGGTTTTTTCGTTGGCCGCTAAAGTTATTCATGGTGATGAATGGCCTGATGCTCCTGGTGAAAATGCTGGTACCCTCGCATGAATCTATTCCTTATTACAAATTCATTTATGAGCATTCAAGGAAGAAGTCTACGATCTTGGTTTGCCTTGATGAGTCTCCGTACCACCTCGTTAATCTACACTCTAATTTTTATAGGCCGCCTAGCCAGCATGAAGTGATCATCCATAAGCAAGAAGAGCTTGCTGATATTTTAAAGAATGCAAACGGACAAACTGTATTATTTCTCAACCCGGAAATGCAGCCAATTCCTTTGATCGCTCCTTATAAAAAAGAAAGGTTATACTGTCTGTTACCTGATTGGGTGAGCCTTGTAAACTTTAATGACTGGGAAAGCCGGTCATATATCTGGACAATTTATCGCATAGATAAGCTCTAAAATCATTTCGACCAATTAGCTATTGTAAGCTCTTTTATCCTTTTAAAGTGCTTTACATTATTGGTAACCAATTGAAAATTATTTACAATGGCAATACCTGCAATTAAAGTATCTGTAAGGCTGCGGCTGATTGTACAGAGGATAATGTAAGAGGGATTATATTATTAAGGGAAACAAAATCATTAAATTTGCTCAATTGGTTTTTAACATCTTTATATAAAAGTACATTAAGTATTTCATAGTATGTTATAATACTTAGGTTGATAAAGCCATATTCCTTTAGATATTCATCTACTTGTCCAATTACTTTTTTATTACCTCTGAAAAATTCCGAAAGAATATCGGTGTCAAGCATGGAGGGACTCATATCTGGCTGTCTCGGTCAAAAAGATTTGCTCTTGTTTTTTTTGTGCTTGCAACAAAATCAGCATAGTCGTCTTTGCTCATATCGCGGAATATACCGGCATAAGAAAGAGTTCTTTCACGGGAATGCTTATGTTTCGTATTTAATGTATGAATAAATTCATAAACGTATTCCAGTCGTTCCACAGGCAGTTCGTTTATTTCTTTTATTATTGAGTTGATCGTAAGCATACAAAACTAATGCAAAGATAATATATTTTAGGAAGTGTATTACCGTATCAATGTAATATTCCCCTTATAAGACCTTAATCCACGCCCGTCCGGATGGGTGGTCGAGAAAAGATATTGATACACGCCCAGGTCTTGCGGAGAGCCATTGAAAGTACCATCCCAGCCCTCATTCACATCTGTGGTATAGAATACTACCTGGCCCCAGCGATTGAAGATACGGAAGGCAACCAGCTTATTGTATTTCAGGTTCAGTATCCTTGCCAGGTCATTTTCACCATCCCCATTAGGCGTAAAGGCAGATGGCAGGAATGGGTTGTCCTCATACTCTAAGGTAATGTGCACACTCGCTGTATCTATGCATCCGCGAAGGTCGGTGCCGGTAACTATGTAAGTAATATCTTCTATCGGGGTGGCTATAGGGTTGTGTATATGAATGTCACTCAAGGTGCCGTTATCGGGAGTCCATAAATAAGTATTGGCGCCATCGGCATTCAGAGTAACACTGGTAGCATATGGCACAGTCTGGCTTGGCGATACATTGATCAGCTCCAACGGTGGGGTAGGTTCCAGCGTCAGTACTTTTATAGTAGAGTCCGGGAAGCAGTATTCGTTATAACCCCATAATGTTACTGTAAAATCCGTATTTTGTTTTACAGGTTCATAATAATGTACCGGGTTGGTAGCGGTATCTGTAGTATTGTCCCCAAAATTCCATAGATAGCGGTAAGCATTAATAGAGTTGTTGGTAAACTGCACGGTATCATTAATACAGCCGTACCGGATAGTGTAGCTGAAATCAGTTTGTGCGTTGACCTTTACAATGATCAGGATAGAATCCCTTGGGCTTTCACAGCCATTCACTGTCTGGCTCACATACCAGGTGGTGCTGTCTGCATTATCTGTAACAGGTATAGGAGCGGCAGAAGTACCAGTGCCGCCAGTAGCAGCGGTATACCAAAGCAAATTGATACCTGTAGCCGTAAGCACAGGCGCTACAACATGCTGGCAATAAAATAAGGGCGATAATACATCCGGCGCAGATGGTATGGCGTTAACGGTTACCGTAGCTACAGCCGTGCTGATGCACCCATTAATATCTGTTCCTGTAATTGTATAGCTGCTGGTGATAGTCGGTGTGGCAATAACGCTTGCCCCTGATGCTGCGCTTAAGGTAGCAGACGGGCTCCACGTATAGGTGCTTGCTCCACTGGCCGTAAGCGTGGCGCTGCTGCCAATGCAGATAGAAGGGCTTTCTACGGTAATTACAGGCAGCGGGTTTACTACTACGTTTTGTGTGGCTGTATTGCTGCATCCTTTGGCGTCTGTTCCTGTTACCGTATAAAGAGTGGTAGTGGTGGGGCCTGCTGTAACTGTAGCACTGGTAATGCTGCTTAATCCCGCAGATGGCAGCCAGCTATACGTGATGGCGCCGCTTGCAGTCATTACCGCGTTGTTCCCGGCACAGAACGCAATACCTGTAGGGGAGATAGTGACCACAGGTAGCGGATTGATAGTTACAGTAATAGAGTCCCTGGGGCTTTCACAACCTAGTAGCGTCTGGCTAACATACCATGTGGTGACACCTACAGTAGTGGTAGGCGGTACTGGCGCAATAGTGCTGGGAGTGCCGCCGGCAGGTAGTGTATACCAGAGCAGGGCAGTACCGGTGGCTTTGAGCGCTGATGCAGCCGCATTCTGGCAATAAACAACAGGCGAAACAACTGTTGGCATAGGTGGTATAGGATTTACCGTAACAGTAGTAAGAGCGGCATTGACACAATTATTGGCGTCTGTTCCGGTAACAATATAAGTAGTGGTTACAGATGGGCTGGCAATGACACTTGTGCCCACGCTGCTGCTTAGTGTTGCGGTTGGCGACCAAAGGTAGGTTACAGCGCCTGCTGCGGTCAAAGTAGTGGAGCTGCCATTACAGATAGTGGCAGAAGGTATCGTAATAGTAGGCAGCGGATTAACTGTAACAAGTTCCGATGCTGTATTGGTGCATCCGTTACTGTTAGTGCCTGTTACCGTATAGGTGGTGGCACTTGTGGGGTTTGCCTTTACCACGCTTCCGGTAGTAGTGCTGAGTCCGGTGCCTGGGCTCCATACATAGCTCACTCCACCTGCGGCGGTAAGGGTAGTATCAGCTCCTATGCAGATGGCAGCCGTGGCCGGGGATATGGTTATTACCGGCAGCGCATTGATCGTTACCGTTATAGGTGATCGCGCGCTTTCGCATCCGCCCACTGTCTGGCTCACATACCAGGTGGTGCTGCCTGGGGTGGCAGTTGATGGCACAGGTGCGCCTGTAGATCCTGTGCCTCCCGTTGGCACCGCATACCATAGCAAGCTGGCCCCGGTGGCAGTAAGTGCAGGCGCAAAAGCATTCTGACAATAATTCAAGGGAGAAACCACACCCGGCGGGAGTGGCGTAGGCGAAACATTTACTTTAACCGAAGCAGTGTCCTTGCAGCCATTTACATCTGTACCTGTTACGGTATAAGTAGTCGTTACAGTAACGCTGGTCACCGGGTTGGTACAGGCAGTGCAGGACAAGCCGGTTGCGGGAGTCCATACGTAACTTACTGCACCTGATGGGAAGAGTGTGGCAGAAACGCCTGAGCAAATGGCGGCAGGCAATATCGTTATCGTGGGCAGTGGGTTCACCTTTACGGTTGTTCCTGTTTTGTTCACGCATCCGTTAGCACCTGTTCCTGTTACCGAATAGGTAATGGTAGCCGGAGGCGTTGCAGTAGGGTTAGTACAGGTAGTGCATGATAATCCGGTTGCGGGCGACCATACATAGCTTGCTGCGCCTGATACTGACAATGGTACATTGGCCCCGGTGCATATCGTTGCAGGTGGGCTAATAGTGAGAACCGGCAATGGCAGTATAGTAACCCTTACCGTATCGACATCTGTGCAGCCATTAGTGGCAGTGCCCGTTACCGTATATAGGGTCGTTGCCGCAGGGCTTGCTACCGTGCTGGCGCAAGCAGTACACGATAATCCGGTTCCCGGTGTCCATGAGTAACTACTGGCCCCTGCAGCTGTCAATGTGGTAGATGCCCCCTGGCATATACTCACGCCGGGGCTCACAGTAACCGTTGGTGCAGGTAAAACCGTAATAGTAAAAGCCTGTGTGCGCACCCCGTTCAGAGGGCATGCATTGTCTTGAAAGGTTACGTAATAGATGTAAGTACCCGGCGCCATGCTCGTAGTATTGCCGGAGATAGTGCATACAGGATGGTTAGTGCCGTTATTCACAGTAGTGAATGTGATCCCTGTAGGCAGGCCGGTAGGCGTAACGGTGATAAAATTGGTGGTGTCCGGTTCCTTCGGTATCATGGTGATGGAGAAAGGCCCTACATTACTGCAGATGCTAAAGTCAACACTGTCCACGATAGTGCCCGCTGTGGCGCTTTTATAGCCTCCCCACGGTGGGGCAGTGGTGCAGGTAAGCACCAGGAACGTCATTTCGCGCTGGCAGGAGCCCACCATAGTGCCGCTCCGGTATTCCTCAATATTATACACTACCAGCGAACGTTGCAATATATTGGGTGTAAAAGTTATCTGCCCCGTTTTAGGGTCAAACAAAAAGCTGCTCGTAGCTAGTGGCGCTGTTGCAGTATAAGGAGATACATAAGTCACAGCCGATCCCAATGCCGCGCAGCTAGTAGTGCCATTGATTGCTGGCACGAGGAAAAACGAAAGGCTGTCATGATCAGGGTCACTGGCGCCTGGATTGTAAGTATCCGGGTTATTCAGACAAAAAAATGGGGTAGGTAGTACTGTGAGCGCTGGGCTGGTATTATGGTAGGTAATATTATTCAGCGTATCTACCAGCTGGATAACACTTGTGCCCGGCCCTACGATATTGGTAATCGTAGAGCCACGCCCTGCTGATCCGCCGCTTGGACCCATATTGCCCGTAAATAAAAACCGCCATACAGCAGAAGTATAGGGCAATGTATAAGTACCGGTAAAAACGAATTTCTTGATCCCCGGTATAGCAAATGCAGGATTGGTGCATTGTGTTTTACTGATGTCTGCCGGGCAAACCGGGGTTATTTCCACGCCTGCTGTAGGTGGTTGTAAAGTAAGGCTGATACTGCTCACAGATGTATTGCCATCATAGATGCAGATAACAGGGGCGCTCAACGGCAACGAAGGAAACGAAGCTCCCGCGCAATCGCCATAAGCTACAAGGGTGATCGTATATGTATTGCCGGTTACATAGCTGTAAGATAAATCAACCCCCACAATATGTGTGGCATACGAAGAATACCCTGATAGTAATAATATACTGGCAAATAGACTGCGTAAAAAACAGGATAAAATTTTCATAAAATGCAGTTTGCCTTAGGAGCATTAATAAGTAAAGTCTGCCATATTGCGCAAGTATTTTTCTTTTTTCAAGGCGGGAAAAACGAGAATAGTAAACCCATTTAAGGCTTTTCCCAACACAGAAAAACGAAAAAGAACAAATAAGGTGGTAGACTTTTGTTACCGTTCCTTAACGTATTATATGTTTCAAATGTAACTAATGTAAGCGAAATAAACAATTGTTTTTATACCATGTATGTGATTTCAACTTACGGTTAATAAAATAGGATATATAATAAAATTGCATTATTAATTTAGGAGGAAAAATATTTAGGGTTAATGAATAAAATGGGGTTAATCAATGAAATCGCAGCATACCTCTATTCTCAAAAACAGGCGCATTTAGCAAACTTGCATCACCTTAAAAATCGAAAGGTCATCTCACACCATCGTAGAGACGGATTGGATCCGTCTCTAAACACACCATACCTAATGTGTAACAAAACGCATTAGGTTGTAAATACCTTGCAAAAACATAATTTTTTTATAAAATCCGCCATTACCTGCCGGCAGGTAATCATGGTCTGAATTCAGGCTATTGCGCCAGATAACTACATCTGTTTTAAAACTTATGCTGACCTTTGTGGCGTGCCTTGATCCCATAGGGCAAGTTCTTTGAAAAGCTATTGCTGATTTTATACCGATGATACATATATCACACATAGCCCACGATTTCAATCGTTGGACAAAATAATGCCAATGGTATACAACCGTTTTTAACTATTTCAAATCTTATCCGGTCATAGATTATCTCAGCCACTTGGCGAACCGCGACAACGAGCTTGCTAAGCAGCATGACAAGGACAATGTTTGGCATGACTACCGGCAGCAGGCCGGGAAGATCAGGAGTTTGAAGAAGAGATGCGCGTACAGCAATTCGAACAGCCTGCCCGTGAAGCCGCCCGCAAAAAAGCCGCAGATGAGCAATTTGAAAATGCTCATGAGAACATCAATGAGCAATTTGAAACAAGCAAAACAGAACACAAAGAATTGATTATCAGCACAAATGAAAAAACACAAGCAAACGAAATTGCCCAACCTGCAATTTTCAGAAAAAACGGGAAAATACACCCCAGGCTATAGTCCCGGATACCGCACCGGCGACCTGCAGGCAAAGTATAATATCAGTTCAGCTTGAAAAATACACTACTCAACTCCATTGCGCGGAACATAGTTGGCATATATGCGTGGCTGCGACAAAACAATCTCGCATAACACTTTAAAAAAATAGTATAATTTAAAAATCTTCTATAGAACAAAAATCCTGCATTCTGATAACCAATCAGTTGTATATTGTTCTTCTCGGCGAAACATCGTAGCGCGTTAGGGGATTAAACGGTATTACCTTTCTTTAGAGTGCGACACTTAGAGGTTAGGCGTAAAAATGCGCAAAAAACCTCGAAATGAGTATTTATTTTACTATACGAATAGTTCAAAACAATATGAATGTACATTAAATCAGGTTCATGGCAGATCAATAAAAATACTTGTTCCAATCGAATGAATTTTTATTAATTTGGCATCCCTTTCCTAAACATACTGAACGATGTCCATAAATCTGTGTATCGACTGGGGTAATACCCATGTAAAAGCTGCAATATTCGATAATGATGTTTTGCAGAAGCAATTTGTTTTTTCAGAAGATGCTGTGCTCGAGCAGGTATCTACTATCATGAACACCTACAAGCCGGTAAAGGCTATATTGTGCTCTGTGGTAGGCCATACGGACGAGCTGACCCACCTCGTAAAATCCAAAATAAAATCGTTCATTAATTTAGATGGGTATACACGCCTGCCTATCAACAATGCCTATCTCTCGCAGGATACGCTTGGCGCAGACAGGGTAGCACTCGTATGCGGTGCGCACCTCGCCTTCCCTGATAAAAATAACCTGGTAATAGGCCTCGGCACCTGCATCACCTACAACCTGATGCAGAAGAATAAAACATTCAGGGGCGGGGCTATATCTCCCGGCTTGAGGATGCGCCTCAAAGCCATGCATACGTTTACCGATAAATTACCGGAAATAGGTCTGGACGGTGAATTGCTATTGTTGGGCTATGATACGCCATCCTGTATGCTGAGCGGTGTGGTATTCGGTACTGCCTGCGAAATAGATGGCATGATTGGTGAGTATGCTCAGCGTTACCCCGATTTTAACGCCATATTAACTGGTGGAGACGCTCCTTTCTTTGCAAGCAAGCTGAAAAGTAAGATATTTGCCGACCCGGACTTGCTGTTGAAGGGATTAAATTTAATTTTAAATTATAATGTCTCATACCCCCGTTAAGTGTTTATTTATAACTTTATTTATCTTAGGATGCTTTAAAGTTACTGCACAGACAACTGCGTCTTCCGGCACCAACACGAGTAATCCTACTAATGGGCACGAAAATGATCCATATTCAAAATATGGTATCGGGGAACTTTGGAATGGCAACAATACGGTTTTAAGGGGTATGGCCAATGCTACCTCTACCTTTGAAAATCCCTACGAAGTTAACTCAGACAATCCTGCCTCCTATTCCTTCCTGAAGCTCACTACTTTCGAAGGTGGTGCCACGGCCAGCACACGTAGTGTAGTGGGGTCAGGGACGCAGACTACTACAGGTACTCTTTCTATAGCTTATTTGAATCTTGGCATACCTATAAGCAAGAATACCGGGATGTGCTTTGGTTTTCGGCCATATGCACACACTTATTATAACCTGGCAGATTCTACAACTAATTCACCGCTTAGTAGTATCTCCCACTCTTACAACGGGGAAGGAAATATAAATTATGCTTACGTTGGCGGCGCCACAAAATTATTTAAGGGCTTAAGTATAGGTTTTAACGTGGGGTATATGTTTGGTAATCTTCGTAACAGCACATCTTTGCTGCCCATAGATACCGCCGTGACAAACAGGGCATATGCAGCGGATTTCAGCAATTATGATCGTATCGGGGGTATATACTGGAAAGCAGGCTTTTTGTATGAACACAAGCTGGATTCAGAATTAACTTTCCGCTTTGGGGGCACATTCACTGCGCAGCAAAACCTTGCAGAACGGCTGAATGCATACCAGATCAGCGTATATAATTTTGGAGATACGCTCGTAAATGATACCTCTGCCTATGGTGGGGAAAAACGAGGCAAGTTGAGACTGCCATTGTCTTATAGCCTGGGCGTAATGATTACTAAAAATGATAAATGGAGCCTTGCCATTGATTATACTGCTACCCAGTGGAGCGGTTATAACAGCTCGCCGGATAGTACATTGAACCTCAACGTTGGCTCCGGATCTTATAAAATAAGTGTCGGTGGGGAATACACGCCCAATATTACCGATATGCGTAATTATTTCTCCAGGGTTACTTATCGTATGGGGCTTTATTATGGAACTGATTATCTGAATATCAATAATACCACATTACCCTGCTATGGTATAACTCTTGGCAGCAGTCTTCCATTTCGTCGTTCTACCTCTCATCTTCATGCTGCAATTGATATTGGCCGTCTCGGTATGACAACTAATAATCTCGTGCAGGAAACATATGTACGGTTTACTTTGGGATTTTCATTTAATGACAGGTGGTTTATTCCAAGGAAGTATGATTAAAAAGGGCTTTAAATATTGTTGTATAAAAACTGCCCGGAGGTTGATTCCGGGCCTTTTGTTTTTAGGGGTAGCTGCCTGTTCAAACGACCCCAAAGAGATCATGGCATTAACCGGAAATTTGAAAAGGCAGGAAGACAGGGCGGAAGATGTGACGATCATCAACAGTAAAAACGGCAAGATAACGATGCGTGCCTTTGCAAAAGAATTTGTTCGTAATGAGAATGCAAAACCACCATATATAGATATGAACGGTGATCTTAAAGCAGAGTTTTATGACGATAGCGGGCATGTGGAAAATGTGCTCACTGCAGACTCCTCCCGATATTATGAAGTCGAGGGCAATATTCTGGTATGGGATAGTGTACAGATAGTAAGCAAAAAAGGTGAACGACTCAACACATCAGAATTGATATGGAATAACAGCATCCAGAAATTTTTTACTGAAAAACCCGTGCGGATTACTACGTCCACTGAAGTATTATATGGTAATGGTATGGAGGCAAACAGTGACTTTACCTGGTACCAGATCACCAATACAAAGGGTACTGTGCAGGTAAATAAAAATGAAATGCCCCATTAATGAAATAAATAAATATGCCGAATAAAAGCATAAATATATTAGCCATAGAATCATCTTGCGATGAAACAAGCGCGGCTGTAATACAGGATGGGAAAGTACTCAGCAATCGCATAGCTACGCAACTGGTGCATGAGCGGTTTGGAGGGGTAGTGCCGGAGCTGGCAAGCAGGGTGCATATGCAAAACATAGTACCTGTGGTTGATGCTGCTATAAAAGATGCTGGTATCGATAAGCATGATTTTACAGCAATTGCGTTTACCCAATCGCCCGGTCTTATAGGTAGTTTGCTGGTGGGCGCCTGTTTTGCCAAGGCATATGCGCAGGCGCTGGATATTCCACTCATAGCAGTGCACCACATGCAGGCCCACGTATTGGCGCATTTTATAGAAACAAAACCTGAGTTCCCATTTTTATGCCTTACTGTATCCGGGGGGCATACGCAAATAGTACTATGCAGGGACTACCTCGATATGGAAGTGATGGGGGAGACTATTGATGATGCAGCCGGTGAGGCTTTCGACAAGGTTGCAAAGATGCTGGGGCTGCCTTATCCTGGTGGGCCAATAGTAGATAAGCGGGCGCAAAAAGGAAATCCGCTGGCATTCAAATTCCCGATGAGTGAAATGAAAGATTATGAATTCAGCTTTAGCGGCATAAAAACATCTGTATTATACTTCCTGCAGGCGCAGAAGAAACTTAATCCGTCTTTTATAGAGCAGCACATGGATGATATTTGTGCATCCCTGCAGCATACGATTATCAATATGCTGATGGCTAAACTAAAGAAAGCAGCGAAGACACTCAATATAAAACACATTGGTATTGCAGGTGGGGTATCTGCCAATAGTGGGCTAAGAAAAGCACTTTTGGAAGCCGGAGAGCAGCATGGATGGAAAGTGTACATACCAAAATTTGAATACTGCACGGATAATGCAGCCATGATAGGCATTACCGGTTATTATAAATATTTAAAAGGCCAGTTCGCGGATTTGTCTGTAAGTCCGAGCGCAAGGGCTACATGGCAATGAGCAACACCTATTTCCAGTTTAAGCAATTCCGGATAGAGCAGGGGAGCTGTGCTATGAAAGTAACTACGGATGCCTGCATATTGGGTGCATGGGCTCCAATTTTATCACATACGAAACGGGTGCTCGACATAGGAACCGGAACCGGCCTTTTGCCGCTGATGCTGGCACAGAGAAACAACGGCATTATTATAGATGCGATAGAGCTGGATGAAGCAGCGGCTTACCAGGCTCAGGAGAATATACGATCTTCAGCATGGAAAGACAGGATAAGCATTATGGAAGGAGATGTATGTAATTACTCATTCCAGCATAAATACGATCTCATTATTTCCAACCCGCCATTCTTTAATAACAGCCTGCAGGGTGATGAAGCAAAAAAGAATATGGCCCGGCATACTATATCATTGCGCTATACTGACTTACTGGGCGCAATAGAAACCAACCTGCATGATAATGGTTATATCGCTATCCTGTTACCTCACGCAGAGTACCAGTTATGGAAAGAATTATTGAAAAAAAGCAACTGGTGCGAATTTGGCAGGCTTGCAATCAGGCACAGGCCGCAGACGGAAGTGAAAAGAATAGTTGGCTTATTCAGTAAAAAACAAAATACCCCTGTCAATAAACAGGAATTGGTGATACAGGATGATAATGGCAGCTACACAGAGGCCTTTACACATTTGCTGGGTCCGTACTACCTGAATTTGTAATAGCTGTTCTCTTTTTAAAAACAAAGAACAGGCAGATCATCATCCAGCCAACCCAGAAAAGGTAACAACCATAATGAAACCGATGCCCAAGAACACGATGGGTAAAATTGTTGTGGAAATCTTCATAGGTAAAATAGAGGCCTGCAACAGTTAAACACAACATGAGTATATCGAGTAATCGGGCAGTGAGCAGGGATAATTTTTTGTGCAGGTAGCTATGCAGCAGGAACAATAGGAACAGCGCCATATATACGGCAATGGCACCTTGCCACCAAATCTTTAGCAGGTTATACTCTTTGTGAAAAAAGGTAATGCCCACTCTCCCAATCCACGATGCTTTCGACATCAGGTATCCTGATGTTGCAGATAATATTGCTAAGAATAGCAGGAATAAAAAAGTACGTTTCATGATTATTCGTCGCGTAATTTATAGCTGTTATTTGACATAAAATGCAAAAAAAATCCGGCTTTGTACAAGCCGGATAAAAAATATTAATTGGAACAATTATTGCATAGCTTTTGCGTCTTTAAGAAACTGGTCCAGGCCTATATCCGTAAGTGGATGTTTCAACAGACCCAGTATAGAAGATAGCGGACAGGTACAAACGTCGGCACCAGCTTCTGCGCAACGAACAATATGTAATGGATTCCGAATAGAAGCAGCCAATACCTCGGTCATAAATCCCTGTGCGTTATAAATCCCTACTATTTGCTCTATCAGTTGCACGCCATCCCAGCTGCTGTCATCTATACGGCCAATGAATGGGGAAACAAACGTAGCCCCTGCTTTTGCCGCCAATATAGCTTGCCCAGCGGAGAATACCAGTGTGCAGTTGGTTTGGATACCATTGTCAGTAAACCATTTGATGGCCTTGATACCTTCCTTTATCATGGGTACTTTCACCACAATATTTTTATGTATGGCTGCCAGTTTTTTTCCTTCTTCCACAATCCCTTCAAATGTGACGCCCAACACTTCTGCGCTTACTGGTCCATCTACTATTTCGCAGATGGTTTTATAATGCTCTGTCACAGCATCATGCCCTTTTATACCTTCTTTAGCCATCAGGGATGGGTTAGTTGTCACACCATCCAGGATGCCGAGGTCGTTTGCTTCTTTTATTTGCGCGAGATTGGCTGTATCTATAAAAAACTTCATATTATTTGATTTTCAGGGGCAAAGGTAATAAAAAGTAGTTGAGTATGCAGATAATCAGCTCATTTAAGGCATAGTTGCTGCCTGTAATGTGGATAGCAAGTAGAAAATTTGCTACTATGCGTTATAAAATGAAAACGGCTGCCCCTTTATGGAACAGCCGTTTTTGCAATTTGATACCAGTGCTGCCGACAAATACGGATGATGAACCGCTAATGGTACCGGTATCAGGCAATGGATATACAGTCGGTGGCAATAGAACTGTTACTACTGCTCCATACGCTCCCTGGTGCTGAATCGCTCAAGGTAATTGTAGAACCCGCACATACTGAAGAAGCGCTGGTAATACTACCAGCATCCGGTAACGGATTTACTGTTACGGTAACAGTTGCCGTATATGTATGGTCGCAGTGCCATAATTGACTGAAGTGACAAGACCTGTGCCTACGTCTATGGTGGCAACAGTAGCTATCCACAGGTACCCATGACGGTCTGTTGTTACCTCCTATATGCGATTAGTGGGGGGAGTCCCATTGTCTATATTCAGATTATATGTATTAGGTAGCTGTGCTTTCGAATTGGTGGAAAAAACGAAGAAAGAAAGCAGGAAACCAATAAGTACTGAATAAAAATATTTCACTTAAGTAAAATACAGAAAAGAAGAAGATTTCCAAAAAAGTGGAGGAAATAAGAAGGAAATAAAAAACCGGCAAGTTACTCACATCGCACCGCTACAACCACCCGCCCTTGCTACATTCCTGTCCTGGGGGATTCAGCAGGAGCTGGCCGTATAAGACTTGCCGGGGCGCAAAGGTATGTAAAATCAACATTAAATTTTCAATTTCTATAAAAATTTGCATAAAAAAGCCATCCGGTCTTCAGGATGGCTTTAAAAAAAGATTGCCGGAAAATATTACAAGATTGTTTTCTTCACATCTTCCAGTATATCCAGTGTTTGCTCCTTGCTATTTCCTTCGGCATAGACGCGAAGCAAAGGTTCTGTACCCGAAGCCCGCAGCATGATCCAACCGCCATTGTCAAGATGGTACTTTATGCCGTCAATAGTTTCAATACGGTTAAAAGTGTATTTGCCGAATTTATCATATCCTCCATCTGCCGCTTTTTTGATAATGGCATTTTTCTTATCATTATCTATATTCAAATCATTGCGCTCATATACAAATCTGCCTACAATTTCATATATTTCCTCACATAACTCTTTAAGGGTTTTGCCGGTTTTAGTCATAAACTCATAAAGCGCCAACCCATCATATATGCCATCTCTTTCGGGTATATGACCTTTCACAGCAATACCGCCGCTTTCTTCCCCGCCTACCAGCACATCGTCATGCACCATTATCTCACTAATGTATTTAAATCCTATTGCTGTCACCTCCACAGGCAGGCCATAATGCTGACATAGCCTTTTTACACGATCTGTCACAGAGAATGCGATCACTACTTTGCCATTCATGCCTTTATACTTATGCAAATATTGGATGAGTAGTAGTATAATGTTATGTGCATCTACAAAATTACCATCGCCATCATACAAGCCTATCCGGTCAGCATCGCCATCTGTGGCAAGGCCTATCTTTATTTCGGGTGTTGTGGCTACGGTATGAGCCAATTCTCTCAGGTTTTTATCAAGCGGCTCGGGGGCTTGTCCGTGAAAGCCTGGGTTATCATCACAGTGAATCAATACAGCTCCGGGCAACAGCCTGCGAATAACATTCTGTCCGGCACCATACATTGCGTCATAGGCCATTTTGAACGGTGATTTTGAAAGCTGGTCAAAGTCGAATTTTTCTTTCAGATAATCTACATATAAGTCTTCCAGCGCTATATATTCTAATAATCCTTTTGCTTCCCATTGGGCTAATGACTCAGCGGGAATTACTACTTCTTCAGGTATCAGTGCTTCTACCGCCGCAATATCGCGTGGGCTTGAGGGGCCACCATGGGCACCTTTTAATTTATAGCCATTGTATGATGGCGGATTGTGAGACGCGGTAATAACAACACCTTGCTGGGCGCCCAACTTCAACACTCCGAGCGAAATCATGGGAGTGCTTACAAAGCCCTTTGCCAATAAGACTTTTATACCATTAGCACATAAAACTTTTGTTGTAATCTCCGTAAAAAGTTCCCCACCAAAGCGGCAATCATGCCCCACAACGACAACAGGCTTGTCGTTTTTTTGCAATAGCCAGTCAGCAAGCCCTTTACTAACTCTCGCTACATTGTAAACGGTAAAATCCTGCGCTATGATAGCCCTCCATCCGTCCGTGCCAAATTTTATTTTTTCTGTTATCATAAATTATTTTGAGGAATGAAAATATGGATAGTTAAATATTTTGGCGCAAATTTATAAAAACGTTTTGTACCGATAAGGTATTTAATTTTACGATCTAAATTTCATTTCCATGCCGCAACAGTTAATATCCATTAATCCTGCTACAGGAAAACAGATCGCTACTTACAATGTGCATGACGATCAATATATTGAAAAAACGCTCAGGCAATCGGTAAAAACTTTTGAAGAATGGCGGAAATTGCCATTTTCAAAAAGGGCGTCTGTATTGAAAAATATAGCCAAAGAAATACGTAAGGAAAAAGATAACCTCGTAAATCTGGCCTCATCAGAAATGGGCAAGCCGGTGCAGCAAGGTTATTATGAAGTGGAGAAATGCGCAAAGACACTGGAATTTTATGCAAAAGAAGGGGCAAAATTCCTCGCAAACCAGGTGGTGAAGACAGACGCACATAAAAGCTATGTATCATTTCAGCCATTGGGCACTGTGCTAGCCATTATGCCATGGAACTTTCCATACTGGCAGCTATTCAGGGCAATGGCACCTACTGTTATGGCAGGTAATGTGATGATATTGAAACACGCATCTAACGTAAGTGGCTGTGCACTGGCAATAGAACGGGTTATTAAAAACGCAGGAGCGCCAAAAGGATTAATGCAAACCTTGCTGGTGCCTTCATCTGTGGCCGGGAAGCTGATAGACGATACGAGAATAGCTGCAGTTACGCTCACCGGGAGTACGACTGCCGGCAGCAAAGTAGCAGAAGCCGCAGGCAGAAACCTTAAAAAAGTAGTATTGGAGCTGGGCGGCAGCGACCCATACATTATATTAGAAGATGCCGATATGGATGTCGCCATAGAGATAGCGGTGCGGGGCAGGCTGGTGAATAGCGGACAAAGCTGCATTGCGGCAAAAAGATTTGTAGTAGTCAAATCTGTAAGAAAGGAATTTGAGAAACGCTTTACGGAACAAATGAAAGTAGCTACTTATGGTGATCCGATGGATGAAAAAAGCCGGATAGGCCCTATGGCGCGGCATGACCTGAGAGACCAATTGCATGAGCAGGTGCAGAAAAGCATCGCAGCCGGTGCTAAGTTGCTTTGTGGAGGGTTTATACCGGATAACCCCGGCGCATATTATCCGCCGACGGTGCTTACGAATGTAAAAAAAGGGATGCCTGCTTATGATGAGGAATTGTTTGGGCCTGTAGGGGCAATTATAGAAGCCAAAAACGAAGCAGATGCCATGCGTATTGCCAATGACAGTATTTATGGCCTTGGCGGCGGTATCATATCGAAAAATAGAGCAAGGGCTGAAAAACTGGCAGCGGAGGAATTGCAGGCAGGCAGCTGCTTTGTAAACGATTTTGTGCATTCAGACCAACGCTTGCCTTTCGGAGGTATCAAGCATAGCGGGTATGGCAGGGAATTGGGTGAATTTGGGATACATGAATTTGTGAATATTAAAACTGTATTTGTAAAGTAAGCGTAAATAAACTGTAACTTTGTGATAGGTAGTTTAATTTATTTATATGACAAAGGAAATCGTTGTAACAGCTATTAAAGACATGCCGCAGGAGTTTGATTTGGATGACCTGTTTGAAAGATTAATTTTTATTGAGAAAGTGGAAGAAGGGTTAAAAGACATTGAAGAAGGAAGAACCATTCCTCTTGATGAAGTTAAAAAAATAATGGAGGGATGGCGAAAGTAGAGTTATCAATAGCCGCGTTAAAAGACTTGGAGTCTATTTATTTGTATATATCTATGGATTCCAATTTATATGCTGAAAATGTTGTTAATAAAATTTACGCCAGAACTAAAATACTTGAGATTCATACCCCACATCGGTAAAATTGTTCCTGAATTTAACAATCCATCTATCCGTGAATTAGTAGAAGGTGCGTACAGAATTATTTATAAAATTAAAAATGAACAGGAGATTTCAATTGCCCGTATTTATCACAGTTCTCGGCTATTAAAAAAAAATATAACAATAGTTTGAAAATAACTTTTGAAATAACAAAATTACTGCTACTGTGCCTGGCACCTATTATTCTTTTTGCACAACCATCTAAATTCAATCAACATATGTACACATACCTCGCATTAGGTGATTCATATACTATAGGCGAACAAGTGCCTGTGCATGATAACTTTCCATACCAGACCGTGGCACTACTAAAAAAAGATAAGATAGAAGTAGCAGACCCGGTAATTATAGCCACCACTGGCTGGACTACAGATGAATTGGCTGCATCTATACGTGAGCATAATATCAAGGAAATTTTTTCATTTGTGTCATTACTTATCGGGGTAAATAACCAATACAGGGGAAGAAGTATTGACAACTATAAACAGGAATATATCCAGTTACTGGATCACGCTATAGCTTTTGCTGGTGGCAAAGCAGAGCATGTGTTTGTATTGTCTATCCCTGATTGGGGCATTACTCCATTTGCTGAAGGACGTGACAGAAGCAAGATTGCAATGGAAATTGATGCTTACAATGCAGCCTGCAAAGAAATAACGCTAGCCCATAAGTGCCAGTATATAGAGATAACTGCAAGTACGCGGGAACATGGGCAGGATAAAGCATATCTTGCAGGAGATGGTTTGCACCCTTCAGGAAAGGAATATGGTATATGGGCAGAAAGGCTGGCCGATATGGTAACCAAGACTTTTAAGCAATAACCAGTACTTCAGCAGTCATTCCTCTTCGAGGGATTTGCGAAACACAAAATCCTATTATGGACAATCTCTGTTGCCGTTTAATTGTATATCCGAAGTGTCACGTATAAGGAACTGCGGTGAATTATATACAGAGTAAATGCCGGTAATAGTACCTTTACCTTTAGGCGTAATTACTGAGGCCCAAGTGGCATACCCGCTGTTATACATCGTTAATGTAGCCGTAGTGGGGCAATCCATAATAGAAAGTGATGTGCTGACAGAAATAACCGGGGATTGCGCATATGGTACACCGGCATAACCTGATGCAAATTCCATATTCTCAATTTCTACGAGCATGTTCAGGTAGTGATTGGAATTTCCTAACAGATCGCTCATCCTTACTTTAGTAGGTGTAACGGTATTCTGAATAGATCCTTTGGTAATATAGGTATTGGTGAGCGTAGATGAGATACCTGTGAGCGTAATTGTGCCAGTTGCCGAACTGGCAGACAAGCCGATCTCCGGTAAACTTTTATAATTGATCAATGTCAATCCTTTGAGCTTGATATAAATCCTCCTGCCAATAGGGTAATCTGCATAAATATTTGTTTGGGCTATGCTGACGGTAATACCCCCGGTGGAATCCTGGATAACTATTTGCTTATAAAAATTCCCGGTACGGTCATCTGCGGTTACAATGCCATAAATAGTGCTATCTCCCATTGTCCTGTACTGCCCTACAGCCATATTGAGTGCAATATTTGACAACTGAGCTATACTCAAATTTACTGGAATATGCGGATCATACTGGCTTGCATCGGGTGGATTATCAAATGATTGTTTTATACAGGAGCTCAAACAGATACTCATAGCAAACGCACCGAACACTAGACGAAAAATTTTCATTATCTGGACATTTAAAAGGTTGAAAATCGTATTGGTTTTAAAATTTTAATGAAGCGCTTATCGAAAAATTAATACCCATTCCGTATACATACTTATTGGCAAACTTATCAGGGTTGTAATTTGTAAAGTCGAAACGCAGCTGCTCATAGCCTGAATTGATAACATTAGTATTATTCAGGAGGTTCCCTACGCTGGCAGTAAGGACTAAAATAGTATTATGGGAAAGGTTGTCAAAAAGTTTAGATGTTCTTGATAGCTGAAAGGTTTTGCTTGCCCGCAGATCTACCGTGAATGCTGATGGAAGCTCTTCCTGGTCAAATATTTGATGCCACATGGGCGACCCTACAGCATAAAGACCAGCAGCCTGTGTATTACGGCGGTTGGGGTTGATCTCTACAAAATTCCTATCGAGGTAATTAAAATTAAGGTTCACATAAAAGTCGCGTTTTGGGTGATAATTCAGACCCAGGATATACGTGCTCTGCGGGCCCACGGGCAGGTAATAATTTTTTATGTAAGCTGTGCTGGCCGTAGGATGCTGGTTAGTGTCATTATCAAGGTATACATTAATAGTGGGCCTGTTGGTATAAAATGCTTGCCCTACGGACGCAATGCCGGTAACGCTGAAGGAACGGACTAATTTATATTCTGCCAATAGCTCTGTGCCGATAGACCTTGTATCTTCGCCTTGCATTACATAGTTTACAAAAGTATTGTAAGCGGGATCGTCATTATAAAAACGTTTTATTTCTGTAATATTTTTTATGTCTGTAATATAGCCTACCGCACGAACTGATATTTTAGAAGACTTCCGCATATAACCACCTTCGATACTCTGCGAATGCTGATCTGATGGATTAGTTATAGCCTGGTTGCGGGTAGTGGGCGATACATATGTATTGTCTGAAGTGGGTGGGGTAGCCGTATATGCACCATGTAGGAAAAGAATATTGTGCCTGTCTATATTATAATTTATACCGCCTTTAACTCCATACGTTAAAAAGTTTTGAGAGGGACTTGTGCCGTAAGAATTATTTGGGAAAAGGCCATTTCTCATATATCCGTCCCGGCTATACATATCAGTACCTGAATTAGCTGCAACAAACAGGTTAAAATGGTTGTAGGTAAATACACCTTGTCCCCAAAGCGTGCTGTTAAATAACCGGATAGCGTAATCATTATTATATTTATCGCCCGGCCTGATAATCGCATTGGGGTTGTTCAGGTTGTTCTGATTGAAAGTAGGGCTTCCAATGAATTGCTGGGAAGGAAATTCATTATAGTTTACATAGTAATCACCGCCCAGCAGGTTCACAAGCTGATAATATGACTCTGTGCTTTGCGATACGGCACTAAGGCCGCCATAGAGCGTAATATGCTCGCTTAATGAATGCTCTACATTGGTATTGAAAGTGAATTTCTTAAGGTCTTTCACGTTATTGCTTAGTACATATATTGACTGCCTTCCGGTGTAATTATTGCCGGTGATGCCGTTGACGTTATATATTGTTTGTGTATTGGCAAAATTGTCTTGGTACAAACGGTTCCAGTTAATTTGCATTAACTGAGGGTCACTAAGTATTTGTTTCCTGATTGTTGCCGCTGTGTTAGAGTCAGGTGGCGCCATGGTAAGGTAATAGCTTGGCAGGTTCCTGTAATAGTCTCCATAAGGGCTGTATCCATTATAATTATCGATAAAAGAATTATTATCTTTTCCAAATTCGTATCCTATTGCGGTATTCCACCTTGTTTTATCAGAAGGATTGTATTCGTAGTTCAGAACAGAGATTGGCCGAAACTCTTTTTCCACACGTGCATTTAATTGCTCGCCATTATAATAACCCCAATTATGATTGTAATAATTGGTGCCAGACAGCGCAAAGTCCTCCATAGTTCCAGAGCTACTCTTTCCGTGATCTATCGGAGATCCGAAAGTTGTTAAATTGAGCGTGCCCTTTTTGATCACTTTGCTTACTGCCGCATAATAGGCATAGTCGTCATAAAAAGTGCCGGGGTCATAGCCTTGCTTTGCGTAGCGTTTGGCAACTGACACAGAGTAGGCCCATCCATTTTTCATTAGCCCGCTGCTTTTTGTGAGCATCAGTCCGTTAGCACCATTGTGATCTGTAAGTGTATAAGATATTTTTGTTTCTTCCGGCTGGTTAGCGGCGGTTGCATCATGATATAGTATTCCATTTGAAGCACCGAATGAATATTCTGAAGGAACAATCCCATACGAGAAATTCCTGTTACGGAATACATCGTACAACCTACCCATCTGGCTCCAGCTCCACCTGTTGTTTTCTGCATCATTTATTGTATAGCCATTCACTTGTATTTCGTGAGGTTCTTCCTGGTATCCCCTGTAGTGGTAGTTATACATCGCTACTTTATCAACTATACCTCTCAGGAAGGGGTCATTGCTTGATGTTACGGCGCCGCCTGTATTCTGAGAGCTTACCCCATCGTCTTCAGAGGCGGTATTGATGTTATCGTCATTTACAGCAATTGTAGGAATTTCTGTTATTTCCGGGGCTATTTCTTTTTTATTCTCGGTAATATTTATGTCGTGGAGGTCTACAATTTCACCATCCACATTTATGGAAATGGTATCACTTTTAGCAGTTGCGCCGGTAATGATGATTGTTTGTTTCCCAAAAGGTATTTCGCTGAAAGTAAAATTTCCTTCACCATCAGAGTTAGTAAATACACTTAATGATGGGATAGAGATTTTTAAATCATTAAACGGGGTTTTTGTGGTAGTATTTATAAGTTTGCCCTTTATTATTGAAGTTTTGATGTTTTGGGCGTTACAAAAGTTTAAAACAGACAATGCCAAAACAAGACTTACTAATAATTTTTGCTTCATGATTTAAGATGATTATGTACAGATACAGATCAGGGTGCAAAAGTATCAAGGTGTTTCCCCACATAGCTTTATAGGTAGTTATGTTATTATTATCGATAAATAAAATTTAAGTTACTTAATTGTTTCCCCTGTTATTTTCAATGGCATTTCAATTCCTTTGTCGAAAATTTATACGGTGAGAAAAATATTACTTGGGTTGTTTGTGCTTTTGAGTGTTTGTGGTTGGTCGCAAAGCCAGTATAAAGTAATGGCTATAGGATTTTATAATTGTGAGAATTTTTTCGATACCATACATGATCCCAATAAAAAAGATGAAGACTTTACGCCTTCAGGATCATATCATTATACTACGGAAGTATACCGGCAGAAGCTGCATAATATAGCTTATGTAATGGAGAAGATGGGAACAGATGTTACTCCTGACGGGCCAGCGATTATAGGCATGGCGGAAGTGGAAAATGACCGGGTATTGAGTGACCTAGTGGAACAACCGGAAATCAAAAACAGGCATTATAAATATGCATGGTTTTACACGCCAGACGAAAGAGGAATAAGCACGGCTATGCTTTATAACCCCAAGTATCTGACCGTTATAAGCTCCCGGCCAGTGCATGTGCCACTGGAAATCATTAAACAAAAAAGGCCTACCAGGGATATATTGTATGTATGCGGTGTGCTTTCAGGTGATACTGTGCATATACTGGTAAATCACTGGCCTTCAAAATTTGGCGGGGAAGCGGCAAGCGCGCCCGGTCGCATAGTGGCCGCAACCACCAATAAAAAAATAGTAGATTCATTGCTCCAGCTAAATCCTGATACTAAAATATTGATACTGGGAGATTTTAATGATAACCCAACGACTGAAGGAATAACAGATGTGCTACAAGCAAAGGCAGATAAAAATGATATGGCTCTTACGGATATCTACAACCCGTGGATCAGCATGTATAAAAAAGGGCAGGGCACTGAAAACTACCAGGATGAGTGGAATCTTATAGACCAGATTATGATATCAGGATCATTTTTGAAAAACAATAATAATAAATGGAAGTACTATAATTCTGAGATATATAGCCGGGATTTCCTGGTAAATAAAATAGGCCGTTATAAGGGCCTGCCCCACCGCTCATTTACTATTTCCCATGTTTGGGATAACGGTTATAGCGATCACTTCCCTGTGTTAATGTACCTGATCGAGAAAAAATAGTATAGGATTTTTGCAGCAGAATAAATTATGATTTGAAAACATCTTCCAAAATAGCAGATAAACGGATGCCCGCTATCAGCAATTGGGTTTCTATTATTTTCTTATTTTTATCTATGTAGGCCTGGTCTATAGTATTGTCTTCCGGTAATGAATAGACACCACTCAAAAGGGCGCGCGGCTCATAGACCCATTTTTCAACATTGATTGTTTTAAGCTGCTTTATCTCATCGTCATCAAAATTTTTAGTTAGCAACAGGCATTGGTTAGCAGAAATATGTTCGCTTTCAATAATTTCTGTATCCCATACACGGTGAAGATTGGCAGGCTTTGTAAGATATTTTACCTGGATATCGTTGCCTCCTTTATCGATGCCATAGCCTACATGAAGTGGCTGGTGCATATCCCCTACGAGGTGGAAAACGAGTAAAAGGTTCCGTTTGATCTCTTCATTACTCAATGTGCTTTTATGCTCCAGCTTCTCAATAGCATCATTCAGCTCATTGATGAGATTAGGTTCCTTTGTTGCCACATATTGTTGCCCTTTTTCTATATTCACATAATGCCATGATTTCATGAAGTCATACTTATGGTCGCTGCGCACATCATCCATCCACGTGCCGGCCTCTGCTACGGTTATGCCATCCAGGTACTTAATTACCTCTTTTTTTATGTTGGTATCCACGAGGGTATACGCTATTGTAGCTACAATCTCATGGCCTTGCTTACCCCACGCAAATGTACGGTGTGGGAAGGCAGCGCAAAAAAACGCTGCCATACACAAGAAAGTAATTTTCTTCATATTGTAAGATTATAATAAACGAATGATGTAGCCGTTAAACCCTTAATTTTTTACCAGCTTTTGAATCGTTAAGCGATGGCTATAATCATCAAACAATTCAATAATAAAGATACCGTTTGCGAGGTGGTTAATGTTTATTTCTTGTGCATCTTTTTGCTGCATTACAATTCTTCCGGCAAGATCAGATATAATGGCGTTTACCTTATCGGGTGATTCAATATATACAATGCTGTTTGCAGGGTTAGGGTAAATCTTTATTGTGTTGTTGTTAATAGTATTGCTTATACCCAGATGTTTCAATGTATAAGTAATGGAAGTATCCTGGCAGCCATTGGTATCTACAACTTTCACCTGGTAATTACCATTTGTAAGCGCTTTGATACTGTCGTAAGTAGCTCCTGAAATGGCTGTACCATTTTCATACCATTGGAAGCTCGTATAGTATTTAGAGGTATGGAAATACTTGCCATCAAATGTAATAACAGGATTGAGGAGCGGATTCAAGGTTATAGCAATTTGCTTGCCGAGGGAAGTACAACCCGTTGATGGGTCTAGCAGTCCAATAGAATAGTTGCCGCTGGCTTTTGCATAATAAGAAGTATCTGTGGCTCCCGGTATCAGGGTCGTTCCATTATACCATTGGTATGTATATCCAGACAGCCGATATTTATCCGCTAACATTACACTGTCTCCACTACAAAACTTTGTAAAGCCGAAAGCAGTATCTGAAGGAGTTACTAAAGGAATTCTGATAGTAATTGTTTCAGTAGTCGCGCCAATGCAACCCGAACTTGTCGTTCCGATTACTGTGTAGGTAGTGGCAGTAACAGGGGTAGCGATCACCGTAGCGCCTGTAGTAGCTGATAGTCCAATGGATGGAATCCATGTATAAGTGCCGCCTGTGCCTGCACCGGATGCAGTTAACGTGTCTCCTGATCCGCCAAAGCAAACACTATCTTTGACCGGAGCAACCGTAATGGGAGGAGCTGCGCAACTTATATTGCAGTAAAAATCGTATGTCTGCCCATAAGTACCATTACACGGCTCTCCTGCGATATCTTCTGATAAGAAAAAGCGCATAGGCAAATTAATGCCTGTTACGATACCTGTAGTAGGTATGGTGAAGGAATAGGTAGCAGTGCCTGAAGATATAGGAATGGTAACCTTTGTGCCGCAAAGTTCTGACAAATCAAAAGTGCCATTGTTGTTCAAATCTATATATACTGTAAGATAAGCCACATAGCCTGTTGGCCTTGAGATGCTGACATTAACAGTGCTGCCTGCAACGGTGTTAATTCCTTCTGAGGAAGAGTCGATATATGTAGTGCTGCAGGAGGTAACTCCAGATATGGAAATTGTAGAAATTACACCTATACCACTGGCGCTAATATCCTGGTAATATTCTACCGAGCACGATTTTGTGTAAACCGGAGCCACTCCGATGGGACATTGGGCAGATACCTTTACCGCACTAAATCCGGCTATAAGCAGGCTTAAGATAAATATCGTAATTTCTTTTCTTGTAAATATTGTTTTCATAACTATTCTTTTATCGGTCTTTATTTTTACGCGAATGTAGGCCTCTGCGATAAGAGATATTCTGGTTAATAAAAATGTAATTATTACTTCATTAAAACTTTATAATAAAATAAAGCTGAAATAGTTTTTTAGGTTTATAATCTCGCACTTTCATGTGTATAGGATTAAGAAACATTTAATTAATGAATAGATAATGTAAAATTAACGATGGCAGGGTAGAGGTTGGTATAGCTTTGTGCTTTGATCAATTGTATTAAAAAACGCACCCTTATGAAATTATCATTTCCCAAAATCATTACCATATTACTATTCATTTTAGCATTTACTTCCCGGAACAATTTCACTTACGCCCAAATATATATTTATGCTGCAGACACTTTAGGTACAGATACTTTTGTGGCACCTAATGCTACAGGGACTGCAGTTTCAAGGGTGAATGGTGCATTAACCCCTTCGCCCTATTGCTCTCATGGTTTTTCATTAAAGAATTTTCATACCGCCACTACTTATTCAGATACATTGGAAGCCGCAGAGGTAACGGTGGCACCCAGCACTGGTCATAATCTGAATGTTTCAGGCTTTAGCGTAGAAATCAGGCGTTCTTCTACCGGCCCGGCAAATGCCCGTTACGCATATAGTACAGATAGCGGCAAAACATGGATTGATCAGGGGGCAGACCAAACACCCAATAACAGCAGTTGTGATAGCATGAGTACTGGCACATGGACTAAGTCAATTTCTGTAGCCTATCCGAAAGAATTAATATTCAGGATCTATGGATTTAATGCCAGTGGTATTTCCGGTACTTTCCAGATTAAATATCTGTATGTAAATGGCGCTGTAACGCCCATTACAGCCTCCGGCACTGCAGAAGTATTGGATAATGGTAGTAGTTTTGAAGTGTATCCTAATCCGGTATTGCAAAATGCCACTATTTCATACCATCTTTCCAATGCTCAGAATGTAAAGGTGGAGATATATAATCTCGTTGGACAAATGGTTACCTCGGTAGTGAATGGTGAAATGCAGCAGGATGGTAATTATAGTTACAATGTACCTGTTCCTGCTAATGGAATTTATTTTGTAAAATTCTGTATTGGTGACCAGGTATTCACAAAGAAGATTGTAAAGATGTAGGTTAGCGCCTTCTGAATGCCGGGGCATATATGACTGTTAAGCCAAAAAATGTAGCTAAAGCAATTCCCGGTAATAGTGCTATTGATGGAAAACGTGTATCTCTAACTCACAGAAAGCTGGTTATTATCCTTGCATTGGTTGCTTTTATTCTGTATGCCAATACATTTACCAATGACTATGCATACGATGACATTTCGGTGATCACCAAAAATGCAATAGTTACAAAAGGGATAACGGCTATTCCTGAGATTTTATCTACGCCATACCGCTACGGCTTTTTTAAAACCAACAATGACCTGTACAGGCCATTGCCATTAGTAATGTTTGCCATTGAATACCAGCTATTTGACGGAAAGCCATTTGCAGGCCATTTTATGAATGTGCTTTTTTTTGCCTGTTGTGTTGTGTTGTTATTTATTGTGTTGAATGATCTTTTCGGGCATAAGTATACACTTGCTGCGTTCATTGCAGCATTGTTATTTGCATTGCACCCCATGCATACCGAAGTCGTAGCCAATATAAAAAGCTGCGATGAACTGATGTGTTTTTTTTGCGCTTTTTTAAGCTTGCATTTATTTATCAGGTATGCAGGTGGAGGTAAGGTGAAGTTGCTGGTGGTAGGTGCTGCCTGTTATTTCCTGTCCTTATTATCAAAGGAAACAAGTATTACATTCCTAGCTGTGATCCCTCTTGTTTTCTTTTTTTATAAAAATGATAATAAAAAGCGTAGCCTGTATATTACAATATGTGTTATGCTTGCTGCAGTTTTTTTCCTTGTTATTCGTTTCATGGTATTAAAAGCATACAACACAGATCACACTTTTGATGTGAAATTTATTGATAATCCGTTAATAGGGGCACCATCCACTGTTTCAAGGCAAGCAACTGCTGTGTTGGTATTAGGGAAATACTTATTGCTCCTGCTTATTCCATATCCATTGATTTGTGATTATTCATACAGCAGTATTCCCTTTACCTCATTTGCCAACATATGGGTGTTGCTTTCTTTAATGGGGTATATTACTATTGCCATTACCGGGATATACCGTTTAATTAAATTCCCCAAAGATCCTTATGCACTGGGGATATTGTTTTTCTTAATTACTCTGGCATTATTTTCTAATCTTCTTTTTTTGACGGGTGCTATTATGGCAGAGCGGTTTGTGTTTTTTGCTTCAGCAGGTTTTTGCCTGGTTGCTGCTTTTATTATTGCAAGATTATTGCCAAAATTTCAGTTTGAAGATCTTGAAAAAGCATTGATCAATAAAAAACTGCTGGCTATATTTATTCCTGTTGCCCTTGTATTTGCAGTTATTACTATAACCCGAAACAACGACTGGGCAAATAGCCTGACATTATACCGTGCAGATATAAAAAATAATCCGGGTGATGCCCGGCTTTATTATTTTTTGGGTAATGAATTATTACTTACCGGCACCACAGAGGCCGATGCTGCAAAAAGAGAGCAAATGGCTACAGAAGCAATTGATGATTTGAAACATGCTTTGGCTATATATCCTGCTTATGGTGATGCGCACAGGGTAATGGGGAATGGTTATTTTTTTCTGTCCCGGCTTGATTCTGCTGAATTGTATTACAGGAAAGCAGCAGAATTGGATACCGGAGATATGGAGGCTTTAAATAATCTGGATGTCGTATATTTTAATGAGAAAGCATATAATGCATCTATAGGCACGTGCAAAAAAATAATACAAAAAGATCCGGGTGATATTGGAAAGTACAACAACATTGGTATATGTTATATCCGGTTAGCCAGGTATGATTCAGCCGTTTATTTTTTAAAGAAAGGTGTGCTTGCCAATTCCAGCATTAATGCTTTTTATGAGCATCTTGCCCTTGCTTATAAGATGGATAACAAAGTGGATTCTGCAAGGAAATATGAAGCTATAGCAAGACAGCATCATCCTGGGTTTAGTGTTTATTAGTTTGGTATTGCTTTATTAATCATAATACATGCCCGGTAAAGAAAATAAAAAAAATACGGCAACGGCAGCTCCTAAACCGCAAAAAAAAACTGCGAACATGTTGTTTGTCCTTATTTTGGCTGCCATATCCATAACTGTATATGCAAATACTTTTAAGAATGGGTTTGTGCTGGACGATTTTTCGGTATACACGAAGAACACTATCGTTACAAAAGGGATCTTAGCTATTCCCGAAATATTATCTACTCCCTACCGCAGGGGATTTTATGTAATTTCCAATGATCTTTACAGGCCATTATCCCTGGTTATGTTTGCCATAGAAAACCAGTTATTCAATGGTGATCCTTATGCCAGCCATGTTATCAATGTTTTTTTGTTTGCTGCATGTGTGGTTTTGCTGTTTCTTTTCCTGGATGCCTTGTCGGAAAAGAAAAATACAATTGTAGCGTTTATTGCTGCATTATTATTTGCCGTGCATCCCATACATACGGAAGTTGTTGCTAATATAAAAAGCCGTGATGAATTGCTGTGTTTCTTCTTTGCTTTTATAAGCCTGAATGTGTTTATTAAATACATTGATTCCGGTAAAATAAAACAGCTTGCGATTGCGGGGTTTTGCTATTTTCTGTCCTTATTATCTAAAGAAACAGCTATTTCTTTCCTGGCTATTATTCCAATAGTGTTCTTTTTTTACAGGAATGAAAATAAAAAGCGGAGCATTTACATCATAGCCAGTGTTATAATAACTGCTGTAGCCTTTCTTGCCATAAGATTTTTTGTATTGAATGCCTATCATGCCAACAAAGTTTTTGAGATGACGTTTATGGACAACGCACTCAGTAAGCCGCCATCTGTGGCATCAGGATTGGCTACTGCCATTTACATCATGGGTGAATATATAAAGCTTCTCATAGTTCCTTATCCACTTATCTGCGATTATTCATATAATAGCATCCCTTTTGTAACTTTTTCCAATATATGGGTGTTGCTTTCCTGCTTGATGTACATTTCATTGGCTGTGGTTGGCACATACCTGTTAATGAAGTTTAAAAAGAATTTATTTGCTTTTGGCATTTCGTTTTTTTTGATAACGATTGCATTATTTTCCAATATTGTTTTCCCTTTAGGAGCTGAAATGGGAGAGCGTTTCTTATTTTTTTCCTCAGCAGGTTATTGTTGGATTTTAGGATTGTTGGTTGGGAAGTGGGTAATACAATCACCTGGAATAATGACTACAGTTCTGTATGACAGAAAATTTCTGGTGGTTTGCTTTCCTGTTTTACTAATATACTCATTCATCACTGTTAGCAGGAACTTTGATTGGTATGACGGCCTTACGTTGTACAAGGCAGATGTGGAGAAATCACCCAACGATGCCAAACTAAATTATTACCTCGGGAGTGAGTTAATGATATCAGCAGAATCTGCTGATATGGCAGATAAAGCGCAAAGATTTCAGGACGCGATACCATATCTGCAAAAAGCCATTATAATTTACCCGGATTATATGGATGCCCATAAAAGGATAGGAGATGCTTTTTTTATTATATCGCATCTCGACTCTGCTGAATTTCACTATCAAAAAGCAATAGCTATAAATCCGAAAGATATTGAACCGATAAATCATTTGGATATTATATATTTTAAAACGCAGCGATACAAGCAATCACTTGAATTATGTAAACGCGCTGTTTTGATTGATACCAACTATACTGAGGGCTATAGCAATATGGGGATGTGTTACTTATATCTTAAAAAATATGACTCAGCTATTTATTGTTTAAATAAAGCAATTTCTGTTGACCGGGATTACAATCCATCTTATGAGTTTCTTGCTATGGTGTATAAAGAAATGAACTATAGAGACTCAGCAATAAAATACGAAGCCATAGCAAAAGTGCATGATCCTGCTTTTCATATATACTAAGTTATACGCGTAAAATAGTCTATGCGGCATATAAAATTATTTTTTCGTTAATGTTTAGATAACATTCGCGTAGTTTTCCAGTAACATTATGAAATGAGATTTGCAGTTCACAAATCCATTCCTTATGTCTTGCTCTTTACTCAAAAAAATTGGACAATTAATATTATTTGCCGGCATTCTGATTTCTTTTCAGATGCTTTCCGTAACTGTGGAAGCTGCACCATTAACGACAACTAGTTTCAGTTGCAGTATCAGCTCAACCGGAACATCAAGTTGTGTAACTGGAGCATTTGCCACTTTTGGTACCAGCAGCACCAATTACTGGCAATATACACTGAGCACAGTAGGGTATTCCGGTATCACTATGCAGTTTAATGCCAGCTCTTCAGCCACAGGGCCTACTACCGGAACCATATATTATAATACGGGTTGCGGACCGGATGTAAATACGGGCATTACTTATTCTGCTACTACCTGCGGCCTGAAAGGCCCTTTTACCTTACCGGCAGCCTGTAATAATATACCTAATCTGACAATTAAATTAGTGATGAGCGGAGGTTCAGGAACTACCGGAACAAGCCGTGTAAATTCTGACGGCGGTTTCCAGGGGACGGCTACCACTTTTCCCAGCGTGGCAATTTCTAATATAAGTCCGTCTGCCGGAAACATTGGAGCAGGCACAGTTAACAATCTATTGCAGATATATAGCCTGGCAACAACAAGTGCCACGGCAACCTTGGCCGGGTTAACTCTTACTACTGCAGGTACTTATTCTGCAACCGACATTACAAATCTAAAATGCTGGTATGATGTAACACCTTCATTTAATCCGGCGACCGCTACCTTACTTTCTACTTATTCATCGCCTGGCGCAGGGGGTAGTAATATTGCGTTCCCATCATTCGTGTCGCAGAATATTGCTGCAGGCGTTACTGGTTATTTATTCATTACCACAGATGTAGCTGTAGCTGCCACGATTGGTAATACTATTAATTTTACAACTACCTCGTTTTGTAATTTTAATTTCGGAAATGCTACACTTGCAGGCACTAACCCGGCAGCTGCATCAAACACACAGACTATCGTAGTAAATACTGCATGCTCTGGTACTCCATCTGCCGGTACGGCATCTCCAAGTGTATCCAATATATGCGGCAGTAGTGGTTCTTCGATATTATCGCTTACGGGTGGCAGTTCAGGACCGGGTATAAAATACCAATGGTCATCTTCATCCACAAATACTCCCCCCGGCACTAATATTCCGGGCGCTACTACCTCTACTTATTTGGCATCAACTATATCTGCTACTACTTATTTCTGGTGCACTACTACATGTACAGCGTCTGGCCTGTCAAATATTTCATCTGTAGGAACCGTAAATGTTAATCCGTTTCCAACAGTAGGTGTCACGCCTCCTGCCGGTGGGAATATATGCTCAGGCGGCACGGGTCTTGGCCTCACTGGTTCCGGTGCTCTTACTTATACATGGGCTCCGTCAACAGGTTTATCTGCTACAACCGGTACTGCGGTAACTGCCAATCCAACAGCTACTACTACATATACAATAACCGGTACAGGAACAGGCGGATGTGCCAGCACAACAACTGTAACAGTCAATTATAATTCCACACCTACTGCATTAACAATTGCTCCAACATCGTTGAACACATGCCAGGGAACGGCTCCTTCTTCCCTTGTTGCAAATGGAGGTAACATACCTGGCACTGCAACTGTATCATCCGGTACAGTCAGCTTAACAGTTAATCCTGCAGGTGCTATTGTCCCCTCAAATTTGTCTGTAAGCAGCATTCCCACTGGCGCTACCATTACGAATGTAGCTGTAACGGTGAATTTTACCTCCAGCTTTTTGCATGATTACATTATTAATCTTGTAGCTCCCGATGGTCAAATAATCAATTTAAGTAATCACGACTTGCCTTCCGGTGCAGGGAGCTTTACAAATACTGTATTCACCTCGTCGCCAGCAGCTGCACTATCTACCAGCGCTTCGCCTTATACAGGCACCTTTGCCGCAGACGCAGCCAGCGCCACTGGGCCTGCGGGATATATCTCTACTACCACCTCCTGGCCTTCTCTATTTACTACCCCTAACGGTACATGGACATTGGTAGTAAACAACGCCAACACATTTGCCGATATTTCCACGCTCACATCATGGGCGATAACGGTAAATTATTCTCACCAGGCTGCTGTGACATGGGCTCCGGCCACACAACTGTATACAGATGCGTTAGGTACCATACCGTATACGGGTAGCGCAGCCGGTACTGTATATCTGAATCCATTGGTTGTTTCTGTAAACACATATACAGTTGTTGCTACAAACAGTATATGCTCCAGCACTGCAACAGTTACTGCAACTGTGAATCCATTATCACCTGTTTCAGGCACTAATACGATATGCCAGGGATTAGCAATTAGTTTAAGTGATGCTACCGCTCCGGGAACATGGTCAAGCAGCAACACTGCAAAAGCGACTGTGAATACACTTACAGGCAGTGTTTTAGGAATAGCGGCAGGCTCAGCTACCATCACATACACTACATCATTAGGCTGCGCAGCTTATCAGAATGTTACAATTAATCCTGTTCCGGCTGTCATTTCCGGTACAACTGCAGTATGCCAGGGCCTCACCACTGCATTAACTGATGCGAGCGGCGGTACCTGGAGCAGCAGCAACTCAACTATTGCTACAGTCAATTCTTCTACAGGAATTGTTTCAGGTGTTTTAGCAGGAGTTGACACAATTAATTATGTATTATCTACGGGCTGCAAGGCTACTACTTCCCTCACAGTAGAAGCATTACCTGCTGGTATTACGGGACCGACAAATATTTGCACCGGCACGACAACCGCATTCAGTGATGCTGGTGGTGGTACATGGAGCAGCAGCAATACTGCCATAGCAACAATACATATAAGCAGCGGCATGGCAACAGGGATAACAGCCGGTACGACAACCATAACATATACATTGCCTACAGGTTGTATTACAACAACAAATATTACAGTATTTACATCCCCCGCTGCTATAACAGGAACAACAAGCGTGTGCGCGGGCTTAACTACTGCTTTAACCGATGCAGGTGGCGGTACTTGGAGTAGCAGTAATACTACGATAGCATCTGTTGACCTGACAGGTGTTGTTACCGGTACGTTTGCAGGTATTGATACAATTATTTATACGTTATCTACAGGTTGTATGGCTGTTGCGCAAGTAATTGTTAACCCTTTGCCTGCGTCTATATCAGGAGCTACCAATGTTTGTGTTGGGAATAATATTACAATGAGTGATGCAGGCGGTGGCACATGGGCTAGCAGCAGCACTTCTTTTGCAACCATTGATGCACTATCCGGCATGGTATCAGGTATATCTTCGGGCACTACAACAATTACCTTTACGTTTGGTACCGGTTGTATTGCTACTATTGTTGTTACTGTCAATCCATTGCCATCAGGTATATTCGGGACAAATAATGTATGTAACAGCCTTACTACAACGCTTACTGATGCAGGTGGTGGCACATGGGCGAGCAGCAATACTTCTGTGGCAAATGTTGGTTTTAGTTCCGGTTTGGTAACAGGTATTTCTGCAGGCACTTCCAAAATAACTTATGAATTGGGTACCGGTTGCATGACCAGCATTGTAGTAACCGTAAATCCATTACCGTTGGCTATAAGTGGTAATTCAACTGTTTGCTTAGGAGATATAGCATCTCTCAGTGATATTGGCGGAGGTATGTGGACGAGTACGAATACTGCATTGGCTACTGTTGATGGATCTGGTAATGTAACGGGCGTATCTCCGGGTGCGGTCACTATTATCTATTCGTTACCTACAGGCTGTATAGCAATTCAGAATATGACTGTTAATCCGTTACCAATAGCTATCAGTGGCGCTACAGCAGTTTGCGTAGGTTCCAGTTCATCTTTGAGTGACATAGGTAGCGGTACATGGAGCAGCAGCAATACCACTGTTGCTACCGCAAACATGCTCACGGGTGTTCTTGCCGGTGTTCGTGTGGGTGCGGCTACTATAACCTATACACTTGGCACGGGTTGTATGATTACTGCGCCTGTAACTGTAAATCCATTACCAGGAGCAATAACAGGAACAGCTACTGTATGTGCAGGCGATATAACAACGCTTAGCGATAGCGGAGGCGGTACATGGGCAAGCGGAAATACTACTGTTGCAACTGTAAATTCAGGTTCGGGTGTCGTAACAGGGGTATCTGCAAATACTGCTATTATAACATATACATTAAGTACAGGTTGTACAACAACTATTGCAGTGACAGTTAATCCATTACCGGCACCAATTTCCGGATCAACCAATGCATGTGTTACTACTACTTCTTTATTAAATGATGCAGGCGGCGGCACATGGCTCAGCAGCAGTACTTCAAATGTGACAATTGGCTTAAGCTCTGGTATTGCTACCAGTATATTGCCAGGAACCTCTACTATTACCTATACATTGCCAACAGGCTGCATGATTACTACCATATTTACGGCGGATACGTTACCGGCTGCTATATCAGGATTAGTAAATGTATGTCTAGGCACGCCCGCTTCTTTCAGCGATATTACGCCGGGCGGTGCGTGGACGAGCAGCAATACCGCTATTGCAACCGTAGGTATCAGTTCGGGAACTGTTAATGGTGTTGCAGGTGGATCAGCAACTATTACCTATGCTTTAACTACAGGCTGCCAGGCAATGGTTCCTGTGACGGTTAATGCTGTGTATGCTCCTATGGTTACTATTTCTTCGGCAGTTGGTGATACATCATGCACAGGCGCCAGGGTTATTTATACTGCTACACCAGTTGGTGGTGGCGTTGCTCCCACATATGCATGGGTGGTGAATGGTACTGCCGTAGGTACAACCGCAAATACTTATAGCTATGTGCCGGTAAACGGAGATATTGTTAGTACGAAGCTTACCAGCAGCGCTCCCTGCACGGTATATGATACCGCTGTTGATACAATGAAAATGACTGTATTACCAAACGTAACACCCACAGTAAGCATTTCTGCAGATCCGGGTAGTCATTTCTGCCAGGGTACTTCGGTCGTGTTCACTGCAACACCTGTTTTTGGAGGTACTGCCCCCGTATATGTATGGAACCAAAACGGTGCAAACATTGCCGTAGGTGCTACCTACACATATACTCCTGCCAACGGAGACCATATATATTGTATTATGGCAAGCAACATTAAGTGCAATCTTGCAGATACTGTAAGCAGTAATCATCTGATCATGGCTGCCACTGTTGCTGCGATACCTGCATTTACATTAGAGGCCAGCCCTGGTGTATATATTACTCATGGATATGCTGATACATTCAATGCAGTTGTAACCTCTGCAACTCCTTTTGCTGCTCAATGGTTTATTAATAAAGTGAAAATACCAGGAGCTACAGGTGTTACTTTTATTTGCGACACACTTTCTAATAAAGATTCGGTGACTTGCGTCATCTCCAGCACTGATATTTGTGGCATGTCTACATTTAATTCGATAGTCGTTAATGTGAACACTTTAGGAATTAATCCGGTGAATAAAGTGAATGGTTTAACTGTTTCGCCTAACCCGAACAAAGGAGAATTTGTAATAAAAGGTTCACTTGGTGTTACCAATGATGAACAGGCCACTATTGAAATTACAGATATGATAGGAAGGGTGATTTACAAGGATAATATAACAGCCGCTAGTGGCTATGTAAACGAGCTGGTGAAGCTAAAGGGCGTACCGGCTAATGGCACATATATTCTTAGTATCCGTTCTGCAACAGGATCTGATGTGTTTCACATTATAATTGAGAGATAGTCTCTGCTTAAATAATTTCTATACACACTCACAATACAATACGCCTCATAAGGGCGTATTGTTGTTTATACACTGGTTGATGAAAGTGCACATTAAGAATGTGTTATGATTTTATTAATCGAAATTTTTTGTAACAATCATTTTAACTATTGGTAACATAAAGGTCGGTTTGGGATAACATTGCTTTGCCACTTTTGCAAGCTTACATATAAACTTATGCAAATGACATTCACAAAATCCTTATTGCTTACCAGCATATTATTCCTCCAGCTTCTTTCCATTAACACCTTTGCTACTCCATTAACGACTTTAACCTTTACTAATGTTGGTGCTTCAAGTGTAACTGCTACCGGAACATGCGTATCCGGTTATTATGCCACTTTTGGTACCAGCAGTACGAGTTACTGGCAATATACCGTTAGCACAACAGGATATTCCGGTATTACGATGCAGTTTCATTCAAGTTCATCCGGCACAGGCCCCACTACCGGGCAAATCTGGTATAATACTGGCTGTGGTGGTCCTGATGTTTTTAGCGGGATCACTTATTCTGTAGGTGCTTGCGCGATAAAAGGCCCTTATACCTTACCGGCAGCATGCAATAATATTGCCAATTTAACTGTAAAGCTGATAATGAGCGGAGGCAGTGGTTCCGCAGGTACAAACCGTGTTGATAATAATAATGTGTTTAGCGGCACGGCTACTGCTTTCCCAAGTGTTGCTATTTCCAGTACCAGTCCAGCACCCGGTAGCATTTTCACCTCCAGCACCAATAATTTGATTGAAACGTTTGACCTTGCAACTACGGTGGCTACTGCTACTTTATCGGGGTTAACAATTATTACTTCAGGGACATATATTGCTGCAGACATAACGGCCTTAAAGTGCTGGTATGATGTAACTCCTGTATTTAACCCCGCAACAGCTACCTTGTTATCCACTTTTTCTGCTCCTGGTGGGCCGGGAAGTAAGATGTTTCCTTCATTTACCGCACAAAACATACCTGCGGGCACAACAGGATATGTATTTATTACAGCCGATGTATCTCCCTCAGGAATTGGTGGCCATACAATTAGTATTGCAGCTACGTCTTTCTGCAATATCAATTTAGGGTCTGCTACTATGACGGGAATTAGCCCCGTAGCTGCTTCGAACACACAAACCATTAATTCCTGCACAGCACCTGCTCCTATAACAGGAAGCACTCTTGTATGCCCAGGCGCTGCAATTAGCCTAAGTGATCCGACACTAAGCGGTAACTGGAGCAGCAGCAATACCTCTGTTGCTACAGTGGGTGTGCTTAGTGGGATTGTTTCCGGGCTTACTGCCGGCACCACAACTATTTCGTATTCCACCGGTGCAGGTTGTGCGGCGGCAATCATTGTTACCGTAAATCCTGCTCCTGCCTCTATTTCCGGGAATACAAATGTATGCGTCAGCACCACATCTCCTTTAAGCGATGCGGGTGGAGGAACGTGGACGAGCAGCACTTCTTCTGTTGCCACAATTGATATGATTACTGGAGTTGTTTCAGGTATTGCACCTGGCACATCAACTATAACTTATACACTCGGTTCAGGTTGCAGTATTACTACAACGGTTACTGTCAATCCATTACCTGGGGCAATTACTGGAACAACTGTGTTATGTGGTGGAACAACAACCGCATTAAGTGATGCTGGCGGTGGTGGTACCTGGAGCTCAGGCACAACTACTGTTGCCTCTGTGGGGCTTCTAAGCGGTATCGTTACCGGCAATACAGCCGGTACTGCAACAATTTCCTATACCCTAAGCACGGGTTGTGCGGCAACTGCTACAGTAACGGTATTATTAGCTCCTACAGTAATAACCGGTCTTACAACTCTCTGCAACGGTGTAAACACTACATTAAGCAATGGGCTAGGCGGGGGCACGTGGACCAGCGGCAATACATCTGTAGCTACCATTAATCCCGGTACAGGTTTTGTAACTACCATTGCATCTGGTTCATCAGTTATTACATATACATTGAGCACAGGCTGTGCCATAACCGGTACTGTTACTGTTAATTCATCCCCTTTGCCAATAACCGGCATTACGGCTGTTTGTATAGGATTGACTGCTACATTAAGTGATGCAACATTAGGTGGCACCTGGAGCAGCAGCAATACTTCTGTAGCGCCCATTGGCTCCACATCAGGCCTGTATTCAGGTGTATCCGCAGGAACTGCTACAATCACTTATACCGCGCCTGTTACCGGGTGCACAGTTACTTCTATTGTTACGGTTAATCTGTTGCCACCTACTATCGGAGGTAATAAAAATGTTTGTCTTGGCGGCCAGACTGTTCTCTTAGGTGGGGGGGGCGGAGGAACCTGGACCAGTAGCAATACTGCTGTTGCCACTGTAAATACTCTTGGTGTAGTGAGCGGGATATCACTTGGTACTGCAAGCATTACCTATACTATTGGCACCGGTTGCGCTACAAGTACCACTGTTACCGTAAATCCGTTACCTCCGGGCATAACCGGGGTTACTAATGTATGCCCCGGCACTACCACGACTTTAAGCGACATTCCTGGCGGCACCTGGAGCAGTGGCACTACTACCATTGCAACTGTAGGATTAGGCTCAGGAACAGTTACAGGATCCATTGCCGGCACGGCAACAATTACATATACGTCTTCACTGGGATGTATAGCCACTGCACCTGTAACAGTGAACCCGCTGCCCTTACCAATAACCGGGATTACAAGTGTTTGTACCGGGTTAACGACAACTTTAAGTGATGCTTCCCCCAGTGGCACATGGACCAGTCTTAACACAACTGTTGCAATTGTTGGCGGCGGGTCCGGTATCGTTTTGGGCTCACTGGCAGGTACTGCAATTATTGCATACACGATCTCCACAGGTTGCACTATAACTACTACCGTAACAATTAATTCATTGCCATCTGCCATTACCGGCACTTTGAGTGTATGTCCCGGATTGACAACAACATTAAGTAACATTGTTGGGGGAACATGGAGTAGCAGTAGCATATCTGTTGCAGATTTCAGTTCGTCTCTTTCCGGTATTCTTTCCGGTATCACAGCCGGCACTGCTACCATTACTTTTACTGCGGCAGGTACAGGATGTACAGGTACAGCTACGGCTACTGTTAACCCGTTACCAGCCCCTATATCTGGTTTAACCTCTGTATGTGTAGGTGCTGCGATTACTTTAAGTGATGCATCTACAGGGGGAACGTGGAGCACGGGCAGCACTATCATATTTGTTGGCACAAGTTCAGGTTCTGTGAGCGGTTTTTCAGCCGGCCTGGCTGATATCACTTATACATTGCCTGTTTCAGGTTGTATTACTTCCACTTATATTACCGTAAATCCAACCCCGCCCATAACCGGTATACCTTATATATGTACCGGCTCATCTGCGTTATTAAGTCCTCCAATAACCGGAGGTACATGGACAAGCAGTATTACGAGTGTCGCTACGGTTGGAGCAGGTTCCGGTATGCTTACTGGGGTGTCCACAGGTACTTCTATTATCACCTATACGTTCACTACCGGGTGTGCCGTGTTCAGTACTATTATGGTCAATCCATTTCCGTCTGCAATATCCGGCCTTTCGCTGGTATGTACCGGTGATACCGCTACAATGAATGATATACCCGCTGGCGGCACATGGAGCAGCAGCAGCCCCGGTATAGCGATTGTTAATGTAGTTTCCGGCCTTGTAAAGGGAGTATCAGTTGGCGCTACTATTATTACTTATTCAAATGGTACTGGTTGCTCTGTGATAAAGACTGTCAGTGTTAACACCGCCGCAGCCCCCATTACAGGTATTGGGGCTAATATGTGTTCCGGCAGCACAGGAAATGCATACAATGTAGATACTCCTTATGGTATATGGACAAGTGCCTTGGTGACAATCACACCTGCAGGCCTAGTATCTGCATACCGGCCCGGCGCTGCAACTATAACGTATACCTTGCCCACTGGCTGTTTCACAACTCTTTCGGTTACCGTAGTTCCGTTACCGGCAAAAATAACAGGCGTTAACGCTATATGTACAGGTGTACCGGTACCATTAAGTGATACTACTTCCGGGGGGGGCTGGAGCAGCATTGATACAACTGTTGGCATTACTTTCGGTACGGGTATTGTTACCGGCTTATATCCCGGAACCGCAGCGATAAGATATACATTGCCTACAGGATGTTTCCAGGCAGATACAATTACCATATTCCCAATGCCATCAGCAATTTTAGGTAAGGTCGGTTTATGCCTTGGAGGAACGACATCTTTAAGCAATGCAACGGGTGGGGGAGTATGGAAGAGCTTATCACCTTCTATTGCTTCAATTAGTTCCGGAGCGGGTATAGTCACTGGAATATCCACAGGTGCGGCAATCATCAGTTATACAATTGGGCCCGCTTGTACAGTAACTCAAAATGTAACTGTGGAACCATTACCTGCTGTATATGGTGTTACAGGTGGTGGCAGCTTTTGCTCGGGTGGTACAGGTGTGCATGTGCTTTTAAGCGGATCAGCACCCGGAATTAAATATAAATTATTTAATGGTGGTACATTCACAGATAGCTTGTTGGGCACGGGAAGCCCGCTTGATTATGGCTTGTTTACTGTACCGGGAACATATACTATCTCGGCAGCTAACATAGCTACAGGTTGCAGCAGCGTTATGGTTGATAGCGCTGCGGTAAATATTGATCCTATGGTTGCACCATCTGTAAGTATTGTTACCAGCCCAGGTGAAATGATATGTTCGGGCATTCCTGCTTCATATAATGCTGTACCCGTAAATGGTGGTTCTCTGCCTGCATATCAGTGGCGGGTAAATGGAATAACAGTAGGTGGCAGCTCCGCTTCTTATAGTTACACACCGGCAAATGGAGATGTTATAGCGGTAATGCTTACCAGCAATGCAACATGTGTTGCTCCTGCTACCACATATACGCTGGTTACTATGTCTGTTATGTCACAGGTTGTTCCTGCTGTTACTATCAGTGCAGATCCAGGTACAATAGTGCAGGAAGGGCAACTGGTTAAGTTCACAGCTTCTGTTATCAACAGCGGTGCAGCCCCGACTTATCAATGGATGAAAAACGGGGTGCAGCTCGAAGGTGAGACACTACCTACTTACACAAGTAATAGTTTCTCCAATGATGATTCAGTCAGGTGCATTGTTACCGGAAGTGATTTGTGCAGTACTGCAGCATCCAGTGAAACTATTTATATGAATATTTTTTCAGAAGGTATTCAGCAGCTTACTCCGCAAGCAAATATTAATGTAGTACCCAATCCTAATAAAGGTGCATTTCTGATAAAAGGTTCCCTTGGCGCAACAGATGAAAATGTGACGCTGGAAATTACAGACATGTTAGGACAGCTAGTTTACAATGATCATGTAATGGCATTTAAAGGGTATTTAAATAAGCAGGTAAAAATTGCAAACAACATAGCTAATGGAATGTATTTGCTGACGGTACATTCAGGATCAGTTAATAAAGTATTTCATATAATTATTCAACAATAGGGTTGACCTATAATATCACAGAGGCCGTATGAATTTCATGCGGCCTCTGTAATTTATGCTTGAAAAGATTAACGTTATATAGTATAGGCTACTGAGTTAGTTATTAATTACTATTGATTACATAAGCAATTTCACTGGGAGCCAGTACCGGTAGCGCAATAATGAAGGTTGTTCCTGTACCTACGACACTGTGTGCAGATATATACCCTTTATGTTGTTCAACGATTTTTTTGCAAATAGATAACCCTATACCTGTACCTTCATATTTATCATAACTGTTCAGCCGTTTAAACAAGGTAAAAATTTCATCAGCATATTTCTGCTCAAAACCGATACCGTTGTCTTTTATATGGATGGTGAAGAAATCCTTGTCATACAATTCTTCTTTTACATGATCATTGATTTGCATTCCCTTTGTTTTTTCGGCATAGATATGAATTTCAGGAGGAACATCCTGTTTTGAGAATTTTAGTGCGTTAATGATGAGGTTCTGGAATAGCTGCCGTATCTGGTCGGGCACAACTTTTACAACAGGCAACCTATCAATTGTGATAATCGCGTTCTTCTGTTCAATAGATATTTCTAGGTCAGATAGAAGCCCATCAAGGAGTCCGTTAAGGTCAGTTTCCTCAAAAGCACCGGGGTTTGTGGATGATTTGGAAAAGCTCAGAATATTCCTGATCAGCAATTGCATTCTTTCAGAAGATTTCATAATCCTGTCTATAGAATTACAGCCTTCTTCCTTGAGGATAGCATTGTATTTGATAGCTAATTGATTACTGAACAGGATTATTTTACGCAAGGGCTCCTGTAAATCATGTGAAGCAACGTATGCGAACCTTTCCAGTTCTTCATTCACAGATTTAAGCTGAGTAATATGATCCATCAACTGCTTATTCAGTTGGATTACTTTTCTTTCCGACTGTATTTTTTCCTGTATTTCTTTCTCCAGCAGTTTATTGGCGGCTACCAGCTTTTGTTCCTGCGCCAGCAGCAGATGGTTCTTTTTATATAGTTCTGCAAACACAGCCACCTTAGCCCTGAGCAGCTCCGGGTTAATTGGTTTATAAATATAGTCTACACCGCCCATCTGGTAACCCTTGAAAACACTGTCTTCACCGTGGTCATTTGCAGTAATGAAAATGATAGGGATATGTTTTAATTTATCGCGCTCATAGATTAGTGTTGCCGTATCAAAACCATTCAGATCAGGCATCTGCACATCCATTAATATCAGGGTAAAGTCATCTTCTTTCAGCAATGTTCTCAATGCCGCCCTGCCTGAATTTGCACTACGTATCACATATCTGTCTTTTTCAAGAATAGCTTCTATGGAAAACAAGTTGTCTTCCCGGTCATCAACTACCAATAATTTAATATCCGATTTTACAGGTCCATTATCTTCAGCAATTCCATTCATAATTAATCATTTATTTATATAGCCAAACTCTCATAAGGGATAATAACTGATCTATTTTAACGGGTTTAGTAATGTAATCAGAGGCCCCTGCTTCAATACACTTTTCACGGTCTCCTTTCATCGCTTTGGCCGTCACTGCTATGATAGGCAAGTTACTATTCTTATGTTCTCTTCTTATTTTTTGTGTGGTTTCATACCCGTCCATTTCCGGCATCATAATGTCCATCAATACCATATCAATGGTATTGTTTTCATTGAGGATATTGATAGCGTCCTGGCCGCTTTCTGCTGTAATAGTGTGTATATTATATTTTTCAAAAGCTGTAGTTAATGCAAACAGGTTCCTTACATCATCATCTACAACAAGCACATATTTATTGGCAAGCACATCTTCTTTAAGCCTCAGATATTCAATTATTTTCCTCTTTTCAGGCAATAATTGTTTATGGTTTATGTGCATGTGCATGATTGCTTCTTCCAATAATAATTCCAGGGAATTCACATTTTTGAGTAATATCTTATTGGCATATTGTTTTAGTTGTGTTTTCTCTTTAGCTGTAAAGTCTTTAGCCGAATAAATGATCACTGGCATCATCTGTACCTTCTTTACGTGATTGATTTCCATGACAAAATCCAGTCCGCCAATATCAGGTAACATATAATCAACTATCACGCAATCATATACATTATTGGAGATCAATTGAATAGCCTCCTTGCCAGTCGCCGCAATTGAGATATTAATGAGATCTCCGTTTTCCAGTTCTTTTATTATCTGCGAACAATCGATCTCATTGTCTTCTACCACTAGTAATTGCTTGATTGTTTTTTCATTAAAATCTACAATGTCTTTGAACAATACGGCTAACGCTTCATTTTTCAAAGGCTTAAGCTGGAAACTCCTGGCGCCGCGCTTCAGGGCAAGCGCCCTGTTTTCTTCGCCTGAAATGAGGTGAATGGGAATATGCCTGAAATTCATATCATTTTTAAACAAGTCAAGTATCTTCCATCCGCTGGCATCCGGCAATTTGATGTCGAGTGTCACTGCTGTTGGGTTGTATTTATTTGTGAGATCAAATACTTCTCCAAAATTAGTAGCTACTACGGCTTTCAGGTTCATTTCATGAGCTTTATCTATCATGATCTTGGCAAACCTCAGATCATCTTCCACTACCAGCACTACTTTATCTGTAGTTGTAATGTTATTGCGGTCGTCACCTGTATGATTGATCAGCTCGTTTACATTTTCCAGGTCACGTTCGGGTAGTTTGATGCTTTGCACTGTCTGTATGGAGAGTTTCTCATCATTTTGCACCAATTCATATTCGCTGATGGGCAATGTTGATTGTTTCTCTTTTTTCATGAGTTTTGGATTGTAATCCAGTGGCAGGTATAGTGTAAATACGCTTCCTTTTCCTACTTCACTATCCAGCTCTATTGTTCCACCGAGCAGATCTGCAAGACCTCTACTGATAGAGAGACCCAGGCCGGTACCACCGTATTTGCGGCTTGTGGAACCCTCTGCCTGCTGGAACGCTTCAAAGATGATATTTTGTTTTTCTTTCAATATACCAATACCGGTATCTGATATTTCAAACGCCACCACTTTACGTGCTTTTTCAAGACTTGGGCTGCCCATTTTCCAGCTCTTGGCCGATTCGTATATCCTGAGTTTAACTTCTCCTTTTTCCGTAAATTTAAAGGCATTTGAGAGCAAGTTTTTCAGTATCTGGTTCAGGCGCTGGATATCTGTTTCCATAATATCCGGCAGGCGCTGATCTTTTTCGATCGTAAATTTCAGGCTCTTGCTTTCTGATACGTGTTTGAACGTCGTTTCCACGAAGGAAGTAATTTCATTGAACCGTACATTGATAAAATCTGCTGAAATATAGCCTGATTCAATCTTCGACAGATCAAGGATATCATTAATGAGCTGTATCAGGTCATCACCGCAGCTATGTATCGTTTTGGCGAACTTCACTTGTTTTTCAGTCAGGTTTCCTTCCTGGTTTTCAAATAATTGCTGTGCAAGGATGAGCAGTGAGTTGAGTGGTGTCCTTAACTCATGCGACATGTTTGCAAGGAACTCTGATTTATATTTGGAGGTAAGTGTAAGCTGTTCTGCTTTTTCTTCCAGCGATTTTCTTGCTTCTTCCACTTCCTTGTTCTTGTTTTCCACTTCTTCTTTTTGTTTTACAAGAAGGTGGGCTTTATCCTGCAGATCTTCATTGGTTCTCTTCAGCTCATCTGCCAGCGATGTGGATTGTTCCAGCAGATGTTCTGTCCTGGAGTTAGTTTCGATGGTATTTAACACAATACCGATACTTTCTGTAAGCTGTCCAAGGAAGTCAACGTGTGTTTCATTGAACACTTCAAAAGAGGCAAGCTCAATAACTGCCTTGATTTCTTTCTCGAATAATACCGGCAGGATAATCAGGTTGAGTGGGGTAGCATCACCCAGGCCGGAACCAATTTTTACATAGTTCTGCGGAACGTTTGTGAGCAATATTTTTTCTTTTTCAATCGCGCATTGTCCCACAAGCCCTTCTCCCAGCCTGAATTCTTTGCTCATACCCAGCTCTTCCTTATATGCATAGGCGGCAAACAGCTTGAGCATACTATTGCTGGTGCCGGTTGCGTCATCCTGCTCCAGGATATAGAACATACCATGCTGCGCATTTACCACTTGTGCCAGCTCTGACAGGATACGGCGGGTCACCGTATTCAGGTCTTTCTGGCCTTGCAGCATCTGTGTAAACTTCGCAAGGTTCGATTTCAACCAGTCTTGTTCCTGGTTACGCAATGTTGTTTCTTTCAGGTTGGCAATCATCTGGTTGATGGTATCTTTCAGCTCTTCCACCTCACCTTTCGCTTCCACGCGTATGGTTCGGGTAAGGTCACCTTTAGTTACCGCAGAGGCCACCTCAGAGATAGCGCGTACCTGTGTGGTAAGGTTTTCCGCCAGCTGGTTCACGTTTTCCGTAAGGTTTTTCCAGATACCAGATGCACCCGGCACGTTTGCCTGGCCACCAAGACGACCATCTACACCCACCTCACGGGCCACAGTAGTTACCTGGTCAGCAAACACCGCGAGCGTATCAATCATTTCATTAATAGTATCAGTTAATTGTGCCACCTCACCACGGGAGCTGATGGATAGTTTCTGTTTTAGATTACCGGTTGCCACTGAAGTTACCACCTTTGCAATACCGCGTACCTGGCTGGTAAGGTTAGATGCCATCATGTTCACGGAGTCTGTAAGGTCTTTCCATGTACCTGCAACACCTTTCACTTCTGCCTGGCCTCCCAATTTACCTTCCGTACCCACCTCACGCGCCACGCGCGTTACTTCAAATGCGAAGGAGTTGAGCTGGTCCACCATTGTATTGATGGTGTTTTTCAGGTCAAAGATTTCACCTTTTACGTCAATGGTCACTTTTTTGGAAAGGTCACCGCTCGCCACAGCTTTCGTCACCTCGGCGATATTACGTACTTGGCTGGTAAGATTACCTGTCATCTGGTTCACAGAGTCCGTAAGGTCTTTCCATGTACCGGCAACACCAGGCACAAACGCCTGACCACCGAGCTTACCATCCGTACCCACCTCACGTGCCACACGGGTCACTTCCGAAGCGAAGGCGCGGAGCTGGTCCACCATTGTATTTAATGTTTCTTTCAGTTGTAATATTTCCCCGCGAACATCTACTGTGATCTTGCGGGACATGTCCCCGTTTGCCACAGCGATAGCCACGTTCGCAATATTACGCACCTGGTCAGTAAGGTTACCCGCCATCTGGTTCACAGAGTCTGTAAGGTCTTTCCATGTACCTGCCACACCGGGCACGTTTGCCTGGCCGCCGAGCTTACCTTCCGTACCCACCTCACGCGCCACACGCGTTACTTCAGATGCAAAGCCGCGAAGCTGTTCCACCATCGTATTGATGGTATTTTTCAATTCAAGAATCTCGCCTTTTACATCCACTTCAATCTTACGGGAAAGGTCACCATTTGCCACCGCCGTTGTTACCTCGGCAATGTTACGCACCTGCGCTGTCAGGTTAGAGGCCATGATGTTTACAGAGTCTGTAAGGTCTTTCCATGTACCACCCACACCTTGCACTTTAGCCTGTCCACCCAGCTTACCTTCAGAACCCACTTCACGTGCCACACGCGTTACTTCCGATCCGAAGGAGTTCAACTGGTCCACCATCGTATTGATTGTGTTTTTCAATTCCAGGATTTCACCTTTTACGTCCACTGTAATTTTACGTGACAAGTCACCTTTTGCCACCGCCGTCGTCACCTCGGCAATGTTACGCACCTGTGCCGTAAGGTTACTACCCATCTGGTTTACAGAGTCTGTAAGGTCTTTCCATGTACCACCCACACCTTGCACTTTGGCCTGTCCGCCCAGCTTACCTTCTGTACCCACTTCCAACGCTACACGGGTCACTTCTGATGCGAACGCCCGAAGCTGTTCCACCATCGTATTGATGGTATTTTTCAGTTCAAGAATTTCACCTTCCACATTCACGGTGATCTTCTTGGAAAGGTCACCATTTGCCACCGCTGTTGTCACCTCGGCGATGTTACGCACTTGCGCTGTCAGGTTACTGCCCATCTGGTTCACAGAGTCCGTAAGACCTTTCCACACACCACCTACACCTTTCACCTTTGCCTGTCCACCCAGCTTACCTTCCGTACCTACTTCGAGCGCCACGCGGGTCACTTCCGAAGCGAAGGAGTTAAGCTGATCTACCATCGTATTGATCGTATTCTTTAATTCAAGGATTTCACCTTCCACATCCACGGTGATTTTCTTAGACAAGTCACCGTTTGCCACCGCTGTCGTTACCTCGGCAATGTTACGCACCTGTGCCGTCAGGTTACTGGCCATCTGGTTCACAGAGTAGGTAAGGTCTTTCCATACACCACCCACACCTTTCACCGTTGCCTGTCCACCTAGCTTACCTTCAGATCCTACTTCTTTCGCCACACGCGTCACTTCCGAACCGAATGAGTTAAGCTGATCCACCATCGTATTGATGGTTCGTTTCAGTTCCAGGATTTCTCCCTGTACATCCACCGTAATTTTCTTGGAAAGGTCACCATTTGCCACTGCCGTCGTTACATCGGCAATGTTACGCACCTGTGCTGTCAGGTTACCCGCCATCAGGTTCACGGAGTCTGTAAGATCCTTCCATACACCACCTACACCTTCTACCGTTGCCTGTCCGCCTAGCTTACCTTCAGAACCCACCTCACGTGCCACACGTGTCACTTCAGATGCGAATGAGTTGAGCTGGTCCACCATCGTATTGATCGTATCTTTCAATTCCAGTATTTCACCTTTCACATCCACCGTAATTTTACGGGAAAGGTCACCTCTTGCCACCGCCGTAGTCACCTCGGCAATGTTACGCACCTGTGCTGTCAGGTTACTACCCATCTGGTTCACGGAGTCTGTAAGGTCTTTCCATACACCGGCCACACCTTTCACCTCTGCTTGTCCACCCAGCTTACCTTCAGATCCCACTTCACGTGCCACACGGGTCACTTCCGCAGAGAATGAGTTGAGCTGGTCCACCATCGTATTAATTGTATATTTTAATTCGGAGATTTCACCTTTTACATCCACGGTGATCTTCTTGGAAAGGTCACCTCTTGCCACCGCTATCGTTACCTCAGCAATGTTACGTACCTGTCCGGTAAGGTTACTGGCCATTTGGTTCACAGAGTCTGTAAGATCCTTCCATGTACCTGCGATACCTTTTACCTGTGCCTGTCCACCCAGCTTACCTTCTGTACCGACTTCCAGCGCCACACGGGTCACTTCCGAAGAGAAGGAGTTTAGCTGGTCCACCATCGTATTGATCGTATTCTTCAATTCCAGGATTTCTCCCTTTACATCCACAGTAATTTTGCGGGAAAGGTCACCTTTTGCCACAGAGGTCGTTACCTCGGCAATGTTGCGCACCTGTGCCGTCAGGTTGCTTGCCATCTGGTTCACGGAATCTGTAAGATCTTTCCACACGCCGCCTACTCCTTTTACGGTAGCCTGTCCACCCAGCTTACCTTCCGTACCCACTTCCAGCGCCACGCGGGTCACTTCCATAGAGAAGAGGTTCAGCTGCTTCACCATGTCGTTTACCTCTTTCGCGATACGGGCAAATTCACCTTGCAATACGTGATCACCTATTTGTAATGGCATTTCCTGTGACAGGTTTCCCTTTGCCACCGAGCTGATAACTCCCGCTATTTCTATTGTAGGGTGTACGAGGTCAGATATCAGCGTATTAATTGAATCCACGCTGGTACTCCAGGAGCCTTTTGCAAAGGGCACTTCTATTCGGTGTGTCAGTTTCCCTTGTTTACCGATGGTATTACTCGCGCGCGTAAACTCCTGTGTCATTTTCTGGTTCATGAAAATGATCTCATTGAGTGTATCGCATATCTTCCCGCTGATGCCTACCTGGTCTATGGGCATTCGCACGTCAAAATTCCCGTTTCTGACCTCTATCAGGATCCGCAGTAATTCTTTATCCAGTACATCCGCCGGGCGGGGATCATACACAGAATCATAGTATGCCACCTCTCCTCGTTTCGGAGCTGCTTTTTCTTTTGCAGCCTTTCCATTTTTTCTTTTTGGGATCGCTACCGCTTCATCGTGAACCGATAAAATGTCTTCTCCGTTATCGGCGCCATTTGATGTGGAAGATTGTTTATTCATAATAAATTATTTTTATAAATAACAAAATATTTTGACTTTTAAGAAGCCATTATTAAAACAGTATTTTTTATAAGAGGTGTTAAAAAACAATAGCTATAAAAATCATGCCAAATATATTACCTCATATAACACCTAGTATACTATGTATTATTTAAATTAATAATCATAGGCGTAAATATTAATGGAACAGGCGGATTTAAAACAATAAATAATTCAGGAATGCGACAATATATCTATATTATCGCATTTGAATTGATAATTAATTATATGTATAACTGAGTAATCGGGTAAATAATTCCCCATACTTTTATATAGAAATAAAGGTACCTTAAAAGGTCACTATTACCTTGTGCATTTGCTTATCATTGATGAGATTAATAACTGCATCATTCTGCAATGTACCGTCAATCTCAATGCTTCTATTTTTATTTTCCGTTTTGGATTGCTTTATAATGATGTAGTAGAGCGTTTCCATAAACAGGTAGTTGATTTTGTATGATTCCCAACTCGCTGGTATGCACGGTATAAACCTTAGTTGATTTCCCTGCTTGCGGAAGCCTAATAGCGATTCCAGTATCAGCTGGTACATCCACCCCGCAGAACCGGTGTACCATGTCCAGCCAGCTCTGCCCAGGTTTTGGGATATGGAGTACACATCGGCTGCCATTACATAGGGCTCCGCCTTATAGATAGCAACGTTTTCTTTTGCATATGTATGGTTTACAGGATTGATCATATCTAATAACTCCCATGCCCGTTCCGCATTGCCGAGGCTTGCATACGCCATGATCATCCATACGGCTGCGTGAGTATATTGCCCGCCATTTTCTCTTATACCTGGTACATATCCTTTTATGTAGCCGGGGTTCAGGGAGGATTTATCAAATGGTGGTGTCAGCAGTTGAATTACTTTATCTTTTTGCCTTACAAGATTATAGTCAGCTGCTTTTAAAGCCATGTGGGTGCGCTCTGGATTTCCGGCACCTGAGATTACTGCCCAGCTTTGCGAAATAGAGTCTATACGACATTCTTCATTTTCAGCCGAACCTAATGGCGTACCATCATCAAAATAAGCTCTTCGGTACCAACCACCATCCCAGGCGTTTTGTTCTATATTCTTTTGCAGCTGCGTGGCTTCTTTTATACATATTGCCGCAAAATCATTATCCGAGTTCATTTTTGCAATCTCGGTAAACGGTACCAGCACACTATACAGGAAAAAACCTAGCCATACACTTTCCCCCTTGCCATCTTTTCCTACCAGGTCCATACCGTCATTCCAGTCCCCATGTCCTATAAGTGGCAGACCATGTACGCCATATTGCAGGGAGTGCTTTATTGCCCTCACGCAATGTTCATACAGGCTGGCTCGCTGGGTTGATATAATGGGAAGATCATAATAAGAAGCCTCATTTGCATTGAGCAGCCTTCCTTCCAGGAAACTCACTTCTTCGTGGAGAATGGTAGCGTCACCCGTTTTTGTAACATAATTACTTGTAACAAATGGCAACCATAGCAGGTCATCAGAACATTTGGTTCTCACACCCCGGCCGCCGGGTGGGTGCCACCAGTGCTGTACATCACCTTCTAAAAACTGGCGGGATGCACAGAGCAATATTTGTTTGCGTGCGATGAGTGGTTCTGTCTGAATCACGGCAAGCACATCCTGTAACTGGTCCCTGAAGCCATACGCCCCACCTGATTGGTAGTACCCGCTGCGTGCCCATAAACGGCTGGAGATCGTTTGATACATCAGCCATCCGTTTGCGATGATATCCAGTGTCTGGTTGGGTGTTTCGATTTGCAGCCTTTCAATAATACTTTGCCAGTAATTTTTTACTCGTTCCAGGGCGTCATTGGCTGCATACCTGCCCCTGTATTTTTGTATTATTTTATTGGCGTCGTCATAATTTTTCCCGGCGCCTAACCTGAAGATTACCTCATGTTCCTGTCCGGGGGAGATGGTGAATGAAACCTGCATAGCTCCGCAAGGGTCAAGCACAGCACCCGTTTTCCCGGAAAGACTTATCCGTGACATAACATCTGGTCTGTTTATATTTCCATTGCGCCCTATAAATTCGGTTCTGTCACCCGTAAAAGTCCTTGCCCGGTCATCTGTATCAAAAAATGCAACACGCTCGGTAAATTCAGTATTATAAGCGTTCTTAGCAAGCATGGCGCCGGTAGCTGGGTCTATCTCGGTAATCACATGCATCCGGTTTTTAGCGGGCAGGTCGCCAAGCGTCCATTCTATATAACCGGTGGCAGAAATACGACGCTGCCTGTTGCCGTTATTTTTTATCTTGATTACAAAAAATTTAATAGCGTCTTCGAGGTCCACATATATGGCCATTTCAGAGGCGATGCCATCTTCCACATGTCTAAAAATGCTATACCCGAATCCATGGCAGGTAATATAAGGTGATGCCCCCGGTGTTGGCAGGTAAGATGGCGACCAGTAGTAGCCGCTTTCCTCATCCCGTATGTAAAAGACCTCTCCGCCAGTGTCGCATACCGGGTCGTTTTCCCATGGTGTCAGGCGTATTTCATGGGCGTTTTCTATCCAGGTATACGATTGCCCGCTTTCAGAAATTACCGTGCCGAAATCAGGATTGGATAATATATTAGACCAGGGTACAGGAGTTAATTTCCCTCGTTCTGTGATGATTACATATTCATATTCTGAGCGGGAGAATCCTCCGGATCCGTTAAAGAACATCAGGTCGTTCGGAATAGGAATAGAAGAATCGGATATGCTGTATAGCCTTTGCGGATTGATAAGCGGCATAATACTTTTTACCGTGTTCTTGCGATTAATATGATCGGCAAGCGAGCCCCGTTTATCAGATATAATGATCCTCGCTATGGTGCGGAATAGTATTCGATCTTCTTCCGATATATGTTCAGAAGACCTCACGAAAATACCCCCGGGATAATCTGTAAGCTCGGAGTGGATGCCAGCGGATATCAATCCAAGTATTTCGTTTTGAAGCAATTGGCGATATCCGCCTTTATCGTCATTCCATATTACCAGGTCTACGGCTATCCCTTTTAACCGCCAGTAAGCATGGGCCTGCACCAGTTGCTTCACTAATTCTATATTGGCCTGCTCCTCTATTTCCAGGAGCACAATTGGCAGATCTCCGGATATGGAGTATCCCCATAAGCCAGATTGCCCACGCTTATTCTTGCTTACGATAGCAGGGTCTGCCCTCAATGATGGATTGGAGAATAAGATAGAACCCGCAAGCTGTTCATACGATTGCGCATCCGCTTCTGATGCATTTATTTGCCGTAATACTACCTGGCTGTGTGTCCATGAAAGTTCAAAAACCCTGTCTTTATGGTGTTTGTACTGGTACTTTTCTATCAGGGATATGCAATCTTCCCTGCTGGGGCAGATGCCTGTTATAATATCAAAAGTCAGTGTTTCTTCAGGTGGTAATACCAGCCGGTATCTTACAGCACAAATAGGGTCTAATACGGGTCCTTCCGTGCCAGAGAGTGGCGCAGTGTCTGTCATTGCCTGCGGCGTTGCGGTAGTCTTGCCCCTGCCAATGAATTTCATCCTGTCTGTTTCAAAAGATATTTCTTCCGCATTTGCCCCGTTCATATTCACGAGGTGAAACATCCACGGAATATTTTCTTCTTTGGAGCGGGGGCGCCTGTTACAGATGATTACATTTTTCTGCTTAATGATCTCCGTATTAATAAATAGCTTGCTGAATGCGGGGTGAAGCGTATCTGATATTTGTGAGGACAAAACAACTTCTGTATAGGTGGTTATATCTATTGTTCTTTGTTTGCGCGAATTATTCGTGATATGCAGCCTCCTGATCTCTATATCATCTTCCGGTGATACTACTATCTCCGTATAGGTGTCTATATTATTATCGTTCCTTCTGAATTCCGCGCGTCCCTGGGTAAAGGTGGCTTCGTAATGTTTGGCATGTTTTAGGGTAGGCTGGTATGTGTTAGACCAGAATGTACCATCTTCCAGGTCGCGTATGTAGCAGAATGTACCCCAGTTGTCGCGGGTGCTATCTTCTATCCAGCGGTTTACGGCCAGCCCTTTCCATTTGCTGTATCCTCCGCCTGCATTGGTTACCATCACATGGTACTTGCCGTTTGATAATAGCTGCACTTCCGGGGTTGGGGTGTTGGGCGTGCTCAGCACCCTTATTTCCGTATTCCCCGACACCGCACTTACAGTTGTTGATGTTTCGCCAGAATAAGTATAGAAAGTAGTTGTTTTTGGTATGCGTTCCTGCAATAAAAGCATGGTAGCCCTGAATTGCAGCTCAGCCTCAAACCTTTTTTGCATAGGCTGGCCAAGGAGTGCGTAAGCCAGAGACAACAGGCTCATACCCTGATGGTGTGCCATAAATGACTGAATGACCACCTTCGATTGTCCCCGCGGCATTCTTGATTGTGTATAATCAATAGCTTCATAGAGTCCGTATCTGCCTTCGTATCCTTCCGCAGATAACCGTTCTATATTCTGACATGCCTCCTCCGGCATTACCATAAGGGCGAGCACGGACGCATACGGAGCAATGACCAAATCTTCTGCAAGGCCACGCTTTAATCCCAACCCCGGCACGCCAAATGCTTTATACTGGTAGTTCTGGTTAGTATCTACTGCGTTATACCCGGATTCGGAAATACCCCATGGTACATTTCGTTCTGCACCATATTTTATTTGTTTGGCTACAACATTTTTGTGAGTCTGGCTGAGCAGGGTGTTCGCATATTCTGGCATCACAAGGAGTGGCATCAGGTATTCAAACATGGAACCGCTCCAGGAGAGCAATAACGGATCTCCATCTCCATATGCTAATAATCTCCCAAGTGCAAACCAGCTTTCATGAGGCAGTTTTCCCTGTGCTATTGCTACAAAGCAACATAAATTAGCTTCCGAGGCAAGGAGATCGTAATAACCGGCATCGCGCCGGTGTTCATCCACATTATAGCCGATGGCCAGTAAATGTTTGGTCTTATCATAAAGGAAATCATAAGCAATATCTGCAAATGCCACACATTGTTGTTCCAGTTCGTTAATAGCGAAGATCTGTTCTTTGGCATGTGCAGCAGCTATTGCAAAGCAATTGCTGATCCCATCCAACCACTCATTTTCTGATTGGGTATTGCCCTGGCTGTGGAGGGTGTGCAATTCGGGCAGCATATTCTGGTCTATATTCACCAGGGTTTCAAGCGTAAAACAATTAATAGTATTGTAAAATTTAACAAACTTGGAAGGAACTGTAGTTACAGATAGCCAGGGGAACAGGAATAACAACTCTTCCTCTAAGCTCCTGCATTGATCTAAGAGCGCTTTAGCCCAAAAATGAATGTCATTATCCGTTGACGCATCCATGCTTTCAAAAACTTCTATGGCATATTTTAACAGGGTATCATTATATTTTTTTGCAATCGTTTCGGTAAATGGGGAAGAGTTCACAGCGAATTCAACATTTGTCAGTAACTGTTGCACTAAAACATTGCCGGGCATATACTTATCAAGAATGTAAATAGTATCCCGCAAGCCATCAAAAAATTTTGATAGTTCTATTTTTTCAAAAGGTAATGCTATAAGGCCTTGCCTTAGTGTGAGTATATGTCCCGCAAGATTGCCACTATCTACTGTTGATACATATTTTGGCGGTAACGGTTGCAAGGTCACAGTGTCGTACCAGTTATACAAATGCCCTTCGTATCGCTCCATTTTCTGAAGGGTTTGCAACGTATTTGCTGTACGCTTTAATAGCATACTTGGTGTGATATATCCAAAATCGTATGCTGCAAGATTAGCCAGCAGCGACATGCCGATATTTGTTGGCGAGGTTCTGTGCGCTAGCGGCGTCTTAGAACGTAGCTGGTAATTGTCTGGTGGCAGCCAGTTGTCTTCCGGCCCTACAAAGGCCTCAAAAAATCCCCATGTTTTTCTTGAAATACTCCTGAGAAAACTGACCTGATTGGCTGTTAGTTTCGGTTCATATTTTTTGAATGGCTTGCTTACCCACCAAGCCACAAATGGCGCAGTAACCCACAACACCAATATTGGGAATGCTATAATTAACGTAAATGGCGAATAGCGCGATAGGTAGGTAAATAATACCAGTGAAAGGAGGGGGCTAAACCACATGGAAGCGTATGCTGCCTTTATTGTTTTATCACTGGAGTGTTCCTGGCTTCCTGAAGGTGTCCATTCAAGCAGCTTTTTATGAATGATCAGCAACCGCCAGCATGTTCTTATAATTGCGTCAACGCTATAGTATGCTTCATAAGGCAGGCAAATAAACATAAACGAATTCCTGAGCAGGTCGTCGGTGACGGATGTGACGGAAGAAACAATGTGCTGCCACAGAGTAAATTCATTTGATTTAACTACCAGGCTCCAGATAAATGAAATAATAGACGGGAGCATGAATATAAGAATAACCGACAGTGTCCAGAACCATGCGTTGTGAAATACCGTCCAGCCGCACAGCATTAGCAGTAGCAGGCATACGGGTACCAGGCTCCTTCTCAGGTTATCAAATATTTTCCAGCGGGATAGGCCGGATAATACGTTTTTACGGATCTTTTTGTTGGCGTCCGGAGTCATTGGCAATACCCAGTAACCTATTTGCCAGTCGCCGCGTATCCATCTGTGCCTCCTGTTTACGTCAGAGCTGTAATGTATAGGGTATTCCTCGTAAAATTGCACATCGGTTAAAAGGCCAGCCCTTGTGTAGCATCCTTCCAGCAAGTCATGGCTGAGTATGCGGTTTTCCGGGAAACGGCCCTTCAGTGCCGTATCAAAAGCGTCAATGTCATAGATGCCTTTACCTATAAAAGAACCTTCTGCAAACAAATCCTGGTAAACGTCTGATGTGAGGCGGGTATATGGGTCTATGCCCGGCTCGTTGCCATGCATTAGCGAATACAATGAATTGCCCGCCCGTGAGAGGCTTACGGATACCCTCGGTTGCAGCACGCCATATCCCTTTACAATACGCTGTTTCTTCTCGTCAAATACCGGATGGTTAAGCGGGTGAGCCATTGTAGCTACCAACTTCCAGCCTGCTTCATGCGGTAACTGCGTATCGGTATCAAGCGTGATCACATATTTTATATTGGATAGGGCAGAGGTATTACCAACTATTAACGAGAAAAAACCGTTGCCGTTTCCTCTTAATAGCGCATTTAATTCTGTCAGCTTTCCGCGTTTACGTTCATAGCCCATCCATTTTTTCTCTGAGGCATTCCATTTACGCGGGCGGTGAAACAAGAAAAAATTTGCCCCGCTTTCCTGGTACTTTTTGTTCAGGTCTTCTATTCTGTTTTTTGCATATTCCAGTAGTGGAGCATCTCCTGAGAGAGTCTCTTCGTTTGCGTCTTTGAAGTCGGTTAGTAAGCCGAAGTGCAGGTTTTTATCCTTGTTTGCAAGGAATCTTACTTCCAGCATTTCAATCAGGTCTTCTACCTGTTCGTTTTTTACCAGCAAGGTAGGCACTACTACGATTGTTGCGTAAGTGTCCGGTATGCCTTCTGAGAAATCCAGTTTAGGTAATGATTCCGGTGTAAACAGTAATGTGGAGAACCAGTTTGTGAGTGTAGTGGCCAGGTGGCTGGATGCTATGAGGGCTATGAGGGCAGTAAAAGTAAGCAGCCACTTATTTATCCCGCTATGGTAAGCGTTGATAAATAAATACCCGCTTACCAGTAATGAAATAAATATAATAGACCCGGTATAGAATGATAGTGGATATTTTTTGATCGTTTTCTTTATTCGGTCGGGAAAAGGCAATTTTTGACCGGATAGCTTTTCCGTTTGCAATACGCCTGCTCCCACGAGGTAATATCCTACATGCTGTGTAGGATTGTCTTGCCGGTTTATGCTGCTTTGCTCACGCGAGAGATTAATAGCAATAGTGGCAACATCGTTTTCAGGTATCGGGCTGTGTTTTGCTATTCGCTCCACCGCGTGGCGATACCTGTCACGGGTTGCAAAATCCATTGTTGGATACACGCCACTTATGTCTGTTCGCAGGGTCGATTCGATAATGCTCATTTCCTCCACGAATTCTTTCCATTCTATGGAGCCCATAAAGCGAAGGCTGTTGATGCTGTTGCTGATAGATACCTGGTCGGCTGCTTGTTTCTGGTTTTCCATATTCACCAGCTCATTGCTTGTGAGCCCGGTTTCAGATAAGCGTTGTTCCATCCATGTGAGCGGCAGTGCCAGGCTGGGTCCTTTCCATATCAGTTGTCGTATCAGCTCTGCTACAAATGAGCTTTCCAGTGGCGGACCTGAGCGTGCCATCTCGGCGATTACCAATATCAAGCTCTTAGGGTCTTTTTCCGAGGTAGAGATCATCTGGTTTGCCCAGTAGTCGGCTATACTTTGGTTCACCCTGTCGATGGCCACTCTCACGGATACCCGGCGCAGGTTTTCTATGAGCGCCAGCCGCAACATGATTGGTATAGCCCATAGTTCGCCTATTTGCAGCTTTACCACTGTTTGATAAGCGGCAATAAAACTTCTTAAACTTTTTATGTCCAGGTGTCCGTCGCTATGAGAGATGATCTCCAGTGCAATGGCATATACCCGTGGCAGGTTCACGGAGGTAGTATTCGATAAGGTAGGCAGGCTTGTACTATACTCCTTAGGTAAATGTCTTTTACCGGTATGTATATTATCTTCTATTAAGTAGAAATTATCTAGCAGCCATTCACCGGCGGGAGTTATCAGGTGATTTTCTTTTATGGCTTGCGTAAGCAGGTCCCGTATTTCTATGAGTATTTTTTCATTGTCGGCCAGCCGCTTTAATAAGCGTTCTTTTGTGTATCCCTTTTTTATCTGGTGAACGTTTGCGAGATATTTCCCATGCCTTTCTAATTGTTCTATATTAAATAATTCGGCGCGGAATGGCGGTTGTTCATTTGCATACTTTCTTGTAAGATCATTTTCCATGAAATGCAGCCGCAGGCTGCTTAAAAGTTCATGAACATTAAGTTTCTTCACCTAAAAAATATTATTAAATTATAATCTTATACAAAAAGATAAAAAATCATTCCATTAAAAAGAATGCTATAGATATGCTCACTTATTGGCATTCAGGTATTAATGCAGTCATAAAAAAATGGTAGAAGTCGTTCTACCATTTTTTCTAATTGTTCACCTTAATATACTATACTAAATAAGATAAAGATGAAGTAGCTAACCTATGCATTTCATGGAAGTATCGCAGCAATTCATAATTTTTCTTCAGACCATCTTCCTGCTCTTCCAGCATCTGTAAAAGATTGTTACTGATACCCGCATCTTTACTCAAAGCGGCTTGGTATGCATGCAACGCTATTTTTTCATTATACATGCAAGACGATATGACGGCTCTTTGTGTGTTAGCTGCGAGCGTTACTTTAAGATCATTCCATGCCATATATATTTTACCAAGTATATTAGCCATATTTTTCACTTCCGCGTCCCGTTTATTCACCTCTTTCACCAATTGCTGCCTGTAATAAACTCCATCCGCAATGATGTCATTTATTGCGTCTTTTATAGAAGAGTCAATATTGCCCAACTTCAAAGCAGATTGATAAGCCGAAATACGGTCATTATTTATATTTATCAAATCCTGCAGAATTTGTGTTGATTTGTTCGTTTGAGCGTGCTGAAAGATCATGTTAATATTTTTTTATAATGAGTAAAGAGAGTCTACTTTTATCTTATAAATATTATGCCAGCTAATTGTAACGTTATTTATCAGGGTACTATAGATAAAAAAAGAGAAATGTGCAGAAAAATATACCCAATATGCAGGTTTAAGCGCAGAGATACGGCATTTCCAGCCCTTTGAGGCTCTTTTGGGGAATTCCTTTCCCCTGGATCAGCACTTTAAATTTATTCCCCATATCTACCAGGAGCGTATGCTTTAAAAATGCTTCTTTTCTGAAGTTATTAAAGTCATATAGCTGGTGTTCCATATTTCTTTTTAAGTGATCCGTCACGCCAAGGCTTAACAGGAAAAGCGCCTGGTTGGTATATCCGCAATTGTTCAGTCCATTTTTTGCTCCCCAGTGCTGCAGGGCTGAGAAATTCACGTGGGCGGTAATGTCCTGCTGCCCGATATAGGAATATGGACAATTATTGATATTATGTTTATTATAGCATAAAAGCGTCCCTTGTTTTCTTGACTCATGATATAATTCAGACGAAGTAAGGCCATAATCAATAGTAATAATAAAGCCTTTTTTTAATTCGGTGGCAATACCGCCGATCCAGTTGATAGCTTCAAGATTTATTTCTGTACGGTAACCGTAGGGCAGGTTTATATTTAATTCTGAAAAATAATTTTTCAGAGGTTGTGAAGCAGGCTGTAACAATTCTACGAAATCATTATTATAATCTACAAATACTTCATTTAGTTCGTCTCCCATCACCACTTGGTGCACAGAAAAATTATCTATCAGCTCGTTTGATAAGATGCACCCTGTAACATCCGGAATATCATGAATGGAATCTGCCCAATATACCTTTTCATTCACTTTTCCCTTTTCTTTATCTCGCATTGCAGGGCTCTTCTCTATGATACAATATTGGAGCTTATTGTAAAATCGCTCGTTTTGTTTCAGGTATTCCAGTATATCGCAGCAGAGCATACCGGTACCTGCTCCATATTCCACAATTGTAAATTCCTGCTCCCCCAATATATGCCACATCTCTTCCAGCTGCCGGCCTATCATTGCGCCATATATCGGCGTCAGACTTGAGCTTGTATAATAATCGCCATGCGCACCTATTTTTTCTTTTGCTGAAGTATAGTATCCTGACCCTGGGTAGTACAACGACATTTCCATGAAATCATGAAATGATATAGGCCCTTCCGTCTTGATTTTTTGTTTTATTATTTCTGCTAGTTCCATACTGCCTGATATAAAAAAGCAATCCCCGACTTTGGCTGGCCAGTCAGGGATCGCTGTTTCTCATTTTATTTTATTGGAATTGTTTTGCTTGGTTTTATGGTGGGTTCATTTTTTGGAATAGCAAGTTTCAGGATCCCATCAGTGTAGCTGGCATTTATACCATCTCTTTTGGCGTTGTCAGGCAGCGAGAATGAGCGGGTAAATGAATTGTAGCTATATTCCCTGCGGTTATAGGCTACATTATCATCTTTGATTTCTTTTTTTGCCTCGCCGCTTATTGTAAGCATATCGTCATCTATGCTTACATTGAAATCATCCTTTTTAAATCCCGGGGCGATGACATCTACAATAAAATTTTTCTCGTCTTCAGACACATTTACTGCAGGTACTGATTTTTCAAGCGGCCTCAGCCAGTTGCCACCATCAAATAGATTTTCCATGTCAAAAAAATCCCTCAACCAAGGGCGCATTATGTTGCGCTGGTTGTTTGTTCTGGTCAGTGCATTCATTGTTTACCTCCTTTTAGTTATTTTGTTTTTCTGCATGTACAAAATCATGCCATAATTAATACTATTTGCAATGAATAACAGAGCCATAGTAGTACCTGCAAAACACGTATGCTTATAAATAATAATATAGAAGTATCGTATTATTCAGGTGGGCGTTTTGCAATACTTCTATATGAAGGAAAAATCAGAAAGTAAAGAATTGAAATGTTTTATTATATGAAGTCACCGGACTTTATTTTGTATTTACACATAATATCATCTGGGTTTAATATGAAACATTAATATCATGCCACTAAAAAATGCAAATGAATAGGATTATAATTTTGCTAAGCATTATCCGGGTTATTTGTTGCATTTTTTCTACAATAAGGTTAAAGCGATTTTTTATTAATTATAGTTTTTTAAATAGGTTTTGCGCCAATTTTCCAATAATAGGTATTGGTTTCTCCTTTTCATTAAGCGCATTAAAAAAGCCATACACCCATAATATAAGCCATGCAATGTCTATGGCCATTATAAAGCCTCGCTCAGTCCAATAGCCCAGGCTATTGATAGTTAATAGTATAATGTGCAATAACAATGTTTGGCGCAAGTGATAGCCTGCCAGGCTGGTTTTATTATTTTTGTATAATGCGAAATAGGCAATAAGCCATCCGATTAAAGTAATGTAGCAAATTATGGCAGCCGTCTTAGGATTGTCGGGAGAGCCCAAATATGCATTTTCACTGGCTGTCATGGGCATAGATTTATATTGCTTCCTAAATAAAGAAAGTCATATGAAACAGACAAAAACCAGGCCAGAAGTCCCCCAGGTACCGACGGAGCCTGCCATAAATCCGTCAATCCCTGAAAAACCACATACCCCGGATCAGCCGTCTACTCCTCCTAAGGAGCCGTCTCCGATTAATCCCAAACCCACAGAAATTCCGCGAAAAATCAACTAACAAAAAAGCACCTAGCTTAAGCCGGGTGCTTTTTGTTAGTTTTATAATAGTAGTTAATTGGTTTTTACAATTTTCAGGTTATGGTCATCTATCCCTTTACCAGATACTCTTACGCTATATAATCCCGCAGGTAATGAGCTCATATCTACATCAAGATTGTAAGTGCCGGCTGCATATTGGTAAATGCGGTCTACATTTCCATTCATGTCTATTACATATACGTTTACCGGTGCATAAGGAACAATAGGTAATACAATCCGCATATTGTTATATACAGGGTTAGGATAAACCAGCAGGTCGTTAACCGCACGATTTTGAGTGGCTGCTATACCGGTTGTATTGGTATAAGGCGTTCTGTAAATAACCACATCTTTCACAGGTGTGCCAAAGCCTACATTACCTATCATAGTAGGTGCACTAGCAGTGCCTTTGTGCGAGCCGGAAAGCATTGCGCTCATATCATATAGTACAGCGTAATTTACCTGGTCGCTGCTGTCCCCAATGTAATTAGCTGCTATATAACCAATGTTGGTGGAAACTGAAGGATCATACACAATATCCATATACGCATTGTTGTAGGTGCTGGTATGGCCTAAAAGAGAGAGTACCGTATTGAGGCTCATATCTGAACTAATGTATCCGTTGGAGCCATTCCCAAGCCCTCCCGTGCCATTGGTTGCGTCAAACATAACAAGCGTACCGTTATTGGCATCAAACCCATACATCTGTGTGCTGGCATCCATGCTATAGCCGGTATATCCTGCTGATATGAGGTTTGCGGTAGCACCAAAGCTGGCATCTCCTGTTACGTATGTAAGAGCGGCATCTGTCGTCACCACATTGCCTGTGGTAGCATCTATAGTTGTATTTACAGAGCCGTTACTACCTATTACACGAATTGTATTTGCCATTGTGGGTACAAAGCGGAATGATGCGCTGATATGATTGCCTGATCCGTCATCAGTTCCTAAGAAAAGATTATGTGGAGTGGTATTTACTGCGGTCGCATTGCCCGTAGTTCCATCAATAGTATACAGCTGGTAAGTTTGAGTGGCGGAGTTATATCCCAGTCCATACAATGCTCCTGACATAGAGTAATCAAGCGCTATCATTCTTTGCCCGGTGGTAAGCCCTGATAATGGCATTACGCTACGCACAGCTCCTGGCAGTTTTGAGTCAAAAGTCACCAGGTTGCGCATATTCAGCGAAAGGGCTGTCATGAGTGACCCGGTAAGCGGTGCTGTAGAAGCCCCAGGTGTATTGAAAGCAATATCACGCACTACCAAGGACCCACTGCCAATAGCGCCAAGATCTGTAAGTGTACCTGTTGTGCCGCTCAAGTCATATTTATACAAGCGTGTGCCTCCCAATAATGTGGAACCGGACAGGTAAAGTGTATTAGTGTGCGACAGTGAATCATACCAGGTATCCATTCCTACATAACTCAGTGGCACAAATGTAACTCCTGTACCAATGCCCACAGAGTGTATGGTATAGGCGGTGTTATTAAAGCCATTTGCAAAAGTGCCGGCATCAAATTGTACCAGTACATTGTTCGCGGCGTCATAACCCACTTCATCGGTAGCATCCGCGCCCAGGAAACTGTTGGTATAGGCTGTTGCCGCTACAGCATTTGTGAGGCCCGCATAAATATCTCCAACAGCAAAAGACAACGCACTACTGCCAGTTGTGGTTATTGCGCCTGTTCCGGCATTTATTACATAATTATTGCCATTTCTTGCCACGAGCCTTAGTTGGTTATCATTTGTGGATATAAAATCCATTGCTGCACTGTTTGTAATACCGAGATTAATGGCAGTTGTGGAGGCGCCCACTGCCGTAGCACTATAAGTAGTCCCAGAATTGGTGATCTTATATAGTTGTGATGTCATAGTTACGGTGTCATATCCCAACGCATACACTTCGCCTGTGCTCGGCTTTGTATCTAATCCCACTAATACTTGCCCGCCTGTTATGCCTGAGATAGTATATGGCCCTCCTATGGTAGATGGAGCGCTTACATTACTCATTGTGAAAATGGAGTTGGCATTTGTAATTCCAATAAGAGTTTGAGCCTTTGCGGCGACGGATAGAAACATTCCCATAATGATCGCCACGTTTAGTACCTTGTTTTTCATATTTTTCAGATTTTGTTTAAAGAGAACTATTTCCCTTTCAAAATCTTAAAAAGACCATGCCACTTAAAGATGTTTAAAAGTTAAAAAAGCCAAAACTAAAAAGCAGCAAAACCATTGGTCTTACTGCTTTTTACAAATTTTTAATAAAAAATTTTCTGGGATATCATATCAGCTGGCTGGCCATCAATTGTTGCCACCTCTTCTGCTCTTTTATATTAGTACCATGTGTGGTTTCACGCTCATAGGCTTGCTGGCATTTTTCATATTCATTGCTTATTTCTGAGTAAATGTTCATTAATGCCTGCTTTACATCTGGAACATTAAAATCAAAATTGTTCATTCGAGATCTTAATTTCCGGGTAAATATTTCGCACAAGTCAAAGTGGCCTTGCTCATGATCGAGTATGGACGGTATTTTTGCGTCAGATTTTACCCAGGATTTTTCAGCATAAAATGTATTATATACGATAATCTCCGGCTGGTGGCCCGGTTTTGTTGTGTTAGTCTTGAAACCAATACCACAATGTGTAGCCGCTGCTGATTCAGAAGTACTAGCGTTGATGGCTCCTCTGAAATCATCCCAGGATAGCTTTCTATGAGCATCCCACGGGAAGTGGTCATTCGGGCCAGCGATTACAGAAATGCCTTCTGACCTTGGGGTTTCGGCCTTTTTACCGTCGTTATCGCGGGCCGCACTATTTTGCGAATGAACAAGAGAAACAAGAAGAATAGCATACACAGATTTCCTAAGCGCACAAGTCATTATTATGCCGTTTTTAAATTTTAATAATTGTAGAATGAAATTGCAATAACGTAAAGTTACTAAAAAAATAAATCCGTTTTGTTTGTCATTAAAAATTTACAAATTTTTTTAACAGTCAGTATTATTGCAGTTTCCCCGGCTAAAAATCTTTACACAAAACACTCTATTTTATCGCAGATAATCAGTGCCTTAATTACTATTAAAAAAGGTGATATTAAGATGTGAACAACTTGCTCATAAACACTCCCGTGAAAAAAATATTTTTTCTTTTTTAGAAAATTGTAGTCTCCGGGGCACAGTATTTTTTAGAATAAGGTAGGAGAAATTGCAATAAGCGCACAGTAAGATTGTTTTAAATGCCAGGGAGGTCGTATGCAATTATTTGCACGCGGCCCCTTTATTTTTTATGTGGTACGGAATAGTGGGGAATTATTACCCTGTTTTAGTCGGAGTTATTTTCTTTCCCCAGTTCTATTTGTTTTCGGTTGGGCAACAATATAAGGCGAAGCGTGGTATCATTGGTGAAATAGCTGATGGCCCAGTTAATAAAGATGGTCAGTTTATTTTTCACACTGAGTATTAGCATTAAATGAAGGAACATCCAGGTAAACCATGCAAGCCTGCCCTGGAAGCTCATAAATGGTAGGTCCACCACAGCTTTGTGCTTACCTACAGTAGCCATTGTTCCTGGATTTTTGTATTTGAATGTATGCAGTGGTTTGTTTTTCGCAAGCAATTCCAGGTTATGCGCTAGGTTTTTCGCTTGGTTTATGGCCACATTGGCAAGTTGTGGATGGCCTTTGGGGAATTCGCTTGTTTCCATATAGGCTATGTCCCCTATGGCAAAAACGTTGGTGCTTCCTGCTATCCTGTTACATTCATCTACCTTTATACGGTTGCCTTTTACTATTAGATGTTCAGGTATACCCGGGGGGACATTCCCAGTTACGCCTGCTGTCCTATCATGTTGCGGCTCTTAATCGTCTTGCCATCTTTCAGTATTATTGTTTTACCATCATATTCCTGCACCTGTGTTTGCATCATTAAGGTCACTCCCAGTTTTTGCAGATACTCCTTTGATTTTTGTTGGGAGGCTGTGCTCATATTCTGCAGCGTATTTGCCATGCCCTCCACGAGGAAGATTTTTAACCTCGAAAAATCCATATCAGGATAGTCTTTCGGCAACACATATTTCTTCATTTCTGCCAGTGAGCCGGCCAGTTCCACCCCTGTAGGGCCGCCACCCACTACTACTATGTTCATTATCTCCTCCAGTTGCTCTTCCGGGGCGCTGAGGGCATCTTCAAAGTTTAGCAGTATCCTGTTTCTGAGCGTTATCGCTTCATCTACCGATTTCATTGGGAAGGAATATTGCTCAAAATGTTTATTGCCAAAAAAGTTGGATCTGCATCCGGTGGCTATTACCAGGTAATCATAGTCAAAGTTTCCTGCATCGGTCATTACTTTTTGGTGCAATAGGTCTATGCTCTTCATTTTTGCTATGCGCACATGAATATTCTTTTCCCGCTGAAATACTTTACGTAGCGGAAAAGAGATGGCGCTGGGCTCCAGCCTGGCGGTTGCCACTTGGTAGAGTAGTGGCTGGAACTGGTGAAAATTATGTTGGTCTATTAAAATAATTTCATAGTTGCTGTTACAGATATTACGGGCCACTTGCAGTCCTGCAAACCCCGCCCCCAGGATCACTATCTTTTTTTTCATAAGGCATATGTATGAACCATACGGAGGATATCAATATTACTATGCCAAGTGGTATATAAGGAACGCATTTGGTTATAGATGGAATCTTCTATTGCTTCTTTTGGTATTGATTTCACTGATTTCAGACGATATCCATTCATTAGACGCTTCTAACGATGTTTTTCTTTCTTTCATTTGCGTTTTCTTTTGCTGATCCCGGTTTGATGTAACTCCATCATCTGTATTGCGGCTTAAATTATTTTTATTAGGATTCTTACTGTCTTTCATAATGTGGGGTTTAGAAACTTATATATAGATGTTCCAAAAGTCATGCCACATTTTTATTAATATCTGAATGGCACAATCTTTTTGCATAAAAAGTTAAAGTTTTTATATGAATTACCTGGGTGATGCTTTAAACCGGAGGAATTTCCTGCAAAAGACAGGTTATGGCATTATTGGAGCTACTGTTTTAGGAGGTGTTTTACCGGCCTGGGGAATGGATATCCTGTCTAAAAAATCACCTGATAAGGCTATTCATCCAGGTTCTGATAAGCCTATAGAGCTTAATCCGCTCGATGATGCAACAGAAGTTAAAGATGGCCGTATATTTACGCCTATCCGGCCAGACAGCCGTATAGGCTATGCTATAGTGGGGCTGGGAACATTAACTTTGAATGAAGTGCTTCCGGCTTTTGGAGCTTGCAAATATTCAAAACCTGTAGCGCTTGTAAGTGGGCATTTTGAAAAAGCAAAGAAAGTGGCTGATCAATACGGCATTCCCCACAGCAACATTTATAACTACGAATATTACGACAAAATAAGGGACAATCCTGATATAGACGCAGTGTATGTGGCATTGCCTAATAGTATGCACGCGGAATATACCATCAGGGCAGCAAATGCCGGTAAGCATGTGCTTTGTGAAAAACCGATGGCTGCCACATCTGAGGAAGCAAAGACAATGGTAGATGCCTGTAAAAAAGTCGGTAAAAAGCTGATGATAGGGTATAGGATACAGCATGAGCCAAACAACAGGCAAATGATGGAGTGGGTGCGTAATAAGGAATATGGAGAAGTAAAGATCATTGAATCAATAAACGGCCAGCATATTGGCGATGCCTCACAGTGGCGGTTGAAAAGGAGCATGGGTGGTGGGGCATTAGGAGATGTAGGCATTTATTGCCTCAATACTATACGTTTTTTATTGGGAGAGGAGCCGGAAAGTGTGCTGGCAAGTATGTACAGTACCCCCGGTGATCCGCGTTTTACGGAAGTGGAGGAGACCGTTCTTTTTCAGTTGCTTTTTCCAAGTGGTGTAATGGCCAATTGTTGCGGAAGTTTCGGCATTCATCAATGCAGGAGATACCGCTGTTATGCCGACCAGGGCGGATGGTTTGGTATGGATCCCGCTTTCCCATACAGGGGATTGAAAATGGAAGTATCCCAGGCAAGAGATAAAATGGAGTGGAAGTCCAATCCTTCAATGGGCGAGAAAAACCAGTTTGCCCTGGAGATGGATCATTTTTCAAAATGCATTATGGAAGATACCGAACCATATACTACCGGCGAAGAGGGGCTACAGGACATGCGGATTATGGATGCTATTATAGAATCAGCAAAAACGGGAAAAGCAATAAAATTGCCTTCTACAGGCGAAAAAGATGCGTTTAGGGGCACACAACCACAGGATGAATCCTGAATAATAAAATGGTAAAATTCCATTGTTATGAAAGCATTTCAGCATACCGGCGATACAATTATTCATGAGCATAGTTTATGGCTGGGAGAGAATGACTGGCCATTCCTGCTGGAAATAATGGTTCGTTCGGTTATTATGTTTGTAGTAGTAGTAGTATGTATGCGCATACTAGGAAAGAGAGGGGTAATGCAGCTCTCGGTATTTGAGCTGGTGATGTTATTAATATTAGGATCAGCCGCGGGAGATCCAATGCTCTATAAGGAAGTAGGTATACTGCCTGCCACAGTTGTTTTTATTATGGTTGTGGCGCTTTACCGTATAGTCATATTTTTCCTGGCTCAAAGCCGCAAGTTTGAAGTGCTGATTAAAGGCCGGCCACAATACCTGATAAAAGAGGGTATTATCTGTATTAAAGAGTTCCGGAAGGAGCCCCTGGCATTTGATGAGTTTTATGCGGAACTGAGGATGCAGAATGTTTCCCATCTCGGGCAGATTAGATACGCAGTCATTGAAACATCTGGTGAGATCAGCCTGTTCTTCTTTCCGCCGGAGGAGGTGAAATTTGGTTTGCCCATCATGCCAAGAGCATTTGAGACAAAATCTGCTGAAATATCCTCAGAAGGATATTATTCCTGTACCTATTGCGGGTATACGAAGGATTATAAACTTCCGCAAACGTTCACTTGCGATATTTGCGGTAAGCATTTTTGTATCTCGTCAGATAATAAGCAGTTGATCAGATAGGGTGCATTTCCAAGCTATTTTTTCAAAGATATTTGGTTAGTGCTTTGTTCTTTTTCCTGCACAGTACTTTTCCCGGTTTCTATTTCTACTTGCTTGGTTGTTACCGTATACTCATTTGGGTGGATAGACGACCCGTATTTCACGGCATAAGCCTTGGTAAATTCTGCGCCTATATAAAGGATTATAGAGGAGTAATAAATCCACAGTAGCAGTACTATTAATGATCCCGCAGCTCCATAGGTGCTACCCACATTGCTTTTGCTAATGTAGAAGGATATGCCTGATTTTCCAGCCATAAACAAGACAGCAGTTACAATGGCGCCCCCTAGTATGTCTTTCCATTTGATTGTGGCGTCAGGCAGTACTTTAAAAATTACCCCGAAAATGAGCGTAATAACTATAAAAGTGATGATCTGGTTCAGTACATAAAAGATAGTGATGGTAATGTGTGGAAACATTGCGGCCAGATGCTTGCTGCAACTATCTATAAATGCGGTTACGGATAGTGACACCAGCAGCAGAAACCCCAGGCTTATAATTACTGAAAATGATAGTAGTCTGTTTTGCACCATTTTTAGCCACCCCTTTTTTGGTTTCGGCTTCAGGCCCCATATATCATTAATAGAATCCTGTATTTCTCCGAATATAGATGTGGCCCCCAACAACAGCATAACCACTCCAATAATAATAGCGATATGTCCATTGCTGTTAATTGCCGCTTTTGTAATGATATCCTCCAATTGATGAGCGGTGTCATATCCCAAAAAATCCTGCAAGTAGCTGATTATTTTCCCCTCGGCTGCTTTATGTCCCAGGAACAAGCTGCATAAATAGATCAGCACTATTAATAATGGCCCCATTGAAAAGATGGTAGAGTAGGCAAGAGAACCACTCAGTTTTGTGACCTTATTATCTGAAAACCCCTGGAAGGTTGCTTTCGACAAGTCAATGATATTATTAAATGTGGTTTTAGCATTCACTTTCAGCACTTTTTGAAGAATGAGCTACAAAAATGTTACCACTGTATCATAGGGGCAATCACCCGGCAACCACTGTTTGAATGATTTTATATTCTTTTAACGATTGCTGGCTTGTGATTTTTAAGTCTGGTTAATAAAAAGTATATTTTATGAAAACGACAACCTTGATACTGATTATAATATTCGGAAGTTTTTTATCCATCAACAGTAGCGCCCAGACGGCGACAACAGATAAGAGCAATTGCAGTTGCAAAAAGAAGACTGTTTATCATAAACCACATAAGAAAGCCACTACTACAGTAACAGCCGTTGCTAAAAAGCCCCAAGTGCCTGCATGTTACAGCAAGCCAGGAATGGTTATGGGTGATTGCCCCACAGCATTCAGCAACAATAGTGGATGTATTTATGATTCTGCAGGTAACATAGCCTATGTAATCGAAAATAATTACTTAGGTTACTATCCGGAGCTTACTGTAGATGTAATGGAGTCAGTGCCTGCTTATAAGAGCCTGGCAGTGACTAGCCCTGCATTTAAAAACTATGGCTCCCTGCCTTCAAAATATTCATGTGAAGGAACTAAGGTAAGCCCGCCATTAACTATTGGCAATATTCCAGCCGATACAAAAGCACTTGCCATTATTTTATTCGATCCCAGCGCAACGCCCAATGGTGACGCAAGAACATATTGGGTGGCATGGGATATCGATACAACGTCCAACATTCCTGAAAATTTTGTCAATGACCACATGGCGCTAAACTCATCGATGGAATATGGATATCAAGCTGTATGCCCTATAGGCGGGTCGTCACATTATTACCATTTTATGGTGTATGCCTTGGATACAAAATTGATAGCTAATAAGCACGCCACAAGATCTATGATTGAAGAGGCAATGAAAGGACATATTCTTGCCAGTGATGAATTAGTAGGAGTATATAACAGGGTTGATTATAACAAGTAGTAAATACAATATAATAAAAGACAAAACCGGGCGGCTCACAAGCTCCCGGTTAATTTTTTGCCGATATTTAAAGCAAAGGGTTATTTTCCCGCAGCCTTGCCAATAATGAATATGATCAGCCCTATAACAGCAACTACTGCTAATACTCCTACCCATACCCCAGCTTTGAAAATACCTTCTACAACCTGGCAACTGCTTAATGATAGCAGTACTAATACGATGACTCCAATTGATAATCTTTTCATTATATCGTTTTAGTAAATCGATTTATAAAACTGTGCCACTATAGGTTTTATAGCATAGCTTTTATTGAGATTTTAATGGCATTAATTTTTAATGAAGTAAATAACAATAGTACCTGGATATGCGAATGGAAAAGATACCTCCTTTTAAAGGTAAACTGGTAAATGTAATTATTGAAACGCCTCGTGATTCTCAAAATAAATTTGACTACGATCCGCATTTACAATTGTTCAGGTTAAAGAAAACACTTCCTATGGGTACTATATTCCCATTCGATTTTGGTTTTATCCCTAATACCCTTGCAGCAGATGGCGACCCGTTGGATGTATTGGTAATTATGGATCAGCATGGCTTCCCCGGCTGCCTGGTGGAATGCAGGGTAATTGGCATTATAGAAGCAGAACAAACTGAAAAGAATAAGAAAAAAGAGAGAAATGACCGGATCGTGGCCATTGCCAATTGTTCTATACTATATGGCGATATTTCAGACGTGAAGGATCTGAATAAAGATATGGTGGTGCAGATTGAAAATTTTTTTATTGACTACAATAAGTATGAAGGTAAAAAATTCAGGCCCATTAAGTGGGCAGGTATAAGCAAGGCTATAGACCTGATAAAAAAGCAATCAATATTCGAACAATAATAAAAACTATACTTATGGCAACAATAGACACGTACACCTGCCCGGCACATGCTGAAATAGTAAGCGATGAACCTGGTAATTGCCCAAAATGTGGCATGAAGCTCGTACCAAAAGATTCTATTGTAAGGAAGGTTTTCAAAGCTTTTTTCGGGATTGTTTTAGGTAAATCCTGAAACAAGCAGGGGGCAATATCAATTCCTTGTTATAGTATTGTCTATAAAGACAGGCTTCATACCGTTTTGCCACAATTGTCGTTTTACATCTGCGTGTTGTTCCAATTCGCTGATACTAAGTGTAGGCAGCCAGGTACAGTCACTAAAATTATTGGGGGCATGTAATATAAAGGAAGCAGATATACCTAATTGCGATGGGGAGACACCTATTAAAAAAATCACTTTGGGGTCAAGCTGCTCGCGTAGGCGATACCATGCTATTTGCTCATTTTTCTGTAGCCTCACTATATTATATTGTTCTGGTTGTAGCTTGCAGGCATCCAGCATTTTTTGTAGTTGTATGTTTTCAGGGGTATTGGCTGCACAGTCGCATATTACAAGCACAGGCTTGGGAGTATTCTCTGTCATTTCAATGGGCACATTATTCCAGAATGCATCATACCTGCTATCAATGACATCGGTTTTTATTATATTTATATACTCCATAAATTTGTATTTGTTATATTGGTAAATGAAATATTTACAATTAAAAAAAGGATATACATAGCTATCGGGTTTCCCCGAAAAAGTTGTTTCTTTGCAAAATTAATCATCACAATATTAATTTATTTAGGCCATATGAGTGTTTCTGCATTAGACATTAAGGTCAGGAAAGTGGAAAAGAGCAGGATAGGAGAAGTAGACCCTTCAAATATCCAATTTGGGAAAATGTATTCTGACCACATGTTGGTGGCTTATTATGAGCATGGTGTGTGGAAACAGCCTGAGATCATGCCGTTCCAGGATTTGTCTTTTAGCCCCGCTACTACCTTTTTGCATTATGGACAGGCAATATTTGAAGGAATAAAAGCATACAAAGACCCCCAGGGCAACCCGCTCATTTTCCGTCCTTATGACAACTGGACACGTATGAATCGCTCGGCAGAGCGTATGGCTATGCCCGATGTTCCTGAATATATTTTTATTGAAGGTATGCGGCGGTTAATAGATCTTGACCGCGACTGGATACCTGCTTCTGAAGATACATCATTATATATTCGCCCATTTATGCTGGCAATAGATGAGTTTATCGGGGTACGTCCGGCAGAGAAATTTATGTTCCTTATCATTACTAGTCCGGCTGGTCCATATTATAGTCATCCCGTATCTATTTATGTGCAGGATAAATATGTGCGTGCTTTTCCGGGTGGCATTGGCTTTACGAAGGCTGCCGGCAACTATGGCATGAGCATGTATCCTACTCAGCAGATCAAGAAAATGGGTTATGATCAGATCCTTTGGACAGATGGTTTTGATCATAAATATGTGCAGGAGATTGGTACTATGAATGTATTTTTTGTGATAGGAGATAAAGTAATAACACCTGATATTACACAAGATACTATATTGGCTGGAGTAACACGTGATAGTGTTATTACTCTGTTGCGTGAAAAAGGGATTTCGGTAGAAGAACGTGCATTAAGCATAGACGAAATAGAGGCGGCATATAGCAAAGGCGAATTAAAAGAAGCTTTTGGTACGGGTACTGCTGCGTCTATCGCTCCGATAGCTGCACTTACCTTCCATGAAGACAAAATGGTACTTCCCCATGTAGAAACATGGGAGATAGCCAATTGGCTCAAAAAAGAATTGGCAGATATCCGCTATGGCCGCAAAGAAGATAGCCACGGCTGGACGATAGGAGTTTAGTATTTAATAACATTATAAAATAATGGCTGCCTTAAATCATGAGGCAGCCATTATTATTTCCGGCATCCCAAGAATTAAAATAAATTATTCGTCTTTATATAGATCGTGTTTTGGCACAGAAGTTGTTTTATATAAAAATCTCCAAATTCCAGATTTTTTATACTAAAACATGCTGTAAATTAGTTTGTTTACATAGTAAACACTTAAACCACCTGTATGGATATATTGTTTTACGCCCGTAAATCGGTTCTTACTGTATTTTTTATTGTTGGTTTATTTTTTATTAATACTGTAAGTGGGCAGACTATTACCACTATTGCCGGCGGCATTGGGGATAATATGTCTGCAACGGTTTTTGGAAGATTGCTTGGACCCTCGGGTCTTGCCGCGGATGGAGTTGGTAACGTTTATGTTGCAGATTGTTATAATTATCGTATTAGAAAAATAAGCCCTTCCGGCATTATTACCACTTTTGCAGGTAGTTCTATTTCAGCTTATGGCGGAGGAGGATCGTCAGTATCCGGACAAGCTCTGTATGCATCGATAGGAGCGCCGGCATATTTGGCAGCAGATGGTATAGGTAATTTATATTTTTCAGGTGCATATAGCGTGGAGAAAATTGATCCGTCAGGTATGGTTAGTACGATTGCGGGAGTCGGTGTATGTTGCGGTGGTTTTAGTGGAGATGGCAGTGTAGCCACGGCTGCGGAGGTATATTCCCCAACTGGCATAGCAATTGATGCAGCGGGCAATATTTATATAGCTGATAAAGGCAATGATCGTGTACGTAAAATCAATTCATCCGGAATCATCAATACAATAGCCGGAGGTGGTACCGTTTTAGGAGACGGAGGACCGGCGATATCGGCTAACTTAAATGCGCCGGTTAGTGTTGCTGTAGATGCATCCGGGAATGTATACATTTTAGATCAGGGGCATGGGCGGGTCCGAATGGTAAATCCTTCCGGCATTATTACGACAGTAGCAGGAGGTGGCCCAACTGCTCTTGGAGATGGTAAGCCGGCTACAACTGTGAGCCTGAGTAACCCAACAAGTATAGCTGTTAGTGCTTCCGGAAATTTATTTATTGCTGATTATAGTAATCGTCGCATCCGTATGGTAGACGCGGCTGGAATTATTAACACAGTTGCCGGCAATGGAAGTACAGCATATACCGGAGACGGTGGGCCTGCCACGGCTGCAGGAATCGGATTGCCATCAGGTTTGACTTTTGATCTTATTGGGAATATGTATATTAGTGATGGCAACAATTATCGTGTGCGTGTTGTAAATTCAGCAGGAATTATTTCCACAATTGCCGGGAATGGAATTGTACTTGGAGGGCACAGCGGAGATGGTGGCCCGGCATATCTTGCTCAGTTTAATGGTACTGGCTTGGGAATCGATAATTCGGGGGACTTTTATTTTGCAGATGCTGGTAGTTATATCCGTAAAATAGATGCATCAGGGATTATTTCCACGATAGCAGGTAATGGAATTACAGGTTTTAGTGGGGATGGAGGCCCTGCAATAAGCGCAGAATTGGATAATCCCGTTAGGGTTATAACGGATCCTTCCGGAAATATATATATATGTGACCAAGGGAGTGGTCATATCCGAAAAATAGACGCTTCGGGAATTATTACAACCATTGCCGGTGGCGGATCAGGGGGACTTGGAGACGGAGGCCCCGCAATAGCTGCCGTGATCTCTTGCTATGACATCGCAATTGATAATTCTTATAACGTTTTCATTGCAGATCCGGTTCATGCACGTATTAGGAAAATTGATCCATCGGGTATCATCACAACGGTAGCGGGTGGAGGAGTATTGTCCGGAGATGGGATACCTGCTACTGCAGCTTCAATTGGAGGCACGGGTCTAGTAACCGTTGATAACAAAGGAAATATTTTTTTTAATAGTGCTACCGGAATTCGTAAAGTGGATGCTACCGGAATAATTACAACATTGCCATTTGCGGGTGCTAACAGCATAGCCGCAGATACTATGGGAAATTTATATTGCGCATCTAATAGCGGTGTTAAAAGAATGGATATATATGATTATGTTTCTAATATAGTAGGTAATGCCACAGAAGGCTACGTGGGGGATCAAGGGCCTGCAACTGCTTCAGAAATATTTCCTTCTTCTATCTGCATTAGTAATACAGGCCACTTGTCTCTTCTAAATACTAATTTTATAAGAGATGTGTGTTGCATGAGCAATATAATAGACAAGCCTCCTGTATTTAAAGGGGGTCATGCACAGAATTTCACAGTATGTAAGAATTCAGGAGCTGTAACAATCGACACGCTCATGAGAATTACAGATGGGGATGTTGGTAACACCGAAACATGGCGTATATCTGCTGCACCGGCACATGGCACATTAAGCGGATTCAGTTATTCAGCTATTTCTACGGGAGGCATAATTATGCCATCTGGCCTTACATATAAGCCTGTTACCGGCTTTACAGGTGCAGATTATTTTTCAATAATAGTTAATGATGGTACTGATACATTCATTACAACGGTAAATGTAAATGTCATTTCTGTACCCAATACCGGAACTATATCCGGGGTGAGCTCAATGGTTTGTGTTGGGGATTCAATTACTCTGTTCGATGGCACTCCCGGTGGCGTATGGAGTTGTAGTAATAGTCATGCGGTTACATCTTCATCAGGTGTTGTGACAGGGATGTCACCCGGCATTGACACAATCATTTATACGGTTACCAATATGTGTGGCGCAACCTCAGCAACACACACTGTTACTGTAAATCCGATAACTACAGTAGGTAAAATAAAGGGCGTATCATCTGTTTGTGTGTGGGCTTCCATTACTTTATCAGATTCCGTGACAGGTGGCATATGGTATTCTGCCAGCCCTTTTATAACAGTTAGCAGTTCTGGTATTATAATAGGAAGTGCTCCCGGTTCGGCGACCGTTTATTACACGGTATCTGGTATTTGTGGCACTGCAAAAGATTCCACGGTCATTACAGTATATCCCTTGCCATTAGCAGGTGCCATTTCCGGGACAACAACACTTTGTGTAGGGGGTAATATTACGCTGAGTGATCCTATTCCCGGAGGGCTATGGAGCAGCGGGGCAACATCGGTGGCTACCGTAGGCAGCACCGGAAAAGTGACTGGCGTAGCGGTAGGTGGGGCGGTTATCTCTTACTCTGTTGCAAATGGTTGCGGCACTGCGTCTGCTATCACCATTGTCAATGTTCTTTCCTCATCGCCGATAAACAGCATAACGGGTAATTTCTCGGTTTGCCCCGGAGATACTACCTCTCTCCACGACGCCACTACAGGAGGTGTGTGGAGCAGTAGCCTTACTTCTGTAGCAACAATCAGCAGTACAGGATTAGTCACTGGAGTATCCCCGGGTATTACTGCCATTAGTTATACCGCCAGTCTGGGTTGTGGTGTATCTGTCGCGACCTTTTTATTAACGGTAGATAATCCTGTAGCAGCCGGTACACTTGGCAGCCCGCCACCTTTATGTATTGGTGCTACTACCGTATTATCAACCACGGTTGCGGGTGGTATATGGAGTAGCAGTAATGGGCATGCATCCATTGTCCCTTCAGGTATCATTACCGGTATTAGCACAGGTGCAGATACTATTTCATATACTGTTACTAATTCCTGCGGTACTGCTGTGGCACAGCAAACTGTAAGTGTTTACCCGGTGCCGCTAGCTGGCATTATTACAGGCGCTTCCACGATCTGTTCGGGAGATTCAATCTTATTGTCTGATCCTGCAACTGGCGGCTCATGGGGTAGCAGTAATATTTCAGTAGCTACTGTAAACAGCACAGGTGAAGTGAAGGGCATTGCAGGAGGCTCCAGCATTATATCATATACGGTTGCTACAGGTTGCGGCACTGCTGCTGCTGCAAAACTGATAACAGTAAATGCTGCCGCTGGTATCATTACGGGGGTCACTACTATATGTACAGGCACCACATCTGTATTGAGCGATCCGGTGAGCGGTGGCACATGGAGCAGCAGCACCACCTCAGTAGCTACGATAAGTAGCAGTGGGGTAGTTACGGGTATACTGGCAGGCACTACTATTATATCTTATACGGTTATCTCTGGTTGTGGGTTGTCAAGTACATTTGCAGTAGTTACAATAGGTACTTTACCGGTTATTGCTGCTATATCAGGCGCTTCCGCCGTTTGTTCTGGCTCTGCAACACTCTTAAGCGACGCAACAATAGGCGGTATCTGGAGTAGTAGTAATACATCAGTGGTTATGGTAGGCAGTACAGGTATAGTAACTGGTCTTGCTCCTGGCACCGGCACTATTAATTATACAGTGTTTGCCCCATGTGGGTTTAACAGGGTTTCGTATACTATTAATGTAGAATCATTCCCTTCTGCCGGAATTATCTCAGGTAGCACAACACTTTGTGCAGGATCATCCATTATGTTGAGTGATAATATCGGTAGGGGCGTATGGAGCAGCAGTAATACTACTATCGCCACTGTATCAGGCACAGGTATAGTAAGTGGTATTGTCGGGGGAAGCACACTGATTAATTATGCAGTAACCAATAGTTGCGGCACTGCTGCCACATTAGCGCCTGTAACAGTCAATCCTTTACCCGACGCGGGTGCCATTTTGGGAGCAAGTTACGTATGCTTTGGTAAGGCAATAACCTTGAGCGATGCTGCCTTGGGAGGAGATTGGAATAGTAATGATACTACTATTGCTACGGTTGGTATAGGCACTGGTGTAGTAGCAGGCATTGCTTTAGGAAGTACTGTTATCACTTACTCAGTATCTAATAGTTGCGGCTCAGCTAACGCAATACAGCCAATGTTAGTAAGCCCGCTACCTGATGCCGGTGCTATATCCGGGTTTACAAATCTTTGTGTTGGTGCTGCAGATACCTTGGCCGAAACGCTCATTACAGGTACGTGGAGTTCAGGTAATTTGCCTGTGGCATCCGTCGGGATGTTTAGTGGTATTGTTACAGGCATGAGAGCAGGTAATGCAACTGTTTTTTACAATGTCACCAATAGCTGCGGCACAGCTACAGTAAGTCATATTATTACAATTGATACTCAGGGGGTAGCTCCTATAACGGGTACAATGGCATTTTGCAGTGGTAAAACAACGGTTCTTGCTGATCTTACTCCCGGCGGCGTTTGGGGCAGTGCGAATATTTCTATAGCCACAATAGATAGTACTGGTGCTATAATTGGTTTGAGCCCCGGAAATGTAATAATCAGTTATTCAGTTACTAACGGCTGCGGTACTAATAACAATACCACTTCGGTACACGTAGACAATATGCCGTCAGGTGGCATTATTTCAGGGAATGGTAATATATGTACAGGTACAAGCACCATACTGGAAGAAAATATATCGGAAGGTACATGGAGCAGTGGAAATTTATCAATCGCAACAATCACAACAGACGGGCGGCTTACAGGTCTCAAAGCCGGAGCCCTTGATATAACCTATACTGTAACTAATACTTGTGGCAGTGCTATTGCTACTGCAGACGAAGAAGTAATAGATGTCCCGGATGCGGGTTTTATCACAGGAAAAAATGTGCTTTGTGTTGGGGAAAATACACCGCTTTCAGATGAAATTGGCGGTGGCTCATGGACTGTGGCAGCAAATAATATTGCACTCATAGATAATGCAGGTGCCATTACAGCCATACAAGCCGGCATTACAGATGTTTCCTATACAGTTGCCAACAGTTGCGGCGCCAATACTGCCTCCATACCACTAACTGTAGATCAGTTACCTTACATTGGATCAATCATTGGCATCAGGAAAACGATTGTTGGTAACAATATAATATTAAGCAATGAAATACCAGATGGTCAGTGGAGTACCAGTGACACAGCTCTTGCTATAGTATCGCCCCAGGGTAAAGTATCGGCTTTAGGTGCCGGTACTGTAGTGATCACTTATACTGTTTACAACAGTTCGGGCTGTGCTGCAGATTCTACTGCTATGATTACCGTATTCCCGGAAGGTGCAAAAGGAAATCTGTATAGGATTTATCCTAATCCTGCAAGATATGAACTCACTATAGGCTGGATGAATGAACCGGATGTGACTGCAGAGGTAGATATCATAGATATGTCTGGCAGGAAGGTGTATTGGGCCAATATAGATATGCCTACCATAGATGGAAGCACTGTTTTAAATATAGACAAAATAGTTTCCGGCATGTATATCGTCACCATACGCTCTGCAAATGGCTTTTATAGCGGCAAACTGGTTATTTTATGATGACTGGCTCACTGAAAACTATAAAATACTATTAGCTTTGTAAGACATTAACATCATGACCAGGCAACAATTATCAGAGCAAATAGCACAACAATTGGCTGCTCATAAAGAAGAATTAAGTAGGTACTGGAATCAGTCATCTCCCGTAAGGCATTTCTACTTGGATGGTCTGTTGCCGGAAGAATGGGCCATAGAATGCTACGATGCCCTTCCAGGCGCGGCAGACCTTATGGAAAGAAATACCATAAAAGAGCACAAACATGTAGGTATTGATTTAGAGAAATACAAGCCATTGGTGGGTGATATCTTGCTGGCTTTTCAGGATGCCGGAGTAATTAAAGCTGTGTCTGAAATAACAGGTGTAAAAGATCTGCTGCCGGATGAGTCATTATACGGTTCCGGTGTATCCATGATGCTGGAAGGAGATTTCCTGCTGCCACATCTTGATAATTCGCACGATGGCGATGGTAATCTCTACCGGGTACTAAATACATTATACTATATCACGCCAAACTGGCCGGAAGATAAGGGCGGCAATCTGGAGCTATGGGATAGCCACATGAAGCAGCGCCTTGAAATACATTCCCGTTTTAACAGGTTGGTAGTTATGGAAACAAACACCCGCTCTATTCATTCCGTAAATAAGGTTGTGAACAATGGCGCTCGCACCTGCATTTCAAATTATTATTTTTCAGAGAAACCGGTTAACGAACCCGAATACATCCACAAAACCACTTTTTATGCTCGTCCTGAGGACGACGTAATTAAAAAGGTTCGCCTCACTGTGGAGGGAAAAGCAAAGAACTTCTTATCCCGCTTTATCGACAATAAGACAACCGGTACAAAGCATAGAAGAAAATAGTAGTATAATTTTGTAATTTTTCATATATTTATACTCTTTACAAACTTTTTCGACCATTTGTGAAATGCTTTTGGATGAAATCATTAAAAGAGATAGCATTACCTATTAAATACGCCCCAATGAAAAAGACCTTCTACCTGATTTGTATTTTTTTCCTCCTGAATGTCTTCCACACACAGGCACAAATTATTGTAACAATTGCAGGTACTGGCAGCTCAGGCCATACCGGAGACGGAGGCCCTGCAACGGCGGCTACCATGTCTTACCCCTGGGGTGTTGCAGTAGATGACTCATTAAACGTCTATTTTACCGATAATGGCAATAATTGTGTACGCAAGATCAATTCCGTCGGGGTTATCAGCACGTTTGCAGGCTCGGGCATTTCTGGTTATTTTGGCGACGGGGGGCCTGCTACCGCTGCGCAGTTTAAGGGTGTTGCGGGGGTGGCTGTAGATAAATTCGGCAATGTTTTTGTTTCAGAAAACATTGGGCAGCGTATCAGGAAGATAGATCCTTCGGGTATTATTACTACTTACGCAGGCACTGGAACAGCTGGTTACAGCGGAGATGGAGGGCCGGCTACATTAGCCCAGGTAGGTAGTCCTAACGAGGTTTCTGTGGATACTTTTGGAAATGTATATATCCCAGACCAGGGTAGTAACCGGATAAGAAAGATTAGTACTGCTGGTATCATCACCTGTATAGCAGGTAGTGGGAGCGCAGGGTACAGCGGCGATGGATTTGCTGCAACCTTGGCAACCATGAGCTTGCCTAATGATGTGGCTGTTGATGGCGTGGGTAACGTATATTTTTCAGAAAACAATAATGCAGTAATACGAAAGATCAATACAGCAGGAATCATTTCTACTGCTGCCGGAACGGGAGTAACCGGTTTTGCCGGAGATGGTTTTCCCGCTACAACAGCACAGCTTCACCATCCGGGAGGTGTAGATGCGTATTTAAACGGGCAGGTTACTTTCTGTGATGTTGATAATTTCCGTTTGCGTAAAATTGATGTGTCTACAGGTATTATCAGCACATTTGCCGGTACAGGTATTGGAGGCTATACCGGGGATGGTATGGCTCCTACTGCAACAGAATTAAACAGGCCGAATAAATTAACGCATGATAAATACGGCAACATTTATATTGCCGACATTAATAATAATCGTGTCCGGAAGATCATTCCTTTCAATCATGTGCCAGTATTAGTGGACGGGACTTTGGAGTCATTACAGATTTGCCAGGGCGCCACCGATTCGATCAATTCAGTGCTTGCTGTAACCGACCTGGATACAATGCAGATTTTAACCTGGAGCGTCGCACTGGCTCCTCTTCATGGGTCATTAACTGCTTCTTATACTACGCTGTCCACCGGGGCATTGCTTACTCCTATCGGTTTATCATACACGGCATCCGCTTCTTATAGCGGAAGTGATATGTTTGTAGTTCAGATATCAGATGGCCTGTCATCTGTTACAGATACTATAAATGTTACCATTAATCCTCTTCCTCCTGCCGGCACCATTTCCGGTATTGACAGTATATGTCCGGGCCATACACTTACCCTCTCTGAATCAGTGAGCGGCGGCATATGGAGCAGTACTAATACAACGCTCGCTATCATCAATACCAGCACTCATATTGTTTCAGGCATATTGGCAGGTAAGGATACAATTGTATATTCAGTCACCTCCACGGCTGGCTGCGTAGGTACCGCTATTTTCCCCCTTACTATTCGTTCACATATCGTTTGTGCAGCGGGGGTAGCCATTCTTAATACAGATGAAGGGATAAGACTATTTCCTGATCCTAATAATGGCGTATTCACTTTTGGCCTCTATTCAAATATAGACGAGCAAGTACTTGTTTGCGTTTATAATTTAATAGGTGAGAAAATCAGTGAAAAAGTAACGGTTACCAATAAAGATATTCAGATAAAACTGGATGTCGTACCCGGTATTTACATGCTGAAAGCAATCTCAAGTCATGGCACCTGGAGTGAAAGGTTAGTGGTGGAGAAATGATGGGAATGACTGTCTTTGTTTGGGCGAAATAAACCATCATTTCTCAAAATACCCGGTATCCCTTTTCACGATTTTCTTATACACATGCCTACCAAGGCTTGATAGTACAAGGAATGGCAACAGGAAAGTAAACAATGGATTCAGCTTTACGAGTCGGCTATAAGCCCTTATTTCGCCTCTGCGCATCTTCCAGGTATTTTCACTGATGCCACCGCTTGATGTAAACTTCCTGAATATTTGCGTGAGTGGCTCTTTGATGAAGTATATCTTGTATTTATAGCTGATCCGCAGGCAGAAATCATAATCCTCGGTATACCGCATACTTGGTTCAAACCGGAAAGTAGGTTCATTCTTCACCACCATGCACGATGTAGCTATGGGATTACTTGGTAACAATTTTATGAATGGCAGGCGGTATACCACCATATTTTCAGGCAACACTTTATTTGACAAGTCTGTTTGTGTATACGGATGATAGAACAAGGTAATGCCCGGCGCTGATGTTAAGATGGTATTCATCACCGCCAGCTTATCCTTATGCCATATATCATCCGCATCCAGGAAGGCTATATAGTCCCCCATGGCCACATCCCAGCCCGTATTCCTTGCCACAGAGCTGCCGCCATTGTTTACCTTTTGTATCAGTTTTATTTGCCTGGCATAAGTGTGTTCCAGCAATACCCTTGTACCATCCGTGCTGGCATCGTCCACCACAATTATTTCATATACCGGATACGATTGAGCCATTACAGAATCAATTGCCCGCACAATAGTTTTTTCTGCGTTATATGCCGGGATGATAACGCTGAACCTGATTCCTTTATCCTGAATAGCTGTACTATTCATTACACAGCTTTTTATAAATATCAACTAATTTTTTCTCCTCCTCCTGCCAGCAGTATACTTCACGGGCTTTCAGGCAATTGTCCTGTAGTTGCTGATAATATCCCACATCATTGAGCAGTTTATTGAGTGCTGCTGCAATGCTTTCCGGCGTGGGATCTGCTATCAATGACGCCACCTCATATTGCGCATTGATGCGTTCATATTCCGGGTATTGGATGCATAGCTGCGGCACACCGTAATGCATATAGTCAAAAAAACGGTTGGCAAGCGATAGCCGGTTACTTAAGCTCGTATCTTCAAACAGCGTGATGCCCACATAAGCCTGTATGGTATATTCGCTTAGCTGCGCTGGCGGTACATAGCCTTTAAAGATCACCTTATCCGTTACATTATATTGTTTGGCCAAAGCCTGTGATTGCTCATAAAAGTTACCTTCCCCACAAACGATCAGCCGGGCATTTACCCATTGCATGGCAGGTATCAGTTGCTCAAAACAACGCCCCACATTCACCCATCCCTGGTATAGGATAAATTGTTCTTTCTTTTCCGGTATTTGCAGAGGTTTCAGTATTGTGGCATTCCTTACCACGCCATACTGCACGCCATATCTTTTTCTGAATTCATCAGCATAGCAATCTCCGATTGTATAGCCAGTAGTGAAGTAGGGTACACAATGATTACCTATCCATGTCCACATTTTATGCACTGCCGGGCGGGATATTACTTCCTTTAGGTCAGTAAATATCTCGTGGGCATCATATACTCGCTTCTTTCCGCGCAGCCTTGATACATAATACACAGGCAATATGGTGTCCAGGTCTATAGCGCAAAAAATATCCACCTTTCTGAACAGCAGGAAAAAGAACAAATTAAACCAATAGTGCACATACATCAGCTTGCCTTGCTCCACCATGATAGGCAGACGCACCTGTTTAAAAGGGCGCTCTACAAGTGGTTTGCTCGTCTTACGCTTAAGGCCTATAAGCGTCACATCATAGCCTGCACCCGCCAGCGTAGTGCAGATGCGTATCATGCGCTGGTCATAATTCAGGTCATTGGTAACAGTGCAAACAATTCTTTTTCCCTTCATTATGTGTTGTAGGCCTCACCCCGGCCCTCTCCAAAAGAGAGGGAGGTGTAATGTGAATACCGTAATTTTAAAATTCACCCCAGCCTTCTCCCTGAGAAGGCTGGGGTGAATGACTATATATTTAATTGCAAACTGACGATTGAAAATTACAGACTGCAAACTGTTTAACTGTCAACTGCCAAATGTAAACTAAAGGTTTCCTCTTTTAGCCTGCTCCCTTTCTATTGATTCAAACAATGCTTTAAAATTGCCAGCGCCAAAGCTCTGCGCACCCTTGCGCTGAATGATCTCAAAGAAGAGGGTAGGGCGGTCTTCCACCGGCTTGGTAAACAGTTGCAGCAGGTATCCTTCCTCATCACAATCTACCAGTATTCCCAGTTCCTGCAGTTGTGCCATATCCTCGTCTATGGAGCCTACGCGATTTGGCAGGTCTTCATAATATGCATTCACCGGTGGGTCCAGGAATTCCACGCCACGCGCTTTCAGTTGCCTTACCGTGCTGATAATGTCCTTGGTAGCGATCGCTATATGCTGCACACCTTCTCCCTCGTAGAAATCGAGGTATTCTTCTATCTGCGATTTTTTCTTTCCTTCCGCCGGTTCGTTAATCGGGAATTTCACAAAGCCGTTGCCATTGCTCATTACCTTGCTCATCAGCGCAGAGTATTCGGTATTGATTTGTTTATCGTCAAATGAAAGGATGTTTACAAACCCCATCACATCTTCATACCATTGTATGGTAGGATTCATGCGGTTCCAGCCCACATTGCCCACACAGTGGTCTATATGCAGCAATCCTGCATCGCCCGGATTGTAATCACTTTCCCATTCCTCGTAGCCGGGCAGGAATACCCCATTATAATTTTTGCGCTCTACAAACAGGTGCACGGTTTCTCCATAAGTATAGATACCGCTCATCCGTGCTTCGCCATGTTCATCCTTCATTGTTTTAGGCTCCATATATATCTTGGCGCCGCGGCTCACTGTTTCTTCAAAAGATTTATAAGCATCATCCACCCATAGCGCTATGATCTTCACGCCATCGCCGTGCTTGTATATATGCTCCGATATCGGGTTGGTAGATTTCAGCGGAGTGGTGAGCACCAGCCTTATTTTACCCTGTTTCAGCACATAGGAGGCTACATCCCTTATGCCTGTTTCAGGCCCGGCATAAGCCAGCGACTGAAAGCCGAATGCCGACTTATAATAATGGGCAGCCTGCTTGGCATTGCCCACATACAGCTCTACATGGTCTGTCCCGTTGATCGGCAGGAAATCCTTTGCCAGCGTCATTTTCTGGCTCGCTGTTAATGTATTTTCCATTTTGTATGTTTTATAAACTCGTTAACTGAACTAATATTTTTTAAACCAAACCGGCTAATCAATTGAGCCATTACGCTATTAAGCCATTGAGGATTTCTACTCAATCCAGCTATAAATATAACTATCATCCTCAATGCCCAGCGCGTCTTTCGTCAGCACCAACGGGTGAAATGTATCTACCATTACTGCCAGTTCCTTGGTTTCCTTTGCGCCTATGCTTTTCTCCACCGTTCCAGGGTGCGGTCCGTGTGGAATGCCTGCCGGGTGGAGCGTTATCATTCCACGCTCCACATGCTTGCGGCTCATAAAATCGCCGTCAACATAATATAGTACTTCGTCGCTGTCTATATTACTGTGGTTATAAGGCGCAGGTATCGAGTGGGGGTGATAGTCAAACAACCTCGGCACAAATGAGCAGATCACAAAATTATTGGCATCAAAAGTCTGGTGCACGGGTGGAGGTTGGTGCACGCGGCCTGTAATGGGTTCAAAATCATGAATGCTCAGCGCATATGGATATTCGCAGCCATCCCAGCCCACCACGTCAAATGGATGATTGCCATACCATATCGGGTAGAGATAGCCCTTCTTTTTCACCTGTATCAGGTATTCGCCCGGCTTGTCGTGCGTTTGCAGGTTTTCAGGCAAGCGAAGGTCCCGCTCGCAATAAGGCGAATTTTCCAGCAGTTGCCCGTACTTGCTCAAATATCTTTTAGGAAACGTGATGGGGCTGAAAGATTCTATAATAAACAAACGGTTATCCTCATGGTTAAACTCGATCTGGTAAATAGTGCCACGCGGCACCACCACATAGTCGCCATAGCCAAAGGGTATTTCCCCATACTGTGTTTTCAGCGTGCCGGTGCCTTCGTGTATAAAGAGCACTTCATCCGTATCTGCATTCTTATAAAATACATTATCTGTAAGCCCCTTTTTGGGTGCGGCAAGCGTCAGCTGCACATCATTGTTGAACAGTACTATTTTGCGGCTTTTCAGATAGTCCTTTTCAGGCGTCACATTGAAGCCCTTAAAGCTGCGGTGCTTCAATATATTATTGCTCGCCGCTACCGGCGCCACATGCTCCGGTTCCTCTGTTTTTAATATCCGCGTAGGGGCATTTATATGGTATAACAAAGAAGAATTCGAAGAAAATCCCTCCGTACTGAATAGCTGCTCTGCGTAAAGCGAACCATCCGGTTTGCGAAATTGGGTATGCCGTTTCTTTGGGATTTTACCTAACGAATGATAATGAGGCATTGGACGTTTATTTGGTCAAAATTACAAATTTCCCGCTTTATATGGTAGTTACAGTTTACAGTTTGCGGTTTATGGGTTACAGTTTATAGTTCGTTTTGTATAGTTTGCAGTATTAGTAATAGTTTTCATGATCTTTTACTGATTTTTTTGAAAAACTTTTTTTTTACTTTTTTCGTTATTTTCATTGATTACCAATGAAATGTGGGCAATAACATTGCCTGGAATTGCTCATTTCTTGCCCAAAAGTTGCTCACTTTTGCCTAACCCCAGCTCTCCAAAAGGAGTTTGCGTCGTCCTGAAAAAGGAGAATGGAGACGGAGGTGTTATAGTTCTTTTTTGTATTTTGCATTTACCCCTAAAAAGAGCAAACCACAAACAGCAAAAAAGTTAAAAAATAGTTTTTCTTAGGTATGATCTTTCGTATGAAATATAGCCTGTTGCTGTGCTTGTGCATCATTGCCGGATATAACGGATATGCCAATGCAATAGACTCACTTTCAACCAAGGAAGATATTCAGAAATTTCTCGTTGCCAGCCTTGGTAAGAATGGAATAATTCTTCCGGATAAGTGTGAAGGGATCTTCGTGCACGACACTGGTATCCGTTATACCGATACTGGAACATATGACTATCCCTTTGATGAGGTAGTTAAGATGATGGACGATGCTCCCTGGCATATTTACAAGGAGGATATTGACTGCAACGGACGTACAGATATGGTAATAGATGCGGGCATCGTTCTTATTGTGATGGATATGGGTGACCACTTTGAAGGACATATATTTGCTGGTATGCCCTCCTGGTATTTCCCTACCTGGAATACTTATAGCTTTAAGAATTTTATTTTCTTGCCGGACGGTACCCGCGCGTTGTTACTCAGGCACGACCACAATCCATGCAGATCGGTACAACACGCAGTTTTAAAGGGTAATCTATCTTACGTTACAAATACGGTTGCCGGTAACACGGAAAATACTGCCCCTTTAAAAATAGACACACTGTACAAAGTAACAATCGGCAATGATACAGCCTGGCGGCCAACATATAGCACCGACTCAGTTCGATTTACGGTATACTCATTTGCCGATACTGTAGACATGCGGCTATACAATATGACGGATACAATCGTCTATAAATTCAATGGATTTACCAATTACAAACCCTGTTTTAAACCCGGTGGGATCTCTAAAATTGATTATTGCTATATAAATATTCCCCATGCAATGAGTACAATATCAACTTCTGCCTGTCTTGAAATAAATAAGAATGGTATCTGCTTTTTCCAATACCTTGAAGAATACAATCGATGTTCTTCGGCCATTCTCGACAGCGTAAGAGTGCAGAATTTATTTAATTTCATTTCATACATAGATATGAAGTCAGTACAAGATCTTTATTGGTGTGAGAGTTTAGAAGGAGGTGTGGGTGGCATATTTACCATCTTTTTCGATGATGGTACCGTTAAAAAAATCAGCGTATGGTCACATCGCCTGCCAATGGCTTTAGGTTATTTAAGCAAGTCACTTGCTGATATAAGTTGGGCTTTGAACTGGCAGCCCTCAGATAAGCCACAGGATTTTAAATGCTCCTGCAAAATGCCACCTGACTCCAGTCTTGACCAGGCTGAATTTGAAAATAATTTACATTCATGTAAATGTTATTAGACTTCTTGCATAAGAAATGCAACAATATCAACATTAATAATGCTATTGCCTGTGTCCCAGAGAAAGGACAGTAGGCACTTTGGACGGGAAAAAATTGCCTGATTAAAAAAGCAGTTATATACACCGGCGAACGCGGATTGGCGGCTACCGGAATGTAGAGGAGTCTATGGTATTTCGGGGCATATGTTTTTCTTACCCCAGCAATCTGAGGGTAGGCTACTTTGTGGTTTTCACTACCTGGCATGACCCGACGAGCAAGCCTGATTTGCCAAACAAGCGGATCATATATACCCCATCAGGCAGTCCTGTCATTGGTATTTCGGTTGCATCGGCCCTTTCCAGCAGTATTCTTCCGTCGGTTGCAGAGATCTGTGCCCTTACAGGCACGTCTGATACTATGAAGAGCGTTGAGCACACAGGATTCGGATATACCCATGCATTCGGTTTAGGGTTTGCAATTACAGGTGTTTGTGTTACGAGAGCCAAAGCGCTTACCTTCCGTATCCTGTTATTAAACTGATCGGCTATGTAAACATTGCCTGTATTATCTCCAAATACACCGGAGGGATAATATAAAAATGCGGCTGTGGCAGGACCGCCATCCCCGCTGAAACCGCCGCCCGGCATGCCCGCAAAGGTGCTGATAATGCCTGCAGAGTCAATTGTACGTATCACAAAGTTGTCGTTATCTGCAATATAAACAGTATTCCCGGAGGCAGTAGCAAAGACGCCCAGTGGCCCGTTTAATGTTGCGGCTGTTGCAGGGCCACCATCCCCGCTATGGCCGGCAGAGCCGTTTCCGGCAATGGTGCTGATAATACCCGATGTGTTTATTTTACGGATGCGGCTGTCTCCCCAACTGGCTATATATAAATTGCCGGTGGTATCCACGCTTATGCTCCTGGGGTTATCGAGCGCGGCAGCAGTTGCGGGGCCGCTATCGCCGCTGTAACTGGCAAAGCCCGTTCCCGCAAGGGTGGTGATAATGCCCGCCGTGGTCACTTTACGGATGCGCTCATTGCCATAATCGGCTATGTACACGTTTCCGGCTCTGTCAGTGCATACACCCGAAGGGTCGTATAATGTTGCGGCGGTTGCGGCCCCTCCGTCTCCTACATAGCCAGTCGCCCCGGTGCCGGCATAGGTGGTAATGATGCCTGTAGGGGTTACCTTGCGTATGGCATTATTGCCAAAATCACATATATACAGATTGCCTGCCGTGTCTGTGAATACGCCGGTGGGCTTGTTCAGTGTTGCAGCCGTTGCGGCGCTGCGGTCGCCTGTGTAGCCAGCAGAGCCAGTACCGGCATAGGTGCTGCTGATGCCTGATGTATTTACTTTGCGCACCTTGTTATTGCCCCAGTCGGCAATATATACATTGCCGGCGTTGTCAGTGCACATGCTCCAGGGCTGGCCCAATGCTGCTGCGGTTGCCGGACTGCCATCGCCTGCATCACCCATAGTGCCGTTGCCGGCAATGGTATTAATGATCTGCGCGTGGGCGCTGCACGCCACAATAATGTGCGCGAGTAAGATCAGGTAAATTTTATCTTTCATAAGCGGCAAATATTTTAGAGAGTAGATTCTGTTGCTGGTCAGGGGCCGCCGCGGCATCCCCGTTACAAACCTACCGTGTATGCACGGTCTTTTTACGAACCTAAAGATAAAAAATGAATGGATATATACCCGCCTCTAAAAGGTTATTTTTCCGCAATCTCCTTTTCAAGGATTCTCCCGTCAATGAGCTAAAAGTGATGCAGTAAGCCAGCCGGGGTTGTTCCGCAATGTTTTCCATGGTGGATCGCAGAAACACCAGATAAATGGAAAAAAATATCAGTAACAGTAATGCTATTGCCATTGTGTGAAGAACAATGGAGACAGAATACTTTCTATTTCGCGATTTCTGAATATTATTCAGTTTCTTTTGTACCTTGTATGCTGCTCAATAAGATTTTACATGGATGATTTTTCTAAATATAATTATGTTGTTGATAAATTGAAGAATCGGATGCCATTTGGTTTATTCGAACAAAATCAGACCTGCTATTTCCAGGACGGGGACAAAGTGCGTTATAGTCATTTGTGGATAGCTTTAAAAATATTGTTTGGAGAGGAGATTCGTCATAAGAGATTAAGGGAAATATGTCCCGATATGTTTGAAGGAAGTTTCCCATACGCATTTGCGAAACACTCCTGGAAGAGAAAAGGGTAGCTCAGAAGAGAATACGTTTTCCCGCAATCTATTCCATATTAACCTGTTTTTGATAGCTCTATGGTTGTCACAGTTGCTTTCTCCAGCATTTTCATCAGCACCTGTTCTTCGTGGCTGAACTCGTTCCTCGGTAAAAATCAGTGACGCTTGGATCATAAGTCACTGTACCTCCTGAAATTGTGATCGTCCCCCGCCTTAAAAAACAACAGTCCCCCCATCATAATGAGACTAGTAGCCACTACCACGAAAAACAATACCCCTACATTAAAACTGCTTAGTGACTTCTCAGCCGGAATACTATAAAAAAGCAAAATAGTAACCAGCCCGCGCGGCATCAGGAAAAGCTCGGGAAAAAGATTGGCACGAAGTATTAATCTTAAGTACAGGAAGCGCACTAGGAAAAGTATCCCGACGATTGCCGATCCGAGTAAAATAACATTCGGAACTGCAAGCAGTTCCAGGTTTATGGTATAGCCGAAAAGAATAAAAAAGAAAGTGCGGATAAGAAAAGAAGTCTCTGCCGTAATAGATCGCATAAGGTTCAGTATGCCTTCCATATACTCCGGCGTGGCCAGATGCTTAAACCGACCCCGAAGTAGCAAAGAACTGTTGTTCAGTACCAGCCCGAACACCAATATGATGAGCAGCGAAGGTATGCTGATGATCTCCCCTACGCTATATACCAGCGCCAGTATGGCAAACATCAGGAAGAATTTTAGATTTACGGTAATGCGTGTGAGCATGTATAGTAACAGCAGAGATGCCAGGGCGGAAATAAGTATCGCAATACCCAGATTGCCCGCAAATAGCCCTACAGACCGCATGCTCAGCGCATTATCCATCAGCAGGTAATTGAAAGCAAGTATGCCAATAATATCAGACAAAGACGACTCATAAATAATAAACTCCTTTTTCATTTCCGGCAGGTGGCTGGTGCTTGGTATCACTATCGCGCTGCTGATAATACTCATAGGCACAGCATATAGAAAAGCAGCCTGCAGCGACTCTCCAAGCCAGCGACTCAATAGCAACGCAATAGCAGATGAGGAGATAATGAAAGAAAATATTGCTGATAAAAACGAATCCCTGATCAGCTTTAGTTTATTCCGGGTCACCACGAGGTCCAGCGCGGCTTCCAGTATGATCATGATAAGCCCAATGGCACCCAGTATCTTTACGAGTTTGGCCACATCCTGTTCCACATAGCCATAGTACCTCGACAGATATTTGATCCCAACACCGGTAGTTATAAGCAGCAGCACCGAAGGTATCTTGGTAAGCCGACTCACCAGATTGAAAATATAGCTGATGATAACTACTGCACTTAATAAAATAATAACAATGTGTGGCGTTATATGCATGATAGGTAAAAAGTACGCAATTTCATTGATATAACGGGAAATCGCTTATGCCGGATTCACTATTCGGGTAATGTCATTAAATTTGTGAAGGGGAGCTCCTGCAATTTATTCCATATTATCCTGTTTTTGATAGCTCTATGGTGCCTCAGTTGCTTTTTCCAGCATTTTCATTAGTATCTGTTCTTCGTGGCTGAACTTGTCATTAGTGTTGGATTTTAGTACTTGTGCCACGTAAAATCACATAAATCTGTGATTCGGAAACAATTTCTCACCATTACCTGCGGGCAGACCATCATTACCTGTTTTCAGGTAATGGCACCGATTTTTTGCATCCATTTCAAAATCATGTCCGAAATTTGTGGTGCTATTAGTTCTTTGAGTGATTATCTTGTATTGCCCTGGATAGGAGGAGATATAGCATAAAGGCTCCGTAATCAAATAACAGAACTAACAAAATGGCAGAAACAGAAATCAGGATTATCTAACCAATGTATACCTATTTCAGGACGACGCAGTCGGCTATAGCAAGTAAAAGCATCATTTAAAACAGAGGTCAGAAACCCAAAAGAGTACATAAATTTGACTGTAACTACAAATCAGGATTACCAGAAGCATTATAAACAAATAACAGGACTAACAAAATGGCAGTAAACAGAAATCAGGATTATCTAACCAACGTGTAAACCTATTTCAGGACGACGCAAACCCTTTTAAGGGTTTGAGAGTTGGAAAGAAATTGGAAAGAAAATGGGAATTTTTTACCACCTTTTTTCCAAAAAATAATTGATAATCAATAAAAAATGAAGAAAAAATCAGTAAAAAACGAGTGGCAAAAAAATCGCCTTTTAAAAACTAAAATCAAACATATAAAACCTAAGTAAGTTGTTAAATAAAAATATACAACAGAATAAAGGAAAAGCATACTTTTACTTTTTATTAAAGATATAAAACGGCATGGACGGAATCTTTATTTTAATTGCGGAGGATGATGCAGACGACCGTTTCTTACTACAGTCGGCATTTGAGGAAAATGGATTCACCGATAAGCTGCATTTTGTAGAGAACGGGGTAGAATTACTGGAATACTTATATACACTTTTATCAAACGGGAATAACTCAAAATTACCCCGTTTTATATTGCTGGACCTGAACATGCCCAAAAAAGACGGGCGGGAAGTATTGAAAGAAATAAAACAAAATGCAGACCTGAAAAAAATACCCGTCATTATCTTCAGCACCACCAATAATGAGCAGGAGATGAAGCGATGCTATGAATTGGGTGCTAACTCATACATCACAAAACCTAACAGTTTTGAGAGCCTTATCAAGACAGTAGCCGCATTAAGAAGCTACTGGATACATACCACCAGTATACCCTCTCAATAGTAAATACATAATATATATCATATTATCTATTAAATGGAAGTAAAAGAATAATATAATATTTATTTTTTCATTGCTTCGGCACTATTTTTGTTGCTAAGTATGTGATCAAAAGATTCGATAAAGGCCGGCGTAAAATATCAGGTATGTTAAATGGTAAGAAAGTATTGATAATAGATGATGAAATAGACCTTTGCATTTTACTGAAAGATTACTTCTCCCGTAAAAACTACCAGGTAAATGTGGCGCATACATTGTATGACGGAAAAGAGTTGCTGGATACTTTTTGTCCCGATATTTTATTCCTGGATAATAATCTGCCTGATGGGGTAGGGTGGCCTATGGCCCCTGTTATCGCCAGCGATTTCCCATCTATTTATATCGTGTTGATAAGTGCGTTTCATCCTTCGCTGCCCCTCATGCCAGACTCCGCCCGTTACATGGTTATAGAAAAACCCATTACGCTTTCTGATCTGAACAGGCAGTTTCATGGTTTTTAAGTATCCAATCCGCATGTTTCCCGGCATTTAGTCGATACTTCCTCTTCTTATAAAACCCAGTAATAAAGCAACGACTGCAAGGACGAGTAATATATGTATCAGGTATCCTGCGCTATATACAAATAACCCCAATGCCCAGCCTATAACAAGGACTACCGCAATAATATACAATAATGATCTCATGAAATTGTTTTATTAAAAGGAATACAAAACTGTGCCAGCAATGCCCCGGTTGCTAATAATTTAAGCTAGAGGGAACTTTATTATAAAGGTGGTACCCTTCCCCGGCACAGATGACACCTCGATTTGCGCTTTGTGAGCCTGTAATATATTGAGCGTAAATGTGAGACCAAGACCCACACCATTCCGCTTTTGGGTAAAATATGGCTCAAAAAGCCGGGATATGTTTTCTTCGCTGATGCCACATCCGTTGTCAGAGATGATCAGTACGATGCTGTTATCCTGGTTTTGCAGGGAGATAGAAAGCAGGCCGGTTTCTTCTTCCATAGCTTCTACCGCATTGATTACTATATTAAGCAGGGCCAGCTTCATGTTTTCCTGGTCAGCCATTATTTCCTGCACATTGCTGGGGTAGCTGAGTTGCAGTTTTATTCTTTTGAGCGTAAGCCGGTCAATTGCGGCAGCTATTACGTCATCCAGTATATTTTGAAGTGTGTGCTTTTTCAATACATTTTCAGATGGGCGGGAAGTATGAAGCAGTTCACTGATCAGGTCACTGATCCGCTTGCCATTTCTCATAATGATATTCATGTACAGTTGCATTGCATCATCCTTTATCTCATGCTGCATCTGCTCTACAGATAAGGTTATATTATTGAGCGGGTTGCGTACTTCATGTGCTATTGTTCTTACCAACCTGCCTGCAGCAGCGAGTTTCTCGCCCTGCAAAGTGGCTTTTTCCTCTTTTTTCAGGTTTGTAATATCATGAATAATACCTTGCAGATCACCGTTTTTTTTATCTATGTCTTCAGGTGTAATCGTTAATATACAATACTTTTTTTCTCCTTCTTTTGTGTTTAAGACCACCTCCCAGTCGTTCACCTCATTACGGTTTTGTATAGATTGCTGCAGAAATTTTTTGTGTTGTGCCTGTTCTATGAGATCGCACACATTCATTCTCAGCACTTCTTCTTTATTATAACCCAGCAGGTGCGCAATTGCCTCATTTACATCTTTAAAATTCAGTAAGTGGTCGGCTACAAAAACTACATCTTTTGACTTCTCAAAGATGCTCCTGTACTTCCGTTCATTTGATCTCAATGCTTTTAGAGTTACTGCACGTTCTAAGGCATAACGTATGCAGCGCTCCATTTTCTCGGTATTCAGTTCTGTTTTTACCAGGTAATCAAATGCGCCGCATTGCATAGCCTGGATATCCACATCATAATTACCTTTCCCGGTCAGCAATACAATGGGATCTTCGCAATTGTTTTTCATTGCTTCCTTGAGAAAATCAAGCCCTGTTTTTACCCCCAGCCGGTAATCTACAAAGCAGATATCATATTTGCCACTTAATAAGCCTTTAAGACCGTTATTATAATTAGAAGACCATTCCAATTTAAATGTATTACCGGGTATAGCTTTTATATACTCTCCGGTAATAATAAAATCGTCTTCATCATCATCTACTATCAGTATGCTGGCATGGGCATTAAGTAAGCTCATAAGTTATTGATCGTTCTGGTTTTTAGGAATGATAAAAGTAAACCTGGCACCTATACCGGCTACATTTTCTGCATAAATTATCCCCTGGTGGTATTCGAGTATTTTTTTACAGATCGCTAAGCCGATACCTGATCCGGGATATTCCGATTTGCCATGCAGCCGCTGGAATACCTGGAAGATACGTGTGGCATATTCGCTCTCAAAGCCGATGCCATTATCTGTTATCTGGATTTTATAATAGTCGATATTTTTATTCAATTCAAAGGAAAACTTTTCTTTTTCAGAAAATAGTTCTGATTCTATTACAATTTCAGGAACTATACCTTCTTTATGAAACTTTATAGCATTATTAATGATATTGGTAAATAATTGGTTCATTTGCGAGGGTACTGCCTCCACTACAGGCAAAGCGTTTGCATGCACAATAGTTCCCGTCTCCTCAATGACAAGTTCAAGATCAGTTAATACTTGTTTCAAAATATTATTCAGATTAACAGATTCATATGGCAACGTATTCTTTGATATTCTTGAAAATTCCAGTAAGTCATTTATTAGCGCCCGCATATTTTCCGCCGATGCCGTCATACGGGCAAGATACATTGCGCCATCCCCGGTTAATACATCTTTATATTTCTCTAAAAGCCGGTCGCTGAAGGTTGTGATTTTCCTCAATGGCTCCTGCATATCATGGCTGGCAACGTAGGCAAACTCCGTTAAATCACGGTTAGAATGATACAGCTCTTCCACTTTGTTTTTCAGGTCTTCTTCTATCTGCCGTTGCTCCGTAATGTCACGAATGCTTGCTGCAAATTTTATGTTTTTACCACTTTTGTTTTTTATGATTTTCCCCAGGCAGTGAATGATCTTTAAATTTTGTTTTGCAGTAATAATTTTATATTCTATATTCAGGTTTTCTCCAGTCTCGAAAGTTGCTTTTATCGCTGCATTCACTTTCTCTTTGTCAGTGGGATGAATGAAGGAGTCCATAAATTGACCACTGATCTCCCCAGGCGTTTTATCAAGCTCATAAATATTGTATATCCCGTTAGACCAAAAAATCTTATCCTCGTTAATCAGCTGCTCAAATGTGCCAAAATATTCGCTTTTAAATTGCTCTAAGAAAAGCTCTCTTGTCACAAATGATGTGAAAGGTAAATCCCACCTTGAGAGGTCAGGGTGCAAAGTTAAATGATAGAGTTGTGTATCCGTTTGATAATTCAGCGGCAGAGGTGAAGCATAGAGGTAATAAGGAGTGGTCATGCCATTTTTTCCTGTAAGCATATATATGAGGAAACGTGAATGAGCTTCTGCGTTTTCTATTACATTATTTAATTGATACAAAAGCCGGTCATGATGATTGCTGTCAAGAAAATCATAAAAGCAGATACAATTTTCTTCTATGTCTTTATTTGAATACCCTAAATGGCGTTCAAAAGTCTTATTGGCAAATAACAGGCGCAGATCCGGCATCCTAATTATTGCAATAAGAGCAGAACCATCCATAGCCGCGCTTTTTAATAACGCATCGCTGGTTGATATATCATTATTATTGCTTTTGTCTATCCCGGTAACTTTTATATGGTTCATTTTTAATTACTGCACTAATCCATGTTAAACTCTTTAAATTGCCTCATTTTATTATACAGTGTTTTCCTGTCTACATTTAATAGTTTGGCCGCTTTACTTTTATTAAAATTTGATTGCTTCAAGGCATCCAGTATCACTTCATATTCAGCATCCAGGTTGGCGGTTTTTAATTTATGTTCATAGGGAATTTGCGGGGTGCTATTCCCATTGGTACTGGCCGGAGAACTTTCCGTTTTTACAATTCCTGATGATGACGGAGATTCAAATTGCAGTTTATAAAAGTTATTAATTTCAAAAGGCAGTGATTTTACTTCCACGTAATCACCATCAGTAAGTAATGTGGCTCTTTTTATTACATTTTTCAATTCGCGGAGATTACCATACCATATGTAATTGTTTAGTACATCTTCCACTTCTTTTGTAAACCCTTTTACGTCTTTCCCTAATTCTGCATTTGTCAGCTTGAGGAAATGGGTTGCAAACAGTATAATATCTTCCTTGCGCTCACGCAAAGAAGGTACTTCGATGCTGAATTCATTAAAACGGTGATACAAGTCTTCCCTGAATTTCCCCGCCCGTGCAGCATCCCACAGCTTTTCGTTGCTTGCAATGATGATGCGAACATCGATATCTATATCTTTATTGCCGCCCACTCTCCTGATTTTTCGTTCCTGAACGACGCGCAAAAGCGACACTTGTATATCATAAGAAAGGTTGGCAATTTCATCCAGGAACACCGTGCCTTCGTTTGCTATTTCCAGGCTGCCTATTTTCTGGTTCAAGGCACCAGTGAATGCACCTTTTTCGTGGCCAAAAAGTTCGCTTCCGGCAAGTTCTTTTGATAAAGACCCACAATCAATAGCTACAAATGGTTTATCAGCACGCTTACTTCTCTGGTGTATTTGCTGTGCTATTTCTTCCTTGCCACTACCACTTTCGCCATAAATGATTACACTGAAGTTGGTAGGCGCTACAAGGTCTATTTGCTTGACAATAGTAGCAAATTCAGGGCTATCACCTGTTATATAATAGCTGCCGGGAGCCTTTGATTTATTGTTGGCAGCAGTTGTATTTGTTTGTGACTGTTTTGGGATTGTGTTTTCTTTAGGTTCCGCAGAAAGCGCTTTTTTTATAGTCAGCAATATTTCGTCAGGAAACAATGGCTTCGTAATATAGTCATAAGCGCCTAATTTCATTACCTCAACTGCGTCTTTCACATCACTGTATCCCGTTATGATAATAACAGCTGCCTGTGGGTGCATTTCCTTAATTTTTCCGAGCAATTCTACCCCGGTGGTATCGTCGAGCCGGAAGTCGCATAAAACCAGATCAGGTTTGTTTTTCTTCATCCATTCTATAGCTGTAAGTCCGCTATTTGCGCTGGCAACAGTATACCCGTTTCTCGTAAGAAAACGGGTAAGCAGTAAGCACATATCATTGTCATCGTCTACTACAAGTATTTTATGCATATTGTTTTATAACTTCTATTGTCAAATATAATAATTAAAAAGAGTTAGTGATTATAAATTCAGATGCTACTATTCGTTTTATTTAGTCTGTTTATTGAATAAATTTTAATCAACTGATCAATAAATATTCTTACAAATTAAGCCCACACTGCTCTTATCTGCGCTATGGGTACCTGCATTTGTTCACGGTATTTGGCTATTGTTCGTCTTGCTATATTATAACCTTTCAACGACAGCAGATTCACCAATTGCTGATCTGTATAAGGATGTTTTTTATCTTCAGATCGTATAAAATCTTCAATAACAGATTGTATTACTTTATTGCTGATCACTTCACCTTTTTTGTCAGCGATACCTTCACTAAAAAGGGTTTTGAGATATATCAGTCCAAAATGGGTTTCAGCATATTTATTACTGGTAATACGTGAGATTGTAGATATATCCAGGCCTGAAATATCAGAGATATTGCGCAATACCATTGGTTTCAGCAGCCGGATGTCACCTTCCATAAAATAATCGTGTTGTATCTCCACAATGCATTGCATAATGCGCATCATGGTATCTTCCCGCTGTTTTACCGCATTTACAAACCATTGTGCGCTGCTTAATTTGCTTTTTATATATTGGCTTGCTGTTTTGTCTTTCTGGCTTACCTGGTTTGCAAGCTGGTCGTGCAGCGACTGGTTTACAAATACAGACCCGGCTTTGCAGGATACCAGGCTCACCTGTATATTATCTCCGTAGTTGGTGATAATAAAGTCAGGTATTATTGTGTTTTTTTGGTCATGGCCAGAGGTATCAGATACCGGGTAGAATTTTAATTTGCCTATCAGGTTTAGTACTACCCTTAATTCCTCATCGTCCACTTTCAACGCGTGATGTATCTTTTCAAATTGCCGGTGCATCAGGTCGTTATAATGATTTTCGAGCAGTTTTATAGCACATTTTATATCCGGCCTTTTTGTGTTCATTGTTCGCAATTGTATCAGAAGGCATTCCTGTATGTTGCGGGCTCCAATTCCTATAGGGTCCAATGATTGCACAATGTCTAATCCTCTTTTAATTCTTTCTTCTGATATCACATTCTGGAAATGAAAAGACATATCATCGGCCACTTCATCAAGTGGACGATCCATAAGCCCCTGTGGGCTTAAGATGTCTATTATATACTCTGCAGTTTCACGGTCTTCCTGTTTCAGGTCCAGTAAGTGAAGTTGTTGTTTTACATTTTCTTTAAATGTGGGTACATTTACTATCGCTGAATTGGGAGCTACCTCGGCGTCAAAATAATTCTGATAGTCTGATTTATAATCAGGCCTGTCGTCATACATATGTTCCTCTTCCGATTGAAAATCCTGTACAGTGTCTTTAGACAATTTTGTGTCTGCCTCTGCAGCTTTCTCCTCATTTGCTTCCAGGAATGGATTTTCTTCCAATTCATTTTTAATTCTTTGCTGTAACTCTAATGAGTTGAGAAAATATAAATTAAGTAACTGGATTTGCTGAGGGAGTATTTTAAATTGTTGTCTTTGAGATTGTTGTTGCGTTATCATAATGCGTGTTTTGTATAGGTGATTAGTGCAACCCTCAAGCCAAACTATTTAAGTGTAATGATAATTATTTTGTTATTTTGTAAGTGTCTATCAGTAATTTAATTATGGTTATTTCATTTAACTATTATGTAAAAAATGTACTTCAACCTCTTTGATTTTCTTAAAACTGTGAGGAATTTGTTCTACAACATGTAGCTTTGAATAGTATTCAAATGAAAAAACGACAGGTCATCATAATTACTGCTTTTTGTATTTCCTTCATATCTATGGTGGCGCTTTCTCTTTTTTCAATGGAGCGTTTCACAACATTTACAGCTTATTCTGATCAGGTTGATCATACGAACACGGTAATTAAAAAAATACTTAGAGCTGAGCTGTGCCTCAGGGATATAGACCGTTCTGAACGAGGCTACATGGTGACCAGGGATACTATGTATCTCCGCTTTTTAAATAATGCGATCGATAGCATTCATCTAGTGATAAATGACCTGGGTAGCCTTACAAACGATAATCAGCGGCAACAAAATAACCTTGGCCTGCTAAAAAGTAGTGTGGCAATAAGGATAGCCGCGGTAAGAGCTAACATTATATATGTAGATACCGCAAATACCTCAACACCATCAAAATTCTATTTTGACAGCCGGCAGTTAATGGTAGAATGCTCCAGGAGATTGAATGCAATGCTTGCTTCTGAAAATATATTATTATCCGAAAGATTTAAGAACGAACAATTTTATCAAAAATTAACAACAAGTACGTTAATATACCTACTGGTAATATTTTGCTTTGTCACGCTCATTTTATTTTTTATTATGATCAAGGAACTGCGCATCCGTATGCGTTTCCAGCAAGAGTTACAATCAAAGATTATTGACTTAAAAAGATCGCATAGTGAACTGAAGGAAATAGCGTATGCTGCGTCTCATGATTTGCAGGAGCCGCTTAGAAAAATACAGGTATTCAGTAATATGCTTACATACAGGAAAACAGATAGTACGGATGACAATAATATACTTACTCTGAATCGGATCAATAGTTCTGCAAGCCGTATGCAGTCACTAATTGCCGATCTAATGAGCCTTACAAGCCTCATAAAAATTGATGAAAACAAAAAAAGGGTTGATCTGAACAGGATGTTACAGTATATCCTTATTGATGTTGATGAAAAAATAAAAGACAAAAAAGCATTCACGGAAGTTCAATCCCTGCCAATAATGGATTGTTACGAAAACCAGGTAAAAATATTATTTAAAGTATTGCTTGATAACTCTCTGAAATTTGTAAGAGAAGGTATTAGTCCGGTTATTGTGTTTAGCTGTGAAATCCGAACAGGACAAGAGTTGTTAGAGATCAACCCTAATTTAGCAGATAAAAAATTTTATTGTATTTCGTGTACAGATAATGGCATTGGTTTTGACAACAGGTATATCTCAAAAATGTTTAGAATATTTCAACGATTGCATACTGAAGAATCAGAATACGAAGGTAAGGGTATTGGACTTGCCATAGCCCAGCGAATAATGGCCAATCATGAGGGGTACATTATTGCTAACGGCATTCCTAATAAAAAAGCGGAGTTTAAATTGTTTTTCCCACTGGAAGCATGATAAGTGATTATTCCCCAGACTTCAGTTTTTACTTGTATAACTCAAGGCGAATATCATCCATATAAAGAGCTGTTCTCCCTATGTTCCATACATAGAGCTTCACTAGATCACCATCTTTAATATTCTGTGGTATCTTAGTATAATAGTATACGCTTCCCCAATTATTAGGATTTGCATAATTCAGGTCTACATCATTATTTTTATAAAAATCAGGATTAGCAGCATTTATTTTGTTTTCTATGGTACATCCTGCCCATTTTTTTTGCGGCACGTCCAATACAAACACATGTTTGAAATACCCTGGCTTTTCCGGGTACATAAATCTGCCACTGCATTTAAACCATTTTGCATTTTTAAAGAGCTCTTTGCTGTATGGGACCACAAATGCTTCCCTGAATTCCTCATCCTGCATTTTGTACACGTATTCGCTTCCCGGCACATTATCTCGTACAAAATGGTCTGAAACAGAGTCATCAAAATCCTGGTATCCTATAGTTCCTATCCTGGTAAGTTTGGTAGTATCGGGTTGTTTTTCTGCAATATCATGCACTACAAGATCATTGTAGTGGAGCTGCATTCTAAATAGCATTTGTAGATTAAATGTCATGTTAGATTCTTCACTCCATATAATTCCCTTTCCCTGCTGTATGCTATAGCTTATATTCATTGCAATAAAAAATAAACTAATAGTTGCAAAGACAATTTTTATGAAAAATTTCTGTTTGCTAATTAATTGAATGAATGCAGTAAGCGGCAGGGCTAATAAAGGATATATATTGATCATTGGCCTGGAGCCAAGACCATTTATATAACGATAACAATACCATGAGTAAATAATATAAATGTAAATAGGGAAAAATAACCATATAGCCCATGCCCACTTTCTTAACGGTTTGTACAAAAACATACCTGCAACAGAGAAGACCATAATTGGAGAGTAGGGAAGCCAGCCATTAGAATAGTAAAATAATCCGTCTATAATGTGGGGATGCTTCCAATCAAATGATTGCTGCCCATAACTATAGTAAAGAAAATGCCCGGAAATATACTTCCAGTACAGGAGCTGCGGAATAATAGGAGCCACAAAAGCTAATGTGAACACGAAGATATTTCCAGTATTTTCTTTAATAAAAGATAATTTATTGCGTATAGTCGCGCCATTGTAAATGCCATATAGTAGAGGTATTAATAGGCACAAAATATCTGTAGGGCGAATAATAGTAATCATTCCGGCTGCCAGGCCACATAATACAAAAAGAAAGGGTTTTGGTTGTGCGTGTAATTTTATTGTAAGATAGATGAGCAATGCATAAAGAAAAAACAGCACCGGATGTGCCATGCCTCCTTGTATCGTAGAGAAATACAATAGGTTAGTGCCAATGAAAATAAAAATGGTGCCTAATAAAGATTGTGTGTCACCAAAGAAGTTTCGGAGTATTTTGTACACAAGCAATAATCCCATCAAAGCATAAAGAAGGGAGCATAGGAGCAGCATGTAATTATAAGTATCTGAATAACCACTTACAGGTTTCCCTGATAGTTTTTCATATGCGTTAGCCAGGAAAAAGAAAGGCATTTCCATAAAGGCTACTCCATATGTATACTGGTCCAGTACGTAGCCTTTAGGTGTTTTGTTTGCTCTCAGGTTATTTATATACACATATACATGGTTGCTGATATCAGTGGTATATGGCAAACTATCAAGAGCCATATTATTATGATAAATAAAGGTGGCTGGTAAATACATGTAATAACCTAAAGCATCTCCATGCATAGACCATTTTTTGAAACCAATAAAAGTGATCATCATTAAAGTGATAATCGCTGTTACCAGGATAATGGTTTTTTTGAACAAGCTACCAGGCATATTGAATAAATGTATCGAAAAAATTGGAAAGACAATGTGAGATTATTTCAATGCTTCGCAATTTAAGATGGGCTCATTTCGTTGCTCCCTGATTTTGATACAGGTAATGAGATAGTAAATGCACTTCCTATCCCCAAATCGCTTTTTACAGAAATGCTACCATTATTTGTCTTGATAAATCCATAGCATAAAAGCAAGCCAAGCCCTGTACCTTTTTCCCCGTCGGTACCAAACGTATTTTTAGGATCTGTTGTGAACAATTTATCAAGTTGTTGCCTGGTCATTCCTATCCCAGTATCAGCAATAGTTAATTGCATGTCAGTTGGGCTGCTTGTTGCGGTAATAGATATGCTTCCCTTGCGTTTTGTAAATTTTATTGCATTCATCAATAGATTGCGTATTACAATGTCTATTTGCTCACGATCACAAAAAGCAATCGTTATCGCGTTCATAGAATTATGAATGGTTATTTGCTTTTTGTTTGTTGCTTCCTGTAGCAAGTTTATATTTTGTATAATTATACTGTATATGTTTGTAATTTCTGGCTTGGCGGCCATCTCTCCTCTCATATAACTTTTTGACCAGTTCAATAAATTATCCAGTAGTAAATTCAATGATACCAACTGGTTATTAATTTCCGGTTTTAGCATCCTGAATTCATCCATTGTTATCACATTCTCATCCAGCATCATCATTGTGGTGGCGAATGAGGCGAGCGGACCACGAAGGTCGTGAGAGAGCACGGAAAACGTTTTATCCTTAAAGTTATTGAGTTCTTCGAGTTTTAACGCTTGTTGCTGTATTTCTTCTTTTTGTTTCAGTAATTCTTCTTTATTTCTTTTTTCATAAAGACGGCTCCGGTATAGCAGTATGATGATAACAATGGTAAGTGTAAGGCACGATAACATTCCCCAGATGATCAGCTTTTGTTTTTCGCTCCTGTTTTGCTCTATCAGCTTTACTTTTTCCAGTGCTTGTATCTGGCTTTCTTTTTTTTCCAGGTTATAGTCATATTGTAACTGCTGAATTCGCTTGTCGTTTTTTTCATTATACAAGCTATCCCTATAGTCGTAATATATCTTATGATATTTCAGTGCATTGGGATAATCATGCAATTGTTCATAAGCATCACTCAAATCTTTGGCAGCATTAAAAACACTCTGTTTAATTTGCTTATCTATCGCTATATCTATTGCTTCCTTTAGTTCTTTTATTCCTTCCCTGATTTTTCCTTTTTTAATGAGGATAGCTCCTATGGCTGATTTTGAGGAAACCAGGATTGTAATATCATGCTGCTCCTCGCTTCGTTTTTCCAGCTCGGTATACGTTATATATGCAGTATCATACGACCCCATCTGAAAATAAACATCTGCAATATTTACGAGGCATACATTTTGCCATGATTTATCGCCCATAGAGTCGGCAATGCTCAGGCCTGTGTAGTAAGCATTCAAAGCATTCTTATAATCTTTCCCCTGGCCATATATCACCCCGGTATTCACCAGGTTGGAAAATATTACCTCTTTATTGGAAACTTCTTTTGTAATAGGTATACTTTTGTTCACATAATCAAGAGCCACTTTATAATTGCCCATAGCCGAATAAATAGTCCCGATGTTGATAAGGGTCATTGATATGCCACTTTTGTCATTTAGCCGCTCAAATACTTTGAGCCCCTTCAGATAATAATTTATTGCTTCCATAAAATTGCTTTGGTCGCTGTAAATTCCTCCAATATCTATTAATGCCAGTCCTTCTGTTTTGAGGTCATTTACCTTTTCACATAAAGCAATTGTTTTATTATAGTTTTCGAGTGAGCTGTTGTAATTGGCCTGGCGGTAATAAATATCTCCCATGCACAGATATATTTGGGTCTCCCTTTCTTTTTCATTATTTTTTTCATATATATCCAAAGCCCTATGGTAATATTTTATAGCACTATCATATATGTCTTTTCGTAAATAAACCAACCCTAGTTCCTGTGAACAGAATGCTATTCCTTTATCGAAATTAATTTTTTCTGAAAGTTGCAATCCTTCTTTAGCAAAATAGGCTACAGAATCCAGGTCTATATCTTTATATGCACCAGATAACGAATAAAGCAATTGTATTTTTGTTGTATCATCTGTTGATTGTTTGGTAAGAAGTGCCCTAAGGCTGTCTGCTTTTTTATTTGCCAATGCCGGAGCATAAAAAAAGACACAAAGAATAATTATAAATAAAGTTGTATTTTTTTTCAGGAATAAAGCAATTTTTAGGTGAGCATTCATGGTATGAGTCTATATTGGGTCTTTTTACCTGTAATTCATGGTTGAAAAGCCATCGCAAAATAACTAATCGTAAACAAAAGTTATAATCAATATACAGTTTAAGTTAACTTATATGTTCTTAATTGGTAAAAAGAATACTAAGTAAATTGTTTTATCTTTATATGAATATAGGTACATTAAGATTAATTTACTTTTAATAGAAGGGTTTACTTTACTTGCCTGAGATATAGAAGATAGGCAAAAATGGCAAAAACGACATTAGGTATCCATACTGCTATAAGCGGATCGAGCGATGATTTTGTAGCAAAGGTGGTGGATATTTGCATAAACATAATATACACAGCACTAATCACTATTCCCAATGCAAGATGCAAGCCACTGCCGCCGCGTATTTTACGGCTTGCTATACAGGCTCCTATTATGGTAAGCACAAAAGCTGCAAATGGTTGTGCGGAGCGCCGGTGCTTTTCAATAAAATAACTGTTCAGGTTTTCCCGCCCATGCATTTGTTCTGTAGCTATATATTGATTGAGCTCCTGGGTTGTAAGAGCTTCTTTTATAGCGTCTGTGCGGTTAAGATCTCCGGGTGTAACAGGATATTTCTTATCTAATTCCGGTAAGTTGCGTATGCTTTCTTTATTGGAATCATTGGTGCGAATCACAACATTATGCAAATGCCATATTTTTTTTACACTGTCATAAGTTACATAATCAGCCATTATTTTCTCCTTTAGAAGAGTTCCGTTAATCGTTTCTTCTGTAAAATGATTACCGGTACTGTTGCTAAAACTATAATTCTGCAGGTATATATAAGTGTTCTTTGATATGCCCATATGTAAATTGTCATTTACATATTTGAAATTGTCATCGTTTATGTATTTGTCTTCAAATGCAATACGCTCTTTATTGGCAATTGGTATAATCCAGTGATTGGCAATTAAGGACACTATACACAGGAAAGTACTGCCAATGATATATGGTCTTAAAAAACGCTGAAAAGATATACCGGCGGCGAGTATGGCAATGATCTCTGATTTGTAGGCTATTTTAGAAGTAAAGAATATAGTAGCAATAAAAATGAACAATGGGAAAAGCAGTGCAGTAATATGCGGCACAAAATCCTTATAATAATTTAATACTGTGATTAACGGGGCTTTTTTGGATACTAAGTTGTCTACCTTCTCAGAATAATCAATGACACATGAGATAATGGCAAGTATCATTATCGCAAAGAAAAACGTGCTCAGGAATTTCTTTATAATGTACCAATCCAGCTTTTTGATTGGCCTCCAGTACATACCATTGGCTGTATTGATTGCAGGCGCAACAGCAGTTGCTTTTTGTGTATCAGTAGCCTTTTGTGAATCTGCCATAGTACCAATGAGGGAGCAAAATTACCTAGTAAGTAAACTTTTCCAAAAGCAGCCAATAATTATAACCTTTGCTTAAGTATTGGGATTTGTTCATTTTTCCAGGCTGTAAAATCACCTTGAATAATATGTGCCCGTGCCTGCTTTACCAAATGTAAGTAAAAAGCAAGATTATGGATACTGGCAATTGCTAAACCTGTTAGTTCTTTTGCCACAAACAGATGCCGCAGGTATGCTTTTGTGTAATATTGGCTGGTTTCGCAATCAAGGCCGTCATCTAAGACGCTGAAATCAGTAGCCCATTTCTTATTTTTAATATTTATAACCCCTTTTGTGGTGAACAGCATACCGTTCCTGCCGTTACGTGTAGGCATCACACAGTCGAACATATCAATTCCTAATGAAATGTTTTCCAGAATATTCCAGGGGGTGCCTACGCCCATCAGGTAACGTGGTTTGTCCGTTGGCAGAAATTCACAGCAATGGGCACACATTTCGTACATGGTTTCTTCCGGTTCGCCTACAGAGAGGCCGCCTATGGCATTGCCGTCACATTCCATGCTGGCAACAAATTCTGCAGATGCCTGCCGCAGGTCTTTATAAACGCTGCCTTGTATGATAGGGAATAACGATTGTTCATAACCATATTTAGGTTCTGTTTCGCCCATGTGCTGCACGCACCTTGCCAGCCACCGGTGGGTGAGCTCCATAGATTTTTGCGCATAGCTATATTCTGAAGGGTAGGGCGGGCATTCGTCAAATGCCATGATAATATCGGCACCGATGATGCGCTGGGTATCTATTACATTCTCTGGCGTAAACAGGTGGCGGGAGCCATCTATGTGCGATTGAAATACAACGCCTTCTTCTTTTATCTTCCGGTTGGCAGCGAGTGAAAAAACCTGGTAGCCGCCGCTGTCTGTGAGTATCGGTTTGCGCCAGCCGTTGAATTTGTGTAATCCACCTGCCTGCTCTATCACCTCCATACCGGGGCGCAGGTATAGATGGTAGGTATTGCCTAATATGATCTGTGCCTTGACTTCGTCTGTTAATTGCCTTTGTGTGAGCGCTTTTACGCTGCCTACTGTGCCTACCGGCATGAAAATGGGCGTTTCTATGGCTCCATGCCCGGTAGTAATTGTTCCTGCCCTTGCGGCAGATTTGTCGTCTTGTGTTAAGAGGTCGAAAGTCAAAGAAAGAAAATGAGCGGCAAAGGTAGTGGGAAAGTTGGGTTTTCTTTTTATCTTTTACGCTATGGATACTTGCTTTTTTATTTTAAAGTGAGGAGATTTCCCATTTTTTCTGAAAACTACAGATTGAGCAATTTCATTAGGTGGTGTTTTTTATTTTGTTCTGATAACCAATTAGTTGTGTGTTATTTAGCCCAGTTCAAATTGCTCATTTCCATTCCCATGGGTATTTTCAGTTTTCCCATTCCTGGCTTTGGTATAGGAATTTCGCTTTCTTTATTTTTAGGGTTTTCGGTGTATAAGAGGGGTTTTGAGGGTTTTGCTGTATAAAGGTACTTTGAGGTAGTGAAACTGCAAAAAAAATCTGAACCGGAATTTATAGAATTAAGGAATTATTGGAATTTTTTATTGTCTGAGCCTTAATTACACTGCGCAAGGGGTAAATTAGTGAGTTCGGATCTTTGCGCAACCATATATTCAGACTTCAGCACGTCATGGTTCGGCGCGGCTCAGCAAGAAATTATCAATTTATCTATATCAATAAAAGTCACTAATTTATCCCTTGTCAAATGTAATACAAAAAAATCACCAGATAAAAAACAGTAGTTTTCACGTTTTTCCATAGGGAAGTAATTGCTATACTTGTACTATTTTTTTACAAAGTACGTACATACAGCAATACCCATATCTATTAAAACACAAATCCATGAGATACTACAAAATATTTTTGGCTTCCTCTAATGAACTGCGAACCGAAAGGCTGGAGTTTATAGAGGGGGTGCATAGCCTCAATAAGGATTTGAAACACAAAGGGGTAGCCCTGGAAGTAGCATATTGGGAGGATGTAGATGATGCTTTTAACACCAGTTACAAACAAGCGGATTATAATGAGTATCTAAAACAATGCAGCCTGTTTGTAATGCTTATATGGAATAAGGTGGGTAAATATTCTAATATGGAATTTGACCTCGCCTATAAACTATTCCATGAAAAGAAGCTGCCAAGGGTATATGTATATGAAAAGGCCCCGGTAAAAGAAACAACCAGCGAGGAGGATAAGAAAAGCAAGCAGGATTTTTTAAGCAAATTGAACCGGTCAGGAAAGGAGCAATTTCAATCACCATTTAAGAACATGGATACGGTAATCCTGAAATTTAAAGATAACATTCAACGCCTATTTGATAACCGGGATGAACATCATTTTGTGTACGGCAAATCCGCGCTGTATGAAACGCCCGCAACACTCCTTTCCCCGAACGGCGCATATGACCCTTCCGTGTTTTTGGGGAGGGAAGATGAATTAACTGCTATCAGGGAGCGGCTGCAGGAGCATGGCAAACTGATGCTGATAAACGCGGAAGGCGGTATAGGCAAGACCACGCTGGCTGCCCGGTACTGGAACGAAAGCCTGTACCGATACAAGTATAACGCATGGCTGTTTTGCGAAAACGGGATCATGGCTGCCTTAAAAGAGCTGGCCCCTAAACTGGATGTGGACCTATCCTTATACGACACCGAAGACACACAACTGCAAGCGATAAAACTGGCGTTAAGTAACAAACACGACGATCTGCTGCTGGTGCTGGACAATGCCAATAACCCTCAAGAGATAAAAGCTTTTCGCACGGAATTTGCGGGCTTTCACTGGCATGTGCTGCTAACGAGCCGTTGCAATGGTGTTTTAGACGACAATGAAGAATTGCCCATCAGGCACTTGCCACCACCACTGGCGAAGGAACTGTTTATAAAATACTATAATGAGCCTCGCAATACTGAATTTGGCCCTTTACTGCACCGGCTGCTGGATGCCATACAATATAATACCCTGCTGGTGGAGATCTTTGCCAAGAATATGAAGGAGGCCAGCGAAATGCAGCTAGACATGAAAACATTCCTGCAACATCTGGAATCAGAAGGATTACACCTTGGGGCACACAATTTTGAAATAAACAGTGAATATGGCGCCAAACGGAGAGCAGCTACCACGAATGAAATATTAGACGCATTATATGATTTTTCCAAACTCAATGAGCATGAAAGGTATGTGCTGCTGAACCTTGCCTTTTTACCTTCAGTGCCGTATGAATTATCATTCCTGTTTAGCTTATTCGCGGATGACGAGACAGAAAAGGATTACCGGGATACTATAAAGACGCTTGTAAAGACCGGCTGGATCAGCAATTCCGAAAGAACCTACAAACTAAGCCCGGTAATACAGCAACTGGTATTGGAAAAGAATGCAGATTCCATTGGCACCGATGCCGAGTATTTACTCTACAAGCTGAATACGATTTTAGCATGTGATGCCTATAATCTCTTGCATGTCAGCATTCCCAAAGCGAAACAATACATAAGCCTGGCTTACGATATAAAAAAACATCTGAGCCGATACCCAAGCTATGAGCTGGGGAGCTATTTATTTTCTGTAACCATCTATTATAACAATATCGGCGATATCGTAGCGGAAAAAAACTACATCGAAGCCTACCAGGATAATTATAAGGCACTTCTGACCTTGGCTCCAGGAGAATTATCGTACAAAAATGGGTTGGCGATTTCGTATTCAAAACTGGGCGGCGTATATGAGGCAAAAGGAGACTGGGACAATGCTTTAAGCAATTACGAGGAAGATTTTAGATTGACAAAAGAAATTTATGAAAGCAGTCCCGATACATTATCGTACAAAAATGGGTTGGCGATTTCGTATGAAAAACTGGGCGGCGTATATGAGGCAAAAGGAGACTGGGACAATGCTTTAAGCAATTACCAGGAGCAATTGAGGTTGTTTAATGAAATTTATGAAAGCAGTCCCGATACATTATCGTACAAAAATGGGTTGGCGATTTCGTATTCAAAACTGGGCGGCGTATATGAGGCAAAAGGAGACTGGGACAATGCTTTAAGCAATTACCAGGAGCAATTGAGGTTGTTTAATGAAATTTATGAAA
>Ga0206839_1001_pt3 | contig 201688 bp, 177 predicted proteins | sample Alteio_BWOrgCont_27_FD_152883 | JGI IMG/M metagenome (GOLD analysis project Ga0206839, IMG submission 152883) | Enriched cells from forest soil in Barre Woods Harvard Forest LTER site, Petersham, Massachusetts, United States -... | ecosystem: Environmental > Terrestrial > Soil > Temperate forest... | reverse complement strand
GTTACAAAGATATCCTCAAAAATATGTTGGGTATCCGGTATTAGTTGATAAAATTACTTTTTCTCGAGACGGAAAATATTTGGCATACGTTTTAACCGGCGCAGTAGCTGGTTATTCTAATGGTCCTATTGTCATGTTATTAAATATGCAAACAAGATGCAGTAAAGCAATGCATGTTCCCTGCGCAGAATGCGCGCGTAAAGATAATTTACAAAATATTTTACCAACAGATCTTAAATTTTCAGCCGATAGTAGATATTTATCGTTTTGTTCTTTTAGTGGATTTACGACGCTCGATGTTAAATATTGGCATTCAGTTCATGATGAAGAATGGTGTAAGAATGGTTATGAAGATCGTTTTATGCGTGTTAGATCATTCGCGTATGCGCCTGATGATCAATCGCTCGCTTTGGGAAAAGAGTATCATCATCAAGAGCTTCGAATTAACGAAGGGACTATAGATTTTAAATTTAAACCCGATGAGACGCTCTTGCCTCGGCTATTTGATGTCGTACAGATGGCTTATTCTCCAGACGGTAAATATATAACTATCGCAGCACGAGATGGGTTACATTTTTGGGATTGTGTAGGAAAAAAAATGGCAAAAGCTCCGTTGCTCGAACGTGAATGGTTGTCACCCTCAGCTGATATACCGGGAAAATTTAACTCTTTTGCTTATTCTTCAGATGGAAAGTATCTTGCTGCAATTTGTGTAAACGGGCCTATAAATATCTACGATACCCAAAAGCTTACACAATTAGAAACTATCGATAATAATGGCAAAAGGCTATCAAGTGTGATTTTTCCACGAAATCACATGATTGGATTTATTGCCGATGATAATATCGTAATGCTTAAGCAAAACCAGCGTCTTGAGTTATTAATGTATCAAAAAAAGCTTCATGCACAAAGTACAAAAGCGCAGTAGGTAATAACAGAATAATCACCAGTTAATTAATTTTGAAAAAAATCTGGAGTTCCCATGATAAAATATAGCTTATTTTCTTTACTCATTAGTACTTGGGTGCTTGTTGCTCAAGATAATACAAAAATAGTTTCGGCTGATACAAGTGAGCAGAATACACGAATACTTGATATTGTTACGCCGATCCAAGATCTGCAAACTATAATATTGGCGTATTTGAGTTGGGATCATTATGTGACTATTAATGAAAATAGATTGCCCGTAGATTCACCATGCGGAAAATTTTGGATTTGCGATGGAAAGCAAGGAAAAATAACACTGTTAGATAAAGAAACAAAAACGATTCGTACACTTAATTTAGAGAATCCTGATTCAGTTGCTTACTCTCCATGTGGCAAATTTATTGCAACACACAATACAGACAAATTATTATCTGGTACACGTAGCCATTTTTTAAAAATTTGGAACATAATGAATGGGGCATGTATAAAAAAAATATTTACACCGATGGTATTTTTTCCATCGTTTACGTACTCATCATCCGGTACGTTAATATTTATTCATGATAAAGATAAACTAAGCGCTGGAAATGAGCCCAAAGTAGACATTTTTGATGTTTTAAAAGGGCGTCTTGTGAGCTCACTAAAATTAAGTAAAAATTTACCAGCTTTTGATGCAGAATCAACTGAAGATTTTACTGCATTAGAAAGCTCGGAGGGTTTAGCAGAGGTTTGGTATAATAAAGCAAAAGAAATAATAGCAGCTGATGCCAAATTCAAAAAGCCAAAACCAAAAGCAAAAATCGAAGTGGTTAACTAAATTTCTCGATTTTTTCTTTCACATCTTGCGCAAAGCGGTCGATATAGTCTTGCATAAGCTTTTCTGGTGTTAAATTAATATCTAAAATTAACGGGGTTAGATCTACTCCCAGTGCGATGCTCGTTGCTTTGTCAATTTGGTGACTCGTACTAAACGTAGCGTGTGCTTTGTGCCTACCAGCTATTGCAAGATCGTATCTTTTTCCACCCGATATTTGCGAATCAAATACGCCGACTAACGCTGCCTGTATATTTTCGTGTTTCGATAGATCAAAATAGATTTTATCTTGATCGTTAAGCCAATCAAGATCCCGCCAGACTTCGCAGCCGACCAGTTTTTTTGGGCGATTTTGTTCAGGCAATTCACGTATTGCTTGAATTACGCGTAACGCGACTGCAATATGTGTACCATGCTTATCTGCTAAGTTATGGGTATAGATAAATTCGGGCTTTGCTTGCTCAAGTATTTTTTTAATCGAATCTATTACTTCTCTATTCTTGCTTGTTTTTATTACTGAGCTTGGATAATCAAGAAAAATCTGAGCGCTATACTCGCCAATAGAAGCAGCTTTTTTCTGTTCTGTTATGCGCACTGCGTGCATTTGTTCGTTGGTATAATTTGCGTATTTCCCAGCTCTTGGTGATCCAGCACCATCTGTTACGATTACTCCGGTGAACCACATGTCTTTCTGTTGAAAACATTCGAGAATGGGTCCGGCAGCCATGAGTTCAAGATCGTCTTGATGGGCCCCAAACGCCAAATGGGTAGTTCTTTTAAGTGCCTGCTCGAGGGGTAAGCCATCAGGAATAAAATAATGCATGTATAAGCTCTTGAAAGTGAGATTTTTGTATAAAATTAACAAAAAGAGTATAAATTAATTTGCTCGATAAAAGAACTATTTTTGTCCGGCATAATTGCATTTAGCGAGTTTTTGGTATACTTGAATAATATTAGTTGGTAATCATGTATAGTTAACTTATGAAAAAAATATATAGACAGTTTTTTTATATTATTACACTTTTATTTTTATTTTTAGTGGGGCTGTATAGTTACACAACTAAAGATATTACTCTTGGCGAGCTGCTTTCGTATAGCGCCTACCCATTTTTAAAAGCGCAAGAATTTGTAATTAAGCCAATAGAAAGCTTAAGAAATATCTATCGTTCAAATAGTGCGCTCGAAGAACAAATTAGTTTTCAGCGTGAACAAATAGCTCAGCTTCAGGCTGAGCATATAGAGCTTTTAGCGCTTAAAGATGTATTTGAAAAAACGAAAGAACTACGGGAGTTCTCTCTCCAGTACGGACACGCACAAGCGCAACTGGTACGTGTATTATTCAGGCAATTAAATGCGCACGAGCAGTTTTTTTTAATAGACGCAGGATCACACAGAAATATAATTGTCGATACGGTACTCGTATATAAAAACTGCTTAGTTGGCAGAGTAACGCAGGTATATCCACAGTATAGTAAAGTAACGTTAATAACTGATAAATCATGTAAAGTTGCTGCTTTTTGTGCGCAATCACAAGTGCAGGGCATACATGAAGGGCTTAATACGCTGAATTATACGCGCTTAGTTTATGTGAATCATTTGTCAAAACTACAGTTGGGTGATTACGTTATTTCGAGTGGTGAAGGGCTTATTTTTCCACGTGGTTTTGGTCTCGGTCGTATCAAAAAATTCGAACTTGAGGGGTTTGATTATAATATCGAAATCGAACCATTACTCGATTTGAAAACGCTTGAATACTGTTATGTTGTTTCAAAAGATACGGTAATCGCGCAAACAGAGATTGCACAAGAGAGTCGATCTGCGCCTGATAATACTTCAGAAAATACTGATCAGAATACACAAGAACACGAGAACCCAGTGTAACAACATAAATATCTTGAGATTGTTATACACGAAAATATATTCTGTGTTGAAAGAGTTTTACTTAAAATTAGTTAAACATGAATTATATTTGTCATGCCGCAAAAGCTCGGATTTTAATATTTTTTGTTTTGTGTTCAGTTGTATTATACAGTCAGCCAGAAAAATATGTTATCGGCGTTCGTCGAGGACCTGGGTTTTTTGCCTGTCTATTCGATACCCTGAGTCACTTAGTAATTGCTGAACAGCAGCGGAAAATTCCGGTTGTTTATTGGGGTAAAAATTCACTTTATTTTGAGCCAGGCGGATATAATGGCGTTTTAAATGCATGGGAATATTATTTTGAACCAGTCTCGCCGGCACGGTATGCTCGTTCTGATGTAATTCACGATGAACATGTTGACTCGATTAAGTCTATCGGCGGTGTTTTTGCATATTACTGCAATAATAAAACGGGAAAAACGATTGCCCGTTATCAAGTCAATAAAATAATGCAAAAATATATTCGCGTTAAATCCCATATTACTCAGCAGGTAATTACATTTTATAAAAAATATTTGATGGGGAGAAAAACCGTTGGCATTCACTTACGGGGCACTGATAAACATATTGAGTGCATAAATACGCCTCCTGCAGAAATACTTGCGTTTGCAAACAAAATGTATAAAAATCATCAATTTTTTATAGCAACAGACGAAGAAGCTCTTTTGGAATTAGCAAAAAAAACGCTCAATGGTCCGGTTATTTATTTCGATTCTTTTAGATCTCGTGATGGCAGGCCGGTACATTTTTATAGTGATAATAAAGCTAAAGTCGGAGAAGAGGTTTTAATAGAAGCTTTGTTGTTAGCGCGCTGTAATATATTTTTACATACCTGTTCAAGCGTGAGTACTGCAGTTCTCTGCATAAATCCAGCTCTTGATAATATCTCGTTTCCCTCAAAGTTTATTAAATCTCTTTCGAAGCTACCAAAAATTTAGCCCCCACCCATTCGACTCACGGAGTTTACACTGAGCTTGTCGAAGTATAAAGCGGTTTCAGAAGAAGTTTATTAAATAAACAAGATCAAATACTTAAAAGCACTGCCCCTAAGATCATAAGAGCTGAGCCGAAAAGAGCTTGTAAGGTAAGACTTTCGTGTAAAAAAATAAATGATAAAATAATCACGAATAAAATTCCCAAGCGATCCACGGCAACAACAGCACCTGTTTTGCCGCAACTGAGTGCAGCCATATATGCTGTAAACGCAAGGCCATTTACCGAACCGGCTATAAGTAATGGCAGGAACTCTTTAAAACTAAGTGTGGTAATTAAATGGCAATTAATTTTGTGAGTTATGAGATCTATAAGAACTAATATTACAGCGGTAATAATAGAAAATAAAAACGTGATAAAAAATGGGTTTAAGTGCTTTAAATGCAAGCGTACAAGTACGGCAAGTACTGCAGCTAAAAATCCAGAAATAAGTGCAAAAACATACCACATAGTTTCGTCCCCGATAAGTTTGTTATATATGAGTAGATTATATCACAAGAGTTAACGTGCGTAACCCAAAAAATATAAATATATAACTTAATTTATATTGTCTAACTCAAATTTGACAAAGATTTATATTTGAAATATAATATTCAGACTAAATAAGCTCATAAATTATATATTCCAGGAGAAATAAGATGTTTTTTATGCGATGTCTCATTGCACTATGCGCGCTTGCGGGGGCAGTAATAAAGCTCGAAGCCATGAATTACGGAACCAGACAAATTTCGAGCGCTCAGCTTTTAAAGATATTTCTTTATGCAACGCAACCAAATAAAGCATTATTGGATCAATACGAGGCAGGTAAGCCTACGATCTTTTGGGATTTGGAAGAATATCGTTTGCAGGCCAAAACAGATTTTCCACTTAATAATGTGGCGCATCAATATCGGTATCAATATAATTATTTTTCAGCAGGAGTACCGAAGCAACAATTTTTTTCTGGACATTTCGGGCCAATCGTAAAGCAGTTGTTGTGTATAGATCCTTATAAAAATAAAGGACCTATCACGGCGGCTCAAGATAATTCTATTCGTATTTGGACGAGCGGCTCAAATAATTCAATTATTTTGACCGGACACCAAGCGACAATAACTGAATTAATAAATTCTCCTGACGATCATTATATCGTTTCTGGTTCAGCAGATGGAAAACTTATATTTTGGGATACCGTTAGATTAAAAGCGGTTGTTGGTTCAGGCCATCAAAGAGCGATAACTTCAATAACGTCAATTTTTTTATCAAAAGACAAAAGCCTATGTGAAACGAAAAGTGCAGAGGGTACGCTTTCTTGGGCAATAGATAATACGCGGGGCAAGTTAGAAGTAAATCCATTCGAGCCGTGTCAATCAGTTGAGTATCCAATAGCTTCTTCCACGCTCGCAACAGATACTGAGAATCAAAAAGAAAATCAGGATTGGCTAAAGCAAGAAAATCCCTTGAGTTGCACCCACTTACCTGTTGTTGTCCAAAAATGTATCGTTGATTATCTAAGTGGTATGACGCTCACAAAAAAGTGGTTAGGTAAAGGGATAGCACAAGTATTGCAATTTAAAAACCAATTTTTAAGCGTTCAACCTGGTGGCTCGGCAACTTACGATCGTACATTACGTGTTTCATCAGATTTCTATAATGTGACTGGCTGTTCACACAAAACGGTGATGGCATTTCATGGCGATACGATTGCGACGGCTCGGGGAGCAGCAATTCAGCTTCTTTCGAAAGATGGCAAGCAAGAGGTGTTGTCAATTGGACTTCAAAAAAATATTGCAAAAATTGCTTTTTCTCCTGATGGCTTATATCTCGCATTAGGCTGCGAAGACGGCGCTGTATCGATTCTTGATGTGAAATCTCAAAATAATATTAAACTGACGGGCCACAAGCAGGCTATTAAAGACCTCAAATTTTCATATAATAATAAAGTTCTATTTTCTCATAGTGCCGATAATACGGTTAAATACTGGAATGGTAAAACGGGCAAGTTTTTGCACCAAATATCAGTACCTGCATGTGAAGCTTCTGCATTTTCAGAAGATGGTAAATTTCTAGCTTTAATCAAAGATGGCAACTCTCTTGACGTCATAGATTTATTAACAAACAAAATCGTGTTTAATTATATAAATCTTCTTAATCTTAACGATGTCGTTTTAAAATTTGGACGAAACAAAAAGCTGTATAACTTATGCAATCACGATTCATCTATAAGAATTATGGATTTAAGTTCTGGTAAAATTGAGCAGATTTTACCCCACCAGACCATACCGTTATCACCAAATGGTTTTAGTGTCTCAGAAAATGGGCAATATATTGCTGCCGGCTCTTTTGAAGGGGTCGTGTATACCTGGCAAACAGAAGGTGCTCAGTTATGGGAATTCATAGAAGCAGAAAGAGTTCTGCACAAAAAATCTGGCAAGAAAAAAGATAATTAAATTTTATGGTTGCGGCTCGATAATATTAAACCAGAAGTTAAACTTATCAAATAACGTCAAAAATTTTTTGAAGATTTTTTTATTCCCTAAGATTTTTATCTTTTGTTCAGATATTAGTTTTGCAAGAGTCTTGGTCTTTAAAAATAATGCATTTAAATCGGTTCGGGTAAGCTCGAGAGCGCAATCAGGCTTAAGTGCATATTTTTTATAATAATTGAGCACGCCATTTTTTATTTGCACAAGATATTTTTCGTGCGTATCTGTGAGAATAAACTGAATTTGTAATGGATTTTCTGCAGCGCGTAAGCCATTTAAGTGAATTGCTAAGTAATCAAATAAGTAAGTAATGGGCATGTTATTAATAACGTCGGGGCTATTAGGATTAGGCACGGGCAATTTTTTAACCCCTAAGCGTAACTCTTGCGCGCCGGTTAGGTAAAAGTTGCGCCAAGTGCCGTTATCTGTTTGGTAACCCAACTGTTCAAGCGTATCGGCGAGTAACTTCTTTGCGTTGATATTTTGGGGCTCAGCAAAAACAACATGATTAATAACTTGGGCTACCCAGCGGTAATGACCAGCTTGGTAATCTCGTTTTGCTTTTGCAAGAATTTTTTGTGATCCACCCATATATTCGATATATTTCTTACTTGCTTGAGTTTCTGGCAAAATGTGTAAGTGGGATGGATTGCCATCAAACCAGCCGAGATAAAAATCGTAAACTGCTTTCGAATTGTGATTAAGTGAGCCATAGTAGCCCTGATTATACCATTCAGTGCTTAAACTTTGGGGTAGTTTAATCCGTTCGGCAATTTCTACACTGGTATATCCCTGATTTGCTAATCGAAGGGTTTGATCATGTATAAATTTATACAGATCACGCTGTTTTTCAAGATAAATAATGCTGTGTTGGTTTCCCCAGACAGGCCACTGATGCTGACCAAAAATAACAGAAATATCAGGCCCAAAGAGCTCGAGTGCAGTATTGAGATATTGTGCCCACGCACGTGCATCGCGAACTTTCGCCCCACGTAGCGTGTATAAATTATGCATCGTGTGATTTGCGTCTTCTGCAATGGCTAAAGCTTGTAATTCTGGTATAAAAAAGATCATTTCTGCGGGCGCTTCTGAGCCCGGTGCGTTAATAAAAATAAATTGTAAGCCATCGATCTCTTTTGTTTGGCCCGTTTTTTCTATAAATTCTGTTGGGGCAATAAAAGAGTTTTCTCCAGAAGACGTGATAAGTCCCAAGCCACACGAGACTTGGCCCTGAGAGTTGGCAGGTAACAAGTTGCCGTACATGTACGTTGCGCGACGGGCCATTGCGTTACCCGCTAGTAAGTTTTCATCAAAAGATGCTCGCGTAAAACCAATGGGTGCAATAACTCTCATTTTCCCAGCATCTACGTCAGCTTGGGAAATTATGCCTTTAACACCCCCAAAATGATCGATATGACTATGGGTGTATATTACTGCTTTTATCGGCTTTTGGGGTCTGTGTTGATAATACAAATCTAACGCTGCATGAGCTGTCTCGATGCACAGGAGTGTATCGATAATAATTAAGCCCGTTTTGCTTTCTATTATGGTCATGTTCGATATATCGGCACCGCGCACTTGGTATATACGATCAGCGACTTTAAATAAGCCAGCTTTGGAAAGTAACTGTGCCTGACGCCATAAGCTGGGATTTACTGTTTCGGGGCTTTTTTCTTTTTTCAGAAAATTATAACGTGACAGATCCCAAACTATCTTGCCAGACTTGTTTTTAATAATCCCGTTATGTGGCAGTGGTGCTATAAAACCACGCTTTGTATCAGAAAAATCTTGCTTATTATTAAAATTAAGTTGCGTGTAAACGGCTTTATTATGTGCTTGAGTATATTTGGTTATCTCAGGATAAATAAAAAAATTAACGCATAACAGCGTGTGCAGAACGTATATTCCAGTTTGTTGTTTGATCGTAATATCTATGAGCATAACTTTTCTCGCAGTAAAGAGTCGTATATGTTTCAAAATGTGAGATTACCATAGTAAGTATAGTACATGCTATTTCTTTTACGTATTAACAATATTTCGCTCGTATTGATTTTACCAAATCGCTATCAGGGCCAGCTGGAATAACCGGTTCGGTCACTATAACTAACGCTGAAGCCGAACCGATACAACCGTTTGAGTCGGTAGCTGTGAACGTGTAGATGCCACCATTAATAATCTGCGCAGGTGATATGGTAATAGTCGACGTAGCAGCTGAAAAACTATTTGGTCCCGTCCAGAAAATCGAACTAATTATGCCGCTGCCGCCAGATGCTTGACCAGTTAACTGTATGGTGCCCCCAACTAACAGTGTTTGTGATGCGGGTGTTATCGTGACCACTATTGCAGGCGCTGGTGATACGGCAAAGTTGCTTGAAAACTCAGATGTATCGCCGGGTGTATTGCCGATATTATTAAGATTGGTTGCAGTAGCACTCATAAATCCCGTTGTGGGCATGCCCGGAGAGAGCGTAAGTATCGTAGTAACTGTTTGTCCAGACGGTACTGAATCTATGGCGCCGATAAAACGCTGTCCTTCGGTAATGGGATTACGATTTACGTCATTTTCAAAAATTTCTATCCTGAAATGAGAGCTTGCGGGTAATGCGGGTGCCGTTACCGTCGTTATTAACTGGGTTCCTGAGTTACATATTTGCGCGCTCACAAAAGTTGGGGGTTGTTGATTATCGTTACCCTGATTTATGAGCAGTATCCCACTACCTATATTTAAATAAATACTATTTTCTAAAATTGAGTTGAGTATTGCATTTGCTGATGGTAAGCCGTTAACGAGAACCCCATTTGATTGGTTAAATTTGATAGTATTCGCAGCATCTGGTATTGTTCCACCAATAAGTGTCCCGTTAACGGGGGCATTGAGAGAGCTTATGAGTTCTATGCCAGAGCCATTTGGTAAAGCTGCGCCCGTACTGCTTACCCCAATTACATTTTGCTGAATGGTTGTATTAAGAACGTCGTTTTGGAGTAATATCCCCTGATTCGTGTTTCCAGAAATTAAGTTGCCTTGACCAGTACCGATGCCACCGATAAGATTATTCTGGCTCGGAGAAGCAGCCGCCTGAGTGTCTGCTATAATTGCTATCCCAAAAGCATTGGGTATAGCTGTCGTGCCAGTTATATTTGTGCCAATAATATTACCTTGAATAATAGAATTATTGGTTTGATCGTTCAAAAGAATGCCGCCCGCCACATTACCCGAAATTATATTATTTATAATTATAGTATTATTTACCGGAAGTGCGTTTGTTCCGAGTGTATTTATACCGCTTCCTGCGTTAACAAGCGCCGCAGTACCTAATCTATTTGTCCCGATTTTATTATTTTCAATACGCGTATTGTTTACATTCTCAATTAAATTTATGGCTGCTGCGCTTGCGAGCGTGTTATTTGAAAGAACGTTATTAATAATACTCGTGCCATTTACCGGTGCATTTACTGCACCAAATATTGCGATATCATATGGATTTCCCCCGACGGGCAACATGCCGGTTATATCTGTTCCGAAGAAATTATTTTGAATAAGCGTATTATTAACGTTAAATTGGAGATCTATATCGTTAGTGCTCGTATTAACTAATAAGTTACCATCGGTTTGATTGGGACCGCCAACGATAGTATTGTTCACGGGAAAATTGGTATTTCCCGAAAGAACTATCGATCGAGTATTATCGGTAAATGGGGGTGTAACTGAGCCATCTGCGTTACAGCCAAAATAGCAGTTCATAATTTGATTATTATTTGAAGCCGCTGTGGTGCTATTAATTCGCATGGCATAACCATTAACGCTTCCCACGTAGCTTTTAATTGCTAATCCCTTAATAACGCAGTTACTCGTACTATCAATCAAGATGCATGCCCCAGAAATAAGGGAAGAGGCGAGAACTGCACAGTTAAGAACAATCGGCATATTATTACCAAATACCCAACCAGGCTGTTGAGAAGTCCCATCAATAGTAACTGTTGCGGATATTGCCGGGTAGAGTGTGATCGGTGTAATAATTTGAGGTACACCACCTGGAATATTAAAGTTTATAAGACGAGGGGTAGTTACATCGGCATTTGAAGCAATTATAGCTTGCCGTAAAGAACCTGCTCCTGCGTCGTTTGTATTTGTTACGGTGTGTGTGGCTGCATAAATTACACCGTTTAGAAAAAATAATAGTCCATAAAAAAAAGATTTCATGTTAGTTTTTTCTCAAATAATTTTGTATACCAGACACGATATTGTTTTTCCCGTAGAAATAGTGTAATAATTTTTGTAGGCTCAAAGCAATTAATCTAATAATTGGCATGATCAAGAAAGAAATAGGTTATGAGTAAAAAAGCTTTGATTATTTTAGCAACACTGTTCAGTTTTCAGGATATTTTTTGCCAAAATGAACAGCATAATCGTGAATCTTATCTACGAGCTGAAGCGCATAGCTTTATGAAGCGGCACAAGATACCAGGGCTTGCACTTATTTTATTTATTGACGGCGAATCGTATCTCTTGCAATTTGGTTATGCAGATAAGAAACAAAAAAAATTTGTAACACAAGAAACGCTGTTTGAACTTGGCTCGGTGAGTAAAATATTTACCTGCATATTATTATGCAACGAAATTATTCAGCAAAATATGGCTTTGCACGACTCGATTAATTTGCATATTCCCGAGCTCCAAGCATGCAGGAGACTCAAGCAAATCACCTTTGCTAAACTGTGCACGCATACTTCATCGTTGCCGTTTAATGCGCCTGACCAGGTCAGATCTGATCGTGATTTAATTAGATATATTGCGTCATGGCGTCCGCCCCGAAAGGGCTTTACCTGGCAATACTCTAATCATGGGATCGAGCTCATTCGCATAGCGCTTGAAGAGAAAACAAAAAATAATTATAACGAACTTTTAATTAATACGATATTGAGCCCCTTACACATGGCACCGATAGGGGTAATGGTGCCCGAGAATTTAACAGGTCTGTATGCTACTTGTTATGATAAATTAGGGGAAGAGACCTGCCATTGGGATCACCCATTCTTGATTGGTTCTGCCGCACTCAAAGCATCAAGCACAGACATGCTCAATTTCTTAAAAGCCATGGTAGGAGTTACTGATATGCCAGATTCACTTCGACAAGCTATAAAAATGACCCAGCTGCCGTATGTGAGTCTTGATTCGTTTAGGCATGGCTTGGGGTGGCAAATTAGTATGCTCGGTACGGGAGATTTATCTGAAAAGCCATTTGAAATAATACAAGCTCAAGAAATAGCGCAAAACGATTTGAGCCAAGATGCGCGTATTTTGTTCGAAAAAACGGGAACTACACATGGCTTTCATGCATATATTGGTGTCATGCCAGGCAAAAAAAGTGGAATAGTGGTTTTATTTAACCGTCGGTTACATAATGGCTGGAGTGTGAGCAAAAGATTCGGCAGAAAATTATTAAAACAGGCTATGCAAATTCCGGCTGTCTTGTATTCGCCTCTCAAACTAGATTCTTCGAATCAAGTGAGTCTTACGTTTGATTTTTGAAATTAGTGCTCTACGTATATAAACTTCTAGTCTAAGTAAATTCTGTTGGTTATTAATAAAATTTAGTATCATATAAGTTATATAAATTAAAAGATAGCAAGAACGTAAGGGTTGTAATGCTTGCACGATTGCCAGTTGATCTCAGTACTTTTAGTGAGCTGCGTAAACAAAACTATTTGTATATCGACAAAACAAAATATGCTTACGATCTCATTACGGGCGGTCGTCGTTTTTTTCTTTCACGTCCACGCCGTTTTGGTAAAACGCTTTTTGTTTCTACGCTCAAAGAAATTTTACTTGGCAACAGAGGGTTTTTCCAAGGCCTTTGGATAGATTCAAGTAATTATATATGGAAACCGCATGGGCTGATACTATTAGATTTATCTATTCTCGGAATTGAAAATGCTGAGACGTTAAGAGTTGGATTAAAAGAGGCTCTTTTGCGCGTTGCGCGCGAATATGGATTGCCAATCGATTTATCAATCGATACACCAGAGTTTATTTTATACGATATTGTTAAAGAATTAAAAAATAAATTTGGACGCGTTGCCTTACTCATAGATGAATATGATAATCCCATCTTGCATGCTTTGAAGGATAGTGATCGTGCTTCTAAAATTCGAGATGGCATACGAAAATTTTTTGCGGCTATTAAGGGCTTAGATGCAGAATTAGATTTTGTATTTATCACGGGAGTAAGCAATTTTGCGAAAGCGGGCCTTTTTTCTGGATTAAATAACTTGCAAGTAATAACATTGGATGATCAATTTGCTAACGTATGCGGTTATTCAGAGCAAGAAGTCGAGACTTTTCTGGCAAATTATGTTCAGCTCTGGGCTGATAAAGCAGACATAAGCTATGCTGAATTATTTCAACAAATCAAACATTGGTACAATGGGTATCGGTTTAGTCGACCAGAATCTTCAGTTTTTAATCCTTTTTCTTTAATGAAGGCGTTGGAATCGCAAACCTTTAAAAATTTTTGGTTTCAATCAGGAGCGCCAACGTTTTTAGTTGAAGAACTTAAGCGGGAATATCGAAAAAAAGAATATCGTCTTCTTGATTTAGCTAGTTTGGAAATTACAGAATATACTCTTGGCATTTTTGATGTTGGCGCAACCCCTTTGCCATCACTCATGTTTCAAACGGGTTATCTTACGATAGTACATTATGATCGCGCGAAAGATTTATATAAATTAGGATACCCAAATTACGAAGTGAAAACTGCTCTTCAAAAATATATGCTTGCAGCATTGGCCAAGCTCGATTTTGCCTCAGCAGATCAAATTTCTAATCAATTAAAGCTTGCACTTAATAATGGCAATGTTGAAGAAGCCGTTAAGCTTTTTAAACAATTATTTTTTAATATCCCCTATCAGCTGCACGTAAAAAAAGAGAAATTTTATCATGCATTATTTCAAATGGCTTGTGACGTTGCGGGAATTAAGGCACAGTCGGAATATTCGATAAGTCATGGACGAATAGATTTGAAATTAGAATTACCACATATTATCTATATAATCGAAATTAAATTTAACAAGACAGCAGAAGATGCGCTTAAACAAATAGAAGAGATGCTTTATCATGAACCATTTGTTAAAAACGACAAACAGATTGTTTTACTTGGTCTTGCTTTTCATAGAGCTCCCGGCTTATTTGATATTACGTTTAAAGAAAAACGAATCTAAAAACAGTTAATTTTTAGAACCTAAAAAATCAAGAAGCGCTGTGTTAACTTCTTCTGCATGAGTCCAAGCAATTCCGTGTGGGCCATTTTTGATGAGAACAAGTTTGCAATTTTTAATTAATTTTGGAAGTCTTTGTCCAGAGTTTTCGAGTGGCACAATGCGATCACTATCGCCCTGTATTACAAGTACCGGAATATCAATTTTTGCGATATCTTGTCTAAAATCTGTTCCCCATGTTTGCACACAATTTATTGCGGCCCAAGGGGATGCGCCAACTGAAATTAACCAGCTTGCATCAACAACTTGCTTGCTCACTAATTTCCCGTTGAGCTTATCAAAATTGTAAAACTGGTTACAAAATTCTAATAAATAAGCGGGGCGATCAGCAGTTACCGCTTTTTTGATTTTTTCAAAAACGGCGCCATCAACACCTTCAGGGTTATCTGAAGCTTTAACTAAGTATGGAGGGATGCCTGAAATAATGACAGCTTTGAGAACTTGTTTAGTGCCGTAGGTGCCTAAATATCTTGCTACTTCACCGCCTCCCATAGAATGGCCAACTAATACGAAATTTTTTAAGTTAAGATGGGAAACAAGTGTATGTAAATCTTTTGCAAATGTGTCGTAATCATAACTAGTTATTGGTTGGCTCGATTGTCCAAATCCGCGCCGGTCATAAGTAATAACACGGTAACCGGATATAATTAAATCGGGCAGTTGCTTTTCCCACGCACGCCCACTTAATGGGTAACCGTGAATGAGAATAATGGGCTGACCAGAGCCGTGATCTTCGTAGTATAAATTAATATCAGTGTTGTTTTCAGTATCGACTTTTATATAGGGCATATTATTTTCTCACTTTACTATTATAACTTTTACTATTTTTTATAATTTATCATAACTGTCAATTAAATTAAAAGTGTTTAGTGAGATTAATTTTTTAGCTCATTTGCATGTTTTTTACCATTTGTGGTGCTGCTTAAATGTGATAAAATTTAGATATATCTTTATTTTCTCACTCTTTAAGGGGATCACCATGAAAATACTAAAAAATTACGCACTATCGGGGTTATGTCTTTTTTCGATACTGCAGCTAGACGCTTCACCATTTATCGAACAGATAATACACGTCTTAAAAAATAATCCAGAGCATAAAAACGATAAGCTTATGCAAGCAATTATAAATCGAGAAACTGAACAGGTTAAAAATCTTGCAAAAGAGACAGATCTTAATGGAACTCCATTTTGCAGTGTTATTTCCGGATCAGATCTTGAAATTTTAAAAGATAAAGCACGAGCATCGGGAGATGCAGATAACGCTGAAGAAGCAAACCAAGTAACAAGTGTGCATACGATACATACCTATTTATCTCTTGCGATCTTAAATAGCGAGTTAGATAAAACAGAAGCCGAGAAGAAAAGCTCTTTAGAAATAATAAAAGAGCTTTTAGCTCAAAAAGCTAATCCAAACTATCCAGACGGCGCAAAGCATGAAACGTATGGTTTAGGCGGTGCCATTTTTAGAAACGAAATGCGCGATAATAAATCTGTATCTATCCCCTACGAAGCATTCCATCCACTTTTATTCGAAGCAGTACAGCATCCATGCCGTCCCGAAATTCTTACGCTCTTATTTGAGCATGGCGCAAATCCAAGCGCAGTAAACGAAGAGGGGCAAAGTTTATTAGAGTATGCAGAAGAAATGGATGCTGACGAACTCGTGCCAGTTATTAAGCAATGGCTTAAAGCAGAAAAAAATAATTAACCCAGATACTCTTACACGACCGAGCTTTACATTTGAGCTTGTGAGAATATAGATTATTCACGTGAAAAATTAACTTGCTGCGTATTTTCCATCTGCTGAAATTACTACTTTAAAAGAGCACCTGTATGTGCCCAAAAAGTAAGAAATGATATTTGGTTATTATTCCCCAATCTTGAGAAAGATAATCATCTGATAAGATTATCTTGCCTTGAGTATAAAATCTATCTATACTGATCGCCTAGGTAATGAAGCAGTGATCCTAGAGTATAAACTGCATCTCTAAACTCAAGCAGATGCTCTTTATTTCTTATTTAGACCATAAGATAGTCGGGCCCGATTATCTTATGGCACTACCAATCGATTTTTTCATAACTTTTTATTGCGTTAAGCCTACTCGATTTCGTAAACTAAAAAATAATACAAAAAATAAAAAATTAGAAAGATATCGTATGAAAAAAATTATATTATCTATTATTGCATTGAGTATTGCACCCATCATGTCTAATGAACCCCCGGGTGGAGCGCCATTTGAAAAAAGTGAAAAAGCAAAGCCACCATTACCACCGTTACCAACAAAGAAGCCTGCTCAAACTCCGCCCCCATTGCCACCATTACCAAAAAAAATAGTGGCTCCAAAATTAAGTCCAAGAAAGAAGTTTCAAAAAGCAGTGCTTGCAATTGCAGCTGCAGGTCGCTTTAAGAAATTGGGTGCTGGAGAATTAAAAAAACAATGTGCTCAGGAATTTGATACAGCAATCCAAGATATGATTGAAGCTGGCTACTATGATGCAGGAAAAATACAGGCCAATTCTATCTACTCGCTGCTTAGTGATAAAGAAGCACCAGGTTGGCGCGAACGAGTGAAACAGATTCCACATAATTTTGCACAAGATTGTTGCAAAACAGAAGATTGCAAAAAAGCAGCAACAAGTATATTGAACGAAGAAGCACATCTTGCAAAACGTTCAGTGGAGCTCCTGCAGCTTTATGATGATGTTAAAATTGCTGCTACGAAAAAGATATCTGAAATAACTAAAGAAGATATTGATGCTTTCCAAAAATACCAGTCAGGATCGCAGACCTATAATGAAATTCAGAAACATTTGGAAGGTTCAAAAAAAGAATTTCGCGATAGATATTTTAAATAAAATCTTCGGGATAAAACCGAAGTGAAAACGTGTTAAGGGCTTACTATGAAAAATATGACGTTATTTTCTCTTGCAATCTGTTTTATGTCTTTCTTGAGTAGTAATCCTCCCGGTGGGCCGCCATTAGAAAAAAGTGAATCAGAAAAATCGGAAGAAAATCGCGTTAAGAAATTGTCCCCTGAAGAATTAAAAAAAACGTGTCTCGAAAAATTTTATAACGTTATTCGGCTTATGCGTAAAGCTGCTCATTACGATACGGGAAAATTGCCTTTTGCAAGTGATCTTTACGCGACGTTTAATGCTCAAGACGCGCAGCTGTATCGTCAGCAACTGCAACAACAATTTGCTCATGACTGTTGTACATCAGAAAGCTGCAAAAAAGATGCAGTAGACACGGTAAGCAACGATTATGACCTGACGAAAAAATTATTAATTTTACCCGATCTTTACGCCCGTGCTCTGAAAGCCTCCCAAAAAAGTGGCGCAGAATTGACTCAAGAAGAAACTGAGACATTAGCTCAATATCAAGCAGAGCCGCAGGTTTATAGTGAAATCGAACAGCAACAGAACGAGTATATCAAAAAATTTGTTGATAATTATTTGATATAGTAATGTGATCGTTTCTACTCAAGTATCTGTTGAGCACCACGCCCTCAGCTACGAGCAAATACTTTTTCGCCGTCAGCGGCAAATTTGGCAATATGGGGCAAATTGTACCGTTTATAAAATGCGTGTATAAATGCCTCGTATATTTCTTTTTCGTCACCCGTTGGATAAACATCATGTTTACTTGTTTTAAGAATTAAAATATGTACTTTCGTATATCCCAATTCTCTTAATTTTTTATAGAGATTCAGTGTGCATTGATGCGGCACAACTTCGTCTACTATCGAAGTGATTAAAGCGATCGGCACATCTTTGGGCATCTGTAATGCGCTTGTAATTGGAGATATGCCATCAGCTTTAAAGTTTGTTAACTTACTATACTTTAAAAGCCCAATTTTAAGCCTTGAAAAGAGATTTCCGTACACTAAAATATTATTTACGGTATCAAAAACCCCTTCGCAGACAACTGCGGCAATTTGTTCAGAGTAGTGACGTGCACACGTGCTAAATACAGTCGCTGAGCCCCGAGAAACACCATATAAAATAACTTTTTGGGGTTTATTAGATTCTTGTGCAATCGCTTCATCAATTTTAGCTTTGCAAATTGCAACGTCAGTATCTTGAGCTACGTTTACTTTAAATGGATTTATCCAGTGCGTTGCCACTGAGTGAGAATTATTTTTACTTAATTGCTGAACCTGCACGCCATTTTTTTTATTTTTAAGCGAAAATAGTGCAAAATTTATTTGATTCCAGAGAGCATATGTAATCGCTGTCGGGAAGAAAATACCTGAACAAATTGAACTATACGGTTTGTTGAGATGATGTTGCGCACACCAATAGGCACATAACGGTATTATCAGATTGCCTACTCTGTTTAACAGCTTGCTTCTCTCTTGATTAGATTGTAAATTAACTTCAGCAAACGTGCAGCACTTCACCTGTGCTTGAATTGTCTCTATGCCACGTGAGCAGGTGACTCGTTCGTTAGTTGCGGCAATAAAATCAGGGCAATAACGGGCAAGTTGCGTCTCCGTTGAACTCATGCCAGGCGCGTATACGTAGCTATAGCTTATTTTTCCCTCTGACGGATCTACCCATTGCCGCGCGCATACTGGTAAGACTAATAAGATCAGAAATAGTATTTTTTTGTACATAATTTATACCCATTTTTGGTTTTTTTTCTGTTTAATAACACGATACAGACTTGTTTGCATTTTGCAACCGCCTAGAGTGTTAGATTGGCACTAACGCTCATTAGTTTCCAGATAGCAATTAATATTTGCGATGATATAATTGTCACAAATAATCAATTAATCAGGAGCGGCATATAAAATGAACAAGAAAAAAACATTAAAAAAACGCGCATTTTCATTAGATGAATTACAACCCATTGAAATAGTTGATGAATCCAAATTACATGATTCAAAAGCCTCAGATTTTTTTAAAAATAAAAAAGAAGTTGCTCAAGCCTTACTAGAATGTTTGATCGAAAATGATACCGAAACTTTTATGGAGATTTTAGATGCTTATTTGGCAGTAAATAGAACTCACGTTGCGCAAAGATCAAAATTAACGAGAGCAACTATTACGCAAGCATTTTCAAAAACGGGCAATCCAACTTTGAAGACCATTGCAAAAATTGTTCATGAAGCTGCGGGAACAAGAAAATAACTTGCCTGGGTTGAGAGAGATAGGTTTACTTATTCGTAATCAACAATTAAAAGTATAAGTGGGCGCAAGTTAAGAAAATAACGTGCTAAAATTTGAGCAATTTCATCAGCTTTATGCAATGCCGATCGCGGGTTCTATTAGTTTCATAAGAAATGGCGAATATATGATTGATCGACAAGAGAAAACAATACGCATATTAAAAATCAAGCTTTTAACCTTGATTGCCAGCCTCCCATTACTACTGAAATTAATAATATAGAAGAAGTTCAATTGAGTTGAAATCTAGAGAAAAAAGTCGATAGTACATATAAGTGAATATAGGTAAAAAATGAAAAATTATTTCATAACAATTTTTTTTACGTTTGCTATTTCTATCATCCCCTCTGAACAAGATATACAAAAAAGAGATGAAGAAGTATTGAGCATTGTTACCCAAATCAAGCCGTTGCAGCAAATAATTCGAGACTATTTAGATTTACCCGATCAGTTAGTGCATACCATAAAAATGTCATCTCAAAATCATGGACTTTCTTGTTCGAATGCGCATTTGGCTACTTGGTCGTTAAAAAATAGTTCTAAACCTAAAACTATTGCCATACGAGATCTCATAACTGGGATACATGTTTCGTCGATTGTGATGAATAAAAGACACACAGTCAACAACTTTATCTTATCTGCTGATTCAGAATATTTTGCTTATCAAGAAGAATTTGATGCTTCAACTATCGAGATTTACGATTTGAAAACGAAGAAAATAAAATTCAGGCATCGGTTAAATAAACTAGCCAATACAAAATTTGCTTTTTTAAACGATGGGTCCCAATTGGTAGTTGCTGATTACTTCGCTCGAGAAAAAGTGCTTTACGTTACCATATATCAAACAAAATCAGGTGAACAAATAAAAAAATTTACTCAAAAATTTGATAAGTCACCACTTGTGTTCTTACATTTTTCCCAAGAAGGTGAATATCTCAGTATTGGATTTACTCTTGGCACGGCGTCTCCAGAAATTTACATTTTACATGTGCGATCACAAACAGTAACGAAAGTCGATTGTCGTAGAAGTCAGGAAAATAAAGTTTTTATAAAATGGCCCATTTTATCACCGAATGGCAGATACCTGCTGGCACATGCCCATTGTTATGATTTAACAAAATCTGGCAACCAGATTGCATGTGAATTACCTGATGATACTTTTCGATTTGCGCATACGCCGAACTATCTAATCGCGAGTAACGAGACTGATTTAAATAAATTTATTTGTGATTGGCCGGTATATACGTTACCCATAGCAGAAGCGCTTTCGGGATATCCCATATTTTTAAAAAATGGGGCGTATATGGTCGTGGCTTATAATTATGATGCAGAAGACAAAGATGAAGAACGAATTATTCGGGTATTTAAAAACCAGGCATTTGATTTAGATTGCCAAAGCCCGCCGAAAATAACGCGAATCGACAACGATCGATCAAGTTGTGCAATTGCTTAAATGAATAAATGGTGAGATTGTGAATCTATACATGAAATTGCCATTTATCTTTTCATTTGATTAAAATCTAACGAAACGAGCTCCCCATTATGTTCGACCATCAATTTTTTACAACCCAGGCCTCTAAGAACTTTAAAAAAACTTTGCATGGTGAAATCTTTTGTGTTCCGCGATCGCATTGCCTGAACAACAGAAGGAGATATGTCTGCTATTTTTGCTAATTTGCGCACTGAAACTTGATCGCGCTTCATTAAAGCTAAGATAAGCTCAGATAAGGCAAGATTTTGTAGTTCGTTCTGAAATTCTTTTTTTTCTTCAGTGCTTAATGATTCGAGTAATTCGTCAACCGTCGATTTATTTTTTTTAGTCATAATAGGTTTTATCCTTACATCTTTGTATATAATCTATTCTTGCCATTAAAGCTTTTGTTTTTTCTCGAATGGGCATTTTTTTTGTTTTCTTTTCATAAGCGTTCGTTGTAATAATTTTTGATCCTTGATAAAAAAAGCAGAAAAATCTATCAAGCGAGGGCTTAAATACATAGATTTGATCTTCTTCATGACGAAATTTTTCTCTATTATGTATTTTTCCCGTATCTCCTAATAAAATTAATAGCCGTGCAAGTTTTTGCTTACGATCAACTGTTGAGGCTTGATAGTACTCAAATGATTTGCTTTTGCCTTTAGAATCAAAATACCACTCTAGAGTATATTCTTTGCCCTCATACGCGATCAATTTTTTGTTTTGCATAACGACTCTATATTTTTTTACTTTTGCCGTGTCAACATATGATATAGTGTACTGCAATCGAGATACAATGTCTAGGTCCTGTTGAGTTTTCAAAAAATACAGAAATCTGAGCTCCGGCGCTTTGTAATTGCTCTTCAAAATAGCCAAATCTTTAGATTTGCCCAGAGGGTTGTACTGTTCTTATGATAGCTATTCTTCAGACGTATTCGAATACGAATCATAAAGATAAAAATCTAATTAAGGCTTTTTTACAGTAAAAAACTGAAAACTCTGATAATATTGAGTAGTGCGCGATTATAAATGAGCTTGCCGCAACTCTCACAGACTTTTAGATCCGGATAATTTCAGTGTTACGTTACTTACTGTAACTGCTAAATAGAAATGTCACTCATTGGCTAAATTCAATCTGTCATCTGGATAATGTTTCGAAAATTAAGAGTGAGCTGGTTTTAAGCGATATGCCTGTAAGATGGGCATAACTCTGCCACCTAAATAGGGAATGATAGTTTTTGTTATTGTAGAGATTCAGCGAATAAGGTTTTGAACATTCAAATCTGAGGCTGATAAAAAGTTCTTTAAAACATTGACTAAAGTGATGATTCTTCGCGAAACAGATAGTGCCCTAAAGTCGATATACGATCATTTCGTTTAAGAGAGCTCTTCTGAAACTATCGAAATACGCTCGTTTCCCTCGACAAGATCGGGACGAGCTTGGGCTGAGTGCTTGCTTCGAAACCGCTCATACTGAGCTTGTCGAAATATAAAGCGGTTTCGGAAGAGATCTAAGGTATAAGCAACTAATAACGTTTTTTGGCATTGATTTTGGATAATATAATGCATATTGCTGCCATTTGACAATTTTTAATTAATTTCATATCTTGATATAAAATAATAATATAATTTAAGGTAATATAGTGAATAGAAATTTATTTATCTTGCTTATCTTTTGTATGTCTATAAGTGCTTCTCAAGAAGAAATTCAAAAAAGAGATGAAGAAGTATTAAATGTTGTTACACGAATCAAGCCATTACAGAAATTAATTCGAGATTATCTTGATGTGCCGGATCATTTAATGCGTACGTTTATATTATCATCGAATGCAGATGAGTTTGTATGTTCAGATTACCATATTGCAACACTACGAGCAGGTGATAAGTCTATCTTTATAAGAGATTTATTGACGGGTGCGAATATAACGTCAATTAAACTTAAAAAAGACATAGCATGCCCAGAGCTTTGCTTGTCAGCAAATTCTAAATACCTATCAGTTTTTGATACGTTCATGTTTTCAAAGACGCCTAGACCAACTATGGAAGTATATGAAGCTTTTATCGCCGGAGCAAAATATACTGTGCCATTAACGTCGTCTAAATATGCTTTTTCTGTAGATGGCTCACAACTATTGAATGCTACGTTCTTAGAAGGGTATAAAAAACTTGTGATAGAAGCTCACGACCTGTGCGCTGGCCAAAAGAAAAGTAGGAATGTTTACGTTTTAGAAGTAGCCAATGATTGGTATTCTGATACTGCCCAATTTTCAAGAAATCGTGATTATTTTTTTATGTCGTTTCACAAAAATTCACAATTTCTACTCTGTATCTTAAATTTAGCAACAGGGAATATTGTAAAATATACGGTTGAAATCCCGGAAAAACATATAGTTAATTTTAAGTTATCTGCTAATGGAAAGTATATCTTGGCACAGGGCCACCCTATTGCTGCAGAGGAAAGGTATCATAGTGCACCACTTACAGAATCACATTGGTCTAATTCTGAATATATTCGGCAATATCCTGTTTCTGATAATGGGAGTGATATGGAAATAGTGAGTAAGCTTGATCACTGGATGTCGGGCAATTTTCCCGCGGCGCTTAATATAATGTATGTTCCATTCGAGATAAACGATGGTAAATATATGGTTGGTTATGCTCGTGATCGACAAAAACGTGTGCAAAAAATTCATATATTCAAAAACCAAGCTTTTGATCTTGATTGCCAGAAACCTGCCGTTATCGAAATCAGGGACAATAATAAAAGCAAAAAATCTAGCTGCATAATAGTTTAATGTTTCTGAATTTTTTTTATCACACAAACGTTTAAAAATTGATATTTAGTCTATTTCGATCTGTTCGTTTCAATTGCATAATCCATGTTTAATTTAATTATAAATAATAAAATAGCCTTTGTATCACGATTAAATAATACAAAGGCTATTTGGTTTAGGATACACAATTGTTGTTATAGCCCGGCCTTGTGTGAAGCGTAATGTAGGCGTTCCTTGCTTTTGATAATACCTTTTTTTAATTTATCAATTTCTGTTTGCGCCATTTCGAATACCGTTTTTTTCTGACCACTTTCATCAGTGATAAGAATTGATACAGATGCACCAGCATCAATCAATAAATCTATTGCTGCTTTATTATTTAATAGTAGAGCTAGATAAATTGGTGTTACTTCACAGTTGCCGAACGTAAAGGTACAGTTTATATCAACTTTTTTTTCAAGAAGCGCTTTGAGCATTGGCGGATTTAGTATCGCCATTAAGAATTGTTGTCCGAGTTCAAGATTTTTAATTGAAGTTTCAGGCTTTGATACCGACATTCTATTTTTTATATAGTTACAATTTTGCTCCAACTCTTCGGATCGTACGGTAAACATATTCAGGTATTTTTCTGTAGCTTCTACTACGCTCTTATCCATTATGCTTCCGGAAGCAAATAGTAAATCAATTATTTCTTCGTTACCTGATATTATTGCCATTTGCAGCGGAGAAAAGCTTCCTTCTGGTGTTACAAAAGTCCCGTTTACGGGAGCGCCTTCAGCTATTGATTTTTTTATGTCTGGAATAGATCGCTGGCTAATTGCCATAACAAGTTTTTGCATAAGCTCATCATAGTTTATAGTAGGTGTAGGCGATGTAATAATTGCGCGCAGAGCATTTTTTAATTGTTCTTTTTGAAGAGCTCCCTTAACAGTTCCCCATTGAATGCCATTCTTAAAAACCGCGAAGGTAGGCATTGCGACAACTTTGCATTGCGTTGCAATTGATTGCTCTTGATCAACATCAAGAGAGCAGAATATCCAATCTTCTTCCTGAGCCAATTCAGCAAAAATAGGTTTTATGCTTTTGCAGGGTGGACACCAAGTGGCATAAAAATCTACAACAACAGGTTTTTTTGCTGTGGTAATAGTGGCGTTAAAAGTGTTCGAATTTAATTCTGTGACGCCCTTTTGTTGTGAGGTATAGCTTGGAGTTGTAATGAGAGTTTCTTGATGGTCAGCAATTGTACAGACACCATCTTGGCACTGTAGAGCGTTTTTTTCTGATTTCATGAGTCCCCCTGTTAAGATTAAGCTTGCACTGATAGCAATAGTTTTCTTTTGCATAAGTGATCCTTTATTGAAAAGCTTCAGTCACTTTCTTTATTTCGTCTTGATACGCTGCATATTCGGGAATATACTTGGCTATAAGCTGGATATGCTCATTGACATATTGTAATGAGTTTTTTGCGTTGTTATATTTTTCAGCTAAAAGAACAGATTCATGAATATATTCTGAATTTTCATTGAGCTGAATTATAGGGAGCCTAAGATGAGCATACTTTTCATGCACTTTTTTAAATTCATACATTGCTAATGTGAGGGCTCCTTTATTATTAGAGTCTTTATATTGATATTCTTCAACCGCATATTTTTGAGAAATTTCTTTAACTTCTTTCTCCAAACTCATAAGTTCTGGGTTATGTTTTTGATGTAATTGGGCAATGGCGTGGTAGTATTCAGGATTATGCTGATTCCCATTAAATCGCTGTTCTATTTGATCTAGTTCCTCCCTAAATTGTTTGTTATTAAATAGATATTTTATAGGCGTCTCATAGCGAGCAAATATATTCATAATTTCTTTAAGATATATTTGACCTTCACCTGGTGTTTTAGTCTTAGTAAATGTATCCAGATTTTTGCTCATAGCTTCCGTGAATGTTTCCTGAGGAGTTATTGTTGAGCTTATCTTATTATCTGAACTTGAGTCCACGGGAGTAATAATAAGCGAAATTCCATCGGTTTTAATCTTTAACGTAGAGCCTTCAGCAATATTCAGGATTTCAAGCAAAGCTTTATCTAAAACTAATGCACTGCTATTGCCATATTTAACTAATTTTTTTAGCATAAGACCTCATCGCATATTTCATTTTACAGAATATTTACATTGTAAAATGATTTGAACAAAAGTCAAATAAATACTTTATAATAAAGCGTTTTTTAGACTTTATTGCTTCAATTGTATTTGATATTATAAGAGGGATTTAGTTTAAGCTTATTGAAGTTATAATTAATTGGTTGTTAAAGTTTTTATGACTAAGAAATCGTTATTTTTTTATATAGCACTTCTAATTATTGTTGCGATTGGATTGAGATATTATTTTTTTGGTAAGCGAGACATTTCTTTGCATGCTCCTCGAGGTTCATTTGGTGTTGGTACAGCTGTATATTATTTCACTGAAAATAATAGAGAAGAGATACACAGTTTGAATAAAGAAGCGCGCAAGCTTGTTGTTCAGTTATGGTATCCAGCCAAAATAGGATCGGGTGATAAATTATACCCATTTATGGCTGATATTAAAGACCATATTAAGAAAAAAATGAGTCGTAAAATAAATAAATCAATAGATAGGTATGCGTATCTTGATACAGTAACTACTCACGCATATTTAAATGCTCCAATTGATCTTCAACGAAATAAATTTCCCCTAATTCTTTTTTCGACTGGCTTGGGCAGCAACAGGCATTTATTCTCATCTTATGCGCAAGAACTTGCAAGTCACGGTTACATTGTGGCGATAATTGATCGCCCGTATGCATCAAATGTTGTTATGCTTGAGAATGGAACGATTATCGAAGAGGATCGCTCTTTGCGAACAGATATTGTCAAAAACGAAGAAACATGTGAACGGGAGATGAAGCTCTGGCTTGGCGATTTATCATATGTTTTAGACCAGCTTGAGATGATTAACCGAAAAGACTCAAAAAACATTTTTACTAATCATATCGATCTCAGTGAAATTGGCGTAATGGGGCATTCTTTTGGAGGATCAGTTGCTCTCGCCTTTTGCGCAAGTGACAAACGGTGCAAAGCTGGCATATCTTTTGATAGTGGTCCAATTTGCAATGAAAAAAAGTTTGGACAAATGTTTGTTTTGAATAAACCATTCATGTTTTTACTTGCAGGTAAAAATTTAATGGCTATAAAACTACGGGCAGCTATTGATACCTACAGCCCAGTGGGAAAAAAAGATGTATATAAACTGACTATAAGCCACGCAGATCACAATAGTTTTGGCGATTCCCAGCTCATTTTTCCATCAAGATTTTATATATGATCTGCCGAGGGCCGATTTAATCTAATTTCCATGCCAATTTGTTTTTTGAATCGATATTTAAAACATGAGCATGATGAAGCATGGGATAGTGTACCATGGCAAATGGTTGCAGAATGGAAAGAGGGTGATTGGCCTAGTGATTGCGGCCAATCTTCAGAAGTATTTGAATACGAAGAATAAACAAACGAAATTTAGAAACATTTTCACATATCATGACAACTGAACAAATTAAAAAAAAGGTGCGTTGCTAATGAAATCGAAAATAAGGAAAAACTTCTCAAATTCAAGTCAATGGAGTCTAAAAGCACCGCAGCATAAAATTCAGTCTTCATTTGCAACATATGAATTTATGATGAAAGAATTGCCAATAATCCAAAATAAGTTTGATTGGAGAGAATTAGTCGATCTGCCAAATTCAACTGTGCGATCAAAAGATGAATACGATCAGCATTTTATTACTTTGGGTTTAGCAAGTCTCGGACAGCATGTTGAAATTTGCAAACAAAGCCTGTACGAATACCGGGAGCGTAGAAAAGACTTATCACAAAATCATCGCGAGCACCTAGAAATGATTGTTGATTTTTTGAGCCTGCTTCGCAATTCACTATTACATACTAAAGGAAAATTGATTCCAGTCTGGAAAAACGAAGATAAAAATCGATTAATCAGAATAAAAAAATCTTTATTTCCAAAAGGTTTTTTGCTTAATATTCCCGGGAAGAATTTATCTCACGGAATTCTGTTTAAAGAGGATGGCCAAGATTTTTACAAATTACATATCGAGGTAAAATTAAAAAAAATCATCACGATAGATGAAGATTTTCTTAATAAAATCAGGCTTGTAAGTTGGCATATATTAACAATTACGAAGAAAAGAAAACTCTCAACATTAACAAAATATTTAGATCATATTTTAAAAAAGAGAGATTATTAACTCTTGCCAAGTCGTAAATAATTCGCTCATCGCTCTCTAAGAGAGTGATGATACGTTGTCCCTGGGAGAATTGCATTGTTATCTTTTCTGAGTGTGCTCAACGCAATTTGCAGTTAATGTTGAGGCTGGTTTTTCTCCGTATACAAGCCATTTGCTCTCATTAATGAGGTTTTATAAAGTTAAAGTCGCTGGTATTAAACTAGATGGGGGTTAAATAACGGTTGCACAATTGTATCTTTTAAGTTACACTTAAGATATGAATATCGAAGTTAGCATTTACTCTACAAGCTCGGGAAAAGAACCCTATTCTGATTGGGAAGATAGCCTTGACGCGAAGGTAAGAGCTATAATTACAACAAGATTAGATAGAATAAAAGAGGGTAATTTTGGAGATGTTACACCTGTTAAAGGTGCTAAAGGTATTTGGGAAATTAGATTTGATTATGGTCCGGGCTATAGAATTTACTACGGCAAGGTTAATACTAAAGTTATTTTATTGTTAGTGGGTGGCGATAAGAAATGCCAAACACGTGATATTGGAAGAGCCAAGCGATACTGGCTTGATTGCAAGGAATGAATATGAAATTGAAAAGAAAATTTAGAAGTCATCAAGAAAAATTATTAATGGATTTGCGAGATCCTGAATTCGCAGATGCTTATCTGAATGAAGCATTACTTGGTGAAGATCCACGTCTTTTTTTAGTTGCTTTCAAAAATGTTACGCAAGCGCAAGGGCTAGAAATGACTGAGCTTGCGCGTTTAACAAATTTAAGCAGGGTGAATTTGTATAGGATGCTTTCTAAAAAGGGCAATCCTAAATTCGTTAATATGATATCTCTTCTTAATGCTGCGGGATATTCAATCTCTGTCAACGCAAATAAAAAATAATAGTTATACAAAATGATTAAAAAGATGTATCTTGGCGACCTTCGAACTGAACCCGTCTTTGCAAAAATAGAACAATTGGTTTCTCAACATAATATCTATTTATTCTTATCAAAGAATAATGTACTCGAGTATGTCGGCTCCGGAACATTGTGTACATTCATCGGCCTTAAAGGAATTATTACAGCTGCTCATGTACTGCAACCAATTTGTAAAAAAATATCGGAATATGAAAAAGCTATATATATTCGTCATTCAATAACTGCAACGGACTATACAAAAATAACGTGGGACAGGGTAAAATCACTTGATGATTGGGAGTTGCTTGATCCGCGATCAGGGTGGTCTGAAAAAAATCTAGACATCGCTTTTATTGAGCTAGGAGATGAAGTTTTTGCTAATCTAATAAACGAAAATAAAAAATGTGCAGTCGACATTGACGCATTCATTAAGACATACAACTTAAATCCATCAGAATTTAATAACACTTCCAACTACAATAATTGGATTTGGGCTATTTCAGGTGTAACAAAAGAAGATTTTGATTTGTTTACAAATGAAAAAAGAACCATAAAAAATGAAACTTTTTTGGGTGGACCAGATAAGATAATCCGCTGTAAATTAAAGCGCACCGCTCGAATTTTTACGAAGTATAAGAATGCCCAAACTGATTTAATTGTTATTCCTATCAAGGGCACAGAAGATGTACTGCCATTTTTTTATAATTGCTTAAGCGGCGCTGGAGTTTGGCAAATTAGATTAAATGAGAATCTCGAAATAGCCGAATTATTCTTTTGTGGCGTTTTTGTTGCAGCGAGCGAAAAAAAATCAAAGTTATACGCACGAGGGCATATTTCCCTTTACAGTGTTTTTTGTAAATTCTTGGAAGATTTAAAGCATTCATCAAACACAAATGAATTATCTAACAAAACAATATGAAATCTAATCTAACTTAGAAACGATTGTTATCTCTATGAAAGCCATTCTTATTGCTCGGGTAAGTACCGAGTAGCAACGTGAAGCGGGTAATTCACTTCCGGCCCAAATTATTAGATTAGAAAGATATTACCAAACCAAAGGTTTTCCCGTTCTGAAGTCGTATAGCTTTGATGAAAGTGCCTATACCGATGATCGGGGTGAGTTTGATCAAGAAAAAATAGCTATGCGCCGATAAAGTAGATAGGTCATCTCGAAAGATATTTGATTAAAGCATCTCGATATTCTTTATGAGCGGATCGAATTCACATTTGAGACCAAATTTTCATTAAAAAATATGGCGAAGCCAGGCCCTTCGACTCGCTATCGCTCGCTCAGGATAAACTCCGCTCCGAAGGAGCGAAGACTGGCGGGGCTGATGGGATTCGAACCCACGACCTTCCGCGTGACAGGCGGACGCTCTAACCAGACTGAGCCACAGCCCCAACATAATTTGTTGGATAAAACTATTACCCATTTGCTTTTAAATAAGAAAAGGGCTTGGCGTAGCTGCGGAGCAGCAAAGCCTGGCTCCTCGGACAGGACTCGAACCTGTGACCTAACGATTAACAGTCGTGTGCTCTACCAACTGAGCTACCGAGGAACAATAGTCTTAATAAATTTCAAAGTTCTCGCTTTTATAGATCTAGGCATGTTAAAAAATGCGCCAGATTCTATAGAAAACTAATTTCAAACGTTCATGCCCACAAGATCTAATATGTGTACTTGAGGCTTATCATATCTCGATTCGCTTCTTACTTAGTAAAACCAGTAAAAGCGTAGAAGGGCCGCGCCAGGCGAAGCTGCGAAGCAGCGTAGACTGGTGGGCGATGCTGGACTCGAACCAGCGACCCCCAGTTTGTAAGACTGATGCTCTACCAACTGAGCTAATCGCCCCTTAATTTCAATAATCTAAATATGTCCAACTTTTTCACTGCAATAGTGATAAAATCTCAGATATAGAGATCAAATATATTGAAAGTGTACGCAAAAATTGTGCACATGTCAAAATAGAATTTATTATTTTGAATACTGCAACTGGTATAACCAAAATCCCAAATTTGCTTGACATAATTTCGCCACATGATAAAGTTCTATTAGAAAATTTAATATTAAATAGAAAGGACACATTATGCTTAAGCGTATTATCACAACAAGTATTATTTGCGGATCAATCGCGATAGCTTCTCAAGAACCAGATAAAGTTTTCACATCGGCAAATGGCAAATATATGGCACAAGCAGTGCCAGAATCAAATCCGGTTCAACTGGCCGTTAAGCCAAAAAATAAAAAATTCCCGCTCGATTTTACCCAGTTGCCGTCTGTATTACAGATGCTCATTCTTGAATATGTAAAGCCAGGATGGTATAGAGGCGAAACTGTTCTCCATAAAGCTGGTCGGATAGACGATCTCTATTTTTGGGATAACGCTTTATTAGTTGCCGCCGTACAAAACAAAATTACTCCGGTAATATTTGAAGGAGAGCTTGGGCAAAATACAATGGTTGAGCTTATTACTGAGCTTAATAAAGACATTGTTAAATTTAAAAAAAGCATGATGTTTTCTCCAAATCGCCGTTATTTGATTGGCCCAAAGCAGGTGATTATGGGAACAAAATATATCGCTCACGTGTGCGATCAGAATGAGACGACCGTAGATGAGGACGGTACAAGAACAATACATTTGAATTTAAATAGTCGAATAAAGATTACTAATGCGGTATTAAAGACAGAAACATATATTAATTTACCTAATTTGGTGCAGCAAGACGTGGAAAAAAAAGTTGGCGTTGATGATTTTTTAGTCTCAGCTATATCTTCGTCTATGATTACCATCGCTCTCAGTCCATGTGAGCAATATCTTACCGTTGGTCGAGCAGATAAGACTGTTCTTATATATAAATTAGCAACGGGTGCTTTATTACACACTATAAAATTTGCTCAAGCCCCACACATGTGTGCCCTATCTCTTAATGGAAAGTATCTGGCTGTAACAACAAAGGACGGTATAAGCATCTGTGATCTCGATACTCAAGTTATACAAAATATTGCATTGGCAGCAGAACATATAACGTTTGTGCCGCATAGCAAGATTTTACTTGCAGCGCGTAAACTTACTATTACACACTTAGACTTGCAGGAAGATATTACTCAATTAGTTGAGTAGGCGTAAATAGCTATACCAAAAAGCAGATCTATTGCTCAGGTTATAACGAACCATATTTATTAATAATAGTTTGCGCGAACGAACTTATCAAAGCAACAGAGAACTGAACTGTTACAGTACTTGTAATACTGTTTGGATCAAGAGCTGTAATTGTTGCTGTGTAAGTGCCTGCCGAAAGTGGCGTGTTTGCGCGTAAAGACCAATTACCAATTTGATCAGCCTGAGTGGTATTTGTAAATATAGTATTGCCGGTTATATAAAGAGTAACGGTAGAAAAGGGGATGGTATGTCCGGTAAAGCGGGGTTGATTGGTATATACGAGAGAGCCGTTTTGGGGATAAATCAGCGCTACACCCATGGTTGGCGCTACAGGATCAACGCTTATGCTATTTGACTGCACACTCATGCAATTATTAACTGTTTGGCTAACACTAACGGGATGTGTGCCGACCGGCAACTGAGAACTGGAATTAAATGAAAAATTCCCCGTTGCGTCTGCAGTGCCTGTGCCTAATATATTTGTGCTATCAGCAAATAGTGTAATAAGAGCATTCGGCAAAGCATTTGTCCCCTGCACAAAAACAGTATTGTCTAACGAATTAAGTGAAGCGGTGGTAAGTACGGGTGCAGCAAGAACAGTACTTATTTGAAAGAGTGATATATTATTTAAATTAAAATTTGCGGTTGCACAGAATGCGTTTCCAGAGAATTCAGGAGAAAGTGCGAGCGAAGCAATAAAGCTTCCCGTCGAAGTTTGAACGGGGCCATTAATAAGCTGTAAAGCGCCGGTATCAGGGGTTATGCTAAAAAAGAAAATATTATTTGGCAGTGTTGCTACAGCTAAAATCAGTGTATTTTGCCAGATCGTAAATGCAGCTGAAGTGGGTGATGACGCTTGATCAAATTGCCAAACTGTCCCTGAGCTAAAATTACCGGTGTTTGGATCGACGTTATAAACGGTAACGGTGTTATCATAACTTGCCGTAATAGCCGCAAAAATTTTATTTTGTATGACCGGAGAAAAAGAAATCGAGCTTGGGCCAGAGCCTGTATTAAAAGGGGAGTTGCTTACCGGAGTTAACGAACCATCAGAATTTACTCCAAAAACTGAAACGGTATTATTAAAAGAGTTAATGGCTGCTACGAAGCAACGGGTATCTATGACGGGGGAATAAGCCGCAGAAAGCATATAGCCGTCAGCGGTATATGGCGAACCGGGAGCGGGCGTGAGTGCGCCAAATTGATCACAAGAATACACTGATATAGTCTGACTAAATCCGTCAGCTGTAGCGAGATAAAATCTATTATTTATGAGCGGAGAAAAAACAACATCGTTTACGGATCTTCGCGTTGTAGTACTGTTGTTTACGGGTGTAAATATGCCGGTACTGGTGTCGACGGTGTAAAGTGCTATAGGTTGCTGCATGCCTGATGTTGCTGCAAAAAGGGTATTATTTACAAGCGGGGAAAATGTAATCGAAAGCGGGCTGTTGGGAGCATCAAATGGTGATCCCAGAACTTGATTTACGATGCCCGTTTGTGTATCGAGCGTGTAAACGGTTATATTATTGCTTGATAAGTTTGCACCGGCAATAAAAAATTTGTTATTAATTAACGGTGAAAACGACACTGAGTCTACTGTTGAACCAGCAAGAAATGGGGAATTTCTGAGTTCTGTTATGCAAGGAGATGCGAAAAGCAAAACGTAATTATATATAAAGGCAAGCAGCATATATCGGTTTGTTTGCATGAGAAGCTTTCGTAAATGTCGTAAACAATTTTTCTGCCATTATGGGAAAGTAGCGATAACAGAAGTTTTTTGTCAAGATTTACGAATTTTATACATGCAACTCAGCACTTTTATTTTTGATATAGCACAATAGTATTGCAAAAGAACAAATTGCGGTAACGATCATGAGATGAATAAGTGCCTGAAAGCCAAAATAATAGGCGATAGAGCCGCCCACGAGCGCTGCTATGCCCGTTATAATACTCGTGATTGCTTCAAAATTACCCCAGCCGATAAGTAAATTTTGAGACGATTCTTCAGAAAATTCTGCGTCGAATACGGGAGTAGAAAAAGCGCTGCCGAGACCGCTTAAAATTTCTGCTAATAATAGTTTTGGAACACTATCAATAAAGCCATAGCTGGTCACACTTAAGACCCAAAAAAACCAACCAATGCCGAGAAGCCATAAGTTAAAGCGTTGGCTGCTATTTAAGCGCGTGACTATAAAAGTTGCTATGCCCCCTGCGATTGAAAAGGCAGCCATAGCACCAGCTGTTTCCAAAATTCCACCACCTACTTTTAAAACAAAATATGCATATATGGGTCCAAGAATTCCTCCCGAAAAAGAAGAGAAGCTATATGAGATTAATAATAAAGTATAGTTTTTCATTTCCACTTCATTTGTTTTGCGATTATCTTTGGTTGTTTATAAATTATAATCGTTATTCGTATTTATGAAAGCCAAATCGTTAAATTTTAGAAAAAATATTTTGTGCTTAAAATTTTATAATTGATACACGGGCATAATTGCCTACTTATTGCGATAAAATTTGTCGCGCGATGTTGGCAGCCATAAGATACGCTGACGCAAGTGGAGAACCATCCATGCAGAGTGGTATAATCGAATCATCAGCGACAAAAAGATTTTGCACGCCATAGACGCGCCCTGTGCTATCAACTACACCGCCTTGATTGAGTGGCGCCATGCGGCAGTGGCTTTGAAAATGTTGGAGCGCATTGGTATTCTCTTTAATATAATTAATTACTGCTACGTCGTCTGTCAGAATATTTGGATTCGGTACAATTAACTCGTAGTCAAGATCTATTGCTTGGAGAGCGGTGTTTATATTTTTTATATAGATTTGCATTCCCCGTTGCAAAAGATCTAAATCTGGTGAGTTTGTAAAAAGCCCTTCGTCAATAACCGGTGATGCGAGCGGATCAGAACTATTAATCGAAACGCTGCCCCGACTGACCGGTTGCAAAACGTCCATAAGTACAATTAAAACTCCTGGAACTGGATTAGTGCTCGCTATGCGTAATCTTCTAATAGTCTGGTCACCTGTCGGATCAGGTAAGTAAGCAATTTGGGTAAAAAGACTATTGGGATCGAGAGGGGGCACTGATGTGTCATCGGGATTAGTTGAAAAGACCATTAATAGACTTGGTTGATCTGCGAGGCCCTGTCCAACACTTGGGTTATTATATATGACGGGAATATTGAGTGAATTAAGTAAACTACTGGCACCAATACCTGAATGTAATAAAAATGGGCTACTAAATAATCCGGCACAGACTATCACTCCTTTTTGAGCAAAAACTTGTTTAGTAATACCATTTTGTATGTATTCAACGCCAACCGCAGTGGTACCAGACCAGATTGTTCGTAACGCTGTTGCATCAAAAAAGACTTGCAATTTACGGCCATTAACGCCTAGGCCAGCAGGTGTTATAACAGAACTATTTAAAAACGTAGCTGCTGAACTCATGCGCAGTGAGCCGTCAGGAATACTTTGCGTATATTGTAATTGGGTTGAAGCGCCAATAGGTGTATTGGGATCGTTGTAATCAAGAACAAAGGGAAAACCCGTTGCATTAATAATTGCTTGTGTAAATTTTTGTGATACTTGCGAAAGTTGGCTTTGTGCCACTTGTCTAATAGTAAGAGGGCCGGAAAAGCCACGTGCTGCAGGATCTGTTGTTTGGCCGTAATATTGTTCTAACTGTTTATATAAATTGGTTAATATTTGCACTGACCACTGCGGACCTGCTATTGCTTCCCATGCGGTATTTATAAAATTTGTTTCTCGCGACCACGCCATGCCATTCACTGAAGAAGCACCCCCTTCGGGGAGCGCAAGTCCCCATAACAGCTCACGATTATCTGCGTTAATTTGAGGTGTTGTAAAGCCATTAATATAGAGCCCCGTTTGTAAGGGCAGTGCGCCAACGGTCAGAGCTGCATTGCGTGAGTACTTAATAAGGGGATCGTCAGTTAAGTTTTCACCGCGATGTAAGGCTATAACTGACGTCGTTAAATCACCTGAGAGTTGATTTGCGAGTAGTGCACCGGCAGTTCCAACGCCTACTATCACATAATCTGCACGATTATTGCAGTACTTATTTGAAATTGCTTGCGTGAGTGCACTCTGAGCAGCGAGAAAAATATTATTGAGAGTGCATACAAAAAAAATAACTGCGTAAAAAACATGCATAAGTGAGCTTTCTTAATCTGGGTATTTTAGATTTAAGACACCATACAAAATTGCCTACTGCAGAGTCAAATACTTTAACCCCTTTGCTAAAAACTCGAACTCTTGTATATTATGAAATAATTATAGGCTCAAAATAGACGAACTTTTCTTTAAAACTAGAAAATTAAGAACGATCTGAAATTTTAAATTAAGAAAGAATAATATGCAGTATTACAAATTAAAAGCTGTGTGCTTGTTTGTTATCATAAATAGTTGTAATTTTGCGTCAGGTATGGGAGCTTACCACATACACAATGATGTGAATAATTTTGCACAGATTGAAGATGATTGGTACGATGCTACCGGCAATTATAACCCCAAATGCAATTGTACAGCATGCAACGAAGCTATTCGAAGAAGCGAGATGCATACACTTGAGTGCGGCCATAATGTTTGCCATGATTGTTTGCGCGGTATCTTGAATGCTTCGTATCAAGATCTGAGTCTACTTAAATGTCCTGAAAGTAAGTGCAAAAAAAGAAAGTTTGATGAAAAAGAGCTTAAGCGTATTAACTGTGCGCCGGCCGAAGTGGGTAAATTACTTGAGAGATTTAAAGAGATTTACGCAAGCAACGATAAGAAAGTACAACGTGATTTTCGTACAAAAGTGCGTCTGTTTTTTACGACTAAGCCATGCCCAAAATGTAAAGCTTACATCGAAAAAAACGGAGGGTGTAAGCATATGACCTGTGCAACGTGCACTCATCAGTTTTGCTGGCACTGTGCAGGTAATTGGGGGTCTGGGCATGAATGCTTAAGTGAAATTACGAACACGATTGTCTTACCGACTACGATAGTTGCGGGAACTGCAGCAATTGCATATAAATTATTAGAGAAAAAAAGTAAGCCAAAAGAAACTAAAAAAGATGAAGCAAAGCAAACTGAAAAAGCAAAGCCGTCGTGGTTTTCTGAAAAATATGCGCAGGTTAAAAGTGCCGTGAGCGAAAAATGTAAAACTATTAAAGATTTCTTTACAGATAAAAAGAGTACCCAGAGTAAAATTTTTAGGCACGCAGTTTTTGGAGCTGGTACATATATTGTATTGGATATAGCGAATGTAAATTTGGGTGGGCCACTAGATAGGTTGGCTTATTGGATGTTAGGATGGAAAGCGTACGAATGTATAATGCCTGATCGCAAAACTTTTTTGGGGCGTCAAATTCTGAATGGTCGATTGCCAAATGTTGGATTAAGTATTGGTGCTAGTTTCTTGCTGGAATCATGGTATCAAAAAAATAACTTAAAAAAGTGAGAAAAATTATGATTAAATTACGCAGCTTGCTTTTAACTCTATTTTTAATTTTTTCGCCGTTTATTTGTGCAAGTTTTGCAGCTGGTACGGGTGCAAGGTATGGCGGTGCGCGCTCGATCCGAGTTCCCAAAGCAGCGCCCAGATGCGCTTTGTGTGATGAGCAAAAAGATTTACACGAAATGCTTTGTTGTGATGTCCAATATTGCCATGATTGCTTAACGCAACATTTAAAGCAAGTTGCTCAGAATCGAAAGGGTCTCAAGTGTATAAATGATAAATGCAATAGATTATTTACGGTAGTAACGCTCGAGCAATTTCAGTACTTTGTTCCAAATCTCGTTGCTGCAAGTACGAGCTTTCTGCAAAAACAAAAAATACCAAAACGAGATCCGAAGCTGGTGCCCTATAGTGTAAATAATCGTGATTGCCCTAAGTGTGGGGTTGTGATCGAAAGAAATCAGGGTTGCATTCACATGACCTGCCAGTATTGCGAGCACGAGTTCTGCTGGAAATGTTTAGAGCCGTGTAAAACGGTACATATCTGTAATCGATCTGAAGTGCCCTATGAGCAGCCGAAAACGATAACAGAACAAATTTTACCCATAGGCATTGGAGTTGCCGTTGGACTTGCTGCGTATAGTTTAATTAAAAAATCTGATAAGAAAAAAGATAAAGTGAGTGAAAAGCAAGATCAACCAAAATCTTGGATTTCAGAAAAATATGATCAACTTAAGCAGACAGTTCGCGAGAGCTGCAACAATGCAAAAAGTTTTTTAAGTAATCGAAAAAATCAAAATAGTAGAATAGCGCGCCAAGCGATTTTTTCGCTCGGCTCATATGCACTATTGCGTAAGTGCGGCGTAAATATCAGCTCTTATCTGTGCAGCGCCGCGCAATCTGTTTTGAGTAAAAATGGATATAATAACGCAAAGCGTAATTGCCCCTACGCACTTCAGCGTGAATTTAACAATGGTCGATTGCCCAATATTGGATTAAGTATTGGCGCAGGTTTCTTATTTGAATCTTGGTTTCAAAAAAGTGCGCAGGCGAAAAAATAGCACTTATTTTTTTGGGCACATAATATTATATAACGCGAGTAGGCGTGTCCCCGAGAAGATCGAGATAATTATTGACAAATTACGGGCCCAATAATTTACGATCGTATAAATATCTTTATTTATTAAAAAAGGGGGAGCTCTTATGAAGTATCCATATAACGAAGCGTTTATGAAACGTGCTATCGAATTAAGTGAAATTGGATCAATGCAGAAAAAAGCGGGTGGCGTTTTTGGTGCAGTTATTGTTAAAGATGACAAGATTATATCTGAGGCTTATAATTCAGTGCGCGCTCTGAATGACCCGACTGCACATGCAGAAATTTTGGCATTACGCGAAGCGGGTAAAAAGCTTGGTTCGTTTCACTTAAAAGATTGTATTTTATATACCAGTGCTGAATGCTGCCCGATGTGCCTCACTGCAGCTTATTGGGGTCATATTGAGCATATTTTTTATGGGGCAACTATGCAAGACGCACTTAAATATGGCGAATTTAAAGATCTTAATTTCCGTGATGAAGTGTGTAAAGATCCTAAAGATCGCGTTATTAAATCAACACAAGTAATGCACGAAGAAGCGGTGAAAGTTTGGAAAAAGTTTCATGATATGCCTGATCGCGCGCGTTATTAGTTTTTTTATCTTATATGGGGCCAGGAAATTCTGGCCTTTGGTCTTTTAGTTTATAATTTATATAGTTCGTATATATTGTTTCTTGATTGTGATTGGGATATAATTTTCTGGTTGCAGGAAAATTAATTTGGTAAACGAAAGAGCAATATGTCAACGATTTCTTTGTCAATTGAAGGGGAATTTACCGCGCCGTTAAGTCAAGCAATTCAAAAAGAGTATAATAAGTTGCTCAAGCTAGTTGCCAAAATTCCTGAAAAAGATCGCTATGCTAAAATAATGGACGGCACAAACGGTAAAATAAGTGTTAACGATGTTATCGCGTATCAAATTGGTTGGGGTAATTTACTGATTGGCTGGTATCAGGCTGGCGTGCAGGGTAAAATGCCCGAAATGCCTGGTGACGGATTTAAAACGTGGGATTATGGAGCCCTTGCTGCACATTTTTATAATAAATATCAATATAAAAATTTTGACGACCAAGCAAAGCAGTTTTTTCGTACGGTTCGTCAAATTATAGATATTGTTGAGCGTGAATACGCTTCTGGAAATCTCGATAAGACAGACGTATGGGCTTGGTGTACGCTCAGTTCTGGCCGGGCATGGCCATTAAGTAAATGGATTACCGTAAATACAGCCTCGCCGTACAAAAGCGGTACTGCTCTCATTAAAAAAGCATTTAAAAATAGATAACACTAATTTTTAAGCAACTGAGAAAAATAACGGGAACTTGATCTCAGTGCTCGTTCTTGTGTTTCGAAATTAACTTGATACAACCCAAATTTTGGCTCAAAGCCCATATCCCATTCAAAGTTATCAATAAGTGACCAGTAATAATAGCCACGTACATCGTAATTATCTTGTATTGCTTGATACAGTGCAAATAAATAACGCTTGAGCCAAAGCTCTCTTCGGTTGTCGTCTTTATCTGCTATGCCATTTTCAGTAATATAAATGGGCACTTGTAGTTCTGCCATCTTTGCAATTGCGTGATAGAAGCCTTCTGCGAAAATTGGGTAAGGCATATCGGTCATGATTTCGTGAGGCCTGCACGACGGGGTAAACCAATTTATCAAAACACGCGAGTAGTAATTCAAGCCAATGAAATCGAGTAATTTTTGGTTTTCAGGCGCTTCGTAAGAGATAGTTACGATATCAGATAAGCTATACTCGAATTTTCCCGTTTTAAAGAACTCAAATATTTTTTCCGTAATTAATGGGTTGAAAAATTTCGGCACAAGATAATCTAAAATATTTATTTTGTGGTACGGCTCAAAAACTAAATGCTGATGAGCAAAGCCTATTTGAGCTTTATCGCCGCCCGGTAATTTTTTGAGAGCCTGATACGTTTCGACATGCGCTTGTAAAAGATTTTTAAGTACTTGATATGCAACTAACGGCTTAACTTTACCCGGGGGGAAAGCACCAAGTAGGTAAGACATAAATGTATAAATACCCGGCTCATTAATAGTGCACCAAAGAGAAACTTTTTCATGAAATTCTTTAAAGATAAATTCTGAAAACCTGATAAAATATCGTATGTTTTTTTCAAACTCAAATCCGCCGAGATCTTCAAACCAAATAGGGTGGGTAAAATGGTGGAGCGTCACCATTGGGGTAATGCCAGCTTGTATGAGTTCGTCGCATAGATCATGATAATGTGCAAGGGCTTCTTGATTAAATTCGCCCTGTTTGGGCTCAATCATGCTCCAATCGATAGAAAATCTGAGAGATTTTAAGCCGAACTCTTTTATAAGTTTAATATCTTGCTTATAATTATGCCAAAAATCACATGATTTGCCCGACTTTTGACCATTTTTTATGTGGGGTTTCCCATGCGCGTCAAAACTATTTTGCCAGCGATTCCAGTTAGAATTAACAAGAGTATCACCTGAATTTTGAAATTCGCATATCGCAGCACCAAAAAGAAATTCAGGTTTAAAGCTTATTGCTTCGATATTAAGCGTTTCCCATGGCCACTGTTCAGAAAATTTATCCCAAGAAAAAAGAGCACTGGAAAGAGTGAGTGAAAGTAATAATAATTTTTTTTTGATCATGATTTTAGTTTTGGTAATAGATTTTTTCTGATACTACGTATCTTAGTTCCGACCCATTCGACTCGCCCTGGTTTACCTTGGGCTCGCTCAGGGCGAACGGGCTGTCAAGTTTGAGCCGAAACCGTTCGTACTGAGCATAGTCGAACGTATGAACGAGTTTCGGAAGAAATCTGACGAACAAATTAACTTAAATAAATTTTACCAAAATCGTATTTTTTAGCGAGAAATTAAGCCAAGAGTAACTTTATTAAGCTATTCTTGGCTCGCATTCTTGAGTGGTAAGGCTCACATGCTTATTTATTATTGAATAATACGCAAATAATCTATTAAAATACAATATAATAATTATATTTCAAAATCAAAATAATTCACGAGAGAAGCAAACCATGAAGATAACTCGATTTTGTGCCTTTTTTTCACTTGTGCTAGCGCCCGATATCTATTCAGGAGGCCTCGCACTAGCAAGTACTGATTTTGAGCAAAATAAATCTATACCATCTCGTTTTACCTGTGATGGCGAAAATACATCACCAGAGCTCTCTTGGAACGCAGTTCCAGGTGCTCAAAGCTACGCATTAATTATGCACGATCCTGACGCGCCTCGCCAAAATGGCTTTACCCATTGGTTAATTCAAAATATACCAAGTACCATAACCCACTTACTATCTGGAATAAATAACAAAGAGAAAATTGGAAACACGGGCATCCAGCTCGCAAATAGTTCGGGAAAAAAAGGGTACATGGGGCCGTGTCCGCCATCAGGCACGCATAGATATTATATCAAGCTCTATGCTCTTGATATCCCAGAATTGCCTCTCGCTGAAAATAAAGCTGATCTTGAAGGTAAAATAATTGGACACGTATTGGCAACAAGTGAATTAATGGGCACATATAAGCGTAAAAAATAAATAAATAATTAAATAATAATGGAGAAAGACATGAAGAGAATAACATCTACAATTGCGATACTGATGATTACTACGCAAGCTTTATTTGGAGCTTGTTTAACCTGTCTCACAAAAAAATATAACTACACGAATGGCTATCCCGTTCTAGAACTTTGGAATAAATACTCAATGCCTATTTATTATCACATTACGCAAAATATTTCTGACTTTAATAGTGCTGGTATCACACCAGCAACGTTAGCAAACCAATCAAGAGTTAGCGCTTGGAATGTTGGAGAAAAACAAAGAAAACAGACTGATAAGCCAACAGCAGCGCTCAAAAGTGTATTTAGTCTCGATAAACATACGTACATTGGTCTATATCCAACTAGTGCAGCGAGGCAGCAGCCGTACGAGGTTTTTAGGGTACCACCTAACCGTACGATTTATCTCAGCTGGGCTGATTCAAATGTAGGGCAGCGCCTGTATCCACAGACGGGGCCATGTAAGGGCTTAAGTAGCGTTACAGAATCTTGCTTAGATAGAAAAAATAATATTAAAGAGAGTGAACTTCAAGATGTAACGGCTCAAACTCCAGCAGCAGGGCAGAAAAAACAAGAACAAGCGCGCAAAACTGCACAAGAAAAAAAGCAAGCAGAAGACAAACAAAAAAAAGGGCTGGATTATCTTGAGGGTAAAGGCTCTTGTGTCGAAATTTTTGATTATTTAGCTGCACTGAGCGAAGAGTTTGGAAAAAGTAAGCAGTTTGCACTCGAGAAAGATATAGAACGTGGTTCTGCTAATTTTTTAAAAGTATGCGTTGAGCCGAAAGAAGCGTCCTATTGCTCTCAAAATCTTCCGGCACTTTTGAATCAATATAGTGTGCGTGGCTCTGCTCAAAAATTTCTGGCAGATTCACGTGCTGGGGGGTTCTATGAGCCCGCCTCTATAAAGCTACGATATGAGAGAGCAGACGATAAAATCAAACAACAAAACCCGCTATTTATTGCCCATTGCATGAAAAAACAAACTCTGCAAGGCTCTATAGGTCACAAAAAATAAGGGGTAAATTATGAATAATTCTGAAAAAAATAAAAATATATTAGAACTTAAAGCACCATTTTTAACAGGCGAATATATGCCCATGGAGTATACCTGCGAAGGGGGCGGGCAATCGCCTCAGTTAAGTTGGAACAGTGTAAAAAACGCACAAAGTTATGTACTTATAGTAGATGATCCAGATGCGCCCAGAGAGTTTTTAAAGCCCGACGAAGATGCCTTTGTGCACTGGATATTATTTAATATCTTGCCCGCAATTACATTTTTGCCCGCACATGTAAGTTTAGAAGAGCTTGCAAGATCATATATATTAATTGGCACGAATAGTTCTGGCCAGCAGAGATATATGGGGCCATGTCCACCGCACGGGCCAGCCCATAAGTACCGTTTTAGATTATATGCGCTTGATCAAAAACTGGTTTTACCAAGTGGGGCAACAAAAGCACAAGTAGTACAAGCCATGAGCGGCCATATATTGGAACAGACCGAGCTCGTTGGCATATATAGGCGCCATTCTGTTGGACATGCTTAAGTACCAAGAAACAATTCTGGTACCAGAAGCTTCTATCTGGATGGTAAGAGAGAGGCTCAATTGTTCTTTTTGCAAAATTATCGTATACTTACTTATTATAAATTAGTTTCACTTACGAGGGCTTTATGAAAAAAGAAATACATCCAGAAGTACATAGCGTAGTTGCTCACTGTGCTTGTGGGACAGAGTTCAAGACAACATCGACACGTAAAGAGCTGCGTGCAACGATCTGTTCTGGTTGCCATCCGTTTTATACCGGCGCACAAAAATTTGTTGATACCGCAGGTCGTATTGAAAAATTTGAAAAGAAATATAAAAAGGGTAGTTCTAAGTAATGGAATTGCCATCTAGTTTTTGGGAAGATATTCGTAAACGGCATGAAGAACTTACCGCACAGGTAAGTTCTAGTGTTTTAGATAATACTAAGCGACATATTGTGCAAAAAGAGTTATCAGTTCTGACAACTCTTTTAAATAAGCATACTGATATTACTGCTTTGCATAAGAACCTGAGAGATCTGGAAACCCAAAAAACAGAAAATAAAGATCCCGAATTTGCGCTTCTTATAGAAGAAGAGCTTCTTACGGTTGCTGCGCAACTTACCAAAGAGCAAGATGCGCTTGATAGAATTATGTTCCCTCCAAATCCACTCGATAATCGTTCAGTGTTTCTTGAAATTCGTGCTGGCACAGGCGGACAAGAAGCTTCGCTTTTTGCTGCAGATTTGTTACGCATGTACTCTAATTACGCTCTTAAGCATAACTGGCGTGTCTCTATTATTAGTGAAAGCCAAACAGATCTAGGCGGAATCCGAGAAGTTGTATTGCATATCGAAGGCAAAGATGTTTTTGGACATTTAAAGTTTGAATCAGGAGTACATCGCGTGCAGCGAGTTCCAGCAACAGAAACCCAGGGAAGAGTCCATACGTCAACCGCAACTGTTGCAGTATTGCCAGAAGCTGAAGAAGTAGATATAGCTATAAATCCAACTGATTTGCGCATTGACGTGTACAGATCTGGCGGAGCGGGGGGGCAGCATGTCAACACAACAGATTCAGCTGTCCGTATTACGCATATACCAACAGGCGTTGTTGTGACGTGCCAAGACGAGCGATCACAACATAAAAATAAAGCCAAAGCAATGAAAATGCTCCAATCCCGTTTATTAGTTGCTCAACAAGAAAAACAAGAAGCTGAGCAAAGTAAGCAACGTAAAGAGCAAGTAGGCACAGGTATGCGTGCTGAGAAAGTACGAACCTATAATTTTCCCCAAAATCGAGTTACCGATCATCAAGTTGATCTTACACTCAAAAAGCTCGATTACGTAATGGAAGGTGATATGGACGAAATAATCGAAGCCCTACGCACCCACGAGCGCGAAGAGCTGCGCAAAAAGCCTTTTACTATTCAAAAATAACATTATTTTTTTTATTTTTCTCGGGATGGCAAAAAATCTGTAACTTGGTATACTTTTAATACCAAAAAATTTATAATTTTGCCCGGAGAAAATTCATGAATATAACGTCCTACTTGCGCCATCCTAATCGTGTCTATTTTGTCACATTTTTTATCGCTCTTTTTGCACTTGCTTGTTTAAATAAAGTATTTGCTATTCCCGGACTTGAATATTTGCGCGAGCACAATCGCATGTTTAATATTCTGGGAATTTTTTCTATTCTAGGCATCTGTGTAGGCCTATCACATAATCGTTCGGCGATAAATATAAAATTAGTAACGTATGGCATGTTTTTACATTTTGCACTTGCTGTACTGGTATTAAAAACGAGTATTGGGCAAGCTGCTATTTCGAGTATTGCAGAGCTTTTTACAAAGCTATACGAAGCAGCCGGTGATGGCATTAATTTTTTATTTGGTAATCTTGCAGCACCGCAGGGCGCGTGGGGCTTTATTTTCGCTATTAAAGTTTTGCCTGTAATTATCTTTTTTGGCGCTTTTATGTCATTACTTTTTCATTTTGGGGTTATTCAGCGTATCGTGTCAGTTTTGGGCAAGCTTTTACAACCAATTTTGGGTACTTCAGGCGCAGAAACACTGTGTGCTGTTGCGAACAGCTTTTTAGGCCAAACAGAAGCGCCGCTTTTAATACGCCATTATTTGAACAATATGACCAAATCTGAATTTTTAGTTGTTATGATCAGTGGTATGGGAACTATTAGTGGGGCGATTTTAGCTGTCTTTGCAGCGATGGGAGTACCTGCTAAGCATTTACTCGCTTCAAGTGTTATGGCCATTCCTGCAACACTTATTATCGCCAAAATTTTATATCCTGAAACAGAGCAAACTCAAACTGCCCATGGAGCTACTATCGATCAGGTGAAAACGTCAGGAAACGCACTGGACGCAATTTCTCACGGTACTACTGATGGCTTGCAACTTGCGCTTAACGTGGGCGCCATGCTTATTGCATTTCTTGCTCTCTTGGGTTTATTAAATACGTTACTTAGTTTTTCGTGTACACAGTTAAATACGCTTTTCCAAGCTATAGGGCTTTCTATTGCGTTACCCATAATTAAATTACAAGATATTTTTGCAGCTATTTGCATGCCATTTGCATGGTTGCTTGGTTTTACGGGATTAGAAGCATGGCGAGTCGGAGAACTCTTGGGCACAAAAGTAGCTGTTAACGAATTAGTAGCGTATGGCAAATTAATGACAATGGGTCTTTCTGAACGCACTGTCGCAATTGTAACGTATGCTTTATGCGGCTTTTCTAATTTTTCGTGTATTGGCATTCAGATTGGCGGTATCGGCGCACTTGTGCCAGAAAAAAGAGCCTGGCTTACTGAGTTTGGTTTGTACGCTGTTCTCGGCGGCGCGCTAGCTAACTTGCTTTCTGCAATGGTTGCCAGTTTATTGCTCTAACATCACCAAATTAATTTCTTCGAGCTTCTTGCATTAATTTATAATCACAGGCATCAAAAATCTCGCGCAGAATAACTGATCTATCTTTATAAAACTGAATAGAATTTGTTTTTAAGCCGATGGCAATTATAGATCCTGCAGCGAGAATAGCATGTGGCACGCTCGGTGATCTATCGCCCCGCTCTCGTGGTGTAAAATCAGGACATTCAATTGTTTGTAAAAGATGACCATCGTTCGCCGCATATATTTCAAACGTTGCGGTATGATTGCGGATATTGCTATCGTCGTAGTCATCGTCATCACTATCGAAATTATCGGCACAGGTGCCTTTGGGGCGGGCTACAAAAATAATTTTACTATCTTGGGAAAATTCTACTCGAGGTTCATGGCGCCATCTGCAGGAGCTCTCTCTATCGATTTGAGATAATGTAATCGCTTGGGTAGTTATTTTTTCATCAATACCAAAACGATAAATAAAGAGCTCATACGGATTCAAAGCTATAAGCATTGATCCATCGGGGGAAAATTTAAGAATGCTGACATATCTTTGGGGGCCTCGTAATACAACCTTTTTATCCCATTTATTTTTCTGATTTTGATTACTTAAAATTATAACCTGTGTCTGTATCTCGTTTATACTGTATTGGTCGCAGCATAGTGCTAAATAGGTACCCTTAGGCGAAAACGTTTTAGCGGTATCTTTTTTATCTATCAGTAACTGATCAAACGGCTGCAGTGTATCAGAATCCAATATACGATCATCTTTGATCCAAAGTTGATCGTTGTTGGCAAAGGCTATTTCTCGACTATCATCGTTCGAATTACACTGAATAGATCTTCTTAAAACGGTATCTGAGACGTTTATATCATATAAGTCCCAAAATACGCGAGAAACAGCAAATCGATTGTTGGGTGAGAATAAAATGTCACTATCGCTGTAACAAGGATCGTCGAGACTAGCGCGGGACTCAAGATACTGCTTGATCTGGTCGCTATTATGTCGGCTCTGAAAAATAAGCGATTTGGTTTCAAGATTCCAAATATATGTATAAGCTTGACCCGATATTGCCGCAAGCAATTTGCCATCAGGAGAGATGGTTGCCGCAGTTAGAGAGTTTATAAGATTAGTTTCTATATTATTTTGCCATTTATCTTGTACAACAAGAGGCGGTGCGGTAAAGAGATTTGTTACCTGAAAAGTTTCAGCGTTAATTACTCGTACTGATTGTCTATCTGGTGAAATTATTGGAAATTCGTTGTTGCCTCCATGTCCAAAATTTGGAATTACGGGAGTGTAATTAAAATTTTCCATGCGATATGTACGATGTAAAAGCCATTCGCGCGCATATTCGCAGATTAATAAGCGTGTATCACGAACTAATATATACGAAAGAAATTCGAGCCCATGCATGTTTATATTACTGAGCCTATTACTTTGAGCCGTATATTTGCCATTTGGTGAAACAACTTGGCTCGTAGTTTGCCCACTAGAAGCATCTGTTTTTAATCTTTTAGGGGATGAGCTATCTTGTAAATTTGTTGAAGCAGCTGCTTCTTGCTCCGGTAATTTTCTTTTGCCAGAATCTGCACTTGGAAATAAGAAATGTGAAAGTGAAAGTGCTAAATAAATAAGATTTTTTTTCATAGATGCTCAATTATTTGGGAATTTTATTATTTAAAACTGAATTTAATTATAGGGGGATTAAGAATTTTGTCAAGTTGATAAGCATGTGTCTCGAACATGAGGGGGTCAATTAACTTGCTCAAGTATTGAATGAGACTATATATCACAGATATACTGCTAATAATAGTTAAAATATAAGCATCGTACGGCATAGCTGAATAAAAAATGCTTATTTTAATAATATAAGAAAGAAAAAAATTATGAGTATTATTGGTAAAAAAGCGCCCGATTTTATATGCGAGGCTATAGTTGGCAATCAAATCAAACAAGTAAAATTAGCTGATTTTGAGGGCAAATATAAGATTTTATTCTTTTATCCTCTGGATTTTACATTTGTCTGTCCGACTGAAATTCATGCATTTCAGGAATTATTAGCTGAATTTGAAAAAAGAAACACCATAGTTCTTGGAGTTTCAGTTGATTCGGTTTATAGTCACCAAGCTTGGCTTGCTCAATCGAAAGATAAAGGGGGCATTCAGGGCGTATCGTTTCCGTTATTGTCAGACATAACAAAGCATATAGCCCAAGCATACGATGTGCTTAATCCCGAGACGGGAATAGCTTATCGTGCTACTTTTATTATCGATAAAGTGGATATAATTCAGTCAGCTCAGATAAATAATCTTGCAATTGGGCGTAATGTATCGGAAATAGTACGCACGTTAGATGCCGTCCAGTTTGTAGAAAAGCATGGGCAGGTATGTCCGGCTAACTGGAAAACAGGAGAGCCTGGCTTATCAAAAACCCAAGAAGATATATCCCATTATTTATCAAAGAAAAAATAGCACCCATTTTCTTTGCTCTTACAAGATCGTGCATGTCTTAGACTGAGCAACCGTTTTGGTTTGATTTTCATGCAGCGGGCGAAACTTTTGCTCGAGATAGAAATTAGCAAATGTCTTTACGAGATAATCTTTTGTTTCGATACAGAGTTTGCCATCGGCTAAAAAATTAACTGCATAAAGTGGATCATATTCTGGAATTGTATGAATAAATGTGCGCGTTGCATGATCGTATATATCCACTATGCCATTCGTAAAGCCAATCGCCAGATAATTCCCCTGGGGGGAAAAGCTGACTAATTGCGGAGTTTGCGTGGATCCATTTTTTAATGGAAAGTCAGTGTTTGTCTGTAAATCTGTGAGGGTACATGTTTTATTGCGTATCAAAGCTTTAAATCTCCCACACGGTGAAATCGATTCTGATATGGGCCGTAACGTATGTGGATAATCTGACGCCCATTCGAGTGCTTTGAAATTAAGTTGCTCGAAAAATTCCCATTCAATAAGATAACTTTCAATAATTTTCTGTATGGGGATGAGAATACTTATAGCAGACAAAAGATGCTCTGAATTTGTGTTTGCGTTCTCGTTATGTGAGCTGCGTAGAGAAAAAAATAGTAAGAGCGTAATTAATAAATTCTGTTTCATGTTGTTCCTTTAGTTTTATTATTTATAAAATAGTACATGAAAGTTTGAGCGAACTTGGATCGATATATTCAAGATTCTGTGCTCTGTTTTCAAAGCGGACCAAACTGCAATCTTTGTCAGCTAATTTTACCAGAAAATCGGTACCTGTCCGTGAGAACATTAATTGAAGAATTTTTGCTGCAAAAGTAAAACGTTGCAACTCAGTAAAGGGTTCAGCTTTATCATGCAACACGACTGTATTATTATCAAAAGCTACCAGGAATTTTCCATCGGGAGAATAACTTATCATAGTTGGCTTCTCAAAAGCATATTTTTTTTGCCATGCATATTCAGGTGTTGCAAGTTCTGTGAAAAAAATACTGTGAGAATTAATAATGCTACGATATTTTCCATTTGGTGAAATTCGTTCCGATTTATCGTAACTATAACCGAATCCATTTGGAGGTAATATCATTCCAAATTCCAGCTTCTCGATTTGATCAAAGCAATCAAGATATTCGCGAATAATTTTGCGCAATTCCTTAATCACTGGTATAATGTTAAGAACGTTGATTTTTTGGCCTGTGCTTTGTTCTTGCGAGCAATTTAGTGCACATGGCAGACTGGTTAAAAGAGAGAGTAAAAGTAATCGTTTCATAATTCCCCTTGAAATTAATATTTGAATTCAGTAAGGGGTTAATTATATATCAATTAATTCAGTTCGTCAAATTTTTTAACTACACTCGATTACTTTAACTGTGCTTCCATCTGGTCCCTTGTGAATATTAAAGTGCACAGGGAACTGATCTTTTAGGCTCGGTAAATGGGAAACAACAATAATTTTAGCAAAATCTTCCTGAATTTTATGAATGGCATCCATAATGTTCGATAAGCCTTCGTCATCTTGAGAACCAAAGCCTTCGTCAATAATAAGTGTCTGAAGTGCCGTGCCGGCACGACGCGCGAGTAATTTAGAAATTGCGATGCGCAAAGCAAAATCGATTCTAAACGCTTCGCCACCTGAAAAAAGCTCATATGGCCGTATACCAATAGCATCTGAAATCTTAATATCAAGCGTTTCTTTGGTGCCCCCACTGCGTAAGTCTCGCAGTGATTCTATTGATAAATGTGCTTGATTATCGGTTAATCGAGCCAATATTTTATTCGCTTCTTGTTCAATTTCTGGTATTACGTCTTCTATGAGAAGCGCCTGAACGCCGTCTTTACTGAGCGCAGATGCAACTGCTTGATATTCTTCGTATTCTAAGCTGCACGTTTGGATTTGTGTTATGTGCGCTTGATATTCTTTTTCTTTTGATTCGAACATTTTATATTCCTGCTCGAGCGCCCCTTTTTTAAGAATATAACTCTCTTTTGTTTGATTAAGAACTATTACTTTTTGTGTGAGCTGCTGCTCTAGTTGGGCTAGTTCGTCTACTTGCTCTTGATATGAGCTAAATTGGGAAAGTTCTAATTCAAGTACTTTTTTTTCTTGTCGCAACGCTTTAACTTGTCCAACTATGTTCGCCATTTTCTTTTTTCGTTCTTCTTGCCCTACTAATTCCGTTGACAATTCTTTCTGTTGTTCTGCAAGCTCTAAGAGCGCCTGTAATTTTTTTTGCAGCTCCAGCTCGTCTTGTTGCTTATAATTAAGCTGTGTAACAGTTTGTTGAATCTGCACAAGCTTACTTTTTACCTGCTTAAACTCGTCAAGTTGTTCGAGAGCGTTTGATCGTTCATGAGTAGCAAGTTCTTCGGCAGTTTGTTTTACATGCAATTCAAAATCAAAAACCTGCTTTTCGTGATCAGTTATGCGCCCATTAATTTCGCTTATCTCGTTCTTAATCTTTGCAATATGTTTATGCGTTTCTTCTATTCGTACAGCTATTTTTTGATACTCTTCTATCTGTTTTTTAAACTGTTCGGCTTGTGTTATTTGTTCACGAATAATATGCTTGAGCTGGTTTAAAGTCTTGTGAGCACGCAAGCTTTGATGCCGTAATACTTTTTCTTGTATATCAAGTTTAGTAAGTAACTCTTTTTTATGTTCATGGCTTAGATCTTGCTCACATAAAAAGCACTGTGGATTGTCAACCCTTATAACCATTTGGGATTTATCACGTATACTCTTAAGCTCTGTCTCTAATCTCGTTTCAAGTATTTGCAGATGGTGATAAAATGCTTTACGTTTATCCAGTTGGGTATCAAATTTTTCGGGAATAACTGGTTTTTGAGTCTTTATTAATTCATGCGCATGATCGAGTTCGCGCATATATTTTTGCAATTCGTGCGTAAATTGCGAAACACGAGATTTGTGTTCGGCAAGTTGCTGCATGCCTATCGTATAGGCTAATTGAGCTTTATTATGTGCACATTTTATCTCATCTAATTTATGTGAATATTGTGCTTGATGCTTTTTAATAATCTGAGCTTCTTGTTCTTTGGCGCTTAAATATTCATCTTTAAGTGAGAAATATTCACGGGCTTTTGCCTGTGCTTCTTGAAGTGATTTTTCTAATGCCTGTTTATCAGATTCGAGCGTAAGAAATGCATGTGCTTTTTGTTGCTTATATAAAATCGATCGCCATTTTTTTGACTCTTGAGTAAAAACAGTAAGTTGATCACTTACTTGCTGATCAAGATGGGCACCCTTAAAAATGAGCATATCGCGTAAACGTTTTATTTCGTGTACTTTAATCTGTTTTTCTTTGAGCTCTGTTCTGGTTTGCGCACTATTTTCTTCTTGAATTACTAACTCTCTAAGCTGGCTATTAATTTCTCTTAAGTATTCTTGTACAACAGTTTTTTGAGCGATATCTTGAGCTAATTTTATTTTGCTCAACTCAAGTTGCTCTTTTTGTATGTTCGCTTCGCGAGATTTTTCTGCGGCTCTTTTTTTTATTTTCTCGTACTGATCAAGTTGTAAAATAGCCGCTAAAATCTCTTTGCGATCTTTGGGAGATTTTTTCGAAAATTCGTTAGACTGGCCTTGGCGCAAAAAAGCTGAATTTACAAATGCTTCATAATCAAGACCAAGAACAGTATTAATTTTATCTTGTGTTGCACGTATAGTCTTATCTGTGAGAGCTCTCAGTAGACCAGTTCCCGGATCAATAATGCCCAATTCTAGATCAGTTTGAGCTTTATGGGCTAAAACTGAATACTCCCGTCGAATGCGATAAATTTGATTGTTACATAAAAAATCAAGCGAGACCATGACATGTGTTTGTCCCAAACGTAAGACGGCTTCGTCCGCTTTATTCATGCCACTTGTTTTTCGCGCTTGTCCCCACATAACCCAGGTAAGAGCGTCTAACAGCGCAGATTTACCATGCCCATTTTTACCTGAAAGACAAATAAGTTGGTACGGCTCAAAATTAATTGTCTGAACTGTTGAGCCGTAACTTACAAAATTTTTGAGATGTAATTTGAGTGGAATCATGATCGTTACACACTGTGCTTTTAGTTAATTCTTTACAGTATATCATGCTGAAAAAATAATTATACTCAGAGCTCTTATATTTAATTTTTTTATGTTATCTTCGAGAGGGCAAAAAATATGCACCAACTTAAAAGAGCCAAAAAGGGAACGTTAAGTGAAAGATTCTATATTTCGCGAATATGATATTCGAGGCCGTATTGGTTCAGAATTTGATCTATCTCAAGTGTACGCTCTCGGCAAAGCAATAGCATATTATTTTTTGGATCAAGATAAAATTACGGTTAAAACGGTTGCTCTTGCCATGGACGGGAGAATTGATTCGCCGTTTATAAAAAAAGAGCTCGCGCGCGCCTTTCAAGATAGTGGTTTAAATACGCTGTTTATTGGTGTTTGCCCGACACCCGTTTTATATTTCGCGTTACATATGCTGCCTGTGCAGGCAGGAGTTATGATTACTGCGTCACATAATAATAAAGAATTTAATGGACTAAAAATCTGTCTTGGCAAAGATGCGCTCTGGGGACAAGAAATAGAAAAAATAAAAAATATGTATAAATCTGGAAGCCAGCGCAAGAGTCTCTTTACCGGCTCTTACCAAGAATCTCAGCTTGTTGATCAGTATATTAATTGGCTTGCCAGCCAGTTTAGCCATCTGAAAAATAGTACTGTTCCACTTATTATCGATTGTGGTAACGGGGCAACAGGGGTTATAATACCTGAGCTTATAAAAAAATTGGGTCTTGAAAATGTTCAGGTCATGTACGAGCAGATCGATGGAAATTTTCCTAATCACGAACCCGATCCAGCTGTGATAGATAATATGCATGAGCTTAAAAATAACGTAATCTCGAAGCGCGTCCTGGGTATTGGCTTTGATGGCGATGGCGATCGCATGGTCCCTATAAGTCAATCCGGAAATTTAATATTGGGAGATAAATTAGTCGCGCTTTTTGCACAAGATATAACTCAGAAACGAGCGTCAGTTTCAGTTGTATTTGATATTAAATGCTCCGCATCTCTTACAGAATTACTTGATTCGTGGGGTGCTCGGGGCCTGATGGTGCCATCGGGACACTCGATCATTAAGCATCACATGAAAAAAAACAGTGCACTTTTGGGTGGTGAATTAAGTTGCCATTTCTTTTTTGCTGATAGATACTTTGGCTACGACGATGGGATATACGCTGCGTTGCGCTTATACGAACTGATGGTAGAAAAGAAACAGGAAAATCTCGATATACTTTTAGATTTTTTTCCGGTACTGGTAAGCACGCCTGAAATACGCGTGCCATTACAAGCTCAAACGCGCACAGAAATTTTGCAAAGCGCACAAAAGTTTTTTGAGCAGAAAACCCAAGCACAAATTTGCACGATTGACGGTATCCGGGTTACACTTTCATATGGGTGGGGATTAGTGCGATTTTCAAATACGCAGCCCGTTTTGAGTTTGCGCTTTGAAGCAGCTACTCAAGAGGGGTTAAAACAAATACAAAAAGATTTTTATGGCGCATTACAAGATCATATTGATATAAGAGAATTTGAATAGTAGTTTACGAGACCGCTTGAATTCAGAATGGGCGGTGCGGAATTTGTGAAACCGCTCGCCCTGAGCCCTTCGACTCGCGTTGCTCGCTCAGGATAAACTCCGTCGAAGGGTGCGAGCGTATTAATAACTCGAAAGAAAAAATATGCTTAATATTGCACTTAACGGCTTTGGTCGTATCGGCAAAAATTTTTTACGTATTATACTCTCTGATAAAGTTGCTTTAGAAAAATTGGCAATTAAAGCAATTAATATTGGCCCCGCGGATCTTGCAGGAGTCGCGCATTCGTTTACGTATGACACGCTTATGGGTACGTACCAGTATCCGGTGCGTCTTGAAAAAAACGTGCTTTTTGTTACTGATCTCTTGGGCCGCACTCATGAAATTACGATTTTGGCTGAACCAGATCCGGTCCGTATTAATTGGTCTGCGTATAAAATAGATTGGGTAGTTGAAGCAACGGGCAAATTTACTAAGCGCGCAGGAGCACAAAAACATCTTGATAGCGGTGCTCGTGCAGTCTTGATTACTGCCCCTGCTCACGAAGAAGATGTTACTATTATTCCGGGCGTAAATACCGAAAAATATAATAAGTCTCGTGATAAAATTGTGTCGTTAGGCAGCTGTACGACTAACGCGCTTGCGCCATTATTATATATTCTTGAAAAAAAATACGGCATTGAGCAAGCATTTATGACAACGGTCCATGCGTACACCAATACGCAGGTTTTATTAGATATCGACGCTCACTCAAAAGATCTGCGCAGAAATCGTGCGGCAGCACTTAATATGGTACCAACAACTACGGGCGCCATGGAAGTGATTGGTCGTATTTTGCCCAGTATTGCAGGAAAAATTTCAGGCACTGCAATACGTGTGCCGGTGCCGACTGTTTCACTTATTGATCTGATGGCAACGTTATCAAAGCCAGTTAGTCGTGAAGAGCTTCTGGCTGAATGTAATAATGCAGCAAGCTCGTATTTAAAAAATATTCTCGCAGTTTCGGATGTGCCATTAGTCTCAAGCGATTACGCGCAAAATTCGCATTCAGTGATAATAGACTCAGCTATGACAGAAATACTCGGAAAAAGTATCAAGCTTTTTGGCTGGTACGATAACGAGTGGGGTTATAGTTCACGTTTAAAAGATTTTTTAGTTTCTGTAGCTTAATGCTTAAACCAGTTTTTTAACAAGTTCGGGAGCCAAAGGACTGAAAAATTCGGACCTTTGGCTCCCGACTTATATTTGCCTAAAATTTAGTTTATTTTAAACCCAGTTTATTGCGCAATAGGAGTGCTTGATTTACTAAGCAGTAAATTTTGTTTGGATTATTGCTTTGATTTATAGCAATTGAGCTTCCATCACTGTTCACGTCAAGTATAACTCGATGATCAGTTACTGCTCGAATAGTTTGAACGAGCGTGCGTAACTGAGTATCGTAAATAAGCAATTTTGTTGGTTCTTTCGCGAGAACAAAGAGATAGCGCCCATCAAAAGAAAAAAATATGCGTTCTATCTGCATATCTACTTCTTCGAGTAAGCAGGTTGGTTTCACATGATTAATTCGTTCTTCAAAGAATATTTCGGTGATACCGTCAGGCCTTTTGTAATCAACTTTTTTTTCAGTTGCTAAAAAAATGCGTGGGTATTTGCAATCTCTCATGTTACCCGGACGCGGCTGCAATATCCAAGCCAACTGTTTGCCATCTCGAGATAGCGTTACATGTTCAATTTTGCAATACGCTGGTCCATTATATAATTCTTTGTTGATCCAATATCCTGGTTCGCCCCATTCGCGCTCAATAGAAATTACATATGTGCTATTATTAGCACAGGCGAAATATTTGCCATCTGGTGTAAAAGAATGTATTTCATCAGGCAAGTGAGGGGGGAACATCGTTAATTTTTTTTTCTTATTAAGATCACAAATACATGATTCTTTGTCATTTTGATAAGCAATAAAACCAGCTTCGCAATAGACTGGAGCACGGCGTGGATTTTTCCCTAAAACAGTATTTTTTTCAACGTCAATAATTTGAGCGTCAGCTCTATCGATTATGAGATACTTATTATCCGGAGTAAATCGAAGCGTACCATCGGCTTTAACTCGATGATCACTGAGAATCCCGTTTGATTGCCAAATATGTAAGTCGGGCTTTCGTAATGCTGCAATGTAATTGCCATTGGGAGATATTGCTACAGTTACTTGTGGAGCAACTGGCTTAGTAATTGTATTGCTGGCGTTTTCGAGCTCTGTATCAGTTTCACAATCAGAATTTTCGTCTTTATCTGTTTTATTACCCTGAGATTCTGTATCGCTGTCATCAGAACTATCGATTTTTGCATCATCAATAGACGGCGGTAATAGTGCAAGCGTTGAAATAATTTTATTATCCAGTAAATTCCAAACGTTAATTTTCTCGGTCTCTTCTGTCACAACAGCGAGGCTTTTTCCGTCGTTAGCGAGTGCCAAATGAGAAATTTTGTTTTGAGGAACTTCAAGAGAATAGTGCTGTAACCAGATCCCTTCAAGATAGTCTATTATAATTTTAACTAACGGCTTGGGAAATACTTCAAAGATAGTTAAATCAACAGGAAATCTGTTTTCTTCAGGAGATAATTTTAATCTTTTTTTACTAACTGCGACTGCTGACGGAGCAGCTATTTCGGTTTCACGTTTTCGTTTACTTGGTTCCATGCAAATTATAGCTAAACTGATTTGCGCTAGTAAAACTAACGTGAAGATTTTACGTATCATAAAGCATACTTTCGTTTTAAATTTATATCTTAAGAAATATTATTATATTTTTGCAGAAAATAAAAACAATGTCAATCGCATTAAATTAAAATTGAAATTTTGCGCGGGTATAGATAAATTCTTTTGGAATAATTTCTTGTGCATACGAATTAATTTAAATTTAAGCGAAATAGGTCATGAAATCAGATGGCAAAATGTCAAAATCTTTTTTTATACGTATTTTGCCTTTAAGCAATCCAAGTTTTCGATTTTTTTTGGCTATTTTAGAGTTATTTGGCTTTGAGTTTTTCATTTTTTCTGTAAGAATGAGCGACTATGCTATTTTTTATAAATTTTAGCTAAACATAGTCGGTCTTGTCAATTCGCAAGCTTTTTTGCTGAAAGAGCTCCCTTTGCGATTTCGTGTGCATCGCTTCACAACGGTACAAATTTACGATACACTAACTGAGTATTATTTCTTGTCTTTGAAAATATATTACGGGCCCATAGCTCAGCGGTGAGAGCAATCGGCTCATAACCGAGAGGTCCCAGGTTCGAATCCCGGTGGGCCCACCAGTTTTTCTAATTGCGATAATAAAAAAACATGTCAATAATCGACAATTTTATACTGGCCGTGATATATTTATGCAGTTCAGCAGTATCTTGATATAAAAAGGGGTTAAAGAGATGGATAAAGGCGCATTGGTATCTTTTATATCGTTTGTTGAACTCGATCATGAAATAGTTCGCCTAACCGAAGAAAAAAATGCGTTATTGCGTGAATCAGCGCAAATAGAAGCAAATCTTGAAAATATTACTCGTCAAAAAGAGCAGATAGATACTCAGTTACATGATCTCAAAAAAAATATCGATAGTGCAAATCTTGATCTCAAAGCGCTTGATATAAGTAAAAAAGAAAAGAAAGAAAAACTGGAAGAATCTACGAATCCCCGCGAATATCAGTCGCTCGAGCAAGAATTAGTAACTATTGGCAAGCAACAAGAGAGTATCGAAGAAATTATAATAAACTATTGGGCAGAGCACGAGAAAGCCCAAATAGTTGCCCAAACAGTTGCACAAGAAGCCGAAAAAATAAATAAATTACTGCTTGAGAGCCAGGAAAAAAATAAAGTTGCCGTTGAGCATTTAAGTACGCGTATAGATAAGATTTTAGGTGATAGAAAAAAACTGGAACTGGTAGTTTCTCCAGAGTTATTATTATCGTATAACACCATGAAAGAACGTGTTGCAAATCCGGCAGTGCCCGTTATAAGAGATTCTTGTACGGGCTGTTTTTACGCGGTAAATCCAGGGGATTTGCAAATACTTAAAAAAAATGGATTAGTAACGTGTAAAGATTGTTACCGTATGTTATATCTCTCGCCCCAATCGCAAGAATCAAAAGAATCATGAGCCAACTTTCTTTTATACAAAAAGATCAAGATTTGCAAAACTGGTATCTCTTTACAGATGGTGCATCTCGTGGCAATCCAGGTGCTGCAGGAGCGGGTATATATATTTGCAAAGAGCAGGAGGAGGTAGTGCAGCAGGGATATTATTTGGGAACAAAAACAAATAATCAGGCAGAATATCTTGCTCTTTTACTTGGTCTTTTGCATGTCCAAAAAATTATGCCATTAACAGCTATAGTGCATATACGACTTGATTCTGAGCTTATCGTTAAACAAATAACTGGCAGATATGTCGTTAAAAATCCTGAGCTTAAGATTCTTTATGAGCAGGTTCGAAAAGCATTGCCGAAACAGTATACTATTGCGCATGTTTTAAGAGCGCAGAATAGCAAAGCTGACACGCTTGCAAATATCGGCGTCGATAAAAAAATACCGGTGCCTGCAGATATGTTAAGAGATATAAAACTATGAGGAGTACGAGCTGTTTACTGCTTTTAAGTTTTTTGTTTTCGAGCTTTATATTCGCTGATTTAGAGACCATCAAATCAGTAGTTCAGGAACAAATCTCAGGAAAGTTTAAGCCGGTAACGCCCATTTCGCAAAAATATAAGTTTGTCCATACTGATCAAGTGGTGCCTACATGCCATTTAATTATTCGCATTTTAATTGACGAAAAAAAAGGTGTAAAGCCGGCTCATACCCACTGGACATTAAAATCAGATCACGGCTTTATCATAATCGATAACGAAAAGAAAACATCTCGGATCGAAAAAAAGCATGTCTTGCATATTGGTCTTTCCCAGGGCTGTATTACCATAAATAACGAGAAGCTTCGAGCAAAATTTATTGGCATTAAGCCGATAAAAAATATGATCGAATACAAAAAACGGCCCTATAACGGCTTTTTTTCGGTTTCGCTTTACCAGAATAATTTATATTTAGTAAATTACTTGGATCTCGAAGAGTATACCGAATCAGTTCTGCCGTTCGAAGGGAGGCCAGATTGGCCTGACGAGTTTAACAAAGCATTTAGTATTGTGGTTAGAACCTATGGTCTTGCCAAAGTGCTCGAAGAGCGTGATCAGAGAGTTCGCCAAAAGATTCGCTTGCCCTATGACATAAAAAATACGAATACGCATCAAATTTATAAAGGGCATAAACCATTTGCTCATTTAAAAAAAATAGTAGCGAGTACGCGTAATACGGTGCTTGCGTATAATCAAAGGCCCATATTAGCTATGTTTGATATTTGTTGCGGTAGTGTGATTCCAGCTCATCTTGAGTCGATAAATTTTTCGAAAGCGCCGTACTTAGCACGCACGTACCCCTGTTATTATTGTCAAGAATGCCCTTCTTATAAGTGGCATACAAATTATTCTCTTGATGAGTTACTTGAAATTTTTAAAGCAGATACAAAAAAAATTGTGCGGTATCGTGATTTTAAAGTTACTCAAACTGATAAAGCGGGGTTGGTAACTGAAGTAAAAATTAAGGGTAAGAACTGTTGGGTCTCTGTTAGTGGCAAAAAAATAAAGTCTTCGCTTAAAAAGCTTAAAAGTAAATGCTTTACGATACAACGTAAAGGGCGGCAAATTATATTTTCGGGTAATGGCTATGGCCATCACGCTGGTTTATGTCAGTGGGGTGCCTATCGCATGGTTAAAGAAAATTGGGATTATCGAAATATTTTAAAGTTCTATTACCCCGGCGTGCACTTTATGAAGCTGAAAGTAAAACCCCATGCCGGCGTATAAAACACATATAAGTGCTGGTTTATTATTTTCTCTTGTGATAATTTATCTTGGATCACTCTCACATAATTCACCAGGTTTATTATTTTTTTGGGTTACGTGTGCAATTCTTGGTTCGCTTTTTCCTGATATAGACACACAGAGTAAAGGGCGCAAGATATTTTATTCATTATTTATTGTTTTATTGCTTATCTGTTTATTCTATCAGAAAACAGTCTATGCGCTCTACTTATCAGGTGCAAGCTTGTGCCCGTTAGTTATGCGCCATCGAGGGCTGTTTCATAATATCTGGTTTTTACTATTACTTATTGGTTCTATAAGCATCTTACTTGGACATTTATTCCCAAATTGCTCAAGCGAAATTAAATCCGGTACGTTATTTTTTGCTCTTGGTGTAATCTCCCATCTATGGCTCGATCTTGGTTTTAAAAATATGCTCAAACTAAGATAGAAAATGGGAATTGCACGTATTGCACACGTATTGCAATTGTTAAGCGCTTTGTGCTATTATCTCAAATATAAATAAAAATAATTAATTAAACTTGGAGTATTTATGAAAATAGTACTTATTAACGCATGCTTGGGCTTTACACTTTTAGCAATGGCAGGAGCCTCTGAGCCAAAACTGCAGGTAGTATCACCTGAAATTCAGAAAGAGTATCAAGCTCTTGCAGCAGATAAGAAAAAGCTTATACGTAATTATTTAAATACGATTGCATTATATAATTTATATCAAGAAGAGCAGGAAAATGTACGGAGTGGAAATATTGGTATGGTGGTTGTCGGTCAGGATACAACTTCAGCAGTAGCACAGCAATTCACACTAGGCGCCAATATACCCGAATTAAAGAAAGCGCTGGCTCAAAACGAACTCGATTCTTTAGTTAATCGTATTGAACTTGCTACGATTAAGAATAAGCTTGCAGGAACAGCGGCTTATGCTGCATTATTTCAAGATCTTGGCATGCCAATTCCCGCTGCTTTTAATCAAGCAATACGTGACCAGAATAAAGACATCGTTACACTTATTTTTGAAGGTAAAAACCCTGCTGAAAATAAAAAAATACAGGATGCTCTTGATATAAGATTCTTGACCCCAGAAAAATATAAAATAATAAACTTGCCTCATAATTTTGTTATTTTAGCAAAACGGGCAAATGGCAAATGGGCATCAGCTGAGCATATTATTGGTCAAAAGCAATTTAACGATATTTTAAAACCAAATACTGAAATTACTATCAAGCAGCAGCCGCATGATATGGAATTTGCGCCGGTAAATGAGCTACGCGTAGTTCTTGTCGGCAAACAAGCTCAATTTAAAGTATTGCCCAATAAGAAGTATATCGTAACATATAGCCCATGCCCTGCGGCGGGAAGCAACGTGGAATTTGCGCAAAAGCCAGAGACTTTTTGCATTAGAGAAGAATCAGACGGTCATGACGATGCGACAGCGGCAAGTAAATTTAAGCAAGCTGTGGCTGCAGCCAGTACTGAGAAAAAATAACAATTAGGTGACTCATGAAGAGAAATATATACTTATTTTTGAGTTGCGCAGTTTGTGCAATATTTGTCACGTCAGTAACAGCTCATATAGTTAATCTTGGATCTGTGCAGACAAGAGAAGAAACAGATACAGCTTCATGCCAAAGCAAAAGTGATGGAGCAGCTTGTTCTTGTGATAATAAAACAGTTGGAAGCTGTCTAGATGGTATTTGCGAGAACTGCGAAGAAACAAGAAAAAACTAAATATTAAATAATTTTTGTGCAGTTTGGGTAGTTGTACGCGCAATAAGATCAAATGGGTTTGTGCGCAGATCAGCTAAATACTGCGCGATATCGTAAATATTTGCAGGATGATTTTGTTTACCACGCATCTTTTGAACGGGTAAATATGGCGCATCTGTTTCGAGAATTATATGCTCAAGTTTAATGCGTGTTACAACTGTTCGTAATATATTATTTTTCGGATATGTGAGAGTGCCCCCAATGCCAATAACAAAGCCCATTGCGATTGCTTCTTGAGCAAAAAAGAGATCGTTAGAGAAGCAGTGAATGGTGCCTCGCAGATTACTATTTTTAAATTCTTCGAGACTGCGCAATGTCTCTTCTGGTGCATCGCGCGTATGCACAACAAGAGCCAGATTATATTTTAAAGCGAGCTCTATCTGAACTCTAAAAGCATCTTTTTGTTTTTGTAAGTTATAATCGGGATAGTGGGTATCGATTCCCGTTTCGCCAATACCAACTATTTTATTTTCTGGTTGAGCTATAAGCTGTTCAAGCTCTTTAAGTTCTTGTTGCCATGTATCTGTGAGATCGTTGGGATGAATCCCAACGGTTGCATAAACACCGGCAAATTTTTGTGCTAAATAAATACTGTTCATGCTTTCGATATAACTGGTGCCGACGTTAATAATTTTACTTACCTGTTTTTCGCGTGCTTGCTCGATAATTTCTTGAGCATTTTTATAATCTTCTGCGGTAAGAACAGTATCAAAAGTTTTTTTTACTAACATATTAATATGGCAATGTGTATCGATTAACTGAACTGGTTCAAATAAAGCATTATTTTGTGTGGTCATAACGTCACTCGACAAGATATAAAATAGGTTGACAAAGTGGTAAATAAAATTACTCTACATATTATCATGTTACCAAAAAACTGGTAATACTATACATAAGCAGTGTGTATTAACCATATACTAAAAGGGAGTCTTATGAATAAGACTGATCTGATTAATTGTCTCTGTGAGGAGACGACGTACAATAAGAAAGAAATTGCACGTTTACTCGACTCTTTAACACGAATTGTTGAGCGTACGCTTAAGAAAGGCGATAAACTCCAGTGGTCGGGTTTTGGCACCTTTGCCATTTCAAAGCATCCGGCGCGTAAGGGTATTAATCCTGCAACAAAAGAGCGCATTGATATTCCACCGAGATTAGTTGCCAAATTTAAAGCAGGAAAAAATCTAAAGGAGTCACTCAAGACAGTTCGATAAAAATAATCTGAAAAAGCTTTTTGCCAAAGGCCGCTTACTTTAAGTGGCCTTTTTTAATGCTATTCAAAAGTGCCGTTTTTGAGTAGAATTATCTATATAAGATACTATTTACAACGCGAGTTTTTTCAAACATGATAGATTTAATTTTATTGCGTACTCATACGCAAGATATAATTGCACGTATTAAATCAAAAGATCCTGATTATAATATAGAAAAATTGGTTGAACTCGATGCACTCGTTCGCCAATTACGACTTAAAGTTGAACAGTTGCGTAGCAAAAAAAACGAACTTGCGCAGCTCGGACAAGCGGGAATAACTCAGGAATTGCGTGAGCAATCGATAGAGATTTCTCGTGAACTTAAGCGTCACGAACAGGAACTTGAGCAGCGCAATACAGAGTTTCAAGATTTATATTTACGCTGCCCTAATATACCCGAGCTGGATTTACCAATTGGGGGTAAAGAAGCAAATAAAGTGGTAAAAGTTTTTGGTGCAAAACCCAATTTTAGTTTTACGCCAAAAAATCATGTTGAGCTTGGCAAAATTAATAACTGGTTCGATTTTGAAGCAGCTACTCGTATGACCGCATCGAATTTTGCGCTGTATAAAGGCGATGCCGTAATGCTCGTGTATAAGCTTATGCTCTTTATGCTCGAAAATAATAAGCACTTTGGTTTTCAGCCCATCTTGCCGCCGTATTTAGTAAACGAAACTGCTCTGATCGGCTCAGGTAATTTTCCCCGATTTAATGACGAAGCATATTCGCTTCCAGAAGATAAATTATTCTTAACGCCAACTTCTGAAGTTAACTTAACGAGCATGTACCGAGATCATATTTTTCTCTCGCAAGATTTGCCTGTCAAAATGACTGCTTGGACGAGCTGCTTTAGGCGTGAAGCTGGTGGTTATGGTGCTCACGAGCGGGGCTTAATTAGAATACACCAGTTTGAAAAAGTAGAACTTTATACGATAACAGAGCCAGCAAAAGCAGACCAGGCTCAAGAACATATGCTCACATGCGCTGAAGCAATCTTACAAGCATTAGGTTTGCATTATCGAATAAGTTTATTAGCTACCCAAGATTCTTCGTTTGCGTCTGCTAAGACGTTTGATATTGAAGTATGGATGCCTGGCCAAGAAGTGTATAAAGAAGTTTCTTCAGTGAGTAACTGTACAGATTTTCAAGCACGTCGGTCGAGTATAAGATATAGGCGGTACGAAGGTGATAAAACGCAACTTGTCTATACACTTAATGCGTCGGCTTTAGCGTTGCCCCGGTTACTTGTTGCACTGATGGAAACATACCAGCAAGAAGATGGCTCTATTTTGTTACCCGATATTTTAAAAACAGTTTTAATTAGTTAATTTGGTTACTTATGTTTACGCAAGAACTGCGCGATCAGATAAAAAATTTGGAATTAATTGCACGGCGGTTAGTATCTGGTCTACCCGTGGGGAATTATCGTACTAAGCAAAAAGGCTCGGGATTTGAATTTGATCAATTGCGTGATTATACACTGGGCGATGATATACGGTTTATCGATTGGAAAAGCAGCGCACGAGCACAAAAAATACTGACACGCCAATATCTTGAAGATCAGCAAAAAACAGTTATTTTAGCTATAGACATTTCTGCATCTACTCAATTTGGTTCCCAGCACGTTTTGAAAAGTGCTTTTATTAAACAGGTCGCCGGAGTTCTTGCTTTTATTGCGCTGTATCATAAAGATTCAGTTGGATTAATATTATTTTCAGATGAGCTTGAATTAGTAATTAATGCAAGTACGGGGAGAGCTGCTCTTTTAAAAATTTTAGAACAGATTTTTTCGTATCGTGCAAAAAAAACAGGAACAGATATAAACAAACTTCTTGAACATGTTTTGAAAAAATATAAGAAAGCCGTTACGCTATGTATTATATCAGATATGTGCTGCGATCTTAACGAAAATTTACTTGCGGCAAATAGTAGTGCACATGATTTATTTTTGTTCAGGTGTATAGATCCGGTAGAAGAGCAATTTCCCGTAGTTGGCTTTTTGGCTCTCGAAGATCGGGAGAGCGGCCAGATTATAACTATTAATACAAATAAGCAAAGCGAACAGCTCAGCCAAAAAAAGTTGGCACAGGACGCGCTTTTTAAAAAACTGGGTCTCCCCGCAGTTGTGTGTAATACACGGGATTCGCTTATCAATCAAGTTAGTAATTTTTTAAAAAAATATAGTACGAAATGAAAAATCTGCACAAAATTGATCTTGACGAAGTATACGGTATCTGGTTTGTGCCATGGTGGCAGCAAGTACCAATTTATAAACTTTTGGTAGTTATTTTTGTAATAACTATCACGTTTATATTATTTGTCATGTGGGTGAGGTTTTTAAGATACCAATACTGGTATACGGCACGGAAAAAAATAAAATTTTTAATAGATCAACACAAGCATCAGAAGATTCGTGCCTCTGAATTATATCGCGAGTTATTACATGAGTTAAAGCAATTTATTGAAATACGTTATGAGCTTGCAGCTACGAGTCTAACAGATTATGAACTATTATATCTCTTAAAAAATAGAGATACGATCAATCATGCAGATCTTTTAACTGCAGTTATAGTGCATGCTGAAACTATAAAATTCGGTACGTATAATCCCATTAATAATCAGGAAATACAAGAAGATCTTAATCACGCGCTGCGCTTTATCGAGCAGTCCAAGCCGAAAAAATTATATGTTTAGCCCGAACTGTTCCCCACGATCACTCTATGTGCATTGGCCTTTTTGCCCATACAAGTGCAACTTTTGTCCATTTGTTGCCATATCTGGACATGAAAACTATTTTGAAAAGTACCATCAGGCACTTTTGCGAGAAATAACAGAGCATATATCTAGTCAGCAGCTGCTAGAGCCCCTAGAAACGGTGTTCATGGGGGGCGGCACTCCTAGTATTTATCCCGTTTCGTTACTACTTGACATGCTTGGTATACTAAATAATAGAGTGGGTTTTTCCCCTGACATTGAAATAACTATCGAAGTTAACCCCGGAACAGTAACGCAAGAAAAACTAGAGGCCTGGTATAATGGAGGTATAAATCGGCTCTCTATCGGTGTACAAAGTAAAAACGATGCAGTACTTAAAAGTTTAAATAGACATCAAAAATTCGAAGATGTGTTACGACTCTTAAAGGACGCACAAAAAATATTTTCAAATATATCGGTTGATCTTATCGTGGGACTGCCTGGTGTAAGTGATTTAGAATGGAAAGAATTGGTGAACCACGTGATAAGTTGGCCCATAATGCACGTTTCTCTCTATTTTTTGACGGTCCACGAAGACACGCCCTTATATTTTGGGGTAAAGCAACAAAAAATACAGCTACCCTCAGATGATACGGTGGTAGACTTGTATAATTGGACGCGTGAAAAATTTGAAAGCGCCGGATTTTATCAATATGAAATTTCGAACTTTGCCCGTACCGGCTTTCAATCAAAGCATAATACGGTTTATTGGGATCGAAAACCATATAAAGGGGTTGGGCTTGGTGCCTGTTCGTTTGATGGCGAATCCCGCTTCCAGAATGAAAAAAATTTGCTGAAATATATAGATAATTTAGAAAATAATAGTTCGGTAATTGTATTTTCAGAAAAATTAACATCGAAGCAAATATGGCTCGAAAAATTGATGTTAGGGTTAAGGCAGTCTGCAGGTATATCGTTAGATTCGATTATACTAGAGTTGTCCGAACGAGAAGAGATTAATTTGAGGCGCACAATAGATATGCTTGTTCAAGAAAAGTTCGTTTGCTTGAGCAAGCCAGATTATCTGAAATTAACTCCCGAGGGTCTTGTGCTCTCCAATGAAATAATAGTGAAATTATCTGATATATAACCAAAAAGGAATCACATATGGCAAAGCATGTTGGCGTTAAGTTACCTGAAGATCTGTACAATAATTTAAAGCTTGAGAAAAGTGTTGCAGTACTAGCAACTCATTCAGAAAAGGGTCTCCCTCATACAACGCCGGTACAGTGCTTATACCCCAAAGGGGCTGAAAGTATATTATTATCGCTGCACAAAGATCATACGGGGTACCATAATATGGTGTGGCAGAAGAAAGTTATGTTATGCTTTTTAGAAGAGGGCAATATTGCGTATAGTATACTCGGACGAGCTGGTGTTGTTCGTGCTCCGTCAGTAGTGCACCCACTCATGAACGTCGTGCGTATAGATATAATTGATATTAAAAGCGATCGTTCAGTGCTCACTCGAGTAGATGGCGGTGTGCGATGGAGTTATACTTCGCCTGAAGCCGAAGAGCTCTCAAAAGCTCTCATGGATGAATTAAAAGAATTGGCGCGAGTATTATAAATTTCACGCCCAAAAAAAGGGAAGTAGTATGAATTTGCGAACGAAACTGTTTTGCCAAATTATTTTAAATTGCATCATGATTTGTTTATTTTCTGGCGAGGTTGCATCCCAGATACAGCCACCAGATATAGCGAATGGTCCACTCACACCAGCACCTGCAGTTCCCGATACACTTGTTCCAGCGCCAGCTCTTGCCCCTGTTGCTCCGGGGCTTGTGCCGGCAGATCAGGCAGCAGTGCAGCAGCCTATTCAGGCACTTACTCCTGTTGCACCTGATACGGGTGCTCAGGCTCAAGCTCCTGCGCCAATAGCGCCGGCAGCTCCATTGGCCCCTGTTGCAGTAATGCCCGCAGCACCACCCCCTGCTCCTGAGCAGTTAGTAACGGCAGTTCCTGGTCTTGGTGGTGTTCCCATGTTAGCTGGAGCCGGAGCGGGCCAGCAACAAGCTATTCCGGCTCAGCCTACAGCACCGCCCGTTAATCTTATCGAAGAGGGCCAAGAGGCAATAAAAGAAGGAATAGATACTATCGCAGAAGAAGACTCGGGTAACTGGTACGAAAAGCGCCGGGCTTGGAAAAAAGCACGTCCCAAATATGACGAGATTCGTAAGCTTGTCGCAGACGTAGATGCAACTGAGAAAGAGCTTTTTGATAAAGACAAAGAATTTGAGAAAAATCTTGAAAGTTTTTATCTATCTATTGGGTTGCAGCAGGGTGAAGTTACCCAGATTCTAGATACGCTTATTCAAGAATTAGAAAAAGAAAAAGCAAAAAAAGCGGCTTCAAATGGACAAGTAAATACGCAAGAAAAGCAACTCGCCGAAATACAAGCAAAAAAGCAAAAAGATCTTGAAGCGCTCAAAAATAATATCGATAAAATTAAAAAAATAAGCTCAAACGTTCACGATTCTATTTTGACCACTTTCGTTGATCAAGTAAAACTTGCAAAACTATTTGAAGATAAAGCACTTGAGAGCTATTATCGTATTTCTGAGATATTGGACGATCGTAAAGCGCGCAATTTATTGCACGATATGGATACATATAGCGAAAACGTCCAAGCGATACTTGCTTGGATTCAGGGCGAATTAAAAAGTTACGTTGACCAATCGTTATCTAAATCTCAAGAGCTTATCGATGCAACTAAAAAACAAATAGAAGAGTTAAAACAACAGGGTATTGTTCTGCAAAAAAAACTGAGCGAACAAGAAAAGAAAGCCCAAGAAGAAAAGCTCAAAAAAGAAGCAGAAGAGAAAGCAAAAGCTGAAGCAGAGCGGCGAGCAAAACTAAGTTTTTGGGGCAAAATAAAACAGTTTTTTTCTACTTTATTTAGTTCTATCGGTAACTTTTTTAGCTCTCTTTGGCACTCGATTAAAAATAGTTTTTCTTTTCTTACGAGTTCCCCAAAAGGAGCGCAACCTAAACAAGTACCAGTAGCTCATGGCCAAGCTCCTGCAGCTCCTGTTCAGGATGGAGCTGGACCCGTAAGCGGTACCCCCGGTTCACTTGCTGAATCAATACCACAAGCTCAAAAAGAAGAGACTTCGGCTTCTCACGCATGATCAAGAGAAATAGATAAACTAAGAGCCATAGGTATACAAACTCTATGGCTCTTAGTTTTAGATTAAGTGTATAGCTGTTTCTTAATAAACGAGTTTGAACATATTTCTTAATTATGGTAGATTAATTGCTATGCGGAAGTGGTGAAACTGGCAGACACGCAGCCTTGAGGTGGCTGTGGGAGAAATCCCTTGGGGGTTCGAGTCCCTTCTTCCGCACCAATAAAATCTGTGACACGCAATCTGGTTATTTAGTAAAAAAGGATAAAGTATGACGCTTACGTCAAAACCAACACTTCTGGTGAGTATAATTTTGTGGCTTACGGTTACCGGGCTCGGTGTGTATTTAATTCTTAATATACAAAGATACGTAAATTTTGGTATTGATTTAGTTGGCGGTACGTATATTACACTTGAAGTAGAAACTGATAAAGCAATCGAAAACGAGCTTGTTGATAAGATGCAAACTATTACTCGTAAGCTCGAAGAAGAGAAGCGTCCCGTACCAGCGGCTCCAAAAGTTGAAGCAAACCAGGGCATACTTACTTTCGAGACTGACTCGAAAGCAAAAGAAGCGCATGACGCAGTATCTGGTGAGCTTGATTCTCGAAAATTTATTCTCAAACAAGAAAAAAACAGATTGGTTCTTGCCCTTACGGCAAGTGCAAGTGATGAAATTAAGCACGAAGCTGTCGAAGGCAATATTAACGTGTTACGTACACGTCTTGATGCTTTTGGTGTTGGTGAGATTAATCCCGTAGCTCAAGGCGAAAAAAATATTATTATAGAACTCCCAAACGTTGATGATCCTGAAAAAGCTAAAGCTCGGATCGGCAAAACTGCGTTACTTGAGCTCAAGCCAGTTTACGATTCAGCTTCAAGTAAAGAAGCAATACTTGAACGGCATGGCGGTAATTTGCCTGAGGGTACGATAATTATTTCTGGTAAGCCGTCTGATAGAATGGACAAATTTTTCTTAGTGCCTACATACGCAGAAGTCACCGGTAGATTATTAAAAAATGCGCAGTACCAACCAGCTCAAGACGAGTTAATCACGCGCGGTACCCCGCACGGTGTTGGGATCGAATTTAAATTAGATAACGGTGATAAATTTGCTGATTTAACACGCAAACAAATTAATGGCCGTATTGCTATTATTATAGATAATCTGGTTATATCTGATCCTGTTGTACACGAAGAAATTCGGGGCGGTCACGCACGTATTTCAGGCACTTTTTCAAAACCAGAAGCACAAGAGTTAGCATCGCTTTTAAAATCAGGAGCTTTTGTAGCCCCTGTTAAATATGTCGAAGAGCGTCATATCGGGCCGTCTTTGGGTAAAGAATCAGTGCATAACGGTTTAGTTTCTTGCGCCATAGCACTTGGTCTATTATTTTTATTTTGTGTAATCACGTATAAGACAGCAGGTCTCTTTGCATTTATCGTATTACTTTATAACTTGCTCTTAATTTTATTTGGTCTTGCGTCTCTTGGTGCAACACTTACATTGCCAGGAATTGCCGGTATGGTTCTTACTATTGGTATGGCAATCGATGCTTCGATATTAATTTACGAACGTATTCGTGAAGAATTAGCAACCGGAAGTTCTATGCGTAAAGCGGTCGATGCAGGATTTGCTGGTGCGACAGCTGTAATTCTGGATGCTAATATTACGCACTTTATTGTAAGTATAGTACTCTATTGGCTTGGTACTGGTCCGATACAGGGGTTTGCAAGTACTATGATCATTGGTATTTTGTCAACGTTACTTACGGGATTGATACTGCTCAGAACTATATTTAATATAAGCTTAGATATTTTTCATGTTCGCACGATAAAAATTTAACATAAGCGCTTTTGGCGACGTAGCTCAGCTGGTTAGAGCGGCGGAATCATAATCCGTAGGTCCGGGGTTCGAGTCCCTGCGTCGCCACCAATTACGTAACTTTTATTATGACCCAATTTGCGTATAACTTGCCCATTTTTCTTACTCTCGTGCGCTTAGTAACGGCCCCATTAATTATACCCGTGTTATGCGTTTTATATTTACCAGCTAATTCGTTTAAACTTAATTTACTGGTAGCTCTTTTGTTTGTTTCGTTCTGCTTGACTGATTTTCTTGATGGCTATCTTGCCCGTAAATACAAACAAGAAACGGTTATCGGCCGTTTACTTGATCCACTTGCAGATAAATTTTTACTTTTTTCAAGCTTAATTGGGTTAGTATATATACATAAAATCTTTTATTTTTGGGCAATTATTTTTATTGGGCGTGAATTTTTTATTATGGGACTTCGTGAAGTTGCTCTTTATTTTGGCTTTACCATTTCAGTTTCGCCGCTGGGAAAACTGAAAACAATAGCCCAGCAAGCATATATTACTGCGGTTATTCTTAATCATGCGGGGAATATCGCATTGCTTGAAAATATACTTTTAGTAGGTGCGCTTTTTTTGACTGTTTACTCAGCGTGGGATTACGCACTCGAATTTAGAAAAACATGGCTCAAAAAAAGTCGAGAGATATAATATGTTATTTAGCGAAGTTGTCCATTATTTTGATCAGATAAGCCAGCACAGTTCCCGTATAGAAATTACGAAATTACTTGCTGAGCTCTATAAAAAAGCTAACCCCGAAGAAGCCCGATTTATTAGTTATCTTGCTTTGGGCACACTCAGACCCGCGCACGAAGGGGTAAAATTTAATTACGCAGAAAAAAATATTGTAAAAGTGTTAGCAAGCTTACTAGAGCAAGATCCCGCTCACGTAACTTTGCAGATAAAACAAGTTGGTGATATTGGATTGTATATTCGCTCTCAAAAATGGCACGAAGTTAATCAGCCTATAACCGTTCATGGTGTATATACTCAGCTCTGTGCGTTAGAAAATATTTCTGGAACCGGCTCTCAAGAAGAAAAAGCACGCATGCTCAAAGAGCTCTTAGAGCAACTCGATGCACTTTCTGCATCGTATATAGTTTCTATTATTATTGGCACCATGCGTTTAGGCTTTTCAGATATGACTATACTCGATAGCTTGTCCTGGATGATCGCCGGAAATAAATCGTTACATAATACCATCGAAAATGGCTATAATCTGTGCGCCGATATCGGCTTAATCGCCTGCACGCTTAAGCAATCGGGAATCGAAGCGGTATCTCAGATTAAGCCCATATTGGGCATTCCCATAAGGCCAGCTGCTGCAGAAAGATTACCCAGTGCTGAAGCAATTATTGAAAAGCTAGGCCCCTGTGTAGCGCAACCAAAACTAGACGGCTTTAGATTACAGATTCATGTAAAAAAATCTGATAGTAAGCCAGAAATCTGGTTTTTCTCACGTAATTTACAAGACATGTCTTATATGTTTCCTGATTTATTTGAGGCATTTGCGCAGTTTAACGTCGAAACAGTTATCATCGAAGGGGAAGCGATTGTCTTTGACGAAGACACGGGCCAATTTTTACCGTTTCAAGAAACCGTTAAGCGTAAGCGTAAGCACAATATAGAAGAAGTAGCTGAAAGTTTGCCCTTACGGTTATACTTGTTTGATATTTTATTTCTTAATAATAGATCACTGCTTGATTTAACCCATACTGAAAGGCGAGAGCAGCTTGAAAAGCTTATTCAAAATAACTCACACACGCGTACTATCCAAGCGATAGAAGAAAAATATACTCCCACAACAGAAGCGCTCGAGCATTATTTTAACGAGCAAATTACTCGAGGTCTTGAAGGTCTTGTCGTCAAGCGTCCTGATTCTATCTATCAGCCCGGTAAGCGCAATTTCAATTGGATTAAGCTCAAGCGCCATTCGGCGGGTCACTTAGATGACACTATAGACTGCGTTGTGCTTGGCTATTATTTCGGGCGTGGCAAGCGTTCGCAATTTGGTATCGGTGCATTTTTAGTAGGGGTCTATAATCCTGATCGTGATTGCTTTGAATCTATTGCAAAAGTTGGTACGGGTCTTAAAGACACTGACTGGGTTGATCTTAAATCACGTCTTGATAATATTCACCTACCTGATAAGCCTCATAACGTTGATTGCGCACCTGAGCTTGCGCCTGATATTTGGGTTGCCCCAGAAGTTACCGTCGTAATACTTGCCGACGAAGTAACGCAATCACCTTTACATGCAGCTGCGCGCGGTTCTGGAAAGCTTGGCCTCGCACTCCGATTTCCTAGATTTATGGGATACAGTATTGATAAGCAAGCAACGCAGGCTACGACGTCACATGAGATTCGAGAGCTTTTTGATATGCAATATGGACGCACCTAAAGCTTGCATTTTATTTTTAAGTAACATACACTGAGCACGTTTTTTTGTATAATTTATTTAATTACGAGGTGCTCATGCATGCAATCACGTTAGCCTTTATCTTTTTATCGCTGCTATCTTCGCCTATCTTATCAGGCGTTAGTGATAATAATAACCCAAACGGCGAACCAGAACATATTTCTTCTCAAGATAATAATTCGAGCGAAGCTGTACGAGATACAGAGACTATCATGCGATCTCGAAAAGTGTCTCTGATGCCCATTATAAAAAAAATTCCCCTCTATCTCATCTGTTTAAAAGAGTTTGTGGCACTATTAAAAATCTGCGCACATGATCTGAGCGCACTCAAAAAATCACCTGAATTTCTTAAAATAAAAAACGATTTAAAAGAAATACTTAAATTAGTTACTTTTTATGCTCCCCATATAGCGGCAACAAAGCAGCACGTACTTAAAGCATCAGGAGACATAGATACTAGCTTGCATGAACTCACAGAATTGCGTGAAGTTAATATTGAAGTTGAGCCTTTAATCGATCTCGTGAAATCATTTAACCAGTTTACAAGCGAGGCACTCAAAACACTTGATCAGTTTATGCACGCCGTGCATAATAACAAAACGTTACAAGATCTTCTTGCGTGACCTGGTTAATTTTCCAAACTAATAATTTGCTCTAAAGATATGATCTATCCGCTCGTCCCGACCCCTCTTCGCTCTTTAAAAAGAGCTCATCGGGACTAAAGGGCCAGCTAGCTTGGCCGGCGTAGTTCGAAGAACGTAGACGGCTCGAGGGATGCGAGCGGACCTGAAATATTTCAAATAGGCTGTGCTCTAATAATCACAGCCTATTTTTTGTCTTAATAACTGGTATCAGGGCAAATGGCCTGCAACACACGAAACGGCTTGTGTAATACAATCGTTTTTATATCAGGCGAAAAAGTAATATCCCGTGTTACGCTCGTATCTTCTAACTGCACATGCTCAATCACGTTACCCGTTAAAACATCCCAAATTAAAATATTCTTAGAATGGTCTGCGCCTGCGAGAAATTTTCCATTTTGAGAGAATGCAATCTTATCAAAGCAGCCATCTGCTGAAATTATTTTAAGTAACGTGTTTGATTCTAGGTTCCAAATATAAATATGTGATCGAAATAAATTATCAGATGGCGAACTCGTAACGGCAGATGCTGCCATTTTGTAGTTGGGCGTTTCAATTAGATATTCTATTTTTTTATGTGTATTGACATGGGCTGGAACATGCGCAAGAGATGCAACCTGTTCTCCAGAAGTAATGTCAAAAACTAATGCGTTCTCTTGGCTAAATCTATCCATTCCGACAATAAGCCGTTTATTATCTTCTGAAAATAATATATTATCCCATTTATTTAGTCGCGTTATTATTTTCAGAAGAGTTCCCGTCTTGCAGGTAAAAATAGAGATATTTTCGTCACTGTTATCAGTAAAAGCAACAAGTGAACTATCGCGCGAAAATCTAATTGTAGTCGCGTATTCTAAACGTAAATTGGTTGCGAGAGGCGTATAATTTTGAGCATTATAGAGCGCGCTTTGAAAGCCACCGATAGCAAGATATTGGCCATCAGGTGAATAACAAACATGTTGCATCGAGTTGTTATTATCTGGGGCCAAAGTTTTTAGTAGATAGCCTGTACAAGTATCCCAAGTTTTTACTTTACCAGCAGCTATTGCCAACTCTGAGCCGTTAGGAGCATAACTTACATTGGTTGTGAGTCTCTCATGAACTGTTATATACTCATTCCGAAGTCCGGTAAGTATGACAAACGCTTGTGTATTAAGATCAAAAATGCGCAAAAACGTATGCTCAAAAATATTATGTTGATATAAAATTGCAATTTTAGTTGAATCCGGTGAAAAAATAGCTCGAGCTACTATTGCTTTAATCTTTTTTTCATCGAAAACTATTTTCCATTCGGTTAAATACGCACGAATAATATTTTGGATATCAATTATAGTTGTAACTATATCAAGAAGATCTTTATTTTTCTTTTTTTGTGCGCGCGTAATCAGTTCTTGAACTGAGCTAACCGGTTTTTGTGAACCGTGTGCTATGCAAGCACTAAGTATGAGCACTAATAATCTGCACATAATAATCTTTCTCTTACGCGTTATTATTATCTGTTGTATCGGGCGTAACTGACTTTAAAACCTGAAAGGGTGAATATTGAACTATGAATTTTTGATCAGGAGAAAGCACAAAGTCGTTGCTTGCAAGCGGTAATCGCATAGTTAATTCGCTCGTTTTAATGTTCCAGATGAAAAGAGAATCTCCTACGCCGATTATATTTTTTCCGTCTTGCGAAAAAGCAACCGTATTAATATTGGTAGCTTCTGAGAAGTTGTAGAATTTCTTAATAAAACTATATGTATGCGTATCCCAGATAGTTATATATGAGCTATACGTCTCTTGGTCCCAGTCGTAAAACACATCACAATACGCAAGCAAATCTTGATTTAAAGATAGAGCCATTGCAGAAAAAAAAGCTTGATCCGTGCGCTTAAGCAGAGCTATTTGTTTCCCTGATTTAATATTCCAGCTCGATAGCCTATCGGGGGCATTGCTATTTGTAGCAATAATTATATGAGAATGATCAGGAGAAAATAATATATGTGAGATTTTTTGCTCAGAAGTCGGCAACGTAATAATCTGCTGTAATGTGCCATTGCTACTTGAAAAAATTGACACTTTTGTCATGTCTTCGTCAACGCAAGCCAAATGTAAACCATCGTGGGAGAAGGCAATTTGACCAATTCTGCTTGTGCACAATTTATTATTAATTACCTGTCCCGTACGCGCATCAAAAAGAGAAGATTTTTGTCCTACTGCCATGGCAAGATAAGTGCTGTGAGGGCAATAGGTGAGTTTGTGCCGTTCAGCCGTTATATTATTGCCGATATCCAATGCTTTTATCTGCTCACCTGTCTGTATATCCCAAATCTTTACGCTCCCATCTTCAGCGCAAGATCCTGTTGCGAGATAAGATCCGTCTGGCGAAAACCTGATTGTTGGGGGGAAGTCAAGCTGAGTAGTGGGGTGATGAATGGTCAGAAAATTTTTCCCCGCGAAAGTTATATCGGCACGCTTTTCAAGATCAAAAATGGTTACATTGAAAGGGGTGAATCCGTTATACAGTCTCCACATAATGGCGAGCTTACGTGAATCAGGCGAAAATGTGACTGATTTTACAGAATCTCGCCCCCAGACTTGACCATCAAGAATGTTTTCCCATTGCGTTGCATATTGGCGAATAATATCTTGTATTGCTTTTACCGTAGTAACAGCATCAAGAAGATCTTTTTTTTTCTTTTTTTGTGGGATTGTAACGAGTAATTCTGTCTCACTCAGTTTTGGATTCTGTGATCCAAGAGTGCTGATAGTTACAAGCAAAATACTTTTTAATTTAAACATCTTAGTTACTCATGCGTTATGTATTATCACTTGTATCGGGCGTAACTGCTTGAAGCACTTGAAAAGGACGGTGAATTGCAATGTTTTTAAAATTTCCGGAAAACTTTATTTCTTCCCCATTGTTTTCTGTTTTCACGTGAGAAACTAAATCGCCCGTGCGCGTGTCCCATATAAAAGCGTTTTGGCCCATTCCAGCAATATATTTACCGTCGTGAGAGAAAGCAACTTCGTTAATATCACCAGTAAATGGCACACTATATGTTTTGAGTAATGTGTAATTTTGTGCATCCCAGATTTTTATTGATTGTGTAATAGATTCTCCCGTTGCGAATATATTTTTTGTTGGTGAAGGGGCTAAAAAATATGCATAACCATCACAATCGAAAGTTTGAATATGTTTTCCCGTTTGTGTATCCCAAACCGTTATACAATGGGGAGTGTAAGATTTTACTGCTATTATTACCTGCTTATTATCTGCTGAAAATAGAACTGCATTAATTTTTGCTTTTTTTGTTGGATGTTTTATAACCTGCACGGGTGAACTATTGCGTGTCTCATAAATATGAACGGTATTTTTATGCTTACTTGCAAATGCAATAAGCGTACTATCAGGAGAAAAAAAAGCTCTATCTATAAGTTTAGAATCCGTGCACAAATTACTCCCCACTTGAGTAAAATTTTCGGTTTTAAAGAGCGCATTTTTTTTCCCCGAAAGAGCAAGATATGCCCCGTTTGGTGAATATTTTACTTGTTGTATCGCATTATTGCCCAGATTTAAAGTATATAAGCATGTACCCGTTTGGGCATCCCAAATTTTGGCAGAGCCCTCAGGTTCCCATGAGCCCGTAGCAACTTGAGATCCATCAGGAGAAAAATCGAGCGCATGTGCGCGATTGGCATGTACCACGAGAGTATTTTTATTATTTACTGGAAATAGTATAAATTTGCGCCTAGTAAGATCAAAAATGCGCAATTTTGCTTGATTAGTATTTTGATACAAAATGGCAAGTTTGTTCGAATCGGGGGAAAAAAGTTCAGCTTCGATAATAGGCTCATGTGATCGACCAGGTATCTGCTTGTGAAAAAGGGCAGTTTGCCATTCGCATAAATACGCACGGATTATATCTTGTATAGCATGTATTTCAGTTACAACATCAAGTAGATTTTTTTTACGGTTTTTTTGCGCAAAATTTGGGTTCTCGAGAGCGTATTCTTCTTGAGGCTTAATGGGTAAATATTTGTCCAGCGTATTTTCTGATGCGTGTGCAAGAGCAACTAATGCAGTAAGAGAAAATAAGCCTGTTTTCTTGAGTAACATGTGATCTTTCAAATTTTTATTTATTAGCAATTAACTAGAAAAAAAGTATAAAGCTGACCTTTTAATTTGTCAAACTGAAATTTGTCTCAAAATCGTGATCTGCGAACTGTGGCCAGATGTAACTTATGGGTCTTGAGCTCAAATAAAAAAGGGCAAGATACAATCCTGCCCTTGACAAATTTATGCTGCGAAAACGTTTAGCAACATCTATTTTGGCTGTTTGCATCACATGAACCGTTAGCCTTGCAAGCTAACCAGAGTAAGCCAATGGTAATTAACGCGTTAATAATAATCGCGTAGAGATTTAATTGGCTTGTCCATTCGATAATAAGTTTAATGGGTAATAATCCAGAAAAATATAAAAGAACATGAACAAGTGTGTGGAAAGCTTCTGCACCCGCAAGAAAGAGCAATAAATCTCTTTTTGACCATCTAAAACAACACATAAAAACTCCTGTTTTGAGAAAACAAATAATATTAAAATTATACTAACTAAAATATTTGTATTTTTCGAGAGATAGAATAAATTTCGTTATTTCTCGTATAGCAAAACTTATCTATATGGCACGTTGCAAAGCTGTGCAAAAGTGAGTGTTCCATCAGGAGTTTTTTGCGTATCTACCCACTGCTGCTTGCGAATATCAGATGTTCGTTGATATAAAGTTTTTGCATGGGGAGCTACTGCATTGCAAAAAATTGTTTGATAACTTGCATTGCCTTTTAATAATGGCACTTGTTGAAATTGCCATGCTGCATCTGCTAAGTCAGTTGCTCTGTTCACTAAGTTATAGATCTGGGGGGCAGCAACCGATCCCTTTTGAGCTTCTTGCCAGGTTGGGTATTGATTGCCATACACATCAAAATTCCAGGTAAATTTATCACCGCCTTCTTGGCTTCTCACGTTAAAAAAATCGTCACGCACATCAACAACGAGTGCAGTCGAAGCATAGTTATTATATCCCCCAATGGCCAGATTTGGTTGAGGGTAGCCCTGTATGGTAAGCTTTAACGGAAATTGATAAACGGCGCAGGGATTCGAAGCAGAATCTACATACGATTGTCCGCCAGAAACTCCGGGCCAATTACTCGGTGTACGCATATCGCCACAATTTTGTAGAATGCCATTTGAGTCTTTTGTATTCTTTTTTTGAATATAATACCCAGTTATTTTAATAGCGGGATTAGTCGCATAATTAACAAAGATTAAATTGCTAAAATTGTCGCAATATACCGGTAAAATATGAAATGCGATCAAGAATAAAGTTAGTTTTGTAATTATTTTTAGATTCATGTGAGTCACCCCAGTAAATTATTATTTTTATATTTATATTTTTAAATTTATCTATTTTTGCTTGAATTTATCAATGGTTTGCTTAAAAAATTGCTCAAAAAGCAAAGCGTATACAACAAGAACAAGATGGTATACACTCGTGACTCAGATGTTACGATTTCCAGATTGTGATAAAAAAAGGGTGCGTAATGGAACGCAAAAAGATATTTATTCTTGATACAAACGTATTAGTTCATGATCCACAAGCATTTTTTGCTTTTGATAATAGTATAGTGGGCATACCCATTATGGTACTTGAAGAGCTTGATCGATTCAAATCAGACTCGAGCCAGCGTGGATTTAGCAGTCGCGAAGTGATACGGGAACTTGATTTACTGCGTGGGCGTGGTTCACTCGCAGAGGGCATAAAGCTGGATAATGGGGCAACCTTAAAAGTTTTGTTTGCACCGGATACAAATACCTGCAAAACGCTCTTAACCGAAAACACGATTGATAATATAATCTTGAGAACAGCTTATTGCTTAAAAGAAAAATTTGATGTGCGCTTTATATCAAAAGATCTAAACATGCGTGTTAAAGCAGATGTCTTAGGAATACAAGCGCTTGATTATTTAAAAGATAATATTTCAAGAACAGAATTTTATAAGGGCTGGGTGACTATTCAAGTGCCTTCGGTGCAGTTAAAAAAAGATAACCCAGAAGATTTAGTGGCACTCACGAGTGAATACGATTTTACCCTTAACGAGTACGTCATACTTGAAAGTCAACATAATGCGTATAATTACGCCATTTATAAATATCTGGGTAATAAGAAATTCAAACGGGTACAAAGACCCCAATTGCAGTGGCATTTAGAGCCACGCAATGCACAACAGCTTATGGCGCTCGATCTTTTATTTGATCCAGAAATACAACTGGTGACGCTTTTGGGCCCCGCAGGTACCGGTAAAACGTTTTTAGCATTACTCGCTGGCTTACATAAAGTACTCGTAGATCACGAATATGAAAAAATGATGGTTACCCGTCCGGTGATACCATTGGGTCCTGATATTGGCTATTTACCTGGTGATATCAAAGAAAAGTTATTTTTTTGGATGCAGCCGATTTACGACAATATGGAATTTATCTCTCACGCCGTTAACGTTCAAAAAGTAGGTGTCTACAAAGATGATGAGTCAGATCACAAAAATGGCAAATTTCGTCACAAAAAACAACGTGAACGAGTTATACCAACGCTTGAAGATCTCATAAAAGAGCAAAAGTTAAGTCTCGAAGCAATAACCTATATGCGGGGGCGATCAATACCGTATCAGTATATTTTAATAGACGAAGTACAAAATTTAACGCCTCATGAAGTTAAAACACTTATTAGCCGCGTTGGTGAGGGCAGTAAAATAATTCTTGCTGGTGACCCGTACCAAATTGATTCTCCGTATCTTGATTTTAATAGTAACGGGTTAGTTGTTGCGTCAAGTAAATTTCGGGGTCAAAAATTATTTGGCACCGTCTTTCTCGAATCAAGCGAGCGCAGCGAATTGAGTCGACTTGCAGGAGAATTATTATAATTAAAAAAGTGCTGCCAAAAATTAAGCAGCACTTTTCTTTTTGATTAAACTAATAAACAAATTCGCTTGGTTCTGAAAATTTTTTCTCAAGAGTTTCTAATTCTTGATTTGCCAATTTTACAGCCAGGCGCGTTGCTTCTGTCTGCTCAGAATCGGGTAATTGCTCAAAGAAAGCAGTAATTTGCGCAAATTGTTTACGCAGATCGTTGAGAAATTGTGGATGCTTTTGCATATAATCGCTTAAATCATTCTTAAAGCATATTTGACAAAAATCTTTTGCATTTGCATAAGTTATAAACGCCTGTAACTTGTTAATTATGGCCTGCTTTTTATGATTTTTTATGCTCGGCGTATAACGGGCTGCATGTGTTTTATATTTTTCAATTTCGTCGATAATAGAATCGATATCTTGATAAAATGGCACGTACACATTATCGCACACTTGTTCTTCTACTAATACTTTGCCAAAGCTCGGCTTTTTGATATGCATTCTGCAGTAGACACGCGGCTTTTCTGCCATAATATTTATATATTCTTCTATTGGTATGCGATCTTCTTCTTTTTCCGTTTTTTTATTAGTTGCTTCTATCGTATTTTTATATTCTCTGAGTAAAGCAAGTAAGCGTTTACGTAGTGCTTCAATATCATCTTCGAATTTTTTACTTGATTGCTCTTTTTCTAAATCCCACTTAATGTGCGCTGCTTGAAGCTCAGGCGATATCTCGACGGGATATCCCATTGCCTCGTCGATATCATCACGTACCCCTTTGTAGAGCTTTTTCTCCGGTTTTATTTTGGCAAACTCTTGCTCGAGAAATACAATTCTTTTTTCGTATAACTTAACCATGAGATCATAGAGATCAGTTTGAGTAAATCCAGCTTGCTGCAATACATTAACTGCTTGCAAAATTAATAACGGGTCTATATCTAAGATCGTGTAAATAACGTCGTTAAGCTGTTTTTTTCTGACCGGTGTAAATTCAGTGCTTTTTTTTGATGCAACAAACGCTCGTAAAGCGCTCATATATTCACGTGCCTTATCTTTTCGTGCTTTCTGCTCTTCTGGCTTTGTTGCTTTCATCTGTTTAACTGCATCGAGTTCTGGCGAGATTTGCATAAAGTTATTTATTACTATCTTCTTACGAGCGCCGACGGGCAACTTAACTTGTACTTTTGCTTGCTCTTTCTTTTTTTCAGCAAGCTCTTTCTCTTCTCGAGCTTTTTGCGCTGCCTCTTCTTGTGCTTTTTTGAACGCGGCAACGCTTTTTCCCGCGCCTGCCCCAATACTGCTTGAAAGAGTTGCTAAAAAATTTAATTTCGCCGAAAGCTCAAAAAGCGCATCAGGAGTTACAGATAATACCGGGCTCGTTAATATAGCTGCTAAAAAAAGCAAGAGACAAAACATAAGTTATTCCCCATTATAAAATACAAAAATTTATGGTTCAGGTTGAGCATAATTAATAGAGAATCAAGAACTCAAGACTGTGCCAGATTTTTTTTGCGATAACTTCGTGAGAATAAATTCAAGAGGCGCTTGCCAAATATATATCACATCATCTGAGAGTGCACAGGTAGCAAGATGGTTACTATCAGGTGCAATTGTAAGAAAGCTTGATGGGCCAGAAAGTGTTTGTTGGGGTGTGAATTTTTGTGCACCAAGAACTTCTATTTTTAACTCTGTAAAACCAATTATTATATACAAATTATTGGGTGTGTATCGCACCGAACAGATATTTTTATGTTCACCACTATATATTTCTTGTTTTATTTTAATACTATAAACAACAAGTATATCTGGTGTAGCAAGCGCAATTCGTTCTGAGTCGGGCGAAAAAGAGATAGCTTGTCTTGTTCCAGCCACTATCTGTTTGGTATATATCTGTCTATAATGCTCACTATCCCATAGTATTAGTTCACTCTTTTTTGGATATTTAACAAGTGCCGCTAAATACGCGCCGTTGGGAGAGTACGTAATAAAATATATGCGTGCTTGCGTTTCTGGCACTAAGAGTACATGGGCATTTCGGGTACTTGGCGTATTATCTCTGTTTTTAAAAGAAATTGCATTATTCTCGCAGATAGCAAGCTGCTTGGTGACAGAAAATGTAGCACAGGATCCCGCTTGATTAATCGTCCGAATCATATCAACTGTTTTGGAGTTCCAGATTTTTGTGCTGTTATCGTTCGATGTAATTAACTGTTCTCCATCAGGTGAGAATTCAATTTCTGCTCTATATTTATGTGCATAAAGTGCTCGGGTGAACTCAAAAGTCAGGGCATTCCAAAAAGATATTTTTCCACACGAACTTGTAACTAATTCTGTGCCATCAGGGGAGTATGCAAGAGAATTTATACCTGTTTTTGTTGAGTTTAGATTGGTAGGCAATATATAAATCAAATCCCAGGATTTATAATAGCCCATTATAATATCTTGAATAGGCTTTATCGAAGTGACTACATCGAGATAATTATCTTCTTGGCTCACCAGTACATTTTGAGAGCCATTCAGTAAAAACGTGCTTAAAATAAATATGATAATTTTGAATGTTATATAAAGACGCATAAAATTATCCCGCTCAGAAATTTATAGCCATTGCGTAATTAACCGTAACAGAACTGGTAATTTGAGCAACGGCTCAATAACTTGATCTTAGGGTTCAGTTGACTTTTTCCTGAGCCTATAAAATTATTTTTAATAAAAAGTCTGAATAACCGCTCACCCTGATCCTACTTCGCCAAGGCTACGTAGGACTAAAGGCCTGCCCTTCGAAGCTTTAGCGTAGAAGGGTCGAAGGGTACGAGCGGTATTATTTATCTATAGCCAAGTCTAAATTGCGCTTTATTTTTTGGCATACGAGTTTGTTGGTTTACGTATAACCGTTTTGGCGTTTCACCAACAAAATATGCTGTTTTTTTCTGCGGCGCTTTAATTTCTTTTTTACGCTTTTGGGTTTTTGACGGTAGTTCTTCACATACCATTATTGCTTTATGTTGTAATTTACGGCGCTGTAATTCGTGCATAACTTTAGATCTTTTATACAGATAATCTCGGTGCTGCAAAGAATCGACAAAAGATCGAATGCACTGATTCTTGCTTTTTTTAGATAATATTGGGCACTCAGGACGCACATATTTTGTCGCAAAATCTGTATGAGATTCCCAATATTTTATCATAGCTTCGATTTGATTAGTAAGTTCTTTTTGATGTAAATAGAAGTTTCTCCAAGACCAACGCGAGTAAAGTTTATTAAGTTTACTTCTTTCTTGATTCGATAAAAACTGAGTGTCTGAACGAAGGCTTCCCTTTTCGTCTTCTGATAATTCCTCGGGAATAGTTCGTAAGTAAATTTTTGGATCTGCGACGACATATTTTAATCCCGCATCGTACAGAATACTCTGCTCCTCTGATCCGACCCAAAGGCGCCATGCATCTTCTGTTTTTTGTTCTTCTGTTCGTTGATCTTTTTCAAAACAACTCATACGGAGCCAAGCGTTCTTTTCTCTACGCTTCTGATCTAAGCAAGGCAAACCGGCTACTGGATTGTAGGGACTTTTACAAATGGCATTACACGATGAACCAAGCATTGCGATCCCGACCTTAGTAAAGCCCGTAAGTACGGGTTGATCTTTAAAGCTGAAGCGATTTGCTTCGTTTGCAAAATTGGCACAGTTATTAAGGCAAGCCCATTGTTCGTTTATACACTGATCAAAGTCATAAAGTGCTTTGAGATGGCATGATTGATAATCGTCTAATGTCTTAAGAACTGATGGGCAAAAATGGGGGTTATCTGCTTGATAAACAGCAAGAAGCGATAAAATAAAGAATTTTAATGAAACAAAAATTTGCGGAAGCATGATTTATTCTTTCGGTTATTAATAATCTACAAGATTTTATATGTCAGATAGGATAAAATATAAATTTATTTTTGTCAAATATTAAAATAATAGAAAAAATTTTATATTCGTGTTATTCTGGCAAATAAAATAAATTTTTAAGACTTAAAGGCTATGAGTTATGCGTTTTCATAGTTTTTCTCTTTGTATTTTCTTAGCTGTAAGTACCTGCTATATCCATTCTTCTCGTGAATTAATTCGAGAGAAGAATACACAGATTTTGTCTCGCGAGACTGTTGCTGCTCAGTCGAATTCAAAGTTAATTATAAGTACACTCAAAAAATTTTTACCGGTCTGGGCGCTTCACAAAATTATTCTCGATTATATTCCGGACGAGTTTTTATATTATAAATCGATTAATCACAAGCAACTTGATATCCATGCAATTGCTTTTTCGCCCGATAGCCAGTTATTGGTGAGCACAATTGGCAGTTTTATAAATAGCTGGGATGCTCGCCATGATTTTAGATTACTAAGCACATACAAACTAAATCACATAGCTTGGGCAATTACATTCTCACCAGACGGAAAATATATAGCTGTCAGTGGAAGCGATCGAGCAATAACTATTATTTACGTAACTAACAAGCAGTTTGAGTGCGCTTATACTCTTAAAGAGCATAGAGAGTTCGTTAATTGCGTCAGTTTTTCGCCTGATAGTAAATATCTCGCATCAGGTTCAAAAGATGGTAGTGTGCTTATTTGGGAAGTTAATACAAAAAAATTCAAATTAGTGCAAAGCATTAATTACTTGAAAGAAGAAATCGTTTCTATATCTTTTTCTCATAAAAAAATTGCAGCTGTTGCGAAAGATTTTACGATATATATTTTTGAACTGCACAATAATTTATATATCCAATCACATCGGCTAAAGTGCGCTGAGAAGTGGATTTCACGTCATTTCGCTTTCCCCGGCAGAAATGTGCTAGAGGTTATTTTTTCTGATTTTGAGTCAAATAACTTAGCCAATAAGCCGTTACCTGCCGAGCATGAACTTCCCGGTTCGCTTGCACAATTTTCTTGTGATGGCAGTTTTTTTTCTTGTGCGGGTTTATCGTATGTACCGGTCTGGAAAAAGCAAAACAATGCATATAATCTGGTTCGAATATTAAAAATCCAAAAAAGAACGGCAGATGCGGTTGTGTTTTCTCCATGCGGCAGTTATTTTGTCTACGCAGAATCACCTGACATACGAATTTTGCAATTAACAGCTAATAACGTCAACGAAGTTCAGACGCTTAAAAGTACTAATAATCCTGTGCATACAGTGCTCTTTTCACCACATAACATATTTCTTGTCGCATGTGATGGTAACGGTGCAATTAAAATATGGGTTAATGTAAAAAAATATCTCACTTCAGAAATAGATTCTGAACAGAAAATACCAAGCCAGAGCCCTGTTGCCGCAAATAAGAATACAAGCTGTGTGATTATGTAATTGCTCAGTGCAATCAAGCGGGGACAAGTTGTTTTGAAGAGCTGGTCGAGCGTTTCAGGGCTTTCGATTTTGTTTTAGCTTTTGCTTTTTGAGCTTTTTTAGGTGATTTAGGTGCTTTGGGCTCAAGATCTTTGGGAGAAATATTCGTCTCTTTATTATTTTTACTTAAAACGTAACAGTGTTCAGTTGTTTTAAGCAAGCCTCCAGCAGGGCCAGACTGTGGGTATAAGTAAGGAATCGTGCGTGAGCTTTTTTCTGCTTCGGGGATTCCCCAGCTTACATATACGGTTTTATTTTTCGGGAACTTATACTCAATTTTTTTATTTTGATCTGTAACTAAAAGCGATGTTTGAGCGCTTATTTGTAAAGGGAGATCGAACATATAACCTGCCGGTATTTTTGCAGATATCTGCTTTTTCTTGAGCTTGTTATTTTTCAGGGTGATATTTACGGGGCGCGTCGATTTATTATAAAAACTAAAGCCAACGGGGGTTGTTCCCGGTGCTGTGCTCGTCGGACTATACGTGAGGGGGTTTGCAAAGCACGTTGCTTTTCTGCTTAATTTTGCAACGGTATTTGTTTCTATTTCAGTAAGCTTTCCCGATAAGCTGAGAGGCTCAACTTTTTTGCCCGTAACTGATCGAGTTGCTTCTTGACCAGCTTGGAATAACGAACCGGCTATTTTTTGTGCCTGCTTAATTTCGGGTTTTAATTCACCATATTTTTTATACCCGGCTTCTACGCCTGCTCTTACAAAGGGCTTAAGAAGTAAAGAGCTTGCCGTTTCTTGTGATGTGCCTGTTAAACCCTCAATCTTTTTTGCTATTTCTCGCGTAGCAAGCTCTTTTTCTCTTTCTTCGGGTTTTATTTTTACGCTCGTACGTTGAGAGAGTTCACGCTCTCTTTTTTCTTTTTTAAGTTGCGCTAACTCTTTTTTCATGCGTTCGGTGTCACGCTGTGTTTGGTTTTTTTCTTGTTCTATTTTTTCTTCGAGCTTTTTAAGGCGCTTAGCAGTTTCTGTTTGTTCGAGTTCACGTGTGTGATCTCGTTTTCCTGACTGCGTCATGCTTGCATGCTTTTGTATAGATTTTGCTGTTTCTAAATAATTAAGTGCGGACGAGAGCGCTAAAGAACGATCAATATTATTTGATAAAAGCAAAGAAGAAACGAGAAGCAAAAGAGTAAGCAGAAATCGCATGTATTCTCCGAGTTTTTTATTAAGAGAGAGCTTGAAGCATAAGTATATTATGCTTCAAGCATGTACTTGATTATTTTTTTGCCGTTTCTTTTATGTCGGCTTGAGTTACGTTTTGTAGTTTTGAAAAACATCTATCAGTGATGTTTGGATCATATTTTATTAAATTTCTTATCCACGTTGGTACGGGACCAGTTTGAGGATAGAGTCGATTGTGGTCTTTCGGTTCATCGGGATTCCACGTAACATAGATAGTTTTATTCTTAGGGAATGTGTAACTGAATGCGATATTTTTTTTGTCGTTTGGATTACATGTATCAAGTGAATTGCAACGATAGATAGTTAATTTTGTATCGTTCGAAGTATTGAGCTCGATATCAGCGATTTGACCAGCGGGTAGTCGACGTACATATATTTTACCCCCTACAAATCTAAGAAATTTTTCCGTCAAATCAGGACGTCCGATACTGCTATTTTCAAGACTAAAAAAGAGGGTGCCGGTTGGGCTAAACGTCTGTTTTCCTGCTTTTGCTTTATTTGAAATGCTAAAGCCAACGTTGGTTTTACCGGCTTTGACAGGCTCATTATTTTTGGTCCATTCATATGGTATGGTTTTCACGTATGGCGACGTGAGTGAAAAACAGTTCAATGCGTTTTCGATTCCTGCAGAGATATAGAGCGAATGCGCTAAAAGTGCAGTTACTGTTATTAAAAGAATTTTTTTCATGGGTTTCTTCTCCTGTTTTTATTTTTTCAATTATAAATTATTATAAGGGCTGTGAGCTCAAAAAAGCAAGAAATAATTACTGAAAAATTTATTATGATACTTATATCTTGATCGTAACTGAGATATTTTGTTCTTCGATGAGAGCTAATAACGCAAGCTCAAGTCTGAGCTTTTCTCGGGACGCAAGTCTGAGCAGTTTGCCGTTTTCAGTAAACTGGAACTCGAGTGGAGTAGATCCTGCGGTAAATTTTGACTTAACTGTCTGCAAGATCGTTTCTTGAATATTTTCAGGAAGGGTAAGAATAACTCGCTCAGATGCCCACTGCTCAAAAAGTAAATCAAGTGGCACGCATGATTGTGCTTTTATTTTAGTAAGCTGACGTGAACTTGCATCTACCGTTCCCTTAAAAGCAAAAACGTGATATTGCGTAAGCCACGGCTCGATTTGCGTATATAATTTGGGAAATACGACAATTTCCCCTTTGCCGGTGTAATCTTCAAGTTGTAAAAACGCCATTAAGTCACCTTTTTTAGTAGTAACTGTTTTGTTACTTTTAACCAAACCGGCACAGATTACTAACTCTTCAGCTTTTGGAGCGGCTTGTTTGAAAGAAAGAGCCTGTATCCAGCGAATATGCTTTGCGTAAGCATCTAATGGCTGAGCACTTACATAGAGACCAACTACCTCTTTTTCTTTCTCAAGTTTAGTTGAATCGGGCCATTCTGGTTTTGGCGCATATTGGTACGGTTCAGGGGCGCTATCAGGATCAGAGCTTTTAGGGGCTGACATGCCAAATAGACCCATTTGTCCTGTTTTTAATGCTTTTTTATGCTCAGCTGCAAGATCCATAATTTTGGCAAGCTCTTCGTATTTTTGCGCTCTATTACCCGGGAAAATATCAAAAGCACCTGCGCTAATTAAGCTTTCGAGTACGCGCTTATTACTCGTGCGTAAATCTATGCGTGAACAGAACTCGAGTAGATCACTAAAGGGCTTTTTATTTCTTTCTTTGAGTATATCTTCAAGAGCTGCGTCCCCTACGTTTTTTATGCCTTTTAGACCAAAGCGAATTTTGCTTTCGATCACACTAAAATTCATTTCTGACTGGTTAATATCAGGGGGCAAAATGGCAATAGACATATCTTTTGCTTCTTGTACGTAAAAAGCCATTTTTTCACCATCACTTGCTTCAAGTGATATTAAACATGCCATAAACTCGGGGCAAAATTGCGCTTTTAAATATGCAGTTTGGTAGGCAATAAGTGCATAAGCTGCTGAGTGTGATTTATTAAAGCCGTAGCCTGCAAAATAGGCCATTAAATCAAAAAGCTCCCCCGATTTTTTTGCATCAAAATTATTTTTAATAGCTCGATCGACAAAAATTGCTTTTTGCTCAGCCATAACGTCTGCTTTTTTCTTACCCATTGCCCGACGTAAAATATCTGATTCACCCAAGCTAAATCCAGCAATAGCCGATGCAATTTTCATTACTTGTTCCTGATAGACGATAACCCCATAGGTTTCTTGCAAAATGGGCTCAAGTTCCGGAAATAAATATGCTATTTGTTGTCTGCCATGTTTACGCTCGATAAAATCATCAACCATGCCAGAGCCGAGTGGCCCTGGTCGATAAAGTGCGTTTACGGCGATAATATCCTCGAACGTTGTTGGCTGTAACCGACACAAAACGTCTTTCAGGCCATCAGATTCTAACTGGAATACGCCCGAAGTTTCCCCACGGCACAAAAGTGCAAAGGTTTTATGATCGTCTAATGGCAATTTAGTAATATCAAGTGTAATACCGTGATTTTGTTCTATTAAAGCAACAGCACGTTGTATAAGTGTTAAGTTTTTAAGTCCCAAAAAATCCATTTTTAAGTATCCGAGACTTTCCAGTTCTGTCATGGCGTACTGCGTAACTAACTCAGGAGTTTTTGGCTGTGTGTAAATGGGCAAAACGTTACTTACCGGCTCTGGTGAGATTACAATACCAGCTGCATGCTTAGATGCGTGTCGAGTGATTCCCTCAAGTCTGAGTGCCAGATCAAAAAGCTTTGCAACGTTACTATTTTGTGCAATTAAATCTTTAAGCTTTGGCTCTTGGTCAAGCGCTTCGGTGAGTGTAATTTTAAGTTGATCGGGAATTAAATCAGTAAGCGCATTTGAATCTTCAAATGGAAATCCCAGTACGCGTGCTACGTCTTTAATTACGCCTTTGGCCATCATCGTACCAAACGTAATTATCTGGCACACTTTATCATGACCATATTTATTGCGCACGTAATCTATAACGCGATCACGCCCCTCAATACAAAAATCGATATCGATATCAGGCATCGAGACCCGTTCTGGATTTAAAAAACGCTCAAAAAGTAAATTATATTTAATGGGGTCTATGTCTGTTATTTGCAATGCCCATGCTACTAACGATCCAGCTGCTGAACCCCGTCCTGGACCAACGGGAATATTATTATTACGGGCCCACTGAATAAAATCACTCACCACCAGAAAATAACCAATAAAGCCCATTTTAGTAATTAAAGCTACTTCAAGTTCTAAACGGGCCTGGTAGATATCTTTTTGGTCTATTAAAAAACGTTCAGAGACACATAGTTTTTCAAGACCGGCACGGCAAATATCGGCAAAATATGTTTCTTGGGTATACCCAACGGGTATTTCAAATTGGGGGAAAAATAACTTACCCGTCTCGAATTTAAATTCACACATATCAGCGATTTTGCCCGTGTTCCAAACGGCATCTTCGTGATCTTTAAAAAGTGTAACCATTTCGTCAGCAGTGCGAATATGTGCTCGGCACTCCCCAAAAGAGAATCGATCTGGATCAGTTATTTTTGCATGTGTCTGTATCGCAAGCATCACTTCATGTGCTTCTCTATCATCTGCATGTACGTAATGGCAATCTCCGGCAGCAACTAACTGTACCCCTTTACGCGCACTTATATCAAATAAGTAACTATTAAGTATCTTTTGATCTTGTTGATCGTCCGGCTGCACTTCAAGATAGAATCTATCAGGACCAAACACGCGTAAGAACCAATCGATACGGTCAAGAGCTTCGTCTTCTCTTTTTTGCATAAGTAAACTGGGAATATGTCCACCCAGGCAAGCAGACGTGGCAATTAAGCCTTCTGAGTAGCGCTCAAGTATCTGATAATCTATACGAGGTTTAAAATAGTACCCCTCTTGATAGGCAAAAGATATTAATTTACAGAGATTTTTATAACCAATTTCGTTTTGCACTAATAATATTAAATGGTGATACTTATCTTCGGCGTTTTTTACTTTTGCATCTTGGGTAAAATATGCTTCCATGCCAAGAACAGGCTTAATACCAGCTTTTTGCGCCTGCTGAAAAAACTTAACTCCGCCGAAAATATTACCATGATCGGTAATGGCAAGTGATTTAAAATTATGCTGCTTACCATAAGCTACAAGCTTTTCTATAGTAATTGCACCGTCTAGAAGTGAGTAATCTGTATGTAAGTGTAAATGAGTAAAATGGCGTGACATGTTAAATACTTAGTTATTTTTTTTTGTTCGATATTTCAGTTTTATTTATTAAAGAATTAAGTTGATCGTTTAAATATGCATTTAAACTCATGCCTTTAAATTGAGCTTTGCGTAATAGTTTTTGATGTACTTCTGGGGTTGTTCTAATTCTCAAATCACCTGAGCATGATTTTTCAGGAATCATGTTATTTTCTGTGCACATTTCGAGATAATCTTCGACAGATTCTTCGAATGCTTTTTTTAAATCTTCGAGGTTCTTTGCACAAAAATGGACGATATCTCGAATACCAACGATATTTCCATGGTATTCTTTATCTTCTTTATAATATTTATATGATCCAATATAATTTTTATATCTGAGCTTCACGTTTTACTCCTATTAGTTCAAGAAATGCTCTTGCATCTTTAATCACGTGTGGATGAACGGTAGGATTGGGATGAGGCCTATGGTAGTTGAAGCCTCTATGCGCATAAACTATACGTACCCTTGAGCCGTTACCCTCTTTAATGGTACATCCCAGATGCTTAAACAATGATTCTAAATCTTTATATTTTAAACTTTTTGTTATCGGGCGTTTAAATATCTCGTTCAATATTTTCTGTTGCTTGTTATTCATTGTCACTTGCTGGCATAAGTGTACCATGCGGACAAGTACATAGTCAAAACCTGAGAACGGATGAGTTGGAATTACTTACAGCAATATTTATTAAATTATGAGCTATAAACACTTATTCAGTATAATCGAGATATAATCTGATGCCTATAGGACAATAAAAACAAACCAGCTTTTTTATAATTGGCTTAGAAAATCATTCTGTTTTTTAGCAGCTATTTTGATGCGAATGCACTCCAGGTTTGTCCAAAAAAATTGACAAATTAAAATTTAATAATATAATTGCATTTATAGTTTGCCCAAATAACATAATAATAAGAGTAAAATTATGCATAAAATAATTCTTTTGTTCGCATTAGCGAGCTTCTGCTTTTTCACACAGCGCGATGCGCATGGCATGAACGATTATAAAGAACCACTCATAAAAATAGAGCCAGCGCTTGCACTTGAGCCGTCAAATACGGTAACTGATAGCCCGAAACAAAAATTACTTGCGGCTATAAACAAAAATAAAAGGGGGCCAGCAGAGCATTATATTATTCCCATTCGAAAGAAAAATCATCTTGATTTTACTGGTCTCGGCTTGGATATACAAAAATTAGTTGCCGCGTATCTGTCAAACGATTGGTATTGTTCAAAAATTATACCAACAACTGAACCGACTGCAAAATTACAATTTATGCCACAATTTGGCGGAAAATATATCGCTGCAAATGGATCACGACTGATAAAAATTATTAATACCGATAATGGCGCAATACAACATATGGGAAGTTTGTGTTTAGAACTCTTCGCGCTTAATTGCCTATGCTGTAAAGATAAAGTTGTAGACTTTGATTTTTCGCCCGATATGAAATATTTAGCCGTTGGTACTGCCGGTCGCTGCTGTGGTTACTTGAAACACGATAGTATTCAACTTTTCAACACCGAAACGCATGAAAGAGATTATCTCAAAAACGTTGCGCCAGGAATAAGATCATTAAGGTTTAGCAATAACAACGAATTAACATCTCTTGCTTCAGATGGCACAATAAGAATATGGGATAATCTTGCTGCGGGTGAACAAAATGTACCATTCGGCGGTGGCCCTGTGCCAGAACGTATGATATCCCTTAGGATAGATATAGAAAACAATGATAAGCTTTGCGTAGCTGGTTTGCGAAATATTATTTATGTTTTTCGCGTTAGCAATCAAAATAATATAAGATCTATTAATCTTGCAACTCCAGCCCAATGCTTCGCACTTTCTCATGATAAAAAATTTCTTGCTGTTGGTTCTCAAAATACCATTACCCTGATAAAAATTGAGCCGACAAACCAAGCAAGTAAAGAGTTAGCTGTTCAGGGGAATGTGCAAACGCTCTGTTTCGCTCGAAATGGTCTACTCGCAGCTGCAATAAGTAAGCCCGATGACGTTGGCATTACAATTTTTACAGAGCCATTCTCCAGCGAGAAGACTGATATTATTTCGCTCGATACGCGTACTATCCACCAAGCTCTCAATTTTTCACCAGATTGCTCAACGCTTGCTTCAGCAGATCGCGATGGGAATGTACATTTGTGGAAAATTAAAAGTGAAATAATTTTGCAACCGAAAATCAAAAAAGAAAAACTTAATTGTCGCTTAACCTGCAGCATATGGCTGCAAAGAAATCCATGCGCAATTAGTCTTTGTCTGACTGCACTTGTCATGATAGAAATTTTGTTCATTGTAATGAAGACGCAATTAAGCGGAAATTAACATGGTTTTTTTTCTTATAAAAAATATACCAAAATCGATTATTTCTAATTTGATAAAATACGTAAATTCATAAAAATCGGCTTTGTATAATCGAGATATAATCTGATGCCTATAGGACAACAAAAAAAAGCCAGCTTTCGTAAAAAAACTGCCTTTTAAATTACGCATAAATCGGTAAGTAAACCGTCAAGCAACTATGCAACCCATACCGCTCTTCTGGTTTTGATCTGATTTTTTTTGCGTAGCTGTATTCTTTTCATCCCACTCAAGAACCGTCTGTAAAGCCCATTTAAAAATCCAGCCATTTGACGTTCCGGCAATGAGATATTGCCCATCGGGCGAAAAAATAAGCGAAATTGCATTACCCGTTTGGCATTCAACCGTTTGGATTAACTGAATTTGTTTACTTAAATTCCAAGCAGACCAAATTCGTATTACTTTGTCATCTGAGGCGGTGGCCAAATAATTATTATCTGGCGAAAATGCAACATTGGTAACCTCATGATCTTTGTCAGCTGCGTTAATTTCGCGATTCCATTTGTGCGTAATTGAATCTATAATCTCAACTTTATTTTTATTACCGTAAGCAAGATATTTTTTGTCCGGTGAATAGGCGATGCCGTGTAGCGAAGAGCGATCTATTTTCTTGTTGTTCCAGCTGCCGCTCGCAATATCGTATACGCCAAGTGTTTGACGCCCTAAAATTGCAGCGATACGATGGGCATCGGGATAGATTGTGACATAGTTTGCGGGCATAGATAACGAAACACACTTGGGAGTGCCATTAAAATCGTCGTGCTCAATTCTTAGACTAGAATCTTTAAAGCTTACAACTGAGCAAGTTGGAGCATTAGCACGCGCAATATCTACCTGGTAAGAACCCCAATTGAAAGGCTTATTTGAGGTATCGAGACCTCCGTTGGGATGGATTAAAAGGCTGTTGTCATATGTGAGATACAAAATGGGGCCCCAATCTCCCCACTTATTGGCCCAATCCACCTTAAATTGATGCTCGTGTACATTGCCAAGATAACCAATGATAATAGCCTGTAATGGTTTTACGGGAATTATGGCATCAAGAACGCTTTTCTTAATAAGTTCTTGGCTGCAGATCGAACTGAGTTGCAAAGATATCAAACTACATAAAAATATTTTTTTAACCACTTTTACTCCAAAATTTAAAATATGATATAAATTATTTTTTTATTATACAATAAAAGTTATCATTGTCAAGTTCTGATCGGGGAAATAAGATTGAATGAGCTTTATCGGCTATGCTTGTACAATATGCAATTCAATTGCATATTGTACACAAAAAGTAGCTTTAAGCCCTCGGGGGCAGTTGATAAAATAAATTTGACAAATATAAAAATTCTATTAGAATAATTAATATTAAATAATTTAGTATTTTATATTTGGAGAAAATATATGTCAAAAATAATCAAAGTACTTCTCTTGGTGATGAGTATCATACCCGTTTGTCACGCAGGTTTAAGTTTAGGCACACAAGATCCTGATTTTGTTTTAAGCTATATTACTGCTGTTAAGCAAGCGCATGAACAGTTATTACAAACCGTGTGGGCTCTGGAAAATCAAAAAAATATCAAGAAAAAACAAGCAATTTGGCAGAAAAAGCAAGAATTCTCTACTGAATCACTTCCTGAATTTATGTCCACAGCAGAACAAATCCAGCGGGAGTTAAACTGTAAAGTAGATGTAGCGCAAAATAGTAAGCGTTTACCAGATCAATCTGAGCATATTGCGCAGGTGGATAAAGCAGGTCGGGTTACAATTATAGACCAAGCGAGTGGTAAGCAACTGCGCACCATTAAGCAACTGTCGAAAGCGCACTGTGCTGTATTTTCGCAATCTGGTACATATCTTGCAACAGCAGATCAAGAAAGTATAAAAGTTTTAGATACAAAATCATATCGAATCTTGTACGAGATTTTAACGTACGCCCCAGTAAGTAATCTTACGTTTTCTGCCGATAGCGCTTCTCTTGCATGCATGACAAAAACGGGCAAAGTACAGATTTATAATGCACAAACCGGTGAACTGGTATCCAAATTTGATAATGGACGCGCGGCGCAGTTATTTGCATTTAGTCGCGATAACAAATATATGATCTTACGCACTAACTTATGGCGCACGCCACAAGATTCTCAAGATCCGTATCGTTTAACCGTGTGGGAATATAAAAAATAACAAAAAAAGTTTAAGGTAACGTATGCACTCAAAAATTATAGCTGGATTCTTATCTCTATTTATGCAACAAGAAAAAGAGCCAGCAGTAACTCCTGCTGGTAAATTGATCAGAAAGGAGTGTAGTTATTTAAGTTCAATTATTCCCGTTGTTGAATTGCAAAATCTTATTTTGAGCTACCTACCAGACTGGGAGGAAATACAAGAATTTCATGCAGAAAATGCGATACATTCTCTGGAGTTTTCTCTCGATGGACAGTATGTAGCCTCAGGCTCATATCGTGGCGAATTGTGCTTCTTTCGTTTTTGCAAAGGGGAATTAAAGTTATTGCAATGTGCAAAAATTGACTCATTTGCTATCGAACAGTTGGCGTTTTCACCAGATGGGAATTATCTTGCAGCGAGGTGTAACGGTGGTTATATAAATATATATACTTTAGTGAATGATAAATTATGTTTCTTTGAGCAAATAAAGCCTAACGCATGCCTTATTCAGAGTATAGCCTTTCATAAAACGTTTTTTGCTTATGCAATTGAGGATAGTTCAAATAAACATAAAGCGATAATAGGGACATTATCTAAAAACAAAAATTATACTGTTGTGCAGGAAAGACTTTTTGATACGCCCATCTTGCAAATGAGTTTTTCGCCGAATGACAAATTTGTCGTTTTTGGGTTGGCAAAAAGTATAGAATTTTGTGAGTCATTAGATAATAAATTAAAATTAATAAAAACGATACCGATAAATGGTCAAATAAGGGGAATTGCCATTTCACCGGATTCTCAGTTAATTATTGTTTCTTATACGCGTTATCCAGATCAGCAAGCGATTATTATAATGTTTCAATGTGGACATGGTAAATTTGAATTAATACAAATTTTGGAAATCAATATTGCTGATTTGTTTAGTAATAAGTGTTCTATGAATCATAATTCTATGGCATGTTCAGGAAAGTATCTGTCTGCAGGCTTTGGCAATAAGTTACAAATATGGCAGTTAAAAAATAAGCAATTGGAGCCGGTACAATCTTGCAAAATAGGTCAGTTTCATGTTCTCAAAACTACTTTTTCACCGCAGGGCACATATTTACTAACGGGATCAAATTTCGCTCCTATAAAACTATGGCACAATCAAAAGCTTGAACTTATGGATAAATAATATTACACGATATTTTGCGTTTGCTCACGCATTTTTTCAAGTTCGACTTTAATATTTATCCCAAAACTACTTATCGCAGCGTCAGCTGCTTTTGAACTGACTGTATTAATTTCACGAAATAGTTCTTGCAACGTAAAATCAAGCTTTTTCCCTTTTTCTCGTTCAGGAGAGTTTATAACTACTAACAAGCTTTCTAAATGGGTCTTAAATCGTACGATCTCTTCATGAATATCGATTCTATCTAACTGGTTATATAAAAACGCATTTTGAGCCTGCTCAGTCATTTCTTGCTTTTGATTAGCTAATAACGTATGTAAATTCTGGAACAGCTGCGCTTTTTTTTGTTCCATTACAATTTCTGCACGTGGCTCAAGATCACTAAAATTTGTTTTGATTATTTCTATACGAGCCAATAAATCTTGCTTAAGATTTTCACCTTCTCGTGTTCGTACTAAATTGAGTTGATCTACTAATTTTTTCGCTTCGTTTAATAACTGGCCTTCAAGCTCTTCGTTAATAATTTGCTCTTGATTTTCAAATACGTGAGGCAAGAGCAAGAGAGAACTAAGCGTAAACTCTCCCGGAATCTTAAACTGCTCTTGAATTTGCTTAACACTCGAAACATATCCAGTTATTGTCGCTCGAGCGGGCTCTATGCACGAAGTAAGCGCGTACGGATTAGCCATGTGCATGGTAAAAAAGATATTGCCTCGAATCAATTCAGCTTTAAAGATTTTTAATAATTCTGTTTCAAGCCCCGTGAGTGCATAGGGAAGTTTACAGTTTGCTTCAAAAAAACGGGAATTGAGCGTTTTGAGGGTCATAGTAATCTGAATTAATGGCTTTTCACCAGAAACACCTGGCTGCTCTGCTGCCGGTAATGCAAGTGTTTTTGAGCTAAATCCGGTCATGCTTAGTATCATAGTGTCTTTCTCATTGGTTTTCTTACTCAAGATTGGTATATACGTTTTGTACGTCTTCGAGATCTTCCAAAGCAGATAAAAATTCATGTGCTTTTTCTTCGGTATCCCCTTCAAGTAAAAGCGTATTTTGGGCAACCCATTCTACTTCAGCGCTTTCAACTTTTAAGTGCAATTTAGTTAAGATATTTTTGATTTCTTCTAACTGTCTCGGATCGCAGGTTATTTCAAAAACATCTTCTTCAAGTTTTATATCTTTTACTTCGTATTCTAAAAGTGTTTCAACTAACTGGTCTTCGCTTGTATTTGCTTTGTTAACACGTATAACACCCAGTTTGTGAAACATCCAGCTCACAGCTCCACTTTCAGCAAGTATACCGCCACGACGCGTAAATAAAGCACGTAAATCTGCAATTGCACGATTTTTATTATCAGTTAATACTTCGATTAATACGGCAATATTGCCTGGGCCGTACCCCTCGTACATATACTGCTCGTAACTTACACCTGGTAACTCTCCCGTGCCCTTTTTTATTGCACGCTGGGAATTTTCAAGGGGCATATTAATTTCTTTTGCTTTGTCTAATAACGTGCGTAAGCGGGGGTTGCCTGATGGGTCTCCGCCACCTGAACGGGCTGCGATAGTAATTTCTTTAATAAGTTTGGTAAATGATTTGCCACGCTTTGAATCAGCTATAGCTTTTTTATGTTTAATCGATTTCCATTTGGAGTGACCGGCCATGCTCGAGCTCCTGAGCTTGTTAACTAACTGTTTTTTGTCCCACTAATTTACTTTTTAAATAGAGTAACGATTTGCCCGAAATTTGTCGACCCCGGGGTGTTTTTTCGAGATACCCCTGTCTGAGTAAAAAGGGCTCATACACATCTTCAATAGTTTCTTTATCTTCACCCACTAACGCAGCAAGTGTTTCAAGTCCAACAGGACCGCCATTAAAGCGTTCGATAATAGTGCGTAAGATAAGTCGATCAACATCTGTCAGCCCCTCATGATCAATAGCTAAAAAACTTAACGCTTTGTGTACAAACTGTTCGTTTACCTGAGTAATTTGTGAAACTTGTGCAAAATCTCTAATACGCCTGACTATTTTTTTTGCTATTCTCGGGGTACCTCTCCCAACATGGGCAACTAACAGCGCGGCACTATCAGTAAACTCTAATCCTAAAAATTGTGTATTCTGGAGCACAATTTTTTGCAAATCTTCTTCGTTATAGTAATCTATGCGCTCTGTAATACCGAATCTACTTCTGAGTGGGGCTGTTATCATGCCTGCTTTTGTCGTTGCGCCAATAAGTGTAAATGGGCTTATCGGTAAATTAACAGATTTAGCGCCAACACCCTGACCAATAATAACGTCTACCCGAAAATGCTCCATTGCGCTGTATAAAACTTCTTCGATAGCCGTTGGCATTCGGTGTATTTCGTCGATAAATAAAATATCTCGTGATTCAAGACCAGTTAAGATAGCTACTAAATCACCTGTTCGTTCAAGCATCGGGCCACTACAGATTTTTATATTAACTTGCATGACTTGGGCCATAATTTGAGCAAGCGTTGTTTTGCCAACGCCTGGGGGCCCAAATAATAATAGATGATCAAGAGGTTCTTTGCGCATATGAGCTGCTTGGGTATAGACAGCCAACTTTTCTTTGAGCTCTTTTTGACCTAAATAGTCATCAAATTGTTTAGGGTGAAAATCGAGACTTTGCTCTTCTTGCGTTGTTTCTTGTAACTGAAAAAGAGGCGAACTTTCGATTGGTTTCATAATTACCCATATATACTAATTAACTCATGTAGTTTTGCTCATTATACTGTAATTTAGTAACAAGTGTGAGTATTTTAAAAATTTAATTAAACGGGTCCTTCGACTCGCTGTCGCTTGCTCAGGATAAACTCCGCTCATGAGGAGTTTTAAGAAGCGGGGCGTAGCCCTGCCCTTCGACTCGCTATGCTCGCTCAGGATAGACTCCGCTCATGAAGAGTTTTAAGAAGCGGGGCGTAGCCCTGCGTAGCTCGAAGAGCGAAGCGGGGCAAGTGTGAGTGTTTTGCAAATTACGCAGCTAATTGCAATTCAAGCGCTTGGTTTTTTCTTATCTGTATCTTATTGCCAATTATAGAAGCAAGATAAATCCCATTGGGAGAATAGCTGACAGAGCTTTGTACATAGTTCTCAGTAAACTGCACTTCGTGAAGAATCGTTTCTTCTTTTGTTTTTATATTATGCAGAACGAGCGCCATGAGTTTTGGTTTACTTGATTCTATTATATATGGAATAGTTTCACCATCTGGTGATACACAAAAATCAACCAGACGGCCAGCAAAAAGCTCAGGGATGCGATATGGCGTGATCTGAGCACAACATTTTTTGGTTTCGAGATTATATACATAGATTTTTCCCCCACAGGAGCTTATGACGATTGATTTTTCATCAGGCGTAACCGCACACTGTGAAATATAGTTTTGGTCCTCACAGTTGAATTGATCAATGATTTTATATCCATCATTCGCATCTCGTTTTTCAATCGTGCAAGCAGCCCCGCAAAATAAAAATTGGCCATTTTTTGAAAAACTTATATGTACATAGGGCGCTTCTGGATGAGTAAACTGTCCGGCTGGTGTTACGAGCACGCCGGCGTACCAACCAGCAATAGTTTTACTTCGTTCGGTAGTTGCGCCAACGGTATGAGTACCTGAAATGGCTTGAAGACCTAATTTTTCAGAATGAGTAGGTTTAAAATTTTTCGATGACCAGGTTATCGAATGTGGGCACACTTCGGATTGTGAGCATACAAGAAATTTGCCATCAGTCGAATAAGATAGTTGACTCATACTTGGAATAGCTGTCATGCTCCCTCCGGCGCGTGGCTGGGGCATTGAGAATGTACTTTGATGCATTATCGAAAAATGGGGAATATTATACACCGTAAGTTGCTTTTCGCTATTCCAGGCATCTTCAGAAACAGTTGCGATTTGATCGCCATTTGGTGAGCAAGAAACTTTTCGTATCGTTTTTTTATTGTCTATAATTTCACGATCGACATCGTAATAATCTAGATACGCTAAAATTATCTTTTGCAATTCAGGAATTGGTATGAAAGATTCTAATGATTTAATGCCCGTTTTCTTAATGCAAGAAGCTTTTGGTGCTTGATCCATTGCAAAAAGTTTGATGGGTGCATGGGTAACGAGCATAAAAGCGAGCAGAAATTTAAAATTGCGGTGAGTAGATGCGAACATAGATGATCCTTTTTAGTTTTAATTTAGAATAAATCTAGTATACCTATTATCTCGACTGAGTCAAATTTCTATTTGCATTATCAGATTGCGGGTAGAATGGACTTCTTCTGAAACTACCAAAACTGAGCCCGCACCCATTCGACTCGCCCTCGACGAAGCTCGGGCTCGCTCCCGTCTACGCTCTTCGAGCTACGCCGGGCACGGCAGGGCGAGCGGGATTCTAGAGCTTGTTTCGGGAAGCCGCTTATTCCGGTATTGCGAATCCGAGGGATCAAATAATTAAGCGGTTTCATAATAGATCTAATAAAAGCTGCTTCACAAAACTCGTCTTGATCTATTTATCTGAAAAATAAATAATTACTTGAAATTTATGCTTAAAATAGTTGATACTTATAATAATAATTAAAAAAATAATTTCTGGAGACTTTTCATGAAAATACGTAATTTCTTTTTTATCTTATATTTCACGATGCCCCTGGGGATATATCCAGCAGATTTCTTTAGATCAGTTGGCGAAGGTATTAAGACCGGCGCCACTCGAGCTTACGAAGGTGCTCGAGACGCAGGAAGAACGGTACAGCGAGCAGGGGAAAGCGTAATCAATAAAGGCTCTCAGGTAGTTGATGCAGTTAAATCTGTTGTTGAGGGCATAAAAGATTCAGTTAATCAAATAAGGGACACGATACAAGTGGCTTCGCGCTTACAGGCCGAAATAATAGATCCTATGATAACTCTTCCTGATCAAGCGAATCAAGCGGTAAAGTCCCCTATAGCAGATATAAGCAAAATGGCAGAAAGCCTTGACCAAAAATATACTCAAGCGGCAAATTTGGTAAATAAACGAGAACTAAAAGGGTTAAAGCAAACGCTTACTATTACGCAAGACGCGCTTACTACTGTTCTTGATTCAACTGATCAACTTTTAAATAACGTGCTTGATCAAGTTTCTTGGGGTAAGCCCATTGCGGGCTTTGCTCGTGTCATTATAAGTTTATCTGATACAGTACGGGTACTCGTTACGTTAGTGCAAACAATTACGCTTAAGCTGGTAGGTGATGTTGCAGAGCAGCGCGGCAGTGCAGAAAACGTTAATAAAACGCTTGTGGAAATTCTCAGTATAGTAGCAGATATTAAGAAGATCTCAACTGATTTAATAAAACTTACCGAAGGCACTTTGCCCTCTGAGCAGCGTACAGCTGAGCCCGTCCATCCATCTGTAGCGCGAGTAGAGGTGTCTGGATCTGCTCAAGAGAAAGAAATTGGTTCATATTTTGCACAGCAATCTGCCAATTATCAGGGGTACGGCTCTGTTGCGCAATTAGTGTTAAGTGAAATAATTCCTCAAAATAATCCAGCTGCCAAAAGATTATTAGCGCAAGCATTATGTGATAGTTTACGCAGTAAAATAAAATCTGGAGGTCATGCGACGCAACAGCAAAGAGAGAGCGCAGTTCTGGAAGTAACTAAAGAATTTGATAAGCAACCAAAAAATCCAACGGGCTATGGTAAAGCAGCAAAAGTTATTATAAGCGATGTTATGCGTCAAAATAACGATCTTCGTAAATCGCTCTTATTAGATGCGTTTTGCCAACAAATTATGGAAAAATTATAATTAAAAAAATTACAGGAGCACACTATGTTTATAATTTTGAAGCGCGTACTGGTTATCTCGCTTTGTTTGATAGAAATAGTACAGGCACAGGAAGTTGCCCAAGCGGGAGTAATGCGATTTAATAAACGTTTGTCAGATCTTTTGGCTCAAGTAGATGCTACTATAGGTAACACAAAGCAAGAAGTCAATGCAACGTTCGATTCAACAAAAGAGATAAGTACGAGCATGCAAAAAGCCTTTGTAACTCCCGTCCAGAAATTAGTTTCTAACTTGCAAAATTTGCCCAAAAGATATACCGATGCTGCCAGTAAAATACGAGCAAAAGATATGATTGGCTTGCGCGAACTTATTTCAGCTACGAGAAGTACGGTGAGTGATACACTTAAAACAGTAAGTAAGCTTATAAAAAATATTAATACCGTTGCATGGGATGCGCCGGTACAGCATATTGCTAAGTTGCTCGATATAGCACTTACGTCTTTTAAGCTCTTACGATCTATTCTTGAAGGGGCTCGACAAGACGTGTTAACAACGCTTTCTGAGGGCAAACAGGCAGCGCTTGATGCAGCTCAAAAAAGCTTAGTGCAGATTAATGGTGCTATAGAGCAGTTAGAGCCATTGGTTATCCAGTTGCAGGTAATGGCGGGCACAGCTTGAGCAGCGCATATGTGTGATATAAAAAAAATAATAATATCTCTATTTTTTACCGTGCCGCTGTCAGGTGCTCTTGACTCTGTGGCAAAAATTTTGCCCATACGCGATTTGCAACGTATTGTTGCGTCATATCTTGATGATTATCTGTACGATCAGGATATCGATGCTGCACCTGATTTTATTCATGAAGTAGCCGTATCAAATCGGGGAAAATATCTTGCGGTCAGTTTCTATGATAAAGTGCAAATATGGCGATTAGATAATGGCATATACAAACTTATGCAAAATATAGATGTCGATAACAGCGGAGACTTACTTTCGCGTACTGGCTTTTGGCCGCTTATACCCCATCTTGCTTTTTCACAAAACGGCGATTTTCTTGGTATTACTTCTGAATATAACGTTTTTATCTGGCAATTAGATGGCAATAAATTTATACTCAAACAGAAGTTACCGCATAAAAGAGCGCGATCAGTAGTTTTCTCACCAGATGGCAAAAGCGTAGCTGCCTCGTCTCGTAATAATACGATAAGTATATGGCAATTAACAAAGCCATGGGGTTTATATCGCTGTCTATACAAAACAGATTATTACGCGCTTGCGCAAAAAATAACGACCCAATCAGATCTTTTAGGTCCTATTTTCTTTGCTCGGGGAGATACATATCTCATTGCTGCAACGAAAAATAAGACCATAGATATTTGGGAATTACGCAATGGACTTTACGTTAAAGCGCAAGAATTAAGCAGCAAAAATGGTGACATAAGCCAATATGCCGTGTCTCGTAATGGCACATATATTGCTGCCGCATTAAATGACAATTCACTTGTTCTCTGGAAGTTTAAAGACAATAAATACGTACCTGTAGAAGGCATGAAATTAGATAACGTGCCAAACGCAATGGCATTAAGTCCTGACGGAACTTTTCTTGCTCTTGCAATGGGCAAAGATATTATGTTGTTTAGGGAAAAAAATGGCGAATTTGAGCTTCAAGAATTAGATTCGAGTGACACGATAGAGCAGAAAATCAACGATCTGACTTTTTCTCCAGATAATATTTTTCTCGTCGCGGGATTACATACTCGCAATCTTATCGTGTGGCAGAATCTTGAATATGCATTTAATAATGTAAAACATGAAAAAAGTAAGCAGAAAAAAGCTGAACAAACAATCACAGAAGTAGATTAACGTCGATCAGACATGTGCAATCTAAAACGACGCATCGCAATGCTATTGTAACAGCCCATACTTGCAAATGTAATCCAGATATGACTTATGCCGTAAGACATAAAAGGCAGCGGGATACCTACAATGGGTAATAACCCGGTTACCATGCAGATATTTATAATTGTTGATACGACTATGTGGATAATCAAGCCACTTGCAAAGATTTGAGCATAAAAATTTTGCATCGAACTAATTACGTAAAATAAGCGTAGAAAGAGTAAAATATAAAGCGAAATAAGAAAAAAAGCTCCCGCAAAGCCAATCTCTTCGCATAATACGGCAAAAATAAAATCAGTTCGACTTTCAGGCAAAAACATCAGTTTATTTTGTGTGCCCTGTAAAAACCCCTTGCCAGTTAATCCCCCTGAGCCAATAGCGATAATAGACTGTTCTATTTGGTACCGTTCTTTTTTACTATCCCCGCCGCCGAGAAAAACTTCGATTCGTTTTTTTTGATATGGTCTTAATTGATGCCATAAGATAGGCGCACTTATTGAACAAATGAGTAGGGTATAGGCAAAAAATTTCTTATGCATGCCCGCAATCCAGCATAAAATAAAGCCTGAAAAGAGCAAAATAAGTGCAGTGCCCAGATCGGGCTGTTTACGAACTAATAATGCACTCATTGCCAAAATAGTTAAAACGGGATAAAAATCAGAAATAGAAAGAACTCGAGACTCTTTTTCAGTGCACAGATAAAAACTAAAAAATGCGGGAAAGAGTAGTTTAGTAAGTTCAGAAGGCTGGAACTTAACAAAGCCTAAATTTAACCAGCGCTGTGCGCCCATGCCAATACTGCCTTTAATGATAGTTATAATTAAGAGTATAATAGTGGCAAAATATAAGAAATATCCCCATCGTTCGAGCATCCGAAAATCAAGAAGTGAGCATGCAAAATAGATAATAAATCCAGATGCAATACCAAAGAACTGCTTTTTAAGAAAAAGTGATAAGGGGCAGTCTGGTCTGTACGTTGCACTGAACACAAATAATAAACCAATAGTTGATAGAGTAAGCATAATGAGAAAACTTACCCAATCAAAATAGGTCATGTACCGTTTATCTATGAGCATGGTATTTTGTAACGCTAAAAATAAATTACTATAACTTTAAGTGTAACTTTTTTAACAGTAAAATCTATCGCTTAGATATACTTTATTTGACAATTTTGAATTCGTTGTTAAAATTCAATTAGTAAAATGTTGGCGCCTAAAAAAATAGATAATCTGCGGAGAAGTTTCTCATGGTGAAAATAAAAAAATAATAATTATTTTTACGTTTGGTGTTCTGATTGGCAGTCAGGAACAATTGAGCACAAAAAAGAATTGCGCATATTTAGATGAATATATTCCCGTCGTTGACGTACAGCACATAGTTCTAGGTTATTTATATGATTGGCAAGAGAAAGAAAACGTCTACAGCAGCCAACAAGCTACGAAAGCACTCGCATTTTCATCAGATGGTCAGTTTTTCGCAGCAGGATCAGAAAGTGGGGAACTTAAATTATGGGCTTACAAAGATAATAGCTATAAACTAATTGAAGAACGTGTATTTGATGCTCAAATTAATTCAGTGGCGTTTTCGCCAAATGGATTTCGCATAGCTGTTGGAGTAGAAAATAATTTTATATATATTTTATCAGAAATACAGGAAAAAAAATTAGCTTTATTTGAGAAAGTTAAAGCTGATAGCTCTGTATATTCAGTGCTCTTTTCACCTGAGGGTAAATATCTCGCAGCAGTTTCGACTGATAAAATCGTAAAAATCTGGCAACAGACGGCTCCCGGTTTCGTGTTCAGGCAAAAGCTCAGTCCTGATCCCAAGACCAAATATATTTCGATAGCTTTTGCGCCCGAGGGCAATCTATTAGCTGCAGGAAGGGGAAATAAGACTATCGAGATTTGGCAATACACAAATTTAAAATTTAAATTAATCCAAACTCTCTCTGGTCATAACAATCATGTGAGATCACTTGCATTTTCACCAGATGGTAGTTATTTAGCTTCTGCTTCGTATGATAGAGCTCTAAAGCTTTGGGAATTACAGGGAGAACTATTTAGTCATGTGCAAACTGTTGACGCTCATATGGGGGCTATTTATCAGATAGCGTTTTATGCTGATGGAAAATGCATAGCTCTCAGTTCTAACGATGGCACGGTCAAGATGATTGAATTTGAGAATAATAACGTAAAATTCACAAAAACAATTCAAACGAATGATTTTGGACCTATCGCAATTTCGTCCAATAAAGCTTATCTTGCTTTTTGTTTTAATAAGTTTTTTATTAAATTTTATAAAAATTCATGCAATGAGTTATTGACGAAACAAAAAGCAAATGGCAAATTGCGCGAAATAATAATCTATGAATGATTTCGCACTGAGATCTGAATTGCTTTTTTAGTTTAAAACTCATATACTCGTATGATATATGGTGGATATAGCTCAGTTGGTAGAGCATCAGATTGTGGCTCTGAGGGCCGTGGGTTCGAGCCCCACTATTCACCCCAAATTTAAAAGACGAGAAAGAGTTGCTTTCTTGCATAAAAAACGGTAAATTAACTGTATCTTTTCTTATCTTTCTAAAATTTTGTCGGGGCATGGCGCAATTGGTAGCGCACTCGCTTTGGGAGCGAGGGGTTGTCAGTTCGAGTCTGGCTGCCCCGACCATTTTTTTTGTAATGAGATTTTTACCGCTCGCCCACTTCGACTTCGCTCAGTGCGAGCGGTTATTTGAGTTTTTTGAATGCTGGTATTCGATGAAAGAATATTAATCCTATCTTGAAAATTCAGGCAAAATTAATTTTTTTACGCCTGCTAGATAGCAAGCGCTGTAAATTTTCAGTTATAAAATTTTATTTTTCCAAAATCTGTGGTATACTATAAAAAATTTAAAAAAACTAAGCTGGGGTTTTGTATGAAAAAAGATGGAAACAAATGGATAAAAGTAATTGGGGCTCGAGAGCATAATCTCAAGAACGTGAACGTCGAGATCCCAAAAGATGCGCTTACCGTGATTACCGGACCCTCAGGTTCTGGCAAGAGTTCGTTAGCTCTTGATATATTATACACAGAAGGCAAAAGGCGCTATATCGAATCTCTTTCTTCTTACGCACGTCAGTTTCTAGGGCTTCCCAAAAAGCCAGACGTAGATCGCATAGAAGGGCTTTGTCCCGCTATCGCGATAGATCAAAAGACAGTTGGCGCTAATCCAAGATCTACGGTTGGAACTATTACTGAAATTTACGATTATTTGCGCGTGTTATTTGCTCGTATTGGAAAACTGGCGTGTCCTACTTGTAATGCACCTATTAGTGCTGAATCCCCTGATAAAATAGCTGCGCTCGTAACCCAGACGTTTAACAAGCAGTCTGTTATCATAGCAGCGCCGATAGCTATACTTAAAAAAGGGGAATTTATTAATGACTTAGAAAAATTATTTGCATCAGGTTATTACCGTTTTTTAATTAACGGGCAAAAGTTTGTATTTAAAACAAAAGAAGATATCAAGCAGATTAAGCTTAAAAAAACGGAACGCCATTCTATAGACGTATTACTTGACTCTTGCGAAGTAACGCAAGAAGAAGCTGCGCGCTTGCAAGATGGTATCGAGCGCGCATTTAAGGTTGCCAATGGAATTTGTAAAATTATAGTGGGAGATGCTGAGCATGTGTACGCAGCTGAGCGTATTTGCTTGCGGTGTAACTATTCGTTTCCAGAAGTTGAGCCAAGACTCTTTTCGTTTAATTCGCCGTTAGGGGCTTGTAAAAAGTGTCATGGCTTAGGAGTTATTTACCAACAACAAAATCCATCACACAAAACACAGATATTTGAATCAGAAGAGAGTATAAGCGATCAAAAATATTACGAAGTCATCTGTCATGGCTGTCAGGGCAAGCGGCTTAATAAAGAAGCACTGGCAATAACTATTGGCGAGAAAAATATTTACGAGTTAGGGCAACTATCTGTTAAAGCACTACGGGCATTTTTTGATACACTGGTACTTACAGAGACCGAAGCAACTATTGCGGCGAGACTTTTACAAGAAGTAGTTTCACGTTTGCAATTTTTATGTGACGTTGGTCTCGTTTATCTTTCGCTTAATAGAACTGCACGAACACTTTCGGGGGGTGAAGGCCAACGAATAAGACTTGCAACCCAAATAGGTTCAGCGCTCAGTGGGGTATTATATATTTTAGATGAGCCGAGTATTGGGTTGCATCAAAGAGATAACGATCGGTTAATTAAAACGTTACACAGGTTGCGTGATTTGGGAAATACTGTTGTTGTCGTAGAACATGATACTGATACCATGCTTGCTTCAGATTATTTGATCGATATGGGGCCAGCTGCAGGTATAAAAGGGGGCAATATTGTTGCCGCAGGTACGCCACAGCAGGTTGCAGGTAATGTGCAATCGTTAACGGGATCGTATCTGAGTGGTCAACGAAAAATTGAAACACCTGAAAAAGTACGCACTACTCAAAGATATCTTACGTTGCATAATTCACAGACTCATAATTTAAAAAACTTAACAGTCAAGTTCCCGCTTGGTGTCTTATGTGGCATAGCAGGCGTATCAGGCTCTGGCAAGAGTAGCTTAATAATGCAAGAACTGGTACCCAGAGTAAAAAAAGCACTGGCTAAAAAGAAAAATCAGGATATTATCGAAGGCATGCTCGAAACATCTCGTGTGACGGGCTATGAATCGTTAGAAAACTTAGTGGTGATAGATCAAACCCCAATTGGCAGAACGCCTCGATCAACACCCGCAACTTACTTGGGTATTTTTGACGATATTCGCAATTTATTTGTTCGTTTGCCTGAAAGTAATATTAGAGGGTACAAAGTCGGCAGATTTAGTTTTAACGTAGCAGAAGGGCGTTGTTCAAACTGTGCAGGTGAAGGGACCGTTACTATCTCGATGCACTTTTTGGCAGACGTAACTATGATCTGTAATATCTGTAAGGGCACACGCTATAACGCCCAAACACTTGAAATTACCTATAAAAATAAAAATATCGCCCAAATACTTGATATGACGGCACTCGAAGCGCTCGATTTTTTTTCAGCGCACACGCTCTTACATAAGCGCTTAAAATTACTCTGTGATGTAGGACTTGATTATATTAAACTGGGCCAGCCTTCGACAACGCTTTCGGGCGGAGAGGCGCAACGTATAAAACTATCAAGTGAGCTCGCAAAGCGGGGTACGCAAACGTTATATATTCTTGATGAGCCAACTACTGGGCTACACTCAAGTGATATAGAAAAGTTACTCGAAGTCTTAAATAGCTTAGTAGCTAAAGGCAATTCTCTCATAGTTATTGAGCATAATTTAGATGTGCTTAAAACAGCTGACTATATTATCGATTTGGGGCCCGAAGGCGGAGATGAAGGGGGCACGATCGTTGCTACTGGCACGCCTAAGCAAGTTGCCCAAAATTCGGCAAGCTTTACGGGTAAATATTTAAAACAGGTTCTTGAGAAGTAATAATATTTCCCACTTTTTTGTCAGCACCGGGGTATTTAGTATGCTCCCGGTGCTGATTTTCTTGGTAGCCGTTATACCATTTGTCAATAAGGCGAGAATCTTTTAAACTGGATAGAAACTAAGCATTTTAAGTAAAGTTTGCTGACTGTTAATTTAGTTACGCTTAAAAACAGGAATTATTATGAAAAATAACAAGTTTGTACGATATAGTTTTATGATAGTAGCGGGTTATATAGTTCTGAATGCAAAAAATATAGCAGCGCAGCATCAAGAATTTCAGATGCCACCACAATTTGCTCAATTTTTTAATGGCGGTATACCATTTGGGTATAATGGAGGCTATAATGCAGGTTATGATCCGCGAACGGGTCGCAAGTTGAGTTATGCAGAAATAGCTAAGCGATCAATTGAAGATGGCGCCGCACGGGCAATAAGTGATACGACGCGTATTACCGTAAGTAACGGAATTTCATTTGTCCCGTCTCTTATTAAGAGTTTTGGTCTTATGTGGGGAGCTTTTTTCTATAGATTATTATACGGCTCACGTGGATTAACATCTGGATCGCTCAGATTGCTTGGTGAAGAAATAAATCGTGCGGTGCATAGATATACGGTTAAATCGTATGCTTCGAACGATCGCGTGCAAAGATTAAACGCCATTGGCCAAGAATTAGGTGGCGATGTTCGTGATACCCATTGGGAACAGTACAAAACAAAAATAAAACGGGCTATCGATGCGGCCCAAGCTGCACTCATGAACTCTTTGCCTTGTTATGATAGTAAATTTAGCACATCAGGTTATTTAGGCAAAATGATTGCTCGCTGCGCGCAATCTTTTTCGTCTCAAGATAACGAACAAATTAGTCGCTTAATTGTTACCACGCATAGTGATTTAGAAACACTTAAAAATTATATAACAAGCTTTAAATCGCTTAAAGAAGTTGAACAAAATATTGAGCATATAAAAGCATGGCTTACCTGGACGCTTGGTGATCTTGAGCAGTTGGGATCTCTTCTTGATGGAGAGGTGTCTACCAGTGGGAGAAGCGCATATAGAAATGGCGGCGCCATGACAGGTCAAGCTGCCAATAGCCAAATTGCAGAATTATTAAACGCTGCTGCGGCGAATTAAAATTCTCTAGAAATAAAAAAATTGCGAGGTTATATCATGGCTCAAAAGAAAATAGTTTTGTTATTTATGCTCTCGAGTTTGTCAATAGCGCTTCAGGGTATATTGCCTGTACATGAGATACGAGAAGCACAGATTCAAAAAATTCGTAAGCAGTTAGTTACGCAATCGCAACGCTCGAGCAAGATTTTGCCCTATGCGTTAGTAGCCGGAGCTGGTATCTTGGGCTATATGTTTTTTGATGGCCAAGAGAAAGCTGAAAAAGCGGGTGATATTTTTAAGCGCGATTTTGGAGCTTTATCTGCAGATCAACAAAAATTGCTTATAAATTATGCGTATAGTAAACGTGACGATGAAAAGAAGAAAGAAGAAGAAAAAGCAAAAGTAGCAGATACTAGAAGTTGGTCTAAATGGTTTTTAGATTGGGGAAAAGAGGCAGTAACTGATGCCGGAAAACGCATAAAAGATAATACGGGTTATCTACTTGGTTGGGCAGCTATTTGGCAAATAAAAGATCAAGCAGGCAAGTACATGAAAATAGCCGGCTCTTATTTGCCGCCAGTTATAGAACGTGTGACGGATCATCTCAATCCAAATCCATCTTTTAATTGGTATAAAGAAGCAAAATCAAAATACGATCACAGTTTGCGCGATCTCCTGAAATATCTCACTATTTGGTCAGCGCCGTTTGAAATCCCAGAACTTGAAGGTAAACTTGAACAATTTATGGGGTTTTTAACTTCTGCTAAAAGCGATGATGATCGTGAGATGATTATGCAACAAGCAGCGCCGCTCCAAGCACGTTTGCTTGAATTACAAGAACTTCAAAGACATTATCCGTTAACCAATTCGCAATTAGCATTACGTATTAATCTCGAATTAAATTATTTCTTGCAAGAAATTGAACGGTTATTGGGCTTTTTAGCGTTTGCAGATCGTAAAATTGTGTATTCTAACGATATGCACGCGCGTGAAAAATTAGAGTTGCGTTTACTTTTGAGTGAACTCTGTAAAACTATTAAGACGTTAGCTGTGCAATTAGGCAAAACCGTTGATACGGGAATAAAAGAAGAGCGCTCTGAAAGATCACTGTTATTTAGAAAAGAAATCGAAAATATCATAGCGCGCTTGCAGCAAGAGTTTGAAGGCTTTTCTAAAATAGAGCAGCGCATATTATGGTAAAAAATAAAGTCTTAGCACTATCTCTTTTTGCGGGATTTATTCTTGCTCAAGCAGAACAACAAGAGCAAGAATCTCAGCTTGAGCAAAAGCATTTAGAATATCTCCAAAACGAACTTAAAAAATACAGGCTTAACGCGCCATGGCTCATCGAAGAGTGTATGAGCTTAAAGATAGATAACTTTGAAGCAATTTGGAGCGAAATAGTAGAAATTTTGACTCAAGCTGAACGTCGTTGGTTTTATTTTTGCGATAAACCAGAAGACTATGCAGACGAGCTCTACTGGAAGTATGCGTTAAAGCAATGTGAAATCTATGATACCTGGCTCCAAAGGCTTTATTTTAATATAAAAACGTTTGAACTATGTGCATATGATCCTAAAATGCCCGCGAATACTACGTATCCCATATTTGATTGGTGGGATATGGTTGCAAAGCAATTCGGGCACGAGAAAAAATATTATGCTTTTTATTCGTTTTATTTCGATTGTTTAACGCACATGTTCAACGAGCATATTAATAATGGCAAAGAAGAGATAAATAATACAGAGAGATTTAAGCATAATTTTGTTCTTGCAGGCAACTGTTTACAGGTAATGGAAAAATGTTTACAAAGATTGCGTGAATCGAAGCAATTTGCGCAATATATGTTCGCTTATAGATCGCTGCAGCAAATTTACGCATTGCTTGAAAAAGAAAAAGCTACAACTGAAGTAGATTTCTAATAATCTATTATCGTGAGGGTAATTTCATGAGTAAATTTTTGCATAAGCTATTAGTTTTTTGCATAGCCGTATTATTAAAAGCAAGTGCAACTGAAACGTCGTTGGAGTTTCCCACAGAGTTTTTTGCAACTTACGATATTGCAAAACGGGATACACATGAATATAATCCGTATATTTTAAGAAAAACGAGAAAAAGTTTTCTTGAGCTCGAGAATGTTCTTGAAGAAGCCGGATTTACGCTTGCGCGCAGATGGTGTGTATTTGGTTATCAAGAAGAAGCGGTACCGCCGTATACAACTAATTGGCAGCGCGTCGCCATAGAAGACGAAACAATTGTAAAAACTCACGCGGGTATTTCTACGCCGACTAAAAATATTTTTGGGTTTATGACCGGCTTTTTACTTAAAGATGCAGAATGGCTCCAAAAAGAATGGTTTGCTCATACCCAAACGCAGGTTATGCACATATGCGCACGGCCTGTAGCTCTTTTTGCAGATAGTGCATTAGTATTTCAAAAGCATGCTTTTGGCTCACAATTTGATTATATGGTTTCGGTTCGTGATACGATCGAGCGTGCACTCTATAAAAAAGATATAAAAGCTGTTCTTGGTGAGTTAATTAACTTCTGGAGCCATTTGGAGCGGGAAGCTGCCAAAACAGGCTCGCAAGAAACCGTTGCAACGCAAGATATGCTTTTTTCAATCGATTATGCACGAGCTCTTATTGAGGGCAAAACGGCAATTGAAAAAATCTATATTGGTCCAGATATAACATATCCAATCGAAGTTTTATCGTGCCAGAAAACACACGCAACGCTTCATGCCCAAGAATTTGTCCAAAAAATACAAGAACTCTTACAGCCAGTTAATAATAGTAATACGGCGTATATTTTTTGCAGCTTTGTAGACGGCGTTGGTAAAAGTACGTTATTAAATAATATTCAAAATTGGCATGAGTTTCGTGATCAGTTTGATAAATATAAGCGGTGCGATAACTCTTCGTCGCAAGAGGCTCAAGTTTTTAATTTTAAAGAGCAGGTATTTATAGTTGATTTGCCCGCACAGATGAGCCACTTTGTTATTAAGCCGGATGGCTTTGTATTTAGTGATATTGAAACAGTTAAAGCAATAACTCCAGAGATATTACAAGAAATTATCGCGCATATTAATCAAGAAAGAGATTTGTTAGTAGATCAGTTTCGTGCACTCAAGAAAAAATATCGAGAATTATCTGAAAGCGCTTTATACGCATCAGCAGATCATATAGAGCAGTATGCTCATAACTGCGTTATTTTGGGTGCAGAAGAATATTGGATACCGTGCAGATATAAATCTCATGAACTATTATTTAACCAAGAGACGGGGAAGCTGCGCGTGCTTGTCTCTTTTGCTGATGCGCATTCACTTGGGCTTAAAGTTGTAGAGCCCGAACAAATGTTATTTAGCAAAGGGCTTTCGCTGCCTATGGATTACAAAGTCTTTATGGCGGATCTTGTCGCAAAACTTAAAAAAGCAGATATTAAACAAATCTGTTTTGTTGATTTTTTAAGTATGTATCCAAGATCGTCACGAGAAACCATACGGCTTAATTTTGTTTTACAGTATGTAAAAAAAATATTTAAAGAGCTTTATAAATTTGAGTATACGAGCTATAAACATCACGTTTATAAAGAACAAGAACTGTGCCATTTACTTAATAAAAATGGAGATAAAGCAGCTGAGATGCTTACACTTGAAGGATCTGTTAGATGGGGTCTTGATTGTTTACTTGAAAAAGCGCCTACAGAGACTATTCACTATTTAGCACGTGAAGCTCTAGAGGCGCAACTTAAAGATACGGCTCAGCGTCTTATCGCGCAGCACAAAAATGCTCTTACAAAATTAGCGGTGGACCGATTGGAGCCCATTCGAGAAATCTACGAGAATGCGTATAATTTCGATAGAATTTACGAAACACTCGTAAAGTTTTCAAGTGAGCCATTAGTAAAATTGAGCTCTGTTATGCACAAGTTATTTACCGTGCAATTTAAAAACGATTATTTACAGCAGCTCTGGGCAGATTTTCCCGAGACACTCACTACTGATCTGAGCAATATTACTGAGCTGCCATATAATTTTGCACTTAATGGACAGGATTTTTCGGTGAGATCTCGCATGCATCGCGATTGTCGTGATGAAGAGATGCTTAAAGATTTTATCAGGCCATTACGCGCGCAGTGGTACGCCATGCTTACGCATTTATTATATACGCATCTTACGACAGATAATGAGTACGCAATTAAGCAAATTAAGCATATTTCCCCTTCTTTAATGCTCTATGAACATGCTGATGGGTATTTGTATACGATTCAAAAAGCACTGCCAGAGCTTGATGTTCAGGATCTCGAGAATATTAAGTTGCGATCCCATACGTTATTTAATTTAGCAGATACGAATTTACGTAAAAGAACGTTTGGAGAATTTCACGAAATACCGCACTGTCTTAACTGGTACAATAAAAATACGTATACGGGCCTGTTCGGTTATAATTATATTAATCAAGCAAAAAATACTAATATTTTATCTCGTATTATAGATATTTATCATGAATTTTTCGTCAAATACGGCAGGCCAGAATATCGCGCAACAGCAGCAGAGTTTGTAAAACAGTTTACGACGCCGGTCATTACAAAAATTCGCAAAAGCGAACTAATGGGCAAAAAATTGGAAGCACTTGATGCTCACGATTCCCGTTTACCGGGCATTCGATTATGGGTACGAGCAGTAGCAACACTTGATATGATCTTAAAAGATCCGGAGACCAAAATATTGGTTCGCAAAGGAAACAAGCAGGATTTTGCTGCAGCATTACAGTTATTGGAGTACTATACGCTTCCCCATTGCTTTGGTATAGTATGTAAATCACCGCTCTTTACAGATTATGAGGCGGTTGAACCCGTAATCTCTTGGGATATTATTAACCAATACTAATAACGTATAGGTACTCACTACATGAAAATAAAAAAATTAATATTTAGTATATTACTTCTATTGACCGGTTTCTGTAGAAGCGCGCCGGTAGAACCAACAAAAAAACTGTTAACGCGCGAGCAAGCTTTCACGATAAGTAAGGGTCTCGGCGCAGTTTTGATAACTACGGGCAGCGCATTTTTTGCGTGTATGTCAACAGCAAAGATGCTTGAATGTTTTCAAGAAAATAAGCGTAGTTTTTCTGATCTCTTTCCACGTGCAAGCTTAGCACTCGCGTGCGCTTATACGGCGCGGCAGTGGGCGCCTTATACAAAACAAATATTGCTTAAGCAACCAGTAGCTTATCAAGATAAACGGTTCTATCAAGACAAACAAAAAGCGGTTGCGTACGGTGCTTTGTTGAGCGCGTTACTCACCGGATCAATCGCAGCCCATATGCAAGACAGTCCAAAGCTTGTGCGTTATGTCAATAAGCATGATAAGCTCGGAGCTACTGCGCTTGTATTGCCCGTTTTTTGTACCGGATATGCGCTGTGCGATTTAGTACCGTCGATTTATAATAATATTAAACCGGTTGCTCAGTACGTAAAAAATAAATACTGGCCCGCGTTAGAAAACACAAAATAATCACGAAAGAATTACGATGCATAAATTATCTCTGGTATTACTTGCGGTATTGAACTTTTCGCTTGCTTGCGCCGAAGCAGATTCAAAGTTTGCAGTTATAAAAGAACATGGTGCAAATCTTGCGAAAGCCGTTGCAGGAACGTGCGTTATCGGCGGCGCTGCTCTTTCTGGTTATATAGCTGGAGAAGAACTTATTAAAGGTCAAGGCTTCGAAAATTCAATCCCGTATTTAGGCATTCTAGGAACTTCGGTCTATACGATAAGTAAACTGGCCCCGTATTGTGCAAAGCTTTTTATGTTGAAAAAGGCGCAACTTAACGAAAATCAGGAAGTGTATCGTGAGCGAAAAAAAGCTTTAGCGTATATTTTAGGTGGTAGTGCGCTCATAGGAACATCGTACAGTGCAATTTTTAAATTATGCAAAGAATATTTTGCTCGTGATAGTCATGATTATTTAGAAAAATCTATTTTTGTCGCTTTATTTGCAAGTATTGGCTTTACTTCGTATGATTTGCTTCCCAAAATATATAAAAATATAAAAGCTCAAATAAAACCAGTTGCTCAAATAACTGAATCTAAAGCACAAGGGCAGATTGCGTAAATATACCAATCGGGTAAAATTAACATAGATTACTTCGAAAATATCTAAATACGCTCGTATCCCTCGACAAGCTCGGGACGAGCGGTTTCGAAAGAAGATCTACAAGACCGCTCGCCCTGAGCGACCCCGAGCTTCGTCGAGGGGGAGTCGAAGGGTGCGAGGGTACTTTTAGTTTAACTCGCGAGGTTTTATTTACTCCCATGGCACAAGCAGATAATAAAGCTCTGACGCCGCTTATGCGTCAATATTTTGAAATTAAGCACAAGTATCCTGATACCATTTTATTATTCCAAGTCGGCGACTTTTACGAACTCTTTTTTGAAGATGCGCAGCAAGCAGCGGCTTTTTTGGGGATCGCTCTTACGCAACGGGGTACTGATCAAAAAGGGGAACCGATACCACTTTGTGGCGTACCCGTTCATGTCTTAGATCATTACTTATCAAAATTAATAAAAGGGGGATTTAAAGTTGCTATTTGTGACCAACTTGAAGCCCCAAAGCCCGGAAAAATTGTCGAACGGGATGTTACGCAAGTTCTTACACCGGGTACGCTTACCGATAGTAAATTATTGGACGAGAAAAGTGCTTCTTATTTATGTGTTATATTTCCTGAAAAAGATATATGGGGCTTGCTCTTTGTAGAATTATTAACGGGAAATTTGTTTATCGCTCTTATAGAGCCATCTGCGCAAGTACTCGAAGCGGAGCTCGCTCGATTTTTACCTGATGAAATTATTATACCTGAAAGTAAGCTCACGGTGCCCATAGAGCTCTTTTTAAAAAAAATGGGACAGCCCGTATCACGTGAGAAATGTGATCTTTACGCATGTAATTTACTGGAGCAGACAGAGCGCTGGTTTGGCGATCAGTTTCAGCAAAGTTCTTATATTTTTAGCGAGCAGCCTGAAGTATTTAAAAAAACCTGTGCGCTTTTATTTCAATATCTTAAAAGAACCCAAGAAAAATCACTTATTACGATTACTCAGTTATCTGTTTATAATCCCGAAGACTTTTTATTACTCGATGGAGCAACGCAGCGTAATCTCGAACTGGTAAAAAATACGCAGGATGGCTCGAGTAATCACACGTTACTTGCAGTGCTGGACGAAGCGATTACCCCTATGGGCTCGCGTACTATAAAAAAATGGCTTTTACGCCCATTAGTAAAGTTCGATGTGATTAACCAAAGATTCGATGCGGTGAGCTATTTTATGCGCAATAAGCAGATTCACGATACCTGTCGGCAAATTTTGCGTGGGATTGGGGATCTTGAGCGCATAATTGGCCGTATTGCGCTGAGACGGGCGCAAATTCATGATTATGTTGCACTATATAATGCGCTTTTGCTCTTACCCACTATTTCAGAGCTCTTGGCATCTGTAAAGCAGACAGAGCAGTTATTGTCTGTTATTACATCCCGCTTTATTGATTTTTCAGATTTAATTGAACTGTTACAGCGCGCTATAAACGCAGATACGAGTAACGAATGGCTTGTAAAAGCCGGTTTTGATCCTGAACTTGATCGTCTGCGCCAGCTCGTAACTAACGGGGTTCAAGCAATTCTTGAGCTTGAGCGTAAAGAGCAGGTTGCAACAGGCATTAACTCACTTAAAATTCGATTTAACGGGGCGCACGGGTACGGCATTGAGATTACCAAAACTAATGCACATCTCATACCCGCAAATTATATGCGTATACAAACGCTTGTTAATCGAGAGCGTTTTACCACACAAGAATTAAAAGATTTAGAATATGATCTCGCACGAGCACGAACTGATATTACTGAAATAGAAAAAGAGTTATTTGAGCAGATCAAAAAACAAGTAGAAGTATATACACCGACGCTTAAAAAAGTGTCACAAGCAATTGCGCATCTTGATGCACTGCAAGCTCTTGCACATGTTGCCTACACACACGAGTACATCCGTCCGGAATTTAATAGCGACCGTAATTTTATTATTTCTGATGGGCGACACCCGGTTGTTGAACGGCGTATTAAGACGCAATTTATACCCAATAACACGAATCTTACAGATCGTGAATCTTTATGGGTTATAACGGGCCCCAATATGGGGGGTAAATCGACGTACTTGCGTCAAGTCGCGTTAATTTCTATTCTTGCTCAAATGGGAAGCTTTGTACCTGCCCGGAGTGCACAATTATCCATAGTGGATCGTATTTTTACTCGTATTGGTGCCTCTGATAATGTAGCTGATGGAAAGAGTACTTTTTTGGTAGAAATGGAAGAGACTGCTTTGATTTGTAATCGAGCTACCAAAAATAGCTTAGTTATTTTAGATGAAGTAGGGCGTGGCACCAGTACATTTGATGGTCTTGCGATAGCCCAAGCAGTAATTGAGTATATTTATACGCACGTACAGGCCCGCTGTTTATTTGCAACGCATTATCACGAATTAACGCTTTTATCAGAGCAGTTTTCACATATCGCGCCGTACTATGCAGCGAGCACAAAGACTCCCGATGGCATTGTGCTTTTACACAAAATTTTGCCCGGTGTAGCTGATGGTAGCTTTGGGCTTGAGGTTGCCAAGCAAGCACAATTGCCCGAGCAGTTAGTTGCTCGTGCCCATGCAATTTTGGCACAGCTTACCCGAGCAGAAAAAAGTTTAGCGCACGTAAAAGCAGCAACTGAAATTGTAGATCACCAGCAGTTACCAGAAAATTATAAGCAAACAGACCAACGGGTACGTGAACTTGAAGCGTATCTGGTTCAGCAAGAAAAAAATTATGAGCAGATAAAAAATATTGCATCTCGTGTAGCGCAGCTTGATTGTGAAAATCTTACTCCAAAACAAGCACTAGAATTCTTATGGCAATTGAAGCATTAATCAGCTAATTATTCGCTTGAGCTTGCGTCGCTAAGCTAAAAGCCAAAATGGCTGCTGTTTTATTAAATTCGATAAATTGACTAAACTCTACCCACCTTGGCATTTGGGCATAGTGAAGCAGAAAGTAACATAATCGATGACCCGTCACATTATCGCTATAGTATTCAATAATAATTTTTATTAAATCAGGCGACAAGCCCATACAAGAAAGCATTGGAAGCTGCCTGTAATAATCCACTTCTAGCGGCTGCAGCAAGTTTAATTCATAAGCATATCGCAAGAGCTGGAAAATAGGTACTCGTTGATCTTGAGTAATATCTTGGACATACGTTCCCGCTCGGGGCGTTCTACTACAATCAAGCTGGTGATAATATTCGGGACAATCTGATTCGGTTAGACCTGAGATTGTTACACCACACGTATTGCAAATCATCTGATCATGTTCGAGCAATGTCGGGCTCAATTGAAACCCATGGGATTCAAATTTTTTTTGTAATTCGGGAGAATGGGGCCATGGTACCCCACCGCTTGCGCGATATAATTCTCGATATGAGTCAAATTGCGTTTTATATGTTTCAAGCATTTTAGTAACCAAAAGTTGTACGTTAGTCATATAAAGATCTATGGTATCGAGCATCTGTTGATTAAGTACAGGAGGGATAAGATCGTACAAATTATTCAAATTTCTGAATGTCATCGGTGATATAACAGGAAAATAGCTGATAATAATATTTTTTATAGTCTTATTATTGGTAACGCTATTGATTTGATCATCTAACATATTTACGGGAACTAAACTGGTACTCAAATCTGCATGATCGGTATTGCAATTTAAAAGAGATTCTATTGGTTGATTTGCAAGCGCTTTTCTTTGCATGAGAAGGGCATGCTCAAGTTGCCTATAGAGAGCTCGTCCCGCAGAATATATTCGTTTAATTTTTGTATGTGAAATATCAGTTTTTTCAAGCACTTCTTGCGCTACACACGGTGTAAAAAATAATATGGTGATACTAATCAGTATCTGTTTTAGAATGGTCATATGTTATTCTCTTTTATTTTAAGCAATAGTATGTGCCCATTATTAAGACCGACTAATAAGTTATTTTGACTAAACGCCAAAGCAGTAACAGAACCATTTAAATCAAATGTCTGTACAAACTCTTGCAAAGTAATATCCCAAATTTTTAGTGCGTTCTGGTATTTTTTTGGTTCTGTGACTATATTTTTTTTCTTTGCATTCATGTCAAACGTTCCATGTACCCAAAAGTCTTGGTGCGCTGGTTCTGATCCAATCGCCATATATTTTCCGTCAGGAGACAGAGCAAGTGCGTGGACAATGCGATCTTCAGGAAGTGTTTGTACAATTTTTTTGGTATGAACGGAATATATATCTAGTTTGCCAAATTTTTTACGATCACGATATGTATAGTGCAAGGCACCACCATCAGTTTCTTCAGTTTTTTCTGAGGGAATAAGTTTATCAGAATGCATAGATAACGTACTTGCGGCGTATAAATACCCGCCACACGGAGAGAAAGCGAGTTGCATTTCACTTATTCCGGAACTCTCGGGAAGTAATTCAATATCGAAATAGCTGGTAGTTCTGTTTTCCGTCTGTTCATGAGTGATCGTTATGAGATATATCCCCTGACTCGTGCCAACAGCTATATGGTTTCCCGTTGGACTGTAACGAACAGTTGACGCACAAATAGCCGGTAAGAATCTAAGAGGCGAATTTGCATTAAGTGGACATAAACTAAAGCCATAATGCTCGCGTCTTCCACCTGTATATGTGCCCGTTGCGCCTGACGTATGAGCGAGCGCGATATATGTGCTGCAGGGTGAAATTGCAATATCGTTAATCTTTTGATTAAAATCAAAGCTATATAATTGACTTATAGAAAGACCAAATGTTGATCGAGCCCAGAAGTTTATTGATAACTGATCTTCTGTTGGGGTAGCGATGTAATTTCCGTCAGGAGAAAGTGCAGATACGTGCGGGATATAAAATCCATTTGATGCTGGCTCGGTACTTGTCCAGTTACGAAAATTTGCAAGTAGTGTTTTACAGATAATTGCGGGTTTTAGTGCCCATAGGCGTGTTTTTGAATCTGAAGAACTCGAAACTGCATATTTGCCATCTAAAGACGTTGTAAGTGAATTGATCGATTTCGTGTGCGCATCTATTTGTTGAACTATATCTCTCAAATGTTCAGTTGCGTACTGGGCAATAATTAACTGTATCTCGCGCGGTAAGCGAGTGCTTGTAAGAGGGGATTGCAATGAGCAATGAGTAAATGTGTTTGCAAGAATAGTAATGCTGGCAAGTATTTGTTTTATAGCAGGCATGCAGGTGCTCCTATCTAATTTTAACCTATTAATCTTATTTTATTAGTACAATTTAACAGTTTTTTTCTAAAAGACAAGTTTTTTCTCTTCCAGAATAACAAATTAGTACGAGCTACATACTTTCTGGAGCATGTATTCCAAGTAGATCTAAGCACGTTTTAAGGGTATTTTGAATGAGTAAGACGAGAAATAATCGGCCTCTGCTTTGTTCTACTGAGTTAAGATCTATCACGCGATGCTTGCCATAATAACTGTGAAAGAGTTGAGCAAGCTCTATTACGTAATAGGTGAGTAAATGGGTCTGATACTGTTTTTCTATTTGTGAGAGTAACTCTTTGAGGGCGCATATTTTCTTAAGTATAAGAGCTTCTTCAGGGGAAATAAATAATGCATCTGTTACAGAAATGTCTCGTAACGGAGCTTCTAAATAAGCTTTTTGCATAATGCTTTTGGTGCGGACGTACGCATACTGAATATAATAAACGGGATTTTCGTCGGTTTTTTTAAGGGCCAAATCGACATCAAATTCTAAATGGGCATCCGCTTTTTTATTTAAATAAAAAAAACGTGCAACGTCAGATCCTACAAGATCTATGATCTCTTCGAGATCGACTATTTTTCCTGCACGTTTAGACATGCGAACCACTGATCCGCTTTCTTTGAGTGTTACCAGTTGATATAAAATAACATCGAGCAATTGGGGATCTCGTCCGAGAGCCTCAAGAACCGCTTTTAATCGTATAACATAGCTGTGATGATCTTGGCCCAAGATCATAATTAATTGAGTAAAGCCTCGATCTAATTTATTTTCGAGATACGCTATATCTCCAGCTACGTATGTAAGTTCACCGGTATTTTTCTTCACCACACGATCTTTATCGTCGCCATAGTGTATTGATTTAAACCAGAGCGCGCCATCTTTTTCGTATAACTGGTCACGAGATTCAAGTATATTTAATGCGTGGGTAATTGCGCCGCTCTCGTGTAAGGTTTTTTCAGAAAACCAAACGTCATAGACTATCCCATATTTTTCAAGTGTATTTTTAAGCGCATGTAAAAGCTGCTCTTGGGCGTATTGCTCAAAAAAATTGAGAGGCTTTTCGGTTATCTGTTCACCAAACTGGTTTATGCATTTTTGTGCGAGTATCACCAGATATTCTCCGTGATATGCGTCTTCGGGTAGTAGGCTTGCCAGACCAACTTGTTGCTCGACACGAATCTTAAGAGACAATCCCAGTTTTTGTATTTGAGAGCCTGCATCGTTAATATAAAACTCTTTAGTCACGCGATGGCCGATAAATTTTAGAATATTGCCCAAGACGTCGCCAATAATGCCACCGCGGCCATGTCCCAAATGTAACGGACCCGTTGGATTTGCACTGACAAATTCGATATTATAATTTTCGCGCTGAATCTCAGGAGATAGCTTAAAAAAAGTATGAGCCTGCTCCCACAGTTCCCGTCCTAACTGCTGAAAGGCACTAACTGTCAAGAAAATATTGATAAATCCCGCACCGGCGATTTCTAATTGAGATATGAGTGGATGCTTAAAATTCGAGACTATCTGTTCTCCCAGATTGCGCGGATTTTGCTTCAGCAGCTTTGCGAGCACGAGGGGAGCGTTTGATGAAATATCACCAAATTGCTGTTTTTGGGGATCACTATTGAGCGTTATTTCAAGTCCTGAAATTTTTTCTGATGTTATATGTTGCTCAATATATTTTTTAAGAGCTTCACTGATATGTTCGATGATGTTCATAATATGCTCAATCGTGCTTTTCTGAGTGTTTGACGGGATTATTAAATCATACCAGGTCGTCGTCCATTTGCCTAGACTCAAAAGATGCTTGTTACGTATTACTTTTCTGCACAGGCAGTAAGTTGTGTAAGAGCCCCAATGTACTCTGTTTTTTTACAAGCTTCGCATTATTAGTAGGCTGAGTAATTTGCTCTGCTTTTTGATTTTTCCAAATATACAGTTTTTGGCACGCATAACTTGCAGCAACGAGAAAATTATTGGCAGGTGAGAAGAGTAATTTTGCATAGCTATCAAGTGCAAAATCTTGGCAATCAGAAAAAAGTTCGTCAAATATTCTTATGACAGACTCAGCAGCGTGTAATCCCGTACCGGGAGAATAAAAATTGAGCGCGTAAAATTTCTCGTCCGGAGAAATTGCGAGCGAAGCTAGATTTTGATGCTTTTTGTGGGCCGGTTTGGGTAAATAGATATGCCATACTTGTTTATGTGCGCGAAGATCCCATTTTTTTAAGCAGTCTCTCTGATTTGATACATTAACAATGCCGTAAATAATATGGGTATCGTTTTTGCAAAAGTGCAAATCTATAATGCCATACGTGTTGAGCTCATTTATTTTTATAACAGTGTCATCTTGCAAGTTCCAAATTTCGAGTAACGGCGCACTTTTTGAGCCAATACTTGCAAGATAGCTATCTCGTTGCGAAAATTGTAAACGCGCATTTTTATTATCTGATTCGAAAGTTTTAATGCATTGCGAAGAATTTGGTTCCCAAAGGCGTATAACTGTTTTTCGCTGTGCAGTATTATATGAACCAGTTGCTATAAATTTTCCTGACTGAGAAAGTGCAACGGTATATATTGGCTCTGGAGCTTTAATTGCTGGTTCACCTATATTTGTCTGGGTATCAAGTTCTATAGAAAGTTTTGTGAGCCGTTCAGCATTGGCTTCTGTGACAAGAAGCTGATTATCTGTTCGAAACATAAGATTAAATGTCTCATCTTGTTTTATATTATCAGGTTCGTTGTTCTCAAGTGAGTTAGGCACCGGAAGCGCTTTTTTTGAAGTAAGATTCCAAATAGATATATGCTTAGTTTGGCTATTTGCATACACGATGTATTTCTCTTGCGGTGAGAAGCTGAGGCGTGACCCCGAATAAGCTTGGATACCGTATTGCGCATACAAATTCCAGTTTAACTCTGTTCTTAAGTAAGCGATAATAAGCTCCTGAACTTTTTCTGTCTGCGATACTACGTGTAATACCTGTTTATACGAAAGGGGGGCGCGTGGGGATTTTGATGCGTGTACACTCACTGCTCCAAGAAGCATAGAAAAACGTAAAAAAAGTAATGCTGATCTGTGCATACGTATACTATCTTTCGCAAACCGCGCACTGAAAAATAATTTTTATATTTTTTAACGGGCGCTCCTGTTAGCCGATTCATTGCTCTTATATAAAAATAGTGTAAAGTATTTTTAGGTAAAAGAAAGAGTTATTTCGATTGTTATGGAGTGCTTGCAAATCTCAGTATTTTGAGCGTGCGCATCGTACATAAAAAATATATTACCGGGGGGTATTGTGTTAAAATATATCTTGATTTTGGGTGCTTTAGCTTTTTCACTCATGAGTTCTTTGCGCGAGGCAAATGCATCTGCGCAATCAATTATTTTGGGTTACATAGGTGATCAAAATAACATAAGCACCAAGATGGTTGCATACTATCCGGGATGGGTTTCAAATTCAAATAATTTTAATCCCAACTTAATAGACGGCAAACAGTTTACCCATATTAATTATGCTTTTGTTGGCTTTGATAAAGATGGTAATTTAATCAGTGGTGCAGTGGCTCAAGCTTCTTTTGAGCAGCTCCGTGCGCTTAAGCAAAAATATGGGCATATAAAAACGCTCGTTTCTGTTGGTGGGGGGAGCTTCAAGCCTGAACTTTTTTCACACGTTGCAGCGCACGAAAAAACACGTACGCAATTTGTGCAATCATGTGTGCAGTTTTGTAAAACGTATGGCTTTGATGGCATTGATCTTGACTGGGAATATCCCCGTAGCGCAGATAAACAGAATTTTACGCTTTTACTCAAAGAGCTTTTTCAAGCAGGTAAAAAAGTGGACCCCGCATTTGTTATAAGCATTGCCGGCCCGGTTAATTTTGCAAAACTCGCGTGTATTGATCTCCCTGCTATTGCGCCATTTATTGATTGGATTAATGTGATGGCATATGATTTTCATGGCCCCTGGAAAGGATCTATAGCTGACAAAATGACGCACCATCATGCACCATTATTTTTTTCGGGTACTGATTTTCAAGAACTCTGTATTGATGCAGTTATTAACTATTATCAAGCTCACAAAATACCTGCTGAAAAGCTTATTTTAGGCATCCCATTATATGGCAGATCGTACGGAGGGGTAACTAAAACTGAAACAGGATTATTTTGTGATTATACGTGTCCCGGAAGCGGCGTGCTTAGGCCTGGTATCCATACGTATTCACATATACAGAATAATATTGCGAAAACGTATACTGAATTTTGGGATGATAAAGCCCAAGCTGCGTATTATTATAATAGCGCATTAAGTGATTTTATCAGTTGTGAGACACCAAGATCACTCGTGTTAAAAGCGCAATATATTAAAAAAAGAGCACTCGGCGGCGCCATGTTTTGGGCATTATATAATCCTGAAATATGTGAAGCAACGGGTATTGTATACGGAGAACTATGCAGCCAGAAATAATATTTTAAGAGCGTGATGGGTGGTATAGGTTCGCACGTAATTTAATGGCAGAATAACGGCATATTTTATTGCCATTATTCTGCCATTATTTTTTACCCAAGGCAAGAGCGGCACGGAAAGCTTTTTAAAAATATTTAAGTTGTAGAATCCCGTCGTCGGCAATTATTTCTTTATCGTAGAGCAACTCTTTAATAGTAAGGGCATGATCGTACGATTCTTGTAAATAGACAAAGTTGGCATGGTGCAATTTGTAATATAACCCAAGAGCCACAAGTAACGATCCGGGCAAGAAATAGGTGCTTGCAAAGTTATTTTGTTTTAAATACCAACGGGTAGTTGAGCCAATTAATGCGCCGAGCGTACAGGCAGCAAAGCCGTAATTATACATTTTGCGCTGATTATTGGGCAAATAAATCTGGGGAGCGCGCCGTTCGCTTTTTAATTTTTCAGCAAGAAGTAAGCGTGATTCACGCAATGCACAAATTCGAGCAGCTGTATCAAGATATTTAGTTTTATCTTGCTGAGTGAACTCAATTTGAGCGAGAAGCTCACGTGTCTGAGTAATATTGCTTTCCCGAATAGCATCGGATAGTGAATAGCCATTTAGATATAAAGCCATAAAAGCAAGTGCAAGTAAACATTTTTTCATGTTAAGTACCTCCATACTTGATAGTATACCCGGTGAAAGCGAGAAGTCGAATGGTATAGTTATTTTAGAAAATTCACATATTGACCATAAAAAACCGACCCTAGCCGGCGTATATATCGGGATTTTGACCTATAAAAAGGAGTACGTAAGTCAAAGGATAAACGGCTAGGGTCGGAACATGAAAATTTTCTAATTTAATTCTAGTATACACAATTTAAGACAAATAGCAATAGGGTTGTTGTACTACATGTACTTGTATTAAAGCGATTTTTATAGAAAAATCGTATAACGTGAAATTTTTTTATGTATCAATTTTGATAATTTTAGATCGTGTAAATATTTTTATTTGATATAAAATTTTATAATTTTGCAAAAAAGAAAAGCGTACATGAAGTATATCTCATGTACGCTTTATGTTACAGTGAAATTGAGAACGGAGCTATTTAATTGGTAGCTTTTTCATCAAGATCTTGTTTTTCTGGCATCTTATCTGAGATCTGAATTTTCTTTTGGCATTCAGCTTCTAGTTTGTGAAGTTTTGCCATTTGTGTCTTTCGCCAATCTTTCAGTTTCTTCTCGAGATCGGTGTCTTTCTCTTTAATCAATTTCGTTTTTTGTGCAGCTGGTAAGACACTCTTATTAATATCAGCAACTTGAATCTGATGATTTCTTATCACTGTTCTTTTTTTAAGATCTTCTATATCCATCTCTAATTGAATATATTTTTTGCTCTGCTTTTCGATCTCTTCTTTATTTGATCGAGTAATTTTTTTATGCTTAAGCGCTTCTGCCCAGCTTATTTTTCCCAACAAGAAATCGCGCATTATTTTTTTATTTTCTTTTAGTTCGGGTGCTTCAACAGATACTAAAGATTCAAGTTGAGCTTTTTCAAGCTCAGCCTGATTTCTTAACCGCTCACCCATTTTGCGTATCGCTTTTAGCTCAATATCTTCTTGTGGCGCAGGTGCAGGAGCTGGAAGTGCTGTGGCCGTAGGTACTGGCGCCTTTAACTTGAGCAAATCGGTGCTGTATGAATACTTAACTGTTTGCTGAATTACATCGGTACCTCCAACGAGCTCGGTGCAGTTATTTTGTTCATCAACAATCCAGCTATATTTTTTGCCATCTTTTGATGTTGTCCAAAACATATTAGCATCTTCAAATGTGATATCAGTTATCTCTTTTTTATGAGCCTTGCAGACAATAATTTGGTGCGTCTCGAAATTCCAATAGATAACCGTGCCTTCTCGATCGCCGGTCACCACACTTGTGTTATTTGGACTAAATCTTGCTTTTACGACAGCGCTTGTATGGCCGTATAAAATAAACGAAGTCTCTCGGTCAATATTCCAAATACGAGCTGTTTTATCGCCTGAAGTAGTAATATAATAGGCCTCTTTATCAGCGTTGTTTTTATTTTTACCAAATTGCGATGGTGCGAGTATATCCTTGTCTGCAAAACCAAATACGACTGATTGAATAACTTGGCCAGTTAGTGGATTGAATGCTAATTTGGAACTCTTCTGTGTTTTTGCCGGGGTTAAAATTGCACCCGTATGTCCAATGAATTGTATTTTTAACATTTCAAGAGGCACTCCGGGTATATTATTGATAAGCTCGGCAAAAGTATTTTCGCGTAAAAGTTGCTCCAGGTTTGGATTTTTTTTGCCCAAAGCTCGAGCATGTTCAATAGAATCGGGGAGAATAATAGGCTCACCCGGAAGCAAGTTGGCTATTGTCTCTGCGTATGGGGAATATAGGCAGTACTCTGTATTGGCGAAATGTAAATATCCCATGATAATGGTACAGATATTTTTCCACTGGCCTTTATCTACAGTATTTGATGTTACTAATTGAGCAAGTGAGTCTTCTATATGTTGCTTGTAATTCTGGCTACCAAATGCGCATGTTCCAAGCGCGATAGCAAGAGTTATTAGATATACGTGTATCTTCATAATGTCATCCTGTTTTTAAAAGGTTTTATATATCGATACAGCCAATTCTACACTAAAAAAAATTAATTTCAAGTTTTTCTGAAAAAATAATTTATATTTGAATTTTGTTCGTGGCGATTTGCTTATAAAAAGTACCACTTGCTCGCGGGATTCAGTATAGATCAAGTAGGAAATAATTTCAACTCATCTAAAAAATATCTAGATCTCTCTAAGTGTTTATTTCTTGCTGAATGGCTTATTTGTTCTTATAAAATTAAAAGATCCCGCTTTTCATAATAAGATAACTGCTTTATACTGATATTATAACGGGTAAAAAATAAGCAAAATCAGTTATCTATTATTCTATCTACTATGAATCAAAAAACACATATAGCAGTACTTGTATCGGGCGGGGTTGATAGTTCAGTTGCCTTGCGCTTACTTAAAGATCAGGGGTATAAGCTTACTGCTTTTTATCTTAAAATTTGGCTCGAAGACGAACTTGCCTATCTGGGGGATTGTCCGTGGGAAGAAGATTTAGCTTACGTACGGCAAGTATGTGAACAAGCAGAAATACCCCTTGAAGTAATTTCACTCCAAAAAGAGTATCATGAGCAGGTAGTTGCTTATACACTAAGCGAAATACGATCTGGGAGAACCCCAAATCCCGATATTTTTTGTAATGCTCGTATAAAATTTGGCGCGTTTTATCAAAAAATAGATGCCCGCTTTGATTACGTTGCTACGGGACATTACGCTCACACAAAAATATCTAATAATCACGTAAAATTATGCGAATCAAGAGATACGCATAAAGATCAGACCTATTTTTTAGCTCATTTAACGCAAGAACAGCTTAAGCGTGCACTTTTTCCCTTAGGTCATCTTACAAAAGCTCAGGTCCGAGAGCTGGCGCATAGTTATAACTTACCCAATAAAACGCGAAAAGACAGTCAGGGGATCTGTTTTCTAGGCAAGCTCAAGTTTGCCGATTTTATTAAGCATCATTTGGGTGATTTGCCGGGAGATCTTATTGAGCATGAAACGGGTAAAAAAATAGGCTCACATAATGGCTACTGGTACTATACTATTGGCCAAAGACAGGGTATTGGGCTTGCCGGAGGGCCCTGGTACGTCGTTGCTAAAAATAGTAAAAATAATACGGTAGAAATTTCACGCAATTATTATGAACCGGATAAAATACGAGATCAGTTTATTATACGTAACTCACACTGGATAGATGCAAATAATAAGCTTATTCTTGAATCGAGTAAACCTATAGAAGTAAAACTTCGGCATGGGGCTCATAAATATCTGTGCACACTTACAGAACGTGTAACGGGAGAATATCTGGTCAAGTTACACGAGCGTGACCAAGGGATAGCGCCGGGGCAGTTTGCCGTGTTTTATCAAGATCAAGTTTGTTTGGGAACGGGAGTGATTGGGTATGTACCAGAATAAGAGCGTGAACTTTGCGCAGATCTATACTATTTCGAATTTTTTAACACTTATGCGCATAGCAGTAATACCGTTTTTAGTGTATCAGATAATACATAAAAATTGGTATCTTGCAGCTATAGTTTTTACCGGGGCTGCCCTTACAGATATACTGGACGGCTTTCTTGCCCGGTCGCTTAATCAAGTTACCGTACTCGGATCGTATTTGGATCCTCTTGCCGATAAGCTCTTGTTTATATCATGTTACGCGGTGCTTATTATCTGTAAACCAAACCATCTTGATATACCAAGATGGTTTGGCTTAACTGTTTTGGGTAAAGAGTTCTTGTTAATTATAGGCGCACTTATTTTGCGTTATCAGGGTAAGCTAGGCATAATTCAAGCAAGTAAACTGGGCAAATTTACGACATTCATGCAAACCTGCTTTTTATGGTATATCTGTGTTGTTTCGTGTTTAAATATATTTTTTGAACCAGCTATACAAGTTTTTTTAGGTCTGATAATTTTATTTATGATACTTACGTTACTTGAATATAGTTATTTTGGTTATAAACAGTGGAGATCTTTATGAATATCGTGATCTATAAAATAGTTCGCATAAGCTTATTTATTGCAAGTATAATAACTGGCTGGTGTCTTGCTGAAGATTTTTTACTTCCCGAAGAGCAATCTAAAATTCTTGATCGCAAACGTGTTTCTGGCTCTGCGCTTAAGCAAGAAATTGCTGAACTCTGTGCTCAGTTAGTCGAACAAACAAGCAAGCAGATAGAACTTACCGCACAAGCTCAGCAAGAATTATATAAGCGCGTTTCAGAGCTCACGCTTTCAGATAAAAAAGCATATCTCAATCAAGCTACTCGAACTGAACTACAGCAAAGCTTACAAGAGCTTAAAAAAATAAAAGTGCAATTAGATCAAGAGTATGCAAAACTGTGCAAAAATATAACGTTTTTAAAACGGGGCTGTAAAGTATCGTAAACAGATAAAAATGGTTTTTGAGCTTTTGTTACGTGAGAGATTTGTTATACTAAAATAAGTTATAAAAGAGTTATAAAAATTCATGAAACCTACCTAACATAACTAAAAACAAATAAGAAAGGGCGCATTATGGCAAGTTTTAACCGTATTATTATGATTGGTAACTTAACCAGAGATCCCGATTTTAAGCCCGGTTCTGGACAGGGCTTGTGCAAATTATCTATTGCATCTAATCGCCAATTTAAAAATAAACAAACAGGTTCGCTTGTACAAGAAGTGTGTTATATTGACGTTGATGTCTGGGGTCCCCAAGCTGAAAGCTGTCGACAGTATTTACAAAAAGGGAGACCAGTCTTAGTAGAAGGGCGTTTAAAGCTTGATACGTGGGAGACTGAAGGGCAAACAAAGCGCAAGCACTTAATTGTTGCAGATCGCATAGTCTTTCTTGGCTCAGGACAACAGTCTGAAAGTGTGAGTGACGAACTTGGTATGGCTCCCGCTACGTCAGCTGGACGCAAATCTGAATCAGGTGCACAAGCTCGTCGATCAGCAAAAAAATCAGGTGAAGATACAATTGGAGACGATCTATCTGATGTGACATTTAAAGATGAAGCGCCATTTCTTGAAGAAGAGTTGCCCTTTTAAGAGAATAATAAGTGAACTTCGAGGGAGCTTAACCGCTCCCTATTTTTTTTCTCTACCCAATTTTTGATCGAGTTCAGGATCTATTTTGCAACATTTTCTTTAAAATTTTCGCGCATATTAACACCGTATCCAGAAAAAGTGGTGAGTACCCAAGTTTGAGTTATACCGTTGACTTTATTAATTGCGATTTGTAATTATAAATTTGAGTGAGGAGCTATAGGTGCTTTAATAAAAGCTTGGAGAACGTATATGGGCATAAAACAAGCATACCTGCTGCTTCTTTTTGGTTTTTTATATCTAAATGCTGGTTCGACGATTTTTGAAGACAATATATGGGCAACTTCAAAAAAAATTGAGTTTAAGCAGCCTAAAAAGTACCCTGAACTTGAAGCGCTCTTTATGAACGCCTGGGCAAAAGTTGATCTTATTCGCGCCATAAATATTTCAGGTCAGCATAAGCTCGATTTTATTGAGCACATAATAGAAGAAGTTATTTATCTCTACGCTACGACGTGTCGATTTCTTTCAATTTGTGCTTACGAGAAAGAAAATATTAATTCGTTACGTGCTCTTATTGCTGACATGAAAGAAGCAACCGGCGAAGTATTTACGAGTGTTAACTTACCCCAGGTTATTACGTTAACTTGTTTGCTTGATCAGTTAAGTGCAACGGTTAAGAAATACTCGCGAATTTCGTGAACTAATTTTAAAAGCACCACTGGGCGTCGAGCGTTATCTCTGCGCCACTTATCGTGTTTCGAAAAATTCTTTTGCCGGATAATGGCGTATTATAAATAAATGCAAAACGAGGCCCAAGCCATCTATCACATTCACTCAGGTCATATTCAAAGAAAAAATGGAAATTGGTCATAGACCAGTGGGCAAGCGCAGGATCATTGGTATATCCATTATTATTGCTCTTTCGTGCGTGTGAGAAACCAAAGCCAAAAGATATGCCCTTAAATACGTGATCAGCTTTTAAATAGGTTCCAGCGCTGGCGATATTCCCATTTATACAGGGTAATATGCGCTTAGATTCCCGAACTCGTTTGAGCAGAAATACCGAATCAATATGAAGCCCCACAGTCACCCAATCAAAAACCCCAACAGACAGATCAAGAACGAGAGGCACCCCATAATGACCCCCATAGCCATATGAAAAATCAAAAATATTTCTTGGGTTTTTTATCCTACCAGTAGGGAACAGTATTCCCGTTTGGATGCTTCCATCTATAAAATCCAGAAATTCGGTTTCTTGGTAATCGTACGTGAGTCCAAAAAGTAATACGGTATCTGCAAGACCTGTTTTTTGTACTCTATTTTTTTCCCGGTGAGATACTGGTATGGGTGTACTGATTTCTGTTTGCCGAATGGGCAGATAAAATTCTAAGAAAAAATTTTCACCAAGATTTTGGTAAAAATTAAGATCCGCTTCAAAAAGTTGAAACTCGCCATTAAGACAATTAAATGGTGCTGGAATTCCTGCTTGACAAAGCTCTTGGCTAATAAAATTATCGACTGCCCAAAGTTCTTTGCGGCATCCAGAACAGTCAAAACTACTATGTGTATTCCCGCCGGCAAGACGGAGTTTAAGCGTGCTCAAGTTATTTGTAGCATATCTGGGTTCTTCGGGAAAAAACGACGCGCGATAAAAATGGTGTGTGGTAAATGCCCATAACGGCTCTGAAAAGAAAACTATACTTACGAGAGATAAAATAATTACCTGAAACATTATACTCAGCCTTTAATATACAAAAAAATATGTCGTACATCAGGTAAATATACTGTAGTTTCACAGAATTTTATATACTTTTTTTAAAATTAGTGACTCTCATAATCGTCAATTGTTTCTTGAACATCTTCTGGTATGCGAAAATCAGGTTCATTTGTTTCGTGAACATCGATTTGGCTCCGTTCCATACGAGCATTCTGAATACTATTTGGATTCGGAGTAAGCGAACTATCATAAAATTCTTGAACTGCATTTCGAATGTCAGTTAAGAGACCCACGCGAAATACAATATCATGTACAATATATTTATTAATCAAATGGGCCAAAAGGGGGTGGTAAGGGTTGGCTGCGATAACCGTCAAAATATCTCCGTCTCGTTTATAGGGGATAAAGCCTAACCGGATCATGACGTCTTTGGGAAATAACGATAATAAATAATGATCAAAAAATAAGCCTTGAACATCGATAGCCTGAACTTGATAATATTCTGTCATAGCTTTTAACAGCTGAGCTTTATCGACTAATCCCTCAGTGAGTAAAAACTCTTCAAAAGTTATGTCATTTTGGTCACGGTATGTTTTTTCAAGCGCTTTAACATCTTGCACCGTGAGTGCATTTTGATTTGCCAGAGCTTTGCCAAAATCTTCTACAAAAGTGTCTATTCTTTTCATGTTTTGTCCTTATTTAAGCTGCTATATTATATTATAACTGAGCGTAATATAGATCTATTGTTATTATCAATAGTTTTAAGCTCATATTAAGTAAATTTGATCCTGATTTTAAGCAGATAGTGCACACGCGTAGTTAACAGAACGGAAAAACTGAGCTACACTAGATCACTATAAGCATATGGAGATTTCATGGATCAATTACTCTTTTTTTCGTTTTTTTTACTATTGGGCGTACTCTATTTTTTTATTGGTTATTGGGTTTCTCGAGGCGTTAAATCAGTAGAAGATTACTATTTAGCCGATCGAAATTTGGGTATTTTTCCGATCTCTATTTCACTTATAGCTACACAGTTGGGCGGCGGCTTTATTTTAGGTACGTCAGAAAAGGCTTATCAGTATGGCTTATTTGGCTTATTATATATTTTAGGTATCTGTGCCGGATTTTTATTGCTTGCTTCTGGTATAGCAGGTAAATTACGCGCACTTAATATTGCGACAACAGCGCAAATTTTTCAGATCAAGTACAACTCAGTTTTGCTTAAACAAATTGCATCTATTTGCTCGATTTTATCACTCGGGGGTATTTTCGCCGCCCAGGTAGTAGGATCTAAAACGCTCTTAACGGCTCTTAATGTGTATAATCCCTTTATTTTTATTGTTTTTTGGATGCTTATTATTTTATACGCCATGCTCGGAGGTCTCCAGGCAATTGTCAAAAGTGATGTTGTGCAGCTCAGTTTAATAATTATCGTGTTTGTCTGCTTATTCTTATACGATATAATTACTTCCGGCTCACAAAATACCGGTTTTTGGGCGCTTGCGAGCCAAAATTTACAGACGGGGTTTAATACGAGTTCCCAGATCGCTACGATTTTAATTATGCCCGCGTTATATTCTCTTATAGAACAAGATTTGGCACAGACGTTCTTTGCTGCGCGAACGACACGCATAGCGCTCACGGGTGCTTTTATAGCCGCTTTTTTCTTACTTGCTTTTGCCTGTATCCCTTTATATTTTGGGGTTAAAACTAAATTGCTTGCTTTACCCGTTATGTTACACGCAAATCCCCTTATGTCATATTTTTCTGCGAACTATAGTAGTACCGCACTTGCTTTGGTTACATATGGTGTGTTTGCAGCGATTATTTCAACTGCCAACGCAGTACTTTGTGCCGTAAGTGGTAATCTCGTTCAAGATTTTGAACTTGCGCAAATAAGCCCGCGACATAAGTTATTAGTCTGCCGAACAGTTACGCTCTCAGTGGGCATAATTGGACTTTTTGTAAGCTTTTATTATACTGATTTACTCAAATTATTGGTCGATAGTTATGCCGTTCCAGTAACTGCTTTATTGGTTTCGCTCCTGGTTGCTTTTTATAGCACCGATAAGCTTTCGCGCATAGCAGCCTATCTGAGTGTTTTTACGGGATTATTTTTATTTATAATACTTACGAGTCTTGACAAAGCGCTTATTATTGCGCCAGCTATCGACGCATTATTATTATCAGCAGTAAGTTATATAATAGGGTTACTTTTAGATTTACACAAAAATAAGAAATAGGTGAAGGTTATGATCTTTTCAGATGAAAAAAACGACAAGCCAGAAAATATGGCGCAAACAGGAGAGTCTGCACCGGTTACTTCTGAACTTGAAACATGTCGCGAAGCATTGGCGCAGTCAAGCCAAAAATACATATATCTCGTTGCAGAATTTGATAATTTCAAAAGACGTACTGAGCGCGAAAAAGCCCAATGGATTACGCAGGCTCAAGCGCAATTGCTTGTGGATGTATTACCCATAGTAGATGATTTTGAGCGCGCTCTGAGTGATATAGAAGAAAAGCAGTTTCCACCAGAACTAGCTGCGTATGTTTCAGGATTTGAACTGATCGCACGTGCTTTACAAAAATTTTTAAAAACACATAATGTGCAAGAAATAACCGATCTCACCCATTTCGATCCGGAAAAGCATGAAGCAATTATGCAAGTAACTTCTGATCAGCACAAATCGGGCGATATCGTAACTGTTTTGCAAAAAGGTTATATCTTTAAAAATCAAGTTATAAGACCAGCGCGTGTAAGCGTAGCGCAATAATTATAAATAATCTGCAGTACCCCAACGCATATAGCAAAAATTCTCAAGTTGGATCTCAAACCAAATGCGATCGTGTACGGTTATTTCGTCTTGATGATCAGTAATAAAATCTTTAAGCTCACATACTAAATTATAAATCTGGCTTTTACGTGCACCAAAATCAATAGCTTCAAAGAGAGTGGACAACAGATATTCGAGTACTAATAATTTCGAACTTGAATCTGTCGCACGTGACCAAGCATCTAAGAAATTTGGGTTTCCAACCATACGTCGTACATGAAATTTTTCTAGCTGCAGATCGTAATTGTTTTGAATAAGAGCTTTTTGAGATAAATCTATTTGTTTACTGAGCGTACACGAATTAATTAAGACAAAAAAAATAAAAATTACCTGTCTCATGTTATAGTTCTTTGCGAGGTTAAATTCACATAGGGATTATTTCTCATCTCAGATATAAGATTTTTTTAATATAAATCGCAATAGTGCATTTCTTGACATGTCTCTTTTTGAAATATTACTCTTCAAAAAAATTGGTAATGGGAGAAAATTAATTATGCATGTTACAAGAAATATATGTGCGTTTGTTACTGTTTTACTCTATTGCCCTGCACTTTATACTGTTTGCATTTTGCCCGTAACTGGTCAGCCATTTTCATCTAATGGCGTTGGGATTGCATTTTCACCACTCATAAATAATAATATATATTGCAGTATTGCTAATACCGTAACTAATACCGTTACTACGTTTTCAGTCGATACGAGCACGGGTCCAACTTCAGGTGTATTTACTCAAATAGGAACAATCGCTACTTCCGGGCCGTGTACCGGAATTGCTTATTCTCCTCTTGTTAACGGAAAAGTATTTGTTGCCGTGACCGCATTTCCCATAGTCGGGCCGAACGGTGGGATAGATATGTATTCAGTTGATGCAAATACGGGCCTGTTATCAGCAGCTCCAGGATCCCCGTTTATCGAGGGTTCGTCTCCAATTGTACCTGCAGGTGTTGCATTTTCTCCCGTAGTAAATAATAATTTATTTCTTGCAACTGCAAATGGCACACCTCATCCAGGTATCACTACATTTAGAGTAAACACTACAAACGGAGTAATTAGTCTTGTAGAGCAGACGGTAATTCAGCCAAATGGGACAAATGGCATTGCATTCTCTCCCATTATAAATAATAATTTATTTGTAGCCCTTACCAATTCGTCAACTATTACTGTATTTTCGGTCAATACGAGCATTGGAAATCTGTCAAACCAGATGACGTTTAGTCAGCCTCAACCGAATGCAATTGCGTACTCGCCTGTGGTTAATCAAAATCTCTTTGCGGCAGTAACAAATTTATCAGCAAATAATATTACATCGTTTCAAGTTAATCCGAATACGGGAAGTTTTACGCAAAGTACCGTTGCTTCTTCTAATACTAATCCCAGTTCAGTTGGATTTGCGCCATTAGTAAATAATATTTTGCTCGCGGGAAGCGCAAATGCGGGAAGTAATCTAACCCGTATTTATTCAGTAAATATCAATAATGGCGCACTAAGCGAATTATCGGCTTCGCCATTTTTTACCCCGAGCCCCATAGATATCGCTTTTTCACCTCTGGTAAACCAAAGAGCTTTTTTTGGTACGGTCAATACCAATACAACAAATAACGTGGGCGTATATAAAATTATCTATGCGCCCCTTTTATCAAGCGCCATTTTAGACTGTGTAACAGGATTAGTAACGGTTACTGGGTCGGGAGTAGACACAACTGCAACGATAAGCGTTATTGCCGATGGGGTTACTTTTTTAGGCACCGGCAGCCCAGATGCTTTTGGGAATTTTAACTTTACAACAACGATACCATTGGTAAACTCTAATCATGTAATTTCTGTGACGCAAACTATTGGCGGATGCATGACTGAGCTGTCTAATAGTTTTATATTTTCAGCACCAAATGCGCCCGTTTTGCGCACTGCTTTACGCACAGGTTCCAGTGGGCTTCTTATAGTTACCGGAACAGAAACATCGCCGGGTGCTATGATCACCATTTTTTCTGATGGGTTAGTTATTGGCTCGGGAACAAGTGATGCTTCGGGCAATTTTAATATTACTTCGGCCGTTCCCGTTTCACCAAGTAGTCATGTTATCACGGTCAATCAAACAGTAGCAGGCTGCGTGAGTGATCCATCAAATCCGATAATTCTTGGCCCGCTAATTATTGGTATTTTTTCGACGCTTTTATATAGTCCGTTAACCCGTGCAATAGTTAAGAAATATTGCCCATTTATAATCTTGTCATAGAGTATAAGCGCGCGTATTATCTGTTGACTTTCGTTTATAGATAATTTTAACTTATTTTTGTTTTCAATAAAAAATGGTTCTGAGAGGTTTAGCTATGTTTGTAAAAAAATTTTTTGCTCTATTATTTCTTGTTCTTCTTAATTATGCGCATATACAACCAATTTGCATAGTGCCCGGTTACCGGGCAGCCTTTTTTAGCAGGTACAAATCCACGAAGTATTTCTTTTTCTCCGTTAATCAATGGCAATCTTTTCAGTTCTGTCGTTAATTTTTCTGATAATACGATCAGTTCATATTTGGTTGACACAAGTTCTGGCCCAAATTCGGGGGTTTTCACGCCGCTTGGTACCACGCCCACCGATTTAAATCCGGTAAGTGGAGCTTATTCCCCGTTAGTAAATGGCAATTTATTCTATGCTACAGCAAATAATAGTAATAGCGATATAAATATTTATCAGGTAAATACGAGCACCGGAGCTTTAACCCCCGTTGGATCAACAGTTCCAACATCAAATACTCCCCAGGTTATTACTTTTTCGCCGGTCATTAATGGAAAACTTTTTGCTGCAGTTGGCAATACTATCGCGCCACTTACGTTAAATATATATTCTGTCGATACAACAACCGGCGCTTTTACCCTCGCATCATCAACGGCCGTTGCCAAATGCGATTCTCTCAATCGCCTTTTCTCCGCTCGTTAACGGTAACGTATTTGTTGCAATCCAGCAAAATGGAGTTGGGTTAAGAATTTACTCGCTCGATACAACAACAGGAGCGGCAAACTTTTTGTCTTCGTTGCCATTAGCAAATATAAGATCTGTAGGTTATTCAGCGCTCATAAATGGCAATCTTTTTGCAGCGGTAAGCCAAAGCACAAGCAATACCGTTACACCATTTCAAGTTAATACATCTACCGGTGCTTTTACTGCACTTACTTCTGCAGCCACAGGAAGTTTCCCCGTGAGCATTGCTTTTTCTCAGCTCGTAAATAATACTCTTTTGTCTGGTTTGGTAAATACTAATGACAATACGATTAATATTTATTCAGTTGATCCATCTACGGGACTATTTACTAATCTTACTGCAGCGGGTTCCCCTTTTTCAGCAGACAGTGCTCCCGTTGGCTTTGCTTTTTCTCCACTCACTAATCAACGCCTATTTTTTGCAACAAGCAATATCAGTTCAAATGATATATCAGTATATAAAGTTATCTATAGTCCCCTATTGCTCAGTGCTCATATAAACTGTGCAACAGGGCTCGTTACGATTACTGGCTCAGGGGCAGATACGAGTGCAATTATCACTGCTTTTGCAGATGGCGTAACTCAAATTGGAACGGGAAGTCCAGATATCGCGGGGAATTTTAATTTCAGTACATCAGTGCCGCTCATCGGGGGTTCCCATACAGTTACCGTTACTCAAACAATAGGGAGCTGTACAACAGAGCAATCAAACAGCATTGCTTTAAGCAGTTGTGCTTCTCCACTTGTATTGAGTACAAGCACGTTAACGCAAGCAATAATAAATAAATATTGCCCGCTTTTAAGTATATAGTTAACTACTCACGTGAAACTGCATTAAACTTATGTTTTGCAATTTCACCCAGTTTTTTATTTGACTTTTACATTTTCAAAATTGTATGTTGCCCATAGATAAATATTTCTGAAAAAAATTTAGTCTGGAGCCCTATATGTTCATAAAGAAAAGTTTATTACTTGTAATAGTTTTTAATTTTGTTCAAGTAAATTGCATTTGCATTCTACCAGTTACCGGACAACCATTTGCTGCAGGAACGGCCCCAATGGGTGTAGCCTTTTCCCCGCTCGTTAATGGCAAAATTTTTAGTAGTGTTACAAATTTCGCAGATACTTCGATTAGCACCTATCAAGTTGATACAAGTACGGGAGTTAATTCAGGTGTTTTCACTTCTGTCAGTGCACCAGTTGCCACAGGAATAGGGCCTTTTGCGGTTGCATATTCTCCGCTGATAAACAATAATTTATTTGTCGGCGTTGCTAACGAAATTGGTAGTGTAACTATTTATATTTCTGATTTAACGACGGGTGCTTTATCGGTAGTTGGTACATTTGCTGCTGGCGCAGCAACAAAAGGAATAGCTTTTTCTCCTGTGATCAACGGAAATAATTTATTAGTGGCTGCTTCTAATCAGGGGGATAATACCGTTAGTGTCTATTCGGTACAGTCGACGACAGGTGTCTTGACTCAAGTTCCAGGTTCACCATTTGTCGCAGGTGCTGAGCCGCTTGGGATTGCATTTTCACCAATAGTTAACGGTAATTTATTTGCTGCGATTACAAACGTGAACGGCAATACAATCAGCGTTTTTTCGGTAAATATGGGAACAGGAGCTTTTAGTTTAATTTCTACCGTCCCGTTGCCAGGTGTCTTGGGACCCCGATCAATTGCATTTTCGCCATTAGTTTCATGTAATTTATTTGCATTTGTGCCCGATCAAACAGATAATGTGGTAATCACATTTCAAGTAAACACGAATACAGGTGCATTTACCCAAGTTTCAACAGCTCCGTCTGGATTAACGCCTACGGCAGTTGCTTTTTCGCCTCTCGTAAATGGTATTTTGTTATCGGGAGTTGCAAACCAAGGGGAAACGAGCGCCAGTATATATAATGTTAATACAAATACGGGTAGTTTGAGTCAATTAACAAGTGCGGGTTCACCATTTGCAACAGGTAACGTTCCTGATGGACTTGCGTTTTCACCACTCGTAAATCAGCGTGTCTTTTTTGCGATAGCAAATGGAGGTTCTGCAAATATTTCTGTCTATAAAGTAATTTATGCGCCATTATTACTAAGCGCTGCGTTAAACTGCGCTACAAAAACAGTTACTATAACAGGAAGCAGTGCTGATGCTGGTGCAACGATTAGTGTTATTGCTGACGGTGTAACTGTTATTGGTACTGGCATAGCCGACGCATTGGGTAATTTTAGTTTCTCGTTGCCATTAGCTACATCGAATCACACGATTACCGTTACCCAAACAATAGGTGCCTGTACAACTGAGCAATCAAATAGTATAGCTATAATTTGTTCGCCCGTAGGACCAGTAAGTGATCTTGTAAGAGCTATAATACAAAAATATTGCCCGTTTTTGAGTGTATAGTTAACTGATTACGCAGTCTGATTGGGGTGGCTGCTTTTTGACGATTTTTTTTGTAGCTTGATTATTACTTATTTGCAATTCTGAGAGCGGGTTTTTATATAGCTCAATAAAATTATCGCGTGAGCCAATAAGAAGATACGTGTGATCTTGAGTAAACGCAAAGTAGGTAAATGTTTTATCGCTTTTAATAATATATAATGGCAAAAAACTCTCAAGATCGAAAAAGATAATGGTGCTCTCTTTTGTTTTGAAATTAATAGAAAGTGCTGCGAAGCTTTGTCCGTCTGGAAGAAAAGCGGTGTGAATAAAACTGCCATTTTCGTTCTTGAGAAAGTTAATCTGTTTTTGATTATACGTTTGCCACGAGCTTAATGCTTCAGTCGATCGAGCAATAAGAATTTTGCCATTTGGAGCGTAAGCAATTTGACACCAATTTACGGGTGCGAATCTATTTTCAAGCTTTATTTTGTTATTACTGGTATAGTCCCACAGAGATATGCCTGATTGAGAAATTAGTGCAATCTCTGTCTTGCCCGGGCGAGTCGAGAGGGCAAAGATCCGTTCTTGGAGCTTAAGTTTTGTTTGAAGTGCAAGTGTATTTGAATCCCAAACGGTAATTGTTTTTTGACCGGCTGTAATAACAGGTGAGCTGTCAGACACGTTGAGGAGTCGTGTATCTCCATCTATTTTAACTGGATTGATAAGAGGCAATCCACACGCTACGCCTTTTTTATATAATAAGTTATTCTTGGTAATAATAAATATTGCATGTGCTACAAAAGCGATATTGGAAATTTCCCCATGGGCATACGATCGTATCGGAGTTAATTTTTTACTATCCCACAAAGTAACGAAATTCTCTAACGAAACCGTAAGAAAGTAGTTTCCGCTTGGATCGCAGAGAATACGCTTAATGCCATCTTGATTGAGTAATTTGAGAAAACCAGAATGTTCATAAAAACTGATATATCCGGTAATAATTGCCTGAATATCTTTTAATCGCGTCACCATATCGAGAACATTATCGCGAGATTGTGCGGCGAGTACAGTTGTACTTATCAAAATAGATGCAAAGAGTGCTTTGAGAGCTGCTTGTATCTTTTGCATATTTTCCAGAATTTATTTTAAATAATGTAAAATCCCGACGGTCATTTCGATAAAAATTAAGACAATAATAAGCACTGAAAGCAAATCTTCCCGAACGGCGTCGACTTTGTTTTCATAAACAGTTCTTATATCGATAATAATATCGAGTTTGCGATGTATAGATTCTTTCCATTGAGCTATATCAAGCTTTTCTGTAAGAACAGAAAATACTTCAGAATAATATGCTTCGCCTGATAGTTTTATACTATTTTCCAGTCTTTCAGTAATAACTGAAATATCAACTTTCAGTTTGCCTAGATCACCGACGGGATCGTTTGTAACTGCGCCAAAAAAGGGCAAGTACGAAGTAAAGGGCAACCGTTTAATTTCCCGTTCGTACACTGAGTTTAATTGTTGATCGAGTACCCGATCGAAATACTGCAATTCGAGCTGTTGCATATTTGCAAACTCAAAAAGATCCATAATGTCTTCAAATTCATAGCCGTACACAAAAGCCGCTTCAGTGTCGATTATAATTAAATCGCCCCGATAGTAGCCCATTGCAGATTCGAGAATTTCGTTTTTTTGATATTCTGAAAGTGTTTCGGTTTCAAATCGTAAAATAGAAGCAATATCGTTGCCATAATTTTGCTTAAACGCAACTGTGTCGCTATTCTCGCTATCGGGATCAACTTGAATTACGACATACGATTTGCGTAAGTGAAAAAATTTTGCTTGTTTAACTTCTTTTTTTATGCGCTTATAAACAGAGCCAGCGTCTATCACACTTTGTTCAAGATATTCATCTTCGATATTGCTAATATCTGCACGGAGCTCTTCGAACGTTTGCGTAAACGGTATTTTGTAGGCAAGGGTAATAACCCCAAAATTGTGTAATTTTGCGCTTACCAGGCGAGAACTCATATGGGGATGGGGTAACTCGACAGCTATGGGTATATGGTAATTTTTAAAATATTTTGATAAGACGAGTGGTCTTCTGACGAGCAGCTGCTCTTCTTTGACTTTATCTAAATTAATATCGTCGCCTACATCGTACGCGTGAAAGATAAAAATATGTCCGGAAAATTCGTATTGACGTAAACGTTTATCTATCTCAGGCATGATCTTATGATCCTTTTTTTAATATAGTTAAGAACGCTTCTTGAGGTACTTCTACGTTACCCACCTGTTTCATTTTCTTTTTACCTTCTTTTTGTTTCTCGAGTAACTTACGTTTGCGCGTAATATCACCGCCGTAACACTTCGCCGTTACGTTTTTGCGTAATGCAGAAATCGATTCCCGCGCGATAACTTTGGCACCAATTGCAGCTTGAATGGCTATTTCGAACATTTGGCGTGGTATTACCGTACGTAACTTTTCGCACATCTCTTTGCCGATATAATAAGAGCTCTCTTTATGCACAATAACAGAAAGGGCATCTACGGGCTTGCCGTTAAGTAAGATATCCATTTTTACTAAATCTGCTTCTTGGTATCCTGCTTCTTCGTAATCAAGCGATGCATATCCAGAAGTAAGGGATTTAAGTTGATCATAAAAATCAGTAGCTATCTCATTAAGTGGTAACCGGTATTTTAAGATAATACGATCTTCGTTGAGATATTCTAAATGGGTTTGGAGCCCGCGTCTGTCTTGGCACAATTTAATTAACGGCCCTAAATATTCTTTGGGAGTTAAAATAGTGGCGTCTATTATCGGCTCAAGTACCGAATCGATTTTTTGCGCTTCGGGAAAGTCAGATGGGTTTTCAATATCGAGCATTTCGCCGGTATGCTCTAATTTTAATTTGTATAACACACTCGGTGCCGTAATAATAACAGATAAGTTATATTCTTGTTCTAAGCGCTGCTTAAATACGTCCATATGTAAAAGCCCCAAAAAACCACAGCGAAAGCCTAAGCCCAGTGCTGCAGAGCTTTTTTTCTCAACGCGCACACTTGCGTCGTTAAGTGTTAATTTTTCGATAGCGTCTCTGAGAGATTCAAAGTCTTCGTTTTCGATGGGGAAAATACCTGCAAAGACCATTGGTTTTGCCGGTTTAAAACCAGGAAAAGCTGGTACCGGCTGCTTAGTAAGAAAAATCGTATCACCAACGCGTGCCTCGCGTACCGTTTTCATGCCGAGAACTACATAACCGACTTGACCCGCGTAAAGCGCATCGGTTGGGGTTTCGTTTGGGTACATAAGGCCGATTTCGAGTACTTCGTAACTTCTGTCAGACTGAGCAAGCGTTACGAAATCCCCTTTAGACATGTGGCCGTCTTTTAGAGCTATAAGACACATGACCCCTTTATAGATATCAAACCAGGAGTCAAAAAGGAGTGCTTTTAATGGCTTATCCAGTGAACTTTGCGGTGCTGGAATGCGCTCGATTATGCCGTTTAATATATCTGTCACCCCTATACCCGTTTTTGCAGAAGCCAATATAAGCTCATCGCGATTAAAATCGAACAGCTGTTTCATTTCTTTGGCAATACGTTCGGGATTAGCATTTGCCATATCTATTTTGTTAATAACGGGCAGTATGGTAAGATTTTGATCGAAGGCCAAGAAAAAATTTGCCATAGTTTGGGCTTGGACCCCTTGGGCAGCGTCTACTAAAAGCACAGCACCTTCACAAGCGTAAAGTGATCGAGATACTTCGTAACTAAAATCGACGTGTCCTGGTGTATCGATCAAATTAAGCAAATATAATTGGTTTTTGTAGGTATAGAACATAGAAGCAGATTGAGCTTTTACGGTTATACCGCGCTCTTTCTCGACTTGTAATTTATCTAAAAACTGTTCATTTTTGTGTCTTGTCGAAAGGGTTCCGGTAATTTCGAGAAGTCTATCTGCAAGTGTTGATTTGCCGTGATCGATATGGGCTATAATCGAGAAGTTTCTAATCTTGTCGGGTGTAAATTGCTGTAAATTAATTTTTTTCAGATCCATAGTAGTAAAAATAGAGAGGCTCAAGCTGTTTAGTATAAAAATATATCTACTAGCATACCAAAAGTTTTCTTTGTTAACAAACATGTATGTGCAGTTTTATGTTATAATACGCAAAATAATTTGACAAATAAGAAAAAATAAAGTTAAATATAAAAATACAAAAATTAAATAAAAAAATTACTTGTGAGATAATACCTATGATAATTTCAGCTCTTTTTTTAGTATTAACACTCGTCCAATCGAATCAGATAGCCAGCTCTGCTCAAGATTCAAAAAAAAGAAAAAAAGCGCCTACAATAGAACAAACTCATGCAGACGGGCGAGAAATAACGCTACCTGGCCAAAATAATAAGAAGGCTCGAACTGAAAATTCTCCCACGCTTAATTTGCGCATGGTATCAGAAACAGTTGAGCAAATGCAAAAGCGTTGGACAGAGTATCCTGATTTAGCACTGCAATATAACGATCATAAAATTGAAGTAACAAATTCAGCTACACCAGAAAAAATATTTGTCTATGGCCATACGGCTCGTCGCTGTAAAGATCATAATAACGAATGGGTGCAGTTATTTTCTTGTGATTGGAAGTATTATGTATCAGCAAGTGAAGATAAATCTGTTCGGATTTGGGAGATCGCTACACAAAATTTCCGTGCTTTATATGGGTTTAAGCAAGCGGTAACGGCTCTTGCTCTTAATCAAGCGATCACTACGTTAATAACCGGTTGCGAAGATGGTTTGCTTGTCGCATGGGATCTTATTGATAATAAAATGTACGCACTATCGCATAAGCTTACCGCACAAATTACTGAGATTGAATTTGTAAGCGATGATAGGTTTAATGTGAAAACGGCAGATAACGAGCAGACCGTTTGGCATATAGAACAAGATAACATAATTTGTCCTGCACTCGAAGAAGATCATGAAGTGTTTGAAGCGTTACTGCCCCATTTTGCCGATACCCCGTTAGCTACAAAAGAACAAATAGAATTATACCCTGGATATTGGATGACGGGAACTCCTGAAGAACTTTGGTTAGCCAAAGAGCACTTAGCTGAAAAAGAAAACTGTCCAGAAGAAATTGCCTATCGCCAAAAACTACCAGAGCCGTTGTGCCGGGCACACTTAGTTTACTGCTGTAACCAGTTAAGAGATCCTAAGCACATGGTGTATAAACAAGAAAAATCGTGGGGATACTATCTTAATATTCATAATTGTTTCGAAGCGATAAAAGAGCTTTTTTTAATAAATTGGGATAAACAAAAAGCAGAACAGCAAATTAATACTGTTTTGCACATAGTTGGTCCATTTGAGGCGCCATATCAAATGCAATTGCAAACAAAATTAGACGGTCTGCGCGCGTTAATTGATTCTTCGCGAGCGGTGTACATGCAAGCACTCGAGCAAGAGAAGAAACAAGACGCAGCTCTGCTTGCAGAAAGAAAAAAGATTGATCAGGAGCACGTGCAAAAAAATCGGGAACGTGAGCAGCACAAATTATTAAAAAGAAAAAAAGAAGAAAAACACGAAGAGTTATTCGAAAAAAAAGAAAAAGATAATAAGCAAACTGATGATCTAAAAAATCAGGTGACGCAGGCAGAAGATAACAAAACGGTCCGAGAAACGGGCTTAGAAATTGTAACAGATGCTCAAAATCAGGTGCGGCACTATCTTTATCAGATAAGTAATAAAGTATTTTGGCAATCACTTACAGATCTAGAGCGTAAGAGATTAGTGCTCAGCGCGTTTAATGCGATAGAATCTCGATTTTGGTTGGCACATAACGTAACTGAAGCACGAGAAGCTATTAAAGATTTACTGTTAATACTTGGCGAGCGGTTTCGAGAATATCCCATTACTCAAGAATCTACCAAAGCAGTCAAAGCCCATATTGACGCATTAAATAAAGCTTTTGGTGAAGGGGAACAAGAATGGCAAGCAAAAAGTAAACTGTTTGAAACAAATCTGAAAAAAGAATATGTGAATCTTATGTGCGCGCTTGAACAGATAAGTAGTTTATTACAAGAATTAAGAAAAAAAGCAGATTTTGAAGGTGGCGAAATCGTCTATAACAAAGCTCTTCGGATAGCATTCGGAACGTATGGTAGTTTAGGCCAAAGAACAGGAACAGAACTGAACAATAGCTCAGGCATGTTAGTTCCCGCATTTTCTACAAATAATAAATATTTAGCTTTGGGATCTGCGCAGTCATTGCCTATTGCGCTTATGTCAGTCGGAGATTTTCGATATAAAACAGTATCGGCAAGAGTAACAGAGCATGATATACATAAAAACAGCGTTCTTATAAAACAAACTATAGATCTTATGAGATCGTTTACAGAAAAACTGGAAGCTGTTGAGATCTTTCGGCTCTTGAGGTGTTCTATTCTTTCGTGTTCTCCGGCATATCCGATAATTTTGGCATATCTGAATAAAATAATAGAAAGCGAATTGCTGCCCGTCTGCGCAGTGCCCGCTCTGCATGCTCAGCCAAATGGCGCCTCAGAATTTACTTCTCTTAAAAAATATGACTCAGCAGTTACAGAAATGGTAAAAAATTAGAAAATAATTACGATAATTATGGTGCCATTATGAAAATATATGTGTTAGGTATGTGTATGCTTGCAGCTCAGTTATATGGGCAGCAGGGTATAATATCTGAAATTGATAAAAAATTAGGGATCATTCACGAGAGTTTTGAGCAAACTTTCGAACGCATGGTTGCAGATCCCGTTTTACGGGATGCGCTTGAAGCGCATAAACTTACTATTACTAATCGAGTAACGGGCGAAGATGATTATTTATTTGGTCATACTGATAAAAAAACAAAAATAGCTTTTAGTGCCGATTGCCAACTGTGTATCACGACGTCACTTGATAAAACGGTCCGCATTTGGAATATAGAAAAAAGAACCTGTCGTGTATTAATGGGCTTTGCGCAACCGGTTACCAGTTTTATGCTTTCGAGTGATGATCGTATTCTTATTACTGGATGTGCAGATGGTTTATTAGTTTTTTGGAATTTAAAAACAGATAAAAAGTTAGCAATAAGTACTCGATATACGCAGAAAATTACTGAAATTAAGTTTATGGGTGAAGATCAATTTGTTATTACACTTGCAAGCGGAGCTGTCTCTATATGGAGCGCATATAGCGATAAATTCGAGTTTTTATGCGATGTGCTAGATGCACCAATTTTACAGGAAGAGATCTATCCGGGATTTTGGATGCAGGGAACCAAGCAAGAGCTTGAATCGCTCCATAAGCATATGGCAGAAAAGCAAAAGCAGGATCAGTCGTATCAAGAAGCAAGATTGTATGCAAAAATAGCTTTAGAAAAGCTTAATAAATTAAAAGCGGTGAGTAGTGCAGGAACAGATCGAGAGCAGGCATATTTTGATATACGATACGCACTTGAAGCCATTAAAGATGTTTTTATTGGTGACTGGCAAAAGTCTGATGCAGAGCAAGCTATGGGCAAAGTACTCGCAGTTAACGCCCATTATATTAATCAAGATTTGCGTCTCGCGCATAAATTACAGGAGCTTAACGCGTTTGTACAAAATACCCGTGCTGAATTTGAGTATGCCCAAGAAAAAGAAAAAAAAGAAGCACAAGCCCAATTTTTAGCTTGGAAAGCTGCGCGATCACTTATAGATGACCAACAAAAAGCTGCGCAAAAATTACAGGAAAAGAAAAAAAAATACGAAACCCAAGCAAAAGATGAGCCTGCACAAGCAAAGCCTTTTGATATGTTACGCGCCGAAGTACTCGCAGAAGAATTAAAATCAGTGCACGATAAGATGAAAGATCTTAAATACTGGAAAGCTTTAACTGGTGCGGGGCGAAAAGATCTCACTGAATCACTCGTAAATATTATCGAGCGCAAATTTTTAATGGACAGAAATTGTAATGGGGCGCGTCAAGAATTAGATGATCTGAGTGAATTACTTGATGCATGCAAAAAAAATGGGTACGGTGAGTTAAGTGAGCAAGCCCGTGCGCACGTGAATAAGCGCATAAGTGCAGTGCGAGGGCGTTTGCAACTGGATAGTAATGCTCTTGATAAAATAATCTTAGATGAAGAGCTTTGGCAAAACGCACAAATAAACAAAGCGCACGCCGCGTTTTTAACACTGACGACGTTAGTTTGCGAACTTGATGGTGTGCAAGCAGAAGAGCTTGCACGGACGATTTTGCATAAAGCTATGGAAGAAGTGCACATAATAGGCCAGACGGTGCTATGCGCACAGCGTGCATGTATCGTTAATCGAGTTGTTTTACATAAAAAAATGGATAAAATTTCAGCTGTTATTGCGGGCTGTATCGAGCGTGAGCAAGAAGTAGAGAATCTTGAACAAGTTGCTAAAGCGATAATAACTGAAGCTTCGCAAAAATTCCAAAAAAAATATGGTGCGTGAGTTTAAAAATCGTCCGCACCCATTCGATTCGCCCTCGACGAAGCTCGGGCTCACTCAGGGCGAAAGGGCTTTCAGAGCTCGTACTTTAATGAGCATATGAATACTCGTCGAGACCTGATGGGCTCATGTGCGAATGAGTTTCAGGGGTGAATCTAATATCTCAGTTTTACAGAGAAAAATAAGATATAATAAGCTGGTTTTCTCGCTTGTCGAGAAAAGAGTTTTGTAGTAATCTATAAGACAGATATTTTTTGGTACGGCACAATAGCTATTTCATGCCTATCAGATAAGCACGAGGAAAATCCCAGAAAGGTCTATGAATGGAATCAGCTACGCAATATGAAAAGGGTTCGTTTTCGCGCATTACCCCCATACTTATCGAAGAAGAATTAAAAACGTCGTTTCTTGATTATGCTATGTCTGTCGTGGTCAGTCGTGCCATTCCTGACGTGCGGGACGGCTTAAAGCCCGTGCATAGACGTGTTTTGTACACCATGCATAGTTTGGGATTTTACCATAACAGGCCGTATCACAAATCTGTACGTGTAGTCGGGGAAGTGCTCGGAAAGTACCATCCACATGGAGACCAAGCAGTTTATAATACGATGGTCGGCATGGTCCAAGAGTTTTCTAAGCGATATCCATTATTAGATGGCCAAGGTAACTGGGGATCGGTAGACGGCGATAATGCAGCTGCTATGCGTTACACTGAAGTGCGCATGGAAAAAATAAGCCAAGAAATATTAGCAGATCTTGATAAAGAGACCGTAGAATTTGTACCAAACTTTGATGAATCTACCGTAGAGCCGGTTATTTTACCGAGCAGATTGCCCAATTTATTAGTTAACGGCACTTCCGGTATAGCCGTTGGTATGGCGACTGCCGTGCCGCCCCATAATTTAGGTGAAGTGATTAATGCCTGTCTCGCTTTTTTAAAAAACGAACAGCTCACTGACGAGCAGTTATTTGATCTGGTTCCAGCACCTGATTTTCCAACAGGTGGTATTATTTGTGGGCGTGCAGGTATTGTGCGTGCGTACACAACGGGAAGAGGCAATGTAATTTTGCGGGGCGTTGTTGACATCGAAGAAACAAAAAAAGGGAGCTCGATAATTATTACGGAACTGCCGTATCAAGTAAATAAAGCTGAACTGACCATTAAAATTGCTGATTTGGTAAAAAATAAAGTTATCGAGGGTATTACGAATATTCGCGATGAATCTGATAAAGACGGTATTCGATTAGTCATTGAAGTAAAAAAAGGTGAAGTACCACAAGTAATCTTAAATCAGTTATATAAATTTACGTCGTTACAAACGTCTGTAACGATTTTAATGCTTGCATTGCTCAATAATAAACCACTTATTTTTACGCTCAGACAACTCATACAAGAGTTTTTAAATCATAGAGAAGTGGTTATTACCAAACGCATAAAATATGAACTTGCCAAAGCTATTGCACGTGAGCATATTTTGCGCGGCTTTAGTATCGCACTTAAAAATATTGACGAAGTAGTAACTATTATTAAACAGTCAAATTCAGCTGAAGAAGCAGTTACTAAGCTTTTTAATCGATTCGAATTTACACCAGAACAAAGCAAAGCTATTCTGGAAATGAGATTGCAACGCTTAACTGGTCTTGAACAAGAAAAAATTTATCAAGAGTTAGTTGACATACAAGTTTTAATCACGCGGCTTAAAGCAATTTTACAAGATCGCAATTTGTTAGTAGCAGAAATTACGAAAGAGCTTGAAGAAGTAAGAGATGCATATGGCGATAAACGGCGCACACGTATCGAAGGGCCTGTTGATATTCTTACTGAAGCAAGTTTAATACCCGATGACGAAGTTGTTGTGACGCTTACGCGTAAAGGCTATATCAAACGCGTATTATTATCACTCTATGACGTGCAACATAGAGGGGGCAAGGGTAAAATGGGTACTGCTGATTTAGATGAAAGCGATGATATTTTACTCGATATTTACGCAACTAAAAATCATGATGAGCTCTTATTTTTCACGAACTTGGGACGTATTTACAGTCTTGACGTTTTTCAAGTTCCTGAAGGCTCACGTACATCTAAGGGGCGTGCAATTATTAATCTTCTTGCACTCGCTCCAGACGAACAAGTGGTTAAGCTCTTGTGTGCGCGTGATCTTGAGGGTAAATTTTTGGTTATGGTTACCAAGCAGGGTACGATAAAGCGTACCGAAGCAACTCAATTTGCCAAAATTAGAACAACCGGAATTCGTGCTATTACGTTACACGAAAATGACCAGTTAGCATTTTGCTCTCTGAGTTCAGGTGCTGATTCGATTGTTATCGCAACGGCTGAAGGCCAAGGTATTAGATTTAAAGAGACAGAAGTTCGCTCGATGGGCAGACAAGCAGCCGGCGTTATCGGTATACGTTTATACGAAAATGATTATGTTGTCGGTATGGAAGTTGTTTCTGAGGACAAAGATCTTTTATTTGCAACCCAGGGCGGTTTTGGCAAACGAGTGCGGGTAGCTGATTTTAGAGTTGCCCATAGAGGCGGCTATGGCGTTCGTACGATACCAACTGATAAGCGTAACGGTAAAGTAATTGGTCTCGTGATTGTAGACGATAATACGCAGATATTATTGATCGATATTAATGGCAAAATTATTAGATTGTCCCCATCTGAAGTGCGCACGATGGGACGTCAAGCCAAAGGGGTTCGTCTGATACGGCTCGAAGAAGATCGAAAACTTGCGGCAATTGCAGCTATTGGCGGTGAATCTGAATCTGATAGCGCAAGTAAGCCAGTGAGCTCGCAAGCTCCAGTAGAAATAGAACAGGAGCCAGATCAGCCAGAACAGATCGAAGAAAGTAACGAAAGCAGCGAAGAATAAATAAAAAAGAGGGGCTTTTAAGTCCCTCTTTTTTTTAGGGTGGGTATATGGGACAAGAAACTCGAAATACGCTCTTACACTTATCACTTGTATCAGGTATTGGGCCGGCGACGGCAGAAAAAATAGTGCAGAAACTTTCACTCCAAGAACTTGAACAGATTTATCGTTTTGCAAGGCGCGATCTTGCGTATATTTTGCAATTATCAGAAACACTTGTGGATAAAATTTTTACTGGTTTGCGGGATTCAAAATTACTTGAAACAGAATTGAGCTTGCTCGAAAAATATAAAATAAACTGGCTCACGGTACATGATTCTGAGTATCCCATTTTACTTAAACAAACTCACTTGCCTCCCACTATTTTATACTATCAGGGCAGCCCGCTCAGTACCCATGAAAAAACGGTAGCTATGGTCGGTTCTCGTGCATCGGATAATTATGGACAGCAGGTAGTTCAAAAATTGGTGCCAGAACTATGCACTGCTGGATATAGCTTAGTAAGCGGCGGTGCATTGGGTATTGATACCCATGTTCATCGTGAAGTGTGCGCTGCTGGCGGCAAAACAGTAGTAGTGCTCGGTTCTGGCTTACTCAAGGCCTACCCAAGTTCGAATAAGTCGCTTTTTGAATCTATTAGACAAAATAACGGAACGATAGTGAGTTCGTTTTCACTCGAAACAGGGGCTCGACCGGAAAATTTTCCTGCGCGTAATCGTATTATTTCTGGTCTTTCAAGATCATGTGTGGTGATTCAGGCGGGCATACCCAGTGGGGCGCTTATCACGGCGCAATTTGCTCTTGATCAAGGACGAGAAGTCGGCGCGGTGCCGGGGCCAATTACGAGTTTATTAAGTATTGGATGCCATAAGTTACTTTCTGAAGGTGCTGCGGTGATTACCCAAGCGGCTGATATACGTGCATTATGTGGCGAAGCAATTACTTTGCCCCAAAAATTGAGCGTGCTGAAAAAAGTACCGGAACAAGATGCGCCTCAAGTAGTTTCTGGTCAAGCAGATATTTTTCAGCTTGAGACAGACAAGAAAAGCGAGGATCCGGTCAAAAAAAATATTTTAAAACGGGCTCAAAAGCCTATTTCTATAGATGAGTTACGTGCACATTTAAACCTTGATCAAGAATCTCTCGAAGCTATCTTGTGGAATCTAGAACTCGAAGGGATGGTAAAACAAGATTTTATAGGCCTGTGGCAGGCGATCTGATGTCAGATTAATAAAAAATTTACGAGTTATTTTAAATCAGAAGCTTGGTTTTTCCATAATGTAACGAACTTATCCCGTGAGATAATGGCAAGATAGATGCCATCAGGTGAGTACACCACTGCTTCAAATAAAATGGGGTTACGCTTGTTTTCATGCAATAATGAGCCTGTGTTTGCATCACAAATTTTTATTGACCTGCTATTCCAGTCACTTACTGCCATAAATTTTCCATCTGGTGAAATACCATTGTAGGACGTTTCTATTGACGCAGTTTTTTTGCCCGTATTCAGATCCCAAATCTGAGAACAAGAGACCAGCCGTTTTTTATCAGGAGAAAAGGCTCTCAAGCAAACTTGGTTTGAACCGTCTTGCAATGTATGAACGATTTTTCGTGTCTGTATATCCCAGATCTGAAGATTAATAACAGCACCATTAGTTTCAGCTGCGAGAAGAGTACCATCGGGACTAAATGCCATCTCACGAACGCCGTTGGGACAGTCAAGTGATGTAACAACTTTTTTCGTAATCATATCATGTATTTTGATTTTTCCGGCACCTGAGTAGCCTATTGCAAAATATTTACTATCGGGAGAAAAAGCGCAGCTTTGCACCGAGTACAGTCCCGTATTATCTATGGGAGAAATTATTCCGTTTTCAAGATTAAATAATACGAGTCGCGTCGATTCTCTTTCTGAGTTAGTATGTGTATACGCTATTTTTTTACTATCAGGGGAAAACTGTGCCCTCCAGGTCCTGATGTAATGCCTAAACGTTTCAATTTTATGGCGAGTAGCAAAATGCCAAACGGTTACCCCGTAGTAAAACGGAGCATTCACGTAACTAGCCCTTTGGTGGGCCATCAAGTATGTTCCATCGGGAGAAAACATGACGTGCTGAATTTTATCAGAGTGTTTAAGTGGGTCAATAAATTTGTTCTGTGCAATATCAAAAATTTTAACTGATTCGCAATTTGATGCAATGACTGCGTATTTGTTGAAAGGAGAAAGAGCGACTGACGAAGCGACAGAATCTAATGGTATTGTGTGTGCCAGTTGATCATGTATATCAAGATAGCCAGCAATAATTGCTTGAATCGGCTTGATTGTACTTACGATATCGAGTACATGAGTAGAAGCTGGCATAACGGGAGTCTTCTGTATGATGGTTTCATGGCTTGGGAACAGAGTTGGGATAATCAGGCATAAAGCTATAATTTTTTTCATGGGACACTTTTTTTTGAGATTTAATTTTTTTATTCTGTTATGCATTATGTCACAGATTTGGAAAATGTCAAATCTTATTTGAGTAATTAAGATCTGTGCATAAATAAGAAATTTTTTTGACAGATTAACATTTTTATTCTATTATTAAATTATTGAAAAAAAGTGTGTGAAGCACGGCCATCCAAAGAAATTTATTTCTGAATTTTGGGGTATTCTCGTGGTGATCGTGTCTCATTAAAAAAATTAATTATTTTATTTGAGAAAAATATAAAGGATCATTGGCAAATTGAAGATGCCCGGGGTATACTAAATCAAAAATAAGTTCTTTTATAATTGTGAGATATGTATATGTTTTTTCATTATTTTATAGTATTTCTATTTTTGTGTAATTACGCATCATTGTATTGTTCTCATATGCCGGTTATGGCAGCACGAACTTCGCCACACGCAAGTCCTGTTGTCAGTGATGATGAAGAAGATGCTGACAAAGAAAATAATCGTAAGTCTATCGAAAATCCTCCGTTTGGTGCAATAGGTAAATCAGCTAAAAAGCACCCACTTTTAGATGATCTGCGCACAGCAGTTATTAATTTTACGAGCGCAGTAGATGATCCTACTCGCGTAAATAGCTTATTCAATTTGTACAAAATCGCTGAGCAAGCCCTTGAAAATTTTCCAGAACAGCTTAAGGAAAAAAAATTAGATGCTAAAGAGCTATCGTTTATAGTTCCTGAGTATCTGAGATTAAAAAACAAATTTTCTGGGCTCGCAGCAAAAGCTAAAATAGTACCAAAACCGAATAAAGCGAACAAAGCAAAAGAGATGCCTGCTCGTAAAAATAGTGACAGTAAAAAAAATATAGACACCAAGCATATACCTGCTCATGCAAAGCAAAATACCCCGCACATAGTTTCTCAGAAGCCAGTTTCTAAAACACACAATCGTACAATTGAGCGAGCTCAGACAGTGCCCCGTATACCGGTCGCACAATCAAGTGATCGTCAAGATACGCAGGCACCTCAAATACCTGCGGTATTAATGGAACAGGCAGAAAGAAGCGCACGCGAAATTGTGGTGCCCCAAGAACTACCGGTTATTTCCATGACACAAGAGCCATTGCCTGAAAGATCGCTCTTAACAGATAAGCCAGCTCCTCGCGTGAGATTAGAGCCATTCCCCGAAGATACACCAAATCGAATGACCAGTGCAGCAAAATATGCCTGCGTTACGGGGCTTTTTGCATGGTTGCTCTATAAAGTTTATTATTACGATCAAGCAAATCAAGATCCCCAAAATGATCAGCAAAAAGTATCTTAAATCGAAAGAAAAATACACATGTTTGGATATTTATTTTTAATTTTTATCACTGCTTCGGGATTTGTAAGCAGCATGCAAAAAAGCACTCTTTTCGCTCCAGCAGCTGCCCAAGCTCAAGACGGAGAGAGACTATCTGCTACTCAAGCTATCGAACGTGGATTTTCTGAAATACGGGATGGCTTAAAAAAGATGCGCGATCTTATGTCAGATCGAGTCCAGTTTCAAATAGCTCAGAGAGACACAAGTAGTCTTATTGCAACGCAACAAATGCGCATAAATCAGGCAGTGAATGAAAAAAAAATAAGCGCTTATAATGCGGGACCACTGCATACTGAATGCGGAAATTATTTACTTGAGCATGCATATATCTTACGTGAATTCTATGGCACTCCAGCAACTGAAGAAGAGTTAAGAGAATTGCGCGAGCGGCAAGTAAAAACCGCGGCTGATAAAACAAAAGATCAAATGGAACAAGCGCAGCGGCGCTCCCAAGCTAAACATAAGATTCGTCCAAAGCTTCGTCCAAAAATGTCGAGACCAGATAAAAAGCCTCAACACAGTTTGCACAGGGCGGGCGTCACACCAGAAAAAAAACAATCGCAAGCTTCTACTTTTTTTTCATACGCGATTACAACGGGTATTGTTTGGTATATCTTGAAGCAGTTTAGATCACAAACGCCCCTTAAAGCTCGCGCTGATAAGAGTGAACGGGAAACAGTTGAGCATCAAGAAGCTTGATTTGGGTAGTTTTTTTTGCAATTAACGACGACTATTAAAAATTGACAATTTTAAAATATTTTCTATACTTGTATTGTTTTATAAATAAAAATATAGTGGGAACAAGATATGAAAAATAGTATAAAATATAGTTATTTTTTTGCCGTATTATCATTCCAATGTGTGCAATCGAGTATAGAACCTATAAAAACGGGCCAAGAAAATGTAATTCTGTGGGATCGCATGGGTCTTATACGCGATGTCCGTGCAATTATTTTGGGCTATCTAGAAGATCAATGGCAATCTGTCAAAACCTGTTATAGTCAAACAGATTTTTATCATTCACCATACGCACAAGGCGGTAAGTCTCTTTCCCATCCCTTTCATCAATCAATTCAAAAAGAACTTTTCTATAATTCCCATATTACCCCAAACAACATGCTGTGTGGGTTAGTACCCATACATAATCCTGGTAATATGTGGGCTCTATCACCAAATAAGAAATATGTTGCCGTCCGCACGCATCCAGAATCTCTTACTATATTAGATGCCGATCACAAAGAGATTATTTTGCAGGCAGAACACTTTCAAAGCTTTATTTATCCTGCAATAACAAAATATTATAAAGGCAAAAGTTTCTTGTATCACGTAGATCTCAGCGAAGGTGGACTTTCCCATAGCAGATATATGTGGTTTGTTGTGAAGATCAAAATAACTGTAACTTTAGACGCTGAAGAGCTGCTTGTTTTTTATGATTTTATCAAAAAAAAAATAAGTAACATAATTGCCTATCCACACACGCTTAATAAATATCAAATTTCGCAGATCACTTTTTCACCTGATAATACCTATTTTGTCTCTGAAAAACGGAATAAAATAGATGGTAAAGAAATACGCATCTGGGATTTTAAAAAAAATAAATGCATCGCAGCACATGAGTTCGAGTGTCCGCTGACATGGGTTTTTACAAGCCCGGTCATATTTTATCAAAATTATATAGCTGTTGGAGCTGGTCATAGCCTTATTTTTATGACACAGGGCTCAGAAAAATCAGTTATAAAGCCATTACCATTGCCACAAACACATGAAGTAAGGTCAATTGACGTTAGTCCATCGTATCTTGCTGCATGCAGTGTTAGTGGCAAATTGACTGAATCATGCATTTCGATCTGGAATAACGAAGCTCATAGAGCAGCATATGCTCTTAATGCACCTGTCCATGCTTTTCCGGTTCTATCAAAGAAGATATATATGTCTGCTCATAAAAAATATATAGCATATGATAATGCGCCTATGGTTGCGGTATCTGCGTGTGCTCAAAAGCAAGAAAATCAAGCTATAAAATCGGTTACCCCAGAAGAGTTGAGTACAAAATTCGCGCATGTAGCTCAGTTACGACCGACAAATAAGCTGGGAAAAACAGTTTTTGAAGCATGGTGCAATACCCGATCAGATATAGAAAAACAGATGCAACTTATGTTTATTTACGCTGCCATTAAAAAAGAAACTGATACGCAAAAGAAAATCGCGATGCTATCTCAGTTCGAACAGTTTATACGTGAGTATGTTACATTTACTAAAGGCGCGTACAAAGAACTACTAAAAAAGCGCGTTAACGAGTTGCGCAAATTAGTTGGACAGGCTGAAGACTTTACGTGGTAATTTAGATTAAAAATAATTTTAATTAATAGAACACAAAATACAAAAGGGTCTCAAATGAAACGGTATGTGTTGCTCCTGCTTTCTGTATATCAACTTTGGGGGAGTGCTGATCCCGCAAAGCTGGCGCCGAGACCAGCAAAGATCTGGGAACGAACGGGCTTATTACCTGATATTCAAAAAATAATTATTGGTTATCTTGATAGATGGGAACTTATCGATCGCTTTCGGGTAAATCCAAATGATAAAGCTACTCGCGAATTTAAGATTATTCGATCTGCATCTCATATAGAATTTAGCTACGACCATACTACGCAATCTCAAGGCGTTAATGCTGCCGAGGCGCAACTTATAGATCAAATTATAAATCAAAGCGAGAGAACAATCGTTGTTTCGCCAAAACGGCAGTACGCAATAATAGGAAGTAAAGACACATTAACTGGTTGCGATTTTGCGCTTAAGGGAAAGTTTTTTATTTTTGATCTTGTTAATCGTGCATTACTCACTTCGATAGATAATGTTCTGAATCAGTTGATTTTACCTGAACTTCGAGCGTATACGGGAAAGTCAGATATGATGATTGATGGTGAAAGATATACGCTAAGTAGGACAGATAGCGGTTATCTCATTTTTTCTATTCTGTGCACGATTGATGCTGTTCCTCAAAATCAAGCACATGTGAAACGTATCAATCTTCTTTACGATTTTATTAATAAGAAGACGGATTTAGTGACTGCGAATGCACGAATTACGATTTCACCAAATCAACGTTTTGTAGCTTTTTTTTATAAGGATAGTGTATCTCTCTTCGATGCAGTAGATCGAAAAATGAGTTGTGAATTAGATGGTATATCTAAACGGTTAGGCGCAGCTGCCAAAATTCATCATAATAGTGAGCTATTTGTACACAGAACGTCAATTGCACCAGCGGTCTTAGATACGGGCGATATTGCTTTTGCATTTATAATACAAACTATCGCGGGTCTAAATCATGCCCAGATTTTTGCTTCCTACGACTTGACTCAACAAAAAATAATGGCTGTAGTTCCACTACCAATCAAAGATCTTAGAGTAATATTTTTGCTCGATTTGGCCGATTTTGGTTTAATGTTATTTATTCCGAAGTTGCGCGAAACAGATACTGATAGCGAATTAATGTTCGTAAATTCAAAGACAAAAATCATGCAACCCTTTTCGTCTCTTTCTTGGATTGATCAATTGCGTTATGTTGAATCACATAAAGGCAGATGCTTAGCTATTACTGGTCGAGGAAAAAAGCCGGCACTATCACCTTGTTCTGAATCAGTCACTGAAATTTGGCGAAACGAGGCTGAAATATTGCAGCATGCTATGGTGCAAGAAAGCAGTGATACAAATTGAAGTAACGAGCGTCTGAGTAATGACCATTTGTCTTATTAAGTAGAACAATTACACTACTATACGAAATAACTTTCTAAATGTGATATTTATTATTAATCGAAAGTTTTCGTATGAATAGACAAATAAAAAATATTCTTGGCTTGATTACTATGAGCTTAAGTATAACAGGAATTCAAGCGCAAGAACCAAAAACAAACACCAGCAATTTATTTACCAAGTTTTTGCAAAAACCAGTGACTCGCAAAGAGATCGTTCTTGCCAGTGCAACTGGAATTGCGGGATTTTCGGCGTATAAGCTTACGCGCAATTATAATATTTTAGACTACGTGCAAAATAACTGGCGTACACTGACAGGTGTCGCATGTGTGGGTACGGGTTTGTGGTATTTGTACCAAAAATTATATCCAGTGCCCGCACAAACGAACGGTTACGGGGAGCAGTTTGCAACTATCTTGCCAAAAAATATAGTTACCCCAGATTCTGTAGAACAATTACAGGAAATAGTGCACCTTTCTGGTCAAGCTCAACAAAAAATATCTATTATTGGTGCCGGCAAAAGCCAAGGCGGTCAAGTTGTTTCAAGCGATGCACTTATGATCGATCTTAAAAAACTTAATAAAGTTATACGATTGGATATAGAAAATAAATTAGTAACGGTCCAAACGGGTATAACCTGGAAGCAGTTACAAGAGATATTAAACCCGCACGATTTAGCTATTAGTGCGATGCAATCATATGCAGATTTTTCTGTCGGCGGATCTTTGAGCGTCAGTGCCCACGGGCAAGATTTTCACTCAGGAACTGTTTCAGACACCGTTATAGCTTTTAAACTTATTACTGCTGACGGGAAGTTGATATCAGTAAGTAAAACTGAAAATCATGAACTATTTAAGCTTGCACTCGGTGGCTACGGGCTTTTTGGTATTATTACTGAGGTTACCCTCGCACTTACTAAAGATATGCTCTTATCAAAAGAGGTCTGCACACTCGATGCGAGCGATTATGTTACATATTTCTTAAAAAATATAAAAACTGATCCAACTGTTGCCTTGCATAGTGCTCGTTTATCGGTTTCACCAAGTGCTCTTTTTGAGCAGGTAGTTGTCGTCACGTATAAAAATATAGGCGAAAAAAAAGATCAAGCACAATTACAAGCTCTTGCACACATAAAACGTGATCAACTCTTTTTTGATTACTTGCGTAAATATTCATGGGTAAAAGAGATTCGTATATTAATCGAAAGCTCTTTTGAGAAACCTGAAATTGTTACGAGAAATAACGCCATGGGTGCGTCAATTGTGAATATCCAAAACGGGGTTAAAAATACACGTGATATTTTGCAGCAATACTATGTTCCAGAAGATAAACTTGAATTATTTATTGCAGCACTTAAAAAAGTGGTGACTTCACATCAGGTAAATTTATTAAACGCAACTATCAGATATGTAAAAAAAACAGAAAATATATACCTGCAGTACGCACCGCAAGATTGCTTTGCAATAGTACTCTTTATTAACGTGCCTGATTCAAGTTCAGGCTATACACATGCACAATTGTGGACACAAGAGCTTATTGACGAAGCGATTAAGCTGAGCGGTACGTTTTATTTGCCGTATGTGCTATTTGCTACAAAAGAACAGTTGGTAAAATCGTACCCCATGTTTCCAGAATTTATTGCGTTAAAGAAAAAATATGACCCACAAGAGTTATTTACGAATCAGTTATATAAAAAATACGCGTAACTTAAGGGGATAAGTCATGAAGAAATTCTTAGATGTCTTTCGAAACACGTTCATACGTTCGATCCTTCGACTTCGCTCTGGACTAGTACGGACGGTTTCCGATGCAAGCTCCAGAAGCCCGCTCGCCCCGTCTTCGCTCTTCGAGCTACGCCGGGCTACGCCTGAGATCTTCGAGTCGACCTGTCCTGCGAAGCTCCGTGAGGAGCGAAGCGAATCGAATGGGTGCGGACTTACTTTGGTATTTTAGATGAAATCTATTTACTTACCCGTATATTTTTTTAACTGTGCACCTAAATTAGCATAGATTTCGATAGTCTCTTCGCTTGATCCTGCAGCCAAATAACGGCCATCAGAAGATATTGCAAGGGAAATAATGGGTGATAAGAGCGTCTCGCCTATTTGGCCTAAATGCTTACCGGTGAGCATATCCCACATTTGAATGGTGCCATCATGGCTTGCTGAATAAATTTTATTATTGTGTATTGCAAGTGCATAAACAGTGCTTGTATGTTTTTCTATTGATTGGTCTTCAGTATTAATTACTGGAGAATCACTTTTGTTCCATGCGCATGCCCTATTCGCTAGATTATAAAGTCCAAGTGATCCATTTAGATCTCCGGAAGCGAGATATTGACCATTTGGTGAAACTGCAAGCGAAAAGACAGTTTTTTTGACTTTGAATATTTCTATTGGATGCAATACGTAATCAGTAATTAAATCATGAATTTTTGCAGGAAATAATAGCAAGATTGACTGCAAAGATTGCTTGGGAGAAGGACTCTGAAATAATTGGATAGATGGTTTATATGCATGCCCAGATAATGCTAATAAGTTATATTGTTTAGAATGGGCGATTGCAACAAAAAACTGATGTGCAGAAGTTATCGTTAACGTGTCGACGCTTTTTGTTATTTGCTTTACGTCATTTCCTTCCCACAGACTCATAGAGCCTTCATGGCGAATATTAAATCCTAAGAAGTTATCGAGTGCGGGTCTGTCGATTGTTATGGCAGACTTGATTATATCATCGTCATTCTGTGTAATATTATAAGTGATAATTATGTTATTGTTAGAAACGGTCAATATGGGTAATCCGGGTAGGAACTGTAAATTGTTAGTTGCTTCTCGAAAATTTCTAAACGGCGCTTGTTTTAAGTGGTGCCAGTAATCAAGATAGCCGGTTATAATATCCTGGACGTTTTGATCGTGACTTACTAAATCGAGTACTCTTCCCGTAGTAGTATGAGCTTCTTCTTGGCTCAACACGCACGTAATGGGCGTAAGAACTGATGCGAGAAGTATAATTTTTTTTAACATATCTGTTTCTTTCCAGCTAACGTGATAATTTTACTTGTTATGAAAAAATATAGAAATATATTAAAATAAAATTACTTAATTGTCAAAAAAAATAAATTTTTAATTAACAATAGATCGGTACTCGAGCTTTATTGTGATTATAAAAAAATATATTAATCTTAAAGTGGAAGTGATTTGATATCCCATTCCGTTCGCCCTGAGCGAGCATTAGCGAGTCGAAGGGTATCCTAATAAATTGGCTGGATGAACATGACGGATAATAATTTTTATGTTTATATCGTTAAGTGTAACGACGATTCATATTATACAGGACATACTGACGACTTAGAAAAAAGATTAGCAGAGCATGCTTCTGGTTGTTATGAATCATATACTTCTTCGCGATTCCAATCAAATTGGTTTATTCAGAAGCCTTTGACAGTCGATATACAGCTCTTGTTGCGGAACGAAAAATTAAAAAATGGTCAAGAGCAAAAAAAGAAATTTTAATAAAAAGTGGCTGGATTGGATTTAAAAAATCAAATAAATCTTAATGATACCCATTCGACTCGTTCCTTCGGAACTTCGCTCAGGGCGAACGGATCGGGGGATAATTACTCACTCTACGGAACACAATTCTTTTAATCGCAATCAAGAAAATTGTCTCTCTTTTTTTTTGAGTTTAGTCTAATATTTGATTGATTTTAAAAAAAAATATTAACATGAAAAAGAGAGTTACAAATCTTGTTGCAACTCTCTTTCTTATCTTAGAAAAGATCTAATTAAGCACGTGCGGTACGGCTTGATCTTGAAGCAGCTTTACGATAATCTGCTCTTCTTTGTTTCATGTATTTACTGATTGGGTTTTTTTGAGCAGATTTTGCACGGTTTAGGTTGTGTTCTGCCCACATCTTATCGTTATTGGTTGCATGTACTGATCGGCAGCTATTAAATGCGTGGGTTACTTTTTTCCAACGCTCTACGCGATCAGCTGGTGAACCGAATTTGTAACCAGTTTTCATTTTGCCAGAACGTTTTTCTGTCATTGCGGTATCTTTTTTACCTGAAACAAATGCTTTCATGTCATCAATAATATTAGCATTAAGTGAGCTTGCGAGAGCAAATGCGCCTGCAGTTAGGGTTAAAAGTAGTTTTTTCATAGGATCTCCTAGGTTATTAATGTTTATTTGGTATTATAATATTTAATTTTAGTGAAAATATATCTGCAAAGTCAATAATTATAAGGTGCTAAAACTGGTGCATAGCGCTTTATATCTAGAACATGCGATTTGACAAGAAGCGCATAATTAATTACAATTGAGAAATATTTGCTTATGCCTGTTCTTAAATAGGTATCGAGCTTAATAGATATCACACATTTTTTTAGTAAGCACGATCTAGAAAATTAATGAAAAAGATGGAAGAAGTCGAGCAAAAGGATCTTATATGTTAAGAAAAATATTGGGCTTGCTACTGTTCGTCTGTATAGCAGCGGCACAAGATCAACAAAAAAAAGAAAATTTGCACCCTTGGTCAACATGGTGGTTTAGTAAATTAACCGGACAAAATATAGCCTTTCACGCGCGAGCTGGCAACACTGAAGGGGTGCGTTGGTTTATTAATAATGGAGCAGATATTAATAATGATCTTTGTGATGGCTTTAATGCCCTAGATTGGGCTTCCTCGCGCGGACATCTTCCTGTTGTTGAAGTTTTGATTAAAGCTGGTGCGAATATTAATTGCAAACACAAAAAAGGTGGTGGAACAGCGCTTATGTTCGCCGCACATTTTGGACATGAAAAAATCGTTAATGTACTTATAAAAGCGGGTGCTGATACTGAAATTCAAGATTTAAAGAACCAAACAGCCGCGATGTACGCTGCCAAAAGCGGACATGCATTGATTGTTGATTTACTTATTAATGCGGGTGCAGACACTGAAATTCAAGATGCAACAGGAAGTACAGCATTAATGTTGGCTGCATCCTGTCGACAACTTAATGCAGTTAATGCACTCATAAATCAAACAAAGAATAAAGCAAAATATTTAGAACCATATATTTCAATCTTGGCAGTGCAAAACATAATTTTAGCTTATTTGTTTGATATCAATAAAAAAGATAACGATGGATTTACAGCACTCAATCATGCCTTGGGAGGTTTTGATTATGCTCAGGTTTCCATTGTTGATACACTTTTAAAATCCGGAGCTGATGTTAATGTTCAAAATCTATTTGATACCACACCATTCATGAGTACTGCCTGTCGTGGATATGTTTCTACTTTAAAATACTTTTTACGACATAAAGATCAACTCAAAATAGATTTAAATAAACGAAATCATGATAAACCGGTAACCATTTCTAGTCTTCTTTTAACCGCTTCTAATCTCAATGCGCTTGGCTTAGCTTATCACAAGGGAAGAGCAACATGTGTAAAATTACTCTTAGTCGAACCTGGTATAGAGTTAACAGATATATTAGCCGCAATAGAAGATACGAAAACGTTTATACGGCCCGACAATGATAGAATGGGCCGAGTAATTATTAATGAGTTTGGAGGACATAATCAACGTTTGTTTCAGACTCTTGAAAAAAATGATCTGAAAGCGTTGAAAGATTTTCTTAAGCAACATAAAGATTTAAGAGTTTATGACGCGCAGTGGGAGAATCCGCTGCATAAAGCATTTAGAGTTGGTCTGAGTGACAACTTAACAAACGAGCAATTTAGCGCGAATGTGGCAATTATTACGCTGATTTTAAGTTATCAAAGTTGCTTGCTTTTCGAAGAAAATAGAAAAGGTGAAACGCCATTTTATATAGTTTTTCTTGCAAATACGCCCGATTCGTTTGCAAAAGTAAACTTACGTGCAGTGCTTTGGCAATTAATAAAAAAAGATAGTAAGCCAGTAAGAAGCATTTCGGCAAATGGAAAATATGTTGTAGATGCTCGTAAGAAAATAAATTAAATTAAACGAAAGAAATAAATATGAAGAATCACGCAAAATTAAATGGTCTATTAGGTGCGATATTATTTTTTGCTCAAGCTGCAGGAAGTGCAGGTGGATTTGCTGCCCATAAAATGGCTGAAGAAGCAAGAAGGGCTGACATATGGCAGAAAACTGGTTTAATAATGGATATTCGAAAGATAATTGCTGATTATCTTGATGGATGGAAACAGGTTCGTAATTTTGAAAATCACCAAGAATTAGTATTGTCACCGGAATTTGGTAATTTTTTTGCAAATTCTGTACAGATGTTGCGTATTAAACCGCTCAAGCAAGATGCAATAAAATACTATGAAGAAAGATTTTTTGATAATTATTTAGCATCGTCTCCCAGCGGTGTCTATGTTGCTGGAAGCATGGATCATAGTCTTGTTATTGTACAAAATAATCCCCTGGATACTATTTGCTGGGCAGTACAGTTTAAGAAAGCGGTTAATGCTGTGTTGCGCATTAAAAATAAAATTTTTGAACAATGTCTATCAGTACGATTCTCACCAAATGATCAGGAGCTTGCAGTTGCCGTACGCGTAACAGATAAATTAATGTATCTAAAAAATGAACCAGTACAAGCTAATCAAAATTACGCAATTATACTTTTTAATATAAAAACTGGTAAAGCTAGATGCTTCGAAATAGATGCACTCAAGGCAGAAAGCTTTATGTTTTCTCCTGATGGATCTGCTTTAATTTCGCAATATAAATCAAGAGAAATAAGAATCTGGGATTTAAAATCGAGTAAATTATTATCCACTTTTGTAAGTGACGATATAAACGGCAAATATGATAATACAGAGGCTTTTATAGAAAATGCATGCGCGTTCTGTCCTGAGAAATTCGCGGTTATTGGCACGGGGGCGTCTTTTGTTGTTATGAATCTTTTGCGCAAAAAGAATCAGCATATACAAGCTGGCGTTAATCATATTCGGCAAATTGAGTGTGCTGCATCAGAGAGCGGGAGTTATATTGCTCTGAGTGGAAATAATGGTGTTGAAGTTTGGCAAAATGAAGGGCCAATATTAGTTTTTGAAAAATCTGATGAAGAGTTAGCCATAGAGAAAAAGAATAACGAGCAAGCTGAGAAAGAGCCAAAGAAAAAGATAATTGAAATAGTTGCGCATGAGCAGGCTAAAAAACAAGAAAATAAGCTTTTAAAAGAATATTATTACTTAACACAATTACCCCAAATTACTAATCTGGGAAAAACGCCACTAGAAGCCTGGTGTTCGGCTCGGTCAGATTTTGAAAAGCAGATGCAGTTGGTACACTTTTGTGTTGAGATTGGTAAAATTAACGAGAGCGATTTGTTATTTGTATACTTAGTTGAACTTGAGCATTTGATATTAAATCATGCAAAAATACTGGATGCAAGTATAAAGGCGTTGATAGTTGGGCGTATTAATCAGTTGCGTAAGAAAGTCGGGCAGCCGGCGAATTTTGAGTGGTAATAGGAAATGGTGGATAAATTGTGAAATTTTTTTATTAGGAATACCCATTCCTACTTCGCCTGAGGGCTTCGTAGGACAAGTCGACTCCTCGCTCAGCCTGCCCTACGGAGCCTTGGCGTAGTAGGGGGCGAACGGTTAATAATAAAGATTTGATCCAATAGGAAGAATATAATTTTTTTTAGGCAGCCCCAAAATTTTTCTGCATTCGAGTACTTTCCTAAATCACATAGCCAATTGATCATGTTTGACAAATTTTTAAAATAATTTACGATAATATTATAATTTTGTAACTTAATTTTTGTGATTAAGATAGATGAAATAGAGAAAAATTGCCTTTTTTTGAAAATAATTTACACTGGAACTAAGATTTTTTAAGCTTTTAAAGATAAGATTTATTGGAGATTATCATGCCAGTACCAAAACGTAAAACGTCCAAGTCCCGTAGAGATAGAAGATCATCGGGCAAATTTATTAGACCACAAGCCGTTACCGCTTGTTCTAACTGCGAACAGGCGTTAGGAACACATACAGCGTGTACTCATTGCGGTTTTTATAAGGGTAAGAAAGTATTAACGACTAAGCTTGAGCGAGCGGTAAAGCGTGGCGAACAACGCCAGGCTGAGCAAGCTCGATTGAAGGCTAAAGAGCAAGCACATGATAATACTGAACAAAGCAAATAGTATTTATCTCGTGAAAAATATGAGCGGTGTTAACGTAAGAGTTACACCGCTCTTTTTATTTAAAATTTCTAGTAGTAGTTTTGAAATCGGAGTGGTATAATGACAAATTCAAATCAGATTTATTCTTTTTATGTTAAACATAATCGTACGATAACTATAGTGCTTGGCTTGTTAGTTGCAGCTGGTGTTGCGGGCTATGGGTATTATTGGTATAAAACGCGCTCAGAGTATAATGCACAACGTGATTTTGCAGAAAGTGCAGAAGATTATTACAAATTATTTGCAAGCGCAAAAGCAGGAAAAGCATGGCATGACGTTGAGCAGGGCTTAGCATATCGGGCAGAACAAAATAAAAATTCTACGTTAGCGCCCTATTTTCTCGTTTATCAAGCTGATGCCCTATTACAAGAAGGCAAGATGGCAGAGGCGCTTACTATCTTAAATAAAGCGCTTGGCAAATTAGATAAAAGCTCCCCGATATATTATTTATATAGTATTAAGCAAGCGCTTATAAAACTTGATTCTGAACAAGAAGCAGAACGGACCCAAGGGGTTACTGAGCTTGATAAACTAAGCACAGAAAAAGATAACCCGTACCAAGATATGGCAAGTTACTATCGGGGCTATCATGCTTGGAACGTAGGCAATAAAGCTGAAGCAAGACAAATATGGTCGCAGATGAGTAAGTTTGCTCAACAGGGTTCGCCATGGGCCCAGCTCGCATTTGTTAAATTACAAGGCATTGCTTAATGACAGATTTTCAGAAAATACGCGTTCGCATCGCACCGTCGCCAACTGGGTTTTTACACTTGGGAGGATTGCGCACGGCCCTTTTTAATTGGCTCTTTGCTGCCCATAATAACGGCACATTTTTAATTCGTATAGAAGATACTGATCTTGAGCGTTCAAAACCTGAGTATACTGCTTCTATTATTGAAGCGCTTACCTGGGCATCGATTCAAAGTGACGAGCCCATTATGATTCAGTCGGAGCATATTAAGCGCCATCGAGCAATAGCTGAAAAACTTGTTTCTGAAGGGAAAGCGTATAAATGTTATTGCACCACGCAAGAACTTGAAGCGCGTCTTGGTAATAATGCCTCGCAAGAAGGGTACGCAAAATACGATCGAAAATGTTGTGGTCTTGTGCAAACTGATCATGATAAACCATTTGCTATTCGCTTTAAAATTCCTGATACTCAAGAGCATGTCAGTTTTATTGATTTAATTCATGGGGAAATTAGCTTTGAGACAGCGCAACTTGACGATTTTATTATAATACGATCAGATGGTACCCCTATGTACAATTTTGTTGTTGTCGTAGATGATGCTGATATGCGTATTTCCCATGTGATTCGTGGAGATGATCATATTTCAAATACCCCAAAACAGATTTTACTTTATCAAGCAGCGGGATTTACGGTACCCCAGTTTGCCCATGTCCCTATGATCTTAGGCGAAGATGGCCAACGGCTGAGCAAGAGACATGCGGCGACAGCTGTTATAGATTATCGCAAAAACGGCTATCTTGCCCCAGCACTTTGTAATTATTTGGTGAGATTGGGCTGGTCACACGGGGATCAAGAAATATTTACGAGAGACGAGTTAGTACAGTACTTTTCTCTTGATCAAGTAGGTAAAAAAGCAGCGATTTTTGATAATAAAAAGCTCGATTGGTTAAATAATTTATATATCAAACAAAAGTCGGGCATAGAGCTTTTTGAATTAATTACAAAAGACGTAGAGAGTAATTTTGCAGCTCGTGTAGCTAATTGGACGAAAGAACAGGTATATAAAATTCTCGAGTTATATCGCGATCGCGTAAAAACGTTACGAGAATTAATCGACGAAGTTTATTTGGTATATTCAGGCCCAGCGGGATTTACTGATCTGGAGCTTGAAAAAATTAAGATAACCGCGCAAGCAGAAATATATATGCTTGAAGTTGCACATAACTTACGTGAGCAAACTGATTTTACTGCTCAAGCAGTTACAGATGTGCTTAAAAAATTATGTAAAGAACAAAAAATTGGTTTAGTAGAAATTGCACAGCCGTTACGTATTGCGTTATTAGGCAAGGCGGCGAGTCCGAGTGTTTTTGAATTATTAGAATTAGTTGGAAAAAATGAGAGTATTAAACGATTAGATTATTTTATAAAGACTATTTATTCAGCATAAACCTATCTTACTTTGGAGGTTATTTTTATGAAGATTGGAATGCTATTTCCGGGATACGGAAGTCAATTTGTGGGCATGGGCAAAGAGCTCTATGACCATTCACGTGTTGTTCAAGAATATTTTGAAGAGGCTTCAAACTGTTTAGATCGAAATTTTGTAAAGCTTTGCTTTGCATCGTCTGATGCTGAACTGAGTAAACTATCAAATGCTTATCCGGCGTTATTTTTAGTGAGTGTAGCTACTGCTGCTGCTTGCAAAGAATCAGGTATTGAGCTTGATTTAGTTGCAGGTCATGGCTTAGGTGAATATAGTGCACTTTGCACAGCTAAGGGCTTAAGTTTTCCTGATGGGTTATATTTACTTAATAAGTTATCCCAATTTTATCTTGAATTGCGTGAGCAATTAGATGTAAAAGCGGTTATGGTCGATGGCTTATCTGCTCGAAAATTAAAGCAAATTTGCAAAGATAATAGTTCAGTAGATTCAGAAGCACAAATTTCTGTCTATGAAAACAAGACAGAACATGTGGTTACTGGTCATACAGAAGCGGTAAACGCGGTAGCTGAAACTGCGAGTGATGCAGGTGCTGACAAAGTAAAAACAGTTCAGGTAGAAGAGGGGTTTCATACGCCGATACTAACTGAGTTAGTTGATCAACTTAAAATGTATTTAACTAAAATAGATTTTAAAGATGTTAATATCTCGTTAATTACGAACGTTGATGCTAAGCCTGTGCAAAGTGCAAAACAGGTTCAAAACGCTGTGATGCGTCAAATTGTTGAGCCGTTATACTGGCATGATGTATTAAAGCAGTTTGCGCATATTGATCTTATTTTAGTACCAGCACCATCTAAATTATTACTGAATGAGCTGAGTGCGTATTATCCAGATAAGAAAATTATGGCGATACAGCAAGTAAGTGATATCGAAGAGATTAAGAAATATATCGCTGAGAATAAACCGGTTATAGTGCCTGAACAGGCAGAACAGGTTGTTGTACAAGAAGTGTAATTTTAACTTACAAGCGAATTTCCACTATTTGTGTAATTAAGTTTATTCGATTATAAGCAATATTGATAGAGGGGTTTCACTGAGATTAAAAAACCGCTCGCCCTGATCCTGCTTCGCCAGCGGCTTCGCAGGATCAGTGCGAGCGGTTATTCAAGCTTTTACATTTTTGGGAGTGTGATTAAAAGTGTTAGTCGTTTCTTTTTATTGTAAAATCTATGAGTTTCAAAATAATCTATCCTCCCGCTCGTCCCGACCCGTTCTTCGCTCTGAAGAGAGCTCATCAGGGCTAAAGGGGCTTGGCCGCCGAAGCTTTATGCGAAGGCTGGCTCGAGGGATACGAGTTGGAATATCTGTTAATGTATAGTCACAGACTTATTTATTTGAGAAATATTTTCCCGAAACAGTTATTAAATCAATTTATTCTGGTCCGCTCGTATCCCTCGACAAGCTCGGGACGAGCGGAATGGAAGAATTTCTTCATCCCAATGAACCTATGATTCCGGTTGCACAAAAGAATTCACATTGATTTGAGATATCCTAAAAGTAACACTTTTAATCACACCCATTTTTGGTATTTTGTTGCAAATTTTTTTAATGATATCTTAGTACTTAACAGAACCTAACACACCCAGCACGCATAGCGTAGTTTTTATTATTATGATACTATTTTATGCAGGTATTAGAATAATCTTGCACAGGAATAGATATGACTCGAACTGAAACGTATAATAAAATTGTTGCTCTTATTGCCCAGTTATTAAAAACAAATCCCGATACGATTCATGAATCAAGTACGCTTGAAAGTTTAGGAGCAGATTCGCTTGATCGGTTTGAGTTTGTTATGAAACTGGAAGAAACGTTTGGTATAGCTATTAATGATGACGATGCTGAAAAAATAACAACAGTAGGGGAAGCTACTGACTATGTGCAGAAGTTAATAAGTAAATAAAAATATTACTTTAAAAAATTACGCATTATAAAGAGGCTCGGGAATATCTCGGGCCTCTTGCATGAGAACTAAATCACAAATCTTCTGAAAATTGTTTTGGAAAAAACTAAAATAGGTAAAGTGCTTATTCAGGATAGGGTTGCCCTACCAGTAAAAATTTGACAATTTGGAAATTTTATATATTATTATTTGCATTCTATATAAATAATACAAATAAAAGGAAAAAATATATGTTAACACTTTTTCAAATAATATTAGTAGTATCTGGGATATGTGGCTTTCTAACGCATACGCCCATTAAAGATTTGCCTATGTCTGTTCGTGAAGCCCAGGTGGATTTGAGCGAGAGCTGCATGAGGGTGTGTACCTATCCTACTTTTGCTATTGCAAATGCCGTTAATGGGACAGGATATGACCAGAAACTAGTAGTTGCGGTTCCTGTTATGGGTGCGTTTATTGCAAATAATTTTATGTGCCATTTGCCGTGCAACGCATATGCAAGACTTAATCTTGAGGCACAAATTAAAGAAGAACGACGTCGCACTATGTCTAAAGAATTACACGAAGCGTTTGCCCAACTAAATAGAAAAAAGCAGTTCACTTATTCAGTTCAGAAGGTCAAAAAATATAGAGTTAGAATCAAACGAAAAGCTGGTAAATAAAGTATCGTAAAAAAAGAGGCTCGGAAAATTCCGAGCCTCTTTTTTTGCTAGTTTTGTTGAGTAGTTCTTTTAAATTAGAAAGAACCTACGAGTTTGATCCAAACACCCCATTGGTTGAGTGTTGGTCTTTCGCAAGATTTTTCAAATTCTACTTCACCACCAACGCCGATTTGTGGATTGTATCCACAGTCGTCAGCCCAAGTATAGCTGAGATGACCGAACACTTTGTGGGTCAATACAGCACAAGCTTGCGCAGAACGAGGATCTAAGTTGTTTACGTTCACAAGAACTGGAGCGCTTGATACTGGAGCGAGCGCAGTTGCTGGAAGAGCTGTAGCTCCTGGCACTGAGCAAGATACAGGCGCACCTGTTGCTGTAAATGTAGGTACAACGTTTCCTGGAACAGCTGTTGTTCCGGTTACTAAGCATACAGATGTTGCTGTAGGCGCACCTTGGAAGAACACTGGGTTATCAGGCGTAACACCGGTTGTTGGAGTAAATATGTTAGCATGGCTGAACGTTGCGTTAAGCGGATTGGTTCCTGTTGCAGCACCAGAAATTACCGTGCAAGCACCAGAAAGTGCTACAGGGTATGATGTGCAGCATACGCCAGATGTTCCTGCAATACCAAAGAATCCGTTAGAATCACATGGTTGGCAATTGTTTCTGAAGCGTACTTTCTCTCTGCTATGACCATAGATGTTATAACCTAAGTCAACACCAAATCCACACATACGGTAAGCAAGTTTAAGCGATGCGTCACCTTTAATGTTTACGCGAACGTCAACATTACGTTTGTTGAAGCAGGTTGCAGAAACAAGTCTACCTGTTGGGGTAATTTGGTCAGCTTGGAACTCACGTAAGAGCAAGAATCTGCTGAAACGACCGTTACCACAGAAATCAAGCGTACGGCATTGTTTACGGTTAAATAAGTGCGTTATATAACCATCGAACCATAAGCCGAGGCTTTGATCACATTGGTCATCCCACAGGATTGTGTGAGCTGAAAGACCAGCACCAAGCTCAAAGTGTCCGCCGTTACCAACAACTGGTTCGAAGAACGCATGGCCTTTTGGTTTATTACCTGTTGGTAAAAGAGTAATTAAATATAACCCTGCATGACCACAATCGTCATTGTAGAAGTTATATCCAACTTGGAACTCTATATCAGCAAGTCTTGTTTTCTTACGGCTGCAAAGTGAATCAAAGAAATGAGTGCACTCTGTAATACCCGTAAATTGACCTGTAAGAGCTGCACCTAAGCTGGTTGCTGCTGCAACGGTAGCTGTCGTGCTGAACGCACAAACAGGGAATGGTGGAATAAGTGTCGCTGAGCAGAGTTGATCACAGAATTGTGGACACAAGTTCCACTTTGTGAATGCAACTGGAAGGTGGAATTGAATCCATGTACCTTCTGGGCAGTCAGAGAAGTTATAGTAACCACTTAACTCAAGAATATGGTTTTGGATTCTTGGTCTAAAACGTACTGAGCTGGTAGAATTTGCTGGAAGACCAAAATAGTCTGCAACAAATGCACCAACAGGACGTGTTCCTGGAACTTGGCTACCTACAAATGTAAGTGTATCTGTTCCAAAGAGAGATTTCGCAATGCGACGACCTCTGAAAGAACGCTCATATTCATAAGTTAAAGCAATAGCGCCGTATGGTTCACCAACGTCAGCTCTATTGATTTCTGTTTGCCAGCCAACTAAGTGACGAGCTGTGTTAGAACCTTGGTTACGGAAATTTACATAACCGGTACCGCAGCTTTTATCACAGCTAAAGCAGTCTGAACTTCTTCTGCAACGATCCGAACCTCTGCCGCAATTCGTATTGCAGTTTGTGTTACACAAGTTATTGGTATTGCAATTGGTATTGCAGCCAGTATTACAGAAGTTATTGGTGTTGCAACCTGTATTGCAATTGGTATTGCAGTTTGTGTTGCAGGTGGTATTGGTATTGCATGTCGTATTGCAACCCGTATTGCAGAAATTATTTACACCGCAGTTATCACTGCTGCGACGTGCATCTGCTACAGCGGTGCTTAAAAGCAAAGCTGTACATAAAGTCGATTTCAAAAATTGTTTCATGAAGTACTCCTTTTGTTTCATCCATTACGCCTGGATGAACAACCGATATATACGTATTTTTGTTAGTTTGTTGAACTTCTCTAAGATGTAAGCTGCCTCCTTTCGTATTTTACTATTCCATTGACATACTAAAACTTTTATAGGCTCACGGTCCATGACCGGTAACTGAAGTATAATTTAGACGAAAGATTATAGGAATGCAATATTTCATCACAAAAAGAATTTTGTAATTTTCGAATATCACTGTTTTTATCGCTCTTTCTGTGCATTTCTTTTTATCTTTCTTTCGTTTAAATTAAAAATTTATTCCCGCTTTAAGCCAAACTCCCCACTGATCAAGACCGTTATGATTGAGATCTTTAAATTCGTATTCACCACCAACCCCCACAAACGGCTCCCAACAGCTATCGAACCAAATATAACCAATATGGGTAAATACTTTGTGCGTTAAAATACTACGCTGTGTTGCTGAATTTGGATCTAAATCATGACAGTGCACTAAAACGGGCGGAGCAGAAGCAAACGCCGGGATAGTTGAGCTTATTGGCGTTCCCGGAGCTTGTGGGCTATAAGCAGTTACCACAACGTCACCTGCCATAATCGGCGCGACAGGTACCGGATTGTCTATTGGTCCGGGAGTAAACATAGTAGCAGTGCTTTCTGTTGCATTAAGTGGCACGGTGATTACCAGTCCGCCAATAGCGCCATTAAGAACCGTATATTCTCTTGCACACACACCGGCTGAGCCTTTTATGCCAAAACGGCGTCTATCAATATCGCACGGACAATCTGTTTTTATGCATAGTTCTTCTTTACTTTGGCCGAAAATATTATACCCCAAATCTATTGTCCATGAATCATTGCGATACGCCAATTTAACCGTGAGATCACCTTTTACTCTAATACCAACTATTGCGTTACGTGTCGCAAAATTAATCGCGTTAATTTCGTTGCCGGTATAAGTGATATTATCACTTGCAAACTCTTTTAAGAGTAAATATCTGCTCAGTAAGCCATTACGTAAGAAATCAAAAGATCGTACTTGGGGTGTATTAAATAAGTGCGTTATATTTCCCTCTGCGTAAAGACCAATGGTCTGGTACGTTGAGCAGGGATCGCCAACTAAATTTATATGTCCTTCAAAACCAACTCCAGCTTCCCAATGGTGCCCATTACCAACTATTGGCTCAAATACCGTACGGCTCAAAACGCGAGAGCCCGTAGGTAATACCCCTTTAAAGTAAACAGCAAAATTATAGTATGGGCTGTCCCAGATATTTAAACCGAACATAACATCTAAATCAGCAAGCTTTGTACGTTCTTGTGCGCAGAAATCAAATCGACCAAATTGCCATGGCGTTCGCATGTCCCCAAAAAGAAAATCGCCGCTCAGTGCAACGCGTAAGCTTGGGTAAATAATACTTGGACTAAACGGAAACGTAACACCGCCCGTGCCACACGCAGGAGTGAGTAATAGACCTGAGCCGGGAGTTAATAAATTTGGGGTTGCTTCACATCCACTCGCACTTGTCGAAGTAAGTAACAGTTCACAATTAGAACTTGTTAAACGCGTTTCGCATGGGGAGCATTCATCGAGCCCCAAGTTCCATTTAGTATGTGTGATAGGCGCATTAATGCGTAAAAATAATCCCGGGATCCATTCGTCGAGGCCAAAATAAAAATTAAAATCGAGAATGTAATTTTCAATTTTGGGGTTTACTCGTAAAGAGCCTTTAAAATACGGCGAAAGACCGAAATTTTCAGCTATTAACTCTGAGCCATTTTTACGTCCGGCAAATTGGCTTCCCGAAAAAGTCAGGCAGTTGGTACAAAAAAGTGAATTGGCTATTTGGCCGGGACAGCGCGACTTAGTAAACTCAGTAATAAGTGCAACGCTCGTATAATTTTGATCAACATTATATTTAAATATAAACGGGTGCCATCCGGCGAATTCTCGAGCCGTATTATCGCCTACTGAACGGGGGATATACGTACTTGTTCCACATGCATACGGGCCTGTTGCGCATAGTAAATTACAAGCAGTAGTAGGGCATTTTTGGGGTCTGCATGCGCGTGCTACCTGTATAGATCCAACGCCACAATCAGCATTGCTATCGCAATTGCTACAGCTGTTTGCATAGATAAAGCTGCACCCTAAAATAAGCAGGTAGTAGCAATAGTCTGTTATTCTAAACTTCATACTTTCAACTCCTTTTAATCAAAAGCTATCTTGCACCATAATCTAGTACGCTCTTATGTATTTGTCGACAACTTTTTGTAAATTATTTTTATTAATAGCTTAGGCCGCCCTTAATAAATAGCGACCACTGATTTAAACTACTTCGGTTGTTACGAGCTAATCCTTCAAATTCTATTTCGCCACCCAATCCGGCAAAGCCGTTACAGCCGGTGTAGCCAAAAAACAAAAATAGTTTGTGAGTAACAAAAGAGCATGCAGATCCAGAACAAATATTTAAATCACGCGCTGTAAGTAATACAGGCGGTTGGGATATTTGTGCAATAATGACATCAGTGCCACTCGCAGGTCCGGTAATGCGTGGATTATTCCATGTTGTTGCAATCGTATTTGGGCCGGTATTGGGCACTTGGGGATTATTTACTATTCCCGCATGACTTATAGTTGCGCAACTTTGTGTGCTATTAAGCGACTGCTCAGAAATTAATTGACCAAACTGCGCTGGAATCCCACTCGTTGCAAAAACGTTATAACAGGTGCCTTCGGTGCCTTTAATTCCCACATTGCAAACTGCAAGCTGATCTGTTTTGAGCCGTACTTTTTCTTTCATGTGTCCGTATAAGTTATACCCAAAATCAAACTGAAAGTCTGATAAGCTATAGCAAAGCTTTATAGAAAAATCCCCTTTAACAGGCACAGATGAGCTTATGGGCAAAGTAGTCGCGTTTATCGCACTTATTAAATTGCCGGAATACGTTATGCCATCTTTTTCAAACTGCTTTAAGAGCATATATCTGCTAAATAACTTATTGCGTAATAAATCAAAAGAGCGCAACTGTTTGCTTGCGCACATATGGGTTACGTTGCCTTCAAAAAAAATACGCAAGCTGGTTTCATCACAATCCCAAATAAGTGCAGCGCCTGCTACGCCAAAGCCAATCTCCCAGTGATGTCCATTGCCCACTATTGGATCAAATACAAAGCGTATATCAGGCTTGTTGCCAGTAGGAGCTACTACTTGCGCATATAATCCAAAAAAATAATCGGGGCACTGTATAAAGTCGTAGCCGAGAATAAAATCGATATCCGCTAATCTGATTCGTGTGCGCGTTTTACAATCAATATTTCCAAATCTTCTTGGCGTTTGCATATCACCAAATAAAAAATTACCCGAAAGAGCCTGTGCTAAACTGAACGTTGCAGGCGCATTATTTCCTGACATATAACAAGCTGGAAAAGTGCTTTGCAAAACTGTTGCTGTACTGCACGATTCAGTTATGTGCAAGCCCCATTTACTATGTACTAACGGCGCGTGTATTCGAGCATATAAGCCGCATGCGAGCCCGTTTAAGCCAATAAATAGTTCGTTATCAAGATACGTGTTTTCTATTCTTGGTTTTAAGTGAATGCGCCCTCTAAAATTTGTTGGAAGCCCAAAATAGTCTGCAATCCATTCGCAGTTTCTTCTATCAGTTACTTGGCTTCCTGCAAAATTTATGCTCGTGTTGCCAAATAATATTTGTGCAAGTCTTTCTGGTTTAAATGATCGTGAGTACCCAAGTGCAGCGGCATAGCTTACATAATTATCGCACAGGTCATCTCTATGTATATAATTTTGCCAGCCTACTAATTCGCGCGCCGTGCTTGCACCAACAGATCGGGGTATATAAATAGTTTTTCCCGCACAATCGTTTTGGCAGACGCGATTATTATTTACTGAACACGCTTCACGACACAAATCACACGCCGGGCACTCACTGGGATTGCGATCGATTCTATCTCTTTGCTGCATAAATACTCCCTCGTTGGGAGTACCGGTTACTACTTGTGGGGGCGGACAGCAGGGCTGTTGTGTATAAGAACTGTGAGAAAAAAATAATAATAAAATAAGAAGTACACTGCTCATACATTACTCTCTTTTTTGGGTCGACTCTTTTTGTCCGCAACAGTATACTGATTAAAAATAGATCTTGTAAAATTTTTTTTTGATTTGTCGAAAAAATTGCCAAAAAATTGTATGTAATTTAATGTAGTTACGATTTTTTAAATCAACGCAATGTCTTTATAAACAAATAGGGCAGTCATGGCGATGAAAAATTCTTCCATTCCGCTCGTCCCGAGCAACGTCGAGGGATACGTGCGGACCAGAGTGTTATTTATAAATATTGTCGAAATATTTTTTTTAAATAATCAGTTTAGGTCGAGATATTAATATGCATAATTATTTTTCGATTTTATGGTCTATTCATACAATACTTGAATCTTTGCCCATTAGTAGCTCGGGCCATATGCGTTTGATTACGTGTTACTTGCAAAAGTGCAAAAAAATAAAATTACCTGAAGAACCAGAATATCTGACCCATTTCATGCATCTTACAACTGCGCTTATTATTTCAGTTTTCTTATTAGTTCGCTTAATACCAGAACTAATAAATATTCATACACTCGACGATACGATATCAATGGGTCTTGTATTAACACTCGGTGCAGGTTCTATTTTTATAGCAAATAGTATCACAGCTATCTTTTATTTTTTATTTCGCCGCATAAATATACGTTCTTTCCCGCTTTGGTTGGGATTTCTGGTTACGAGTTTATTGCTTCTATCGCTCAATTTTGTGCCATCTCAGGTGCGTGATGCATCTTTCCTATTAACTTATGGCTTTGCGTTTATTATTGGTATTGCTCAAGGCTTATCTCTTCTGCCCGGTATATCTCGCATGGCAACAACGTTTGTGGTTGCACGCTGGTGTGGGATTGAAGCTTCTGCTGCTTTTTTATATTCGCTTGCATTACAGTTACCATTAATTTTCGCCGCGTTAGCTAAGTCTTTTTATCTTATATTTATTAAAAAAATGGCTATGCCAGTAATTTCAAAATCAGGTCTGTTATTACTTTCATGCGCCACTGTTATTTCTTATGGCATACTCCAACTAGTTTATTGCACTGCACAACACGATTATTTTGCATATTTTGGCTGGTATATGCTTATTCCGGTATTTATCTCGTATTATTTGCGCGGTTCTGAAAAATAAAGCGAATCTCGATGTGCTCATGCGAATATATACGCGTAACGCATGGGCTTTTGCGTATAATTGTTCGATTTATTATACTTTGAAAATAAAAGAAAATTTCAGAAAATTACAGAATAATAGAAAGGGGACATGTTAATGATCAAGTATATATGTATCATTTTAAGCTGTTTCTTGTTTTTAAACGCGGCCCAGAATAATAAAAATTCGGTTGATCAAGCATTAGAAAATGCCAAAAACATAGTAACTTGGAACTATTCTGGAAGAGTCTTGAAGCCAAAGAACAGCTCTGATATTACAGTAATCAGTTTTTTTCCATCGGGTAACCGATTGGCCTTTCGCTCTCGTGAGGGCATTCAAATATGGGATGTTCAGTCAGATAGCTGCGCCATTTCACGCGATGAATTTCCGGCTTCAGATTGGACTCTTGATTTCAACAGTGGGAACGAGATAAAAATAATTTTTTCTCAATGCCATAATTTTATGATTGCGCATTCTCCTGCTTGGGTCAGCAAAGGTGAAATTGAGATCTGGAGTTTAGATTCTGGAGAACATGTTAAAAAAATAAAACCTGTCGATTCTATGATGCCAATTGTGGATGTAAGGAACTTACATATTTCGTCATTTGCTCTTTCTCCTTGCGGTAATAGCATGATTTTCGCCCTTAAAATGTTCAAAGACGGTCTAGAGGGATGGAAACGATACCCATACGGGGGGCTTTGGGCATGGGTCGACAAACGAAAAAAGATCGAAGATGAATTAGAAAAAGTTTCCCACTATCTCCCAATTAAAGATATTCGTGACATTATTATAAATTACGTTTCAAACAGATTCGAAGATTTTGTGTTAGAAAAAGTAAGCGATATTTATGGGGAAAAGATAAGCTGTTCACCAAGCGGTCAGTACATAGCACGTGTCTCAGATAGCTTTATTACTGTTTCAGAAAATGGCATCGAGCATTCATGTCAAGAATTCGGCGAAACCTCTGTAATAACCTTTTATCCGAATAGCAAAACGTATATACAGGGATTGGCTAGTGGAGATGTCGTTTCATGTAGTGGATCATTTCGGTTTAAAGCTCATAAAGGTCCGGTAACCTCACTCGTTTTTTCCCGATGTGGAAAATTTATCATATCAGCATCAACTCACGAGAAGTCAATAAGAGTTTGGAACTCCCAATCAGGAGAGTGCATAAAAGATTACGAAATCGGTGATTACTGCAATGATATTGCCGTCTCGTTGTGTGGCAGATATATTGCTTGTGCTTTAAAAGCGGGAAGAATAATACTTTTCACGAAAGAAACATAAGACTTTTGCTCGTCATTAAATTTCTTGCTCAATGGATACGCAAATTTATAAAATAAAATAAAAAAAGTTTTCAGCACAAAAAGGGGATGGGTGTGAAGCGAACTATTTTTGCGTATGTACTATCTGCTTTCGCGGTAATTTTGGGTCTTTCACTTGTTTCGTTTAATTATCTCGATAATTCGTTTATTTCAGATTCTACAAGTCAAGAAGTTATTAAAAACTGGTGCGGGTCTTTTGGCGCGTATACCGCTTCGATCTTTTTATATTTATTTGGCTGTTCTGGACTATTACTTGTGCCTGTTTTGGGCGCAGGAGCAATGCTTTTGCATAATTTTGCGCTGTATAGAAATTGGCTGAGTAAATTTCTTGCGCTGACGGGACTTGTGCCCGTTCTTGCGACGTTATTTTCGCGCGAACGGTTTGATCTATACGCAAGTATTTATCCAGGTGGGGTGCTTGGTGCGTGGGGAAATAGATTTTGTGAGCGTTTTATAAATCCCGTGCACATAGACCAATTTTTAGGGGTAATTATATGGGCGCTGGGAATTATTTTGTTTCGAACACAAGCAATGCGTTTAGTTGATCCACTTTTTGTAGTTTTAAAGAGAATACCAGTGCGAGCTGCTTTGCAAAGCGCTCAAAGATTATGTGCACGCGCGATACAGCCAGTGCGCGCTTATTTTGAAAAAGTTGATCAAGCTGAAGCGATAAATCAAGAGCTTAAGAATAGTATTTACGAAGATCCATTTTGGGATGAGCTCTTACAGCCGGCCCAAAGAGTAGAAGAGGAGCCCATTTTAAGTGTGGCGTCTGTCAGTGAATCGACAGGAGAAAGTGAGTCAAAAAATATAAGAAGCGAATCACAGACAAAAGCTGAACAAGCAGCATACACGTTGCCTCATGGAGGGCTCTTATCAATCGTAAAAGAACAAATTTCTGATGCTCAAGCACGCAAAGAGAACGACAGCCAAGCGCGTGCGCTTGAGCATAAGCTGGAACAGTTTGGTATTCACGGCAAAGTTGTTGCGATAAATCAGGGCCCTGCTATTACGCTTTTTGAGTATCAGCCTACGATAGATACCAAAATTAGTAATATTTTAGCGCGTGAAAACGATCTCGCGCTTGCTTTGCAAGCGTTAAGTTTGCGCATTATCGCGCCAATAGCAGGAAAATCGGTTGTCGGTTTTGAAGTTGCACGAGCGGTGCGCAAAACTATTTATTTTAGCGAAATTTTTTCAAGCCAGCAGTTTAATAATTTTACGGGATTGTTACCGTTAGTTATTGGTAAAGACACACTTGGTCGGGCAGTGGTAGTTGATATGGCTCGTATGCCCCATTTGCTCATAGCTGGTTCTACAGGTTCAGGAAAGTCGATTGGGCTACATGCGCTGATTTTATCACTCTTGTGCAGTAAAAATCCAGAAGAAGTACGATTAATTTTAGTTGATCCTAAAAGACTCGAATTTTCGCCCTATGCAGATATTCCCCATTTATTATTTCCCATCGTAACTGATCCCAAAAAAGCAGTACAGGTGTTAACGTGGGCAGTTCGCACCATGGAAGAAAGATACGCACTTATGGCACAAGCAGGTGTGCGTAATATCGAAGAGTATCAAAAGAAATTTTCAGGAGAGATGAGCTTTATTGTCATAATTATTGACGAGCTTGCTGATCTTATGATGACTTCAGGAAAAGAAGTTGAGCACTTAATTGCTCGTCTTGCGCAAATGGCCCGCGCAGCAGGGATGCATATTATCGTTGCAACGCAACGGCCATCTGTTGATATTATTACCGGTGTTATTAAAGTAAACTTTCCAAGCAGAATTGCATTTAAAGTAACTTCTAAAGTAGATTCCCGAACTATTATTGATGGCATGGGTGCTGAAAAGCTTTTAGGTAAGGGCGACATGCTCTTTCTCGATTCGTCTGGATCTATTCAGCGTATACAAGGGGTATATGTGCCAGAAATAGATATTAAATCTGTTGTTGATTATATAAAAGCACAAAGATCTGTTGTCTATGAAGAGTTGCATATTCCAGAACAGGCGCAAATAAGTGAAGAAGAATGCGATGCTTTATTTGAACAAGTAATTAGTTATGTTAAAGGCAAAGATGAGATATCTATTTCACTGTTGCAACGTGTTTTTAAAATTGGGTATAACCGTTCTGCTCGCATTATAGATCAGCTTGAAGCCGCTGGCCATATACAACAAGCTGACGGCTCAAAAATGCGTAAAGTGGTGAAAGAGCGGTAAATAGTTAATATTTTGCATGCGCAAAAATTTTGAAAACGCTATAACATTTGTTAAAATTAGAATAGATCTCTTCTAAAACAAAATAAATTTTCCAAAATCCGTTCGCCCTGAGCGAGTTCCTGTAGGAACGAGTCGAATGGGTGCGAACGGTAATTAGATAGTTACAGAAGAGGTCTAGTATGTAAATATTATTGTGCTTTGCATAGAAAGAACAGGTCATGATTAAAAGAATTTTGTTATTCGTGATATTATCTGTATCGAATACTTTTGCAGCCGATATTAATGTTGTTTCCATTAATATAATTGATGAGACTTTGTGGAATAGCTTAAAACAATTATTCGTGAATACTTTTTCAGAGGCTTATAAGCAAGTCGATATTAAAGATATAGCGAAAAATTGCACATCAACAGTTTCGTATTTGCATGATTTATTTGATTTTGATCGAAAAAGTATACAAAACTTAAATTTTGATATTGTTTTAATAACTGAAAATCAAGAATTACTTGGATATGTTTTATGTTGTTATCTGAGCGATAGTAAGACAGTTTATATTCATCACTTAGTGGTTGATTCAAGTAGGCACAATAAAGGGATCGGCAAAAAGTTGATTAGTGCATGCGAAAATTTCTACAGTGAAGCGAAATACCATGCTCTTTCAACAAGAAGATTTAATCTGAAAGCCATTGGCTTTTACAAGCATGTTGGTTTTTATGAAACTGACAATGCGCCAGAAATTGCATACGTCATCAGGCCGACCGCAAAAAACAATTCGCAAATCGTAAATTTGAAAAAAGTTATTAATGCCCGGTAATTTGTGCTAAAAATAGCAAACAATTTTTTTATGGTTTTTAGGAACGTAATTTTGTTGACTGTCGAAGGCATCAACAACCGCTCGCACTGAGCTTGTCGAAGTGGGCGAGCGGTTCTGCATTTACACTCTGGTTATTGAATAAGTTTTGCCAAATATAAATCAATTGCCTCGATAGGCATGCATGTGAGTTCATTTCTTAAGTCGTCTTTGAATAAATCAACTGCCTTAGAAGGTGAAGCTCCGGTTCTCATAAAATTTGGGAAACCTGCCGAACACGTACTTCGTTTCCTATCAATAGAGATCGGTACCGGTAACTTGAAGATAAGATAGTCTATATAATTATTCTTCATAATAAATCTTTCATGTTTAATTATTTAATTTTTCCATAACACTAATTGCATCGCAAAAGGGGCAATTAGCGCCGTTTGCTCTTGTAATAATTAATTCCTCCCATTCGTGTTTTTTATTTACATTGCATATCCACCAGACTTTTTTTCGGCTTGTCGGGATAACGTAATCGGGTTTAATCGTGCCATTTTTTGTACTGTGCCATTGTTCGACTAATTCTGGATGAGCATCTGTTAACGAAAGCTGCGTGAAGTTCTGCCCCCGAATTCTGGGCTCTTCGAACGTACATGTAAAACCTAATGCGTGCAAGACAGCAGAGATAATTTTCCAAGAGGGATTTGCTGTTGGTGCCAAAATTTTATACAAGTTTTCTCTACTTAATCCAACTTTTTCAGCGACTTCCGCAAATCCTTGCGCAATTGCAACATTATATAATGTAAATAAAAAATCCTCATGTTTTAGATATTTGAATGCGATCGAAAGATGTTCACTTGCAAGTTTTTTATTTTTTAAATCGGCAACTTTTGTGTACATGATTTTAGTTCCTAATTTTAATGTTTTAAAATATTCAAATAAATTGTATATCAAGATACCCAAAATGCAAGTTTTATGTTATTGGGGTAACTTCTATTTACTCATATAAGAAAGTGCTGGAGGGCTTCAGGATAATAAATTAAAATGTAATTAAAATTGCAGGAGATTTGGCCCGCTCGTATCCGTTCGGCACCTCGACAAACTCGGGTCTATCGGTTGTTTGGATTATTTGTTTAGCGCTATTGAGATCTAGGCGGGGAATTCTTGATAAAGCTTCTATTTAATTTAATTAAGATATCGTGTCAGTGGCGAAAATTTCAATCCTTGCTCGTGTTGCCCCGTCCTGACTCACTACGTGAACTGCGTCAGGACGAAAGGGTAGCTTGCCTGGCAAGCGTAGTCGATGAACGAAGACGGCTTGAAGGCGGCGTGGGGAAAATTGCTGATTTTGCAAATTTTGAATATTTGCGTTCAAAAAACATTCTACGAAAAGACCCTAGATATGAGTGCCAATACAACATAGTTAAGGAACATTGGTTTTTTAACTCAATCTCTTCGTAGGACTCCAACTTCGCTATGTAGATGGTTTACCATACGAAGCTCCGCAGGAGCAAAGTATGGCTGGAAACACTGGTTACACTTCGAACTTTTAATTGGAAAAGTATGGAAAATAGTTTGGTACTGATAAATTCTTTTCCACGTTGATCTTTTCTATATTCATTTTTAGTTTGTCGAATGGACTCAGAATTGTCAGTCGAAACTTGTCTTTGAATTTCATCTATTTAATTATCTGATTGAATTAACGACAATTCTTCTAACAAATTTCTAACTTGCGTCTCAATCTCGCGATGTTTTTTCATTTGTTTGCAACTTTGAGACCAGGAAAGGGTATTATCGAATTGCATAATATCTAACATCATTTTAAAATAAAGCATTAAAACTTGATGCAGCTTTTTAAGATCTTCAATAATCTGCCTGCGTCCAGTAATTGTTTCTAAATTAGTGCTAAATCGTTTATCTAAATAATGATTTTTGCTATCTTCGCAAATTTGGATACGCTGGCCAGATAACCCTTGTAAAGAGTTTAGAATTAGTTTATGTGATAGATATTTAAATATTATTTGTTCATCAATAAATTCAGATAATGCCTCTATCTCAATAATTGACGGCACGGTGAATTTTGCAATTCGATTTATACCTTCGTCGCTTTTAGACCATTCGATAAATTGACTTACAAAACATCCATAATCTTCAGTTTCGAGAAATATGTTATATGCAAACACTCTGTCGGGATCAAAGTGCACATTTCGGACTAGATCATTTATTATCTCTGCCTTTTTCATTAAAGAATAATCTGCATTACGCATGATTAAGGGCCTTAATTTAATTATCCAATTTTCACGAATTTCATTCCGTTCTTTTAACTCTAATTCATCACCAAAAGGATTATCAGTGATTTTGTCTAGATTGCCTAATATCTTAAGTATAGTAGCTAATTCATATGCCATATGAGGAGAATTGGTTTGTACTTGATGATAAAAATTGGATAACTTTTCATGTATTTTTTCACTATTTATATTGGATGAAGAATAAGACCACTGTCGCCAATATTTTTTGCTATTTTCAAGTATACTTTTACGAAAATTTTCAGGAATCCAAGACTTAACCCAACCAAGAATAATCAGACGCGCATTGAAATTTAATCTCTGTTTTTTAATAAATTCTTGATTTACTTTACGAATTACGAGATCATTTTGCTTTTTCAAAAACATTAATTTTTTTTCGCTTTCATTAAACAATGAATATGAAAACCAAAAACCTATTAATATTGCCAAAAACAGAGGATATGTATCTCTGCTGAGATTGACTATTATTAAAAAAACGCAGAAAAAGATTACAATAATATCAATAAGAATTTTAACATTTGATAATATCTGCTCTAATAAACCATTTTGTTTAACAAAATCCATTGTTTGAGTTGCAGCATCATAATGCTCGAGAAGCCCGTGTTCCAATGCCGTATCGCGGAAGCCTTCTATTCGAGATTTAATTGCATTAATCTGTTCAATACTTAATTCTGGTCCCCAATATTCGGTTTCTTTTCCACTTAGTATTTCCTTCAAGCACTTTTGATTATAATGATCAAAAAAAATTCGCCAAAGTGCCGCATTTATTGCATAAAGCTCTTCTGGATAATTAGCCTTTTCACGCAAACTCATATTAGAAGCTTCAATTACTAATTTTCGAACGTCTGAATACATCATAAATTATTTTCTTCTCTTTAACTCTTTTCCGACAATTATGCAAATTCGATTACAGATTGATCGATTTTTTACCATCTTCTAGTAGCGGCAAAGCTTCTGGGCTACCAATTTTTTTTGATAATTAGTAATATATGCTTTAGTTATTTGCTTTTTGATTAATAGAGGCAATATATTCTCTTAGTCGCATTTTTTGTATTAGTATATTCTACTTTATCGATAGCCAATGATTAAATACAAAAAACATAAATGGGCAAAAGTATGACTTATTCATAGTTTTCCTTTGCAAAGTACTGATTATTACATAATAGCTTATCTTTTTGAAAATTAAATTCAAAAGGGCTCTTGGCTATCAATAAATTGGTCGAGAGTCGAATTCTCAATTAAAAACGACGCAATACTATGTACTGAACATAGTTACTCCAAATTTAACAATATAGCGGACATTCAAATAGCGAATAAAACCCGCATGCCTATCTATTGATGGCGTCAATGCCCCAACTAACGTCAAAAGATTTTGAGATCGAATTTAAGCGACATCGCGCAGTAAAAAACTGATAAATTTGCCTTCTAGGGTGTAAATATTTATTTAATATTTATCTAATAAGTCACGGAGGCATTTGACTATAATTTTCAAACTAGATAAATTTGTGTAAGTCGATAATAATATAATGACGCTTACATGAAGAAGAAAATGAAAATATTTAAAACGCTTTTTAGCTTCCTCAAGGAAAATTCACTCATTCTCTATTTAGCTCCGGGTATTCTTGGTTATTATTTCATTCTCGATCCGTTTATAAATACATCATTCTTTATCACAATAGGCATTGCAGTTTTAATAATACTCGCAAGCACAGGATTAACTTTATATAAAAATTGCAGTAATTTGATTGATAATAAATTTCGAGAACAATGGCTTTTTTCTTTGTATACATTTTTTGGTCTTTTATGGGTTATTAATCTTTTTTTCTATTATGCTGGACCTTTAATTGATAGTTTCCCATTTACTAATGGATACATACTTAATAACACTGACACTACAGAGTTTTATGCACTCTTTCAAAAGATCCTAACAAAAACAAATAATAATCCGGCTATATCTTTTAAATTATGGGGTTACTTATTTTTAATATTACCCTGTTTTTTATTCTTTCTAGCAGCAAGCACTTATTATTTCGCTTATAAAAAAAGAGGAGTTAAGTTACTCGAAAATACAATTGTATTTTTATTACTTTTCGTTTTATTTCTTGCTCGGCAAATCATCAGCTTTACCAATCATGATTGGACCCATGTTAATCATCTACCGGTAACAATAGTCATATGCCAAATAATGACATTATATGTCTCGCTTTTTTATTTAGTCAATTGCTATCGTCTTTCTCAAATTAATCGACATATGAATAATGAAGCGCCCTGTTCCATGCAAGAAGCGACGGAACCAATCGCAAATATTCCCAGAAAGTTATTTTTTTTATTAACAGTTCTTTTCACTATTTTGATTGGCACTATGGTTGGCTATTATGTATCGAGAGAAATCGATAAAGAAGAATTGATAAAAAAAAGAAAAACAAAATTAGATAATTATTACTCTTCTGAATTTAACTTTGCTTGGAATGATTGCATTAATCCCGCATATTCTAAAGAAACTCGAAATTATGGTTTTAAAAAGCTTGAAGAAACAGAAGCCCACATGCTTCAAGACGGCTATAACAGAGCTGAAATACAAGAATTAAGTTCAGACACGCACGGAAAAGTTAGAGAAAGCATTCGCTTGGAGTCTGAAAAAGAAAAAACTGCTAATATACAAGAATCGAAGAATCGTTCGATTATACCCGATCAAAGCCAAAATAACATACGCAAATCGAAAAAATAATGAAATTCATTTTCTATGCCGCGTATTTTGCAAACAAAGATTATCGCGACCTGAATAAGAAAACCATTATTTTTTTAATTATATGCTCTCCCTTTTTGTTCATGATCAAATCGCTTTATTAATATAATACTGGTATTATAAGAACAATGTTTTATCACTGATTTCTTAGCTATTTCGATAAAGGTTCATTTTTATGACCAACTGGGGTAGTGGTGGCGAGTTAAACCTAAACATACGCCGAGAATGTCATGCTATCAACTAAGTGTTATTTACTCAATAGAATCAGACCACTTTGCGATCGCAATAAAATCCCAATTGGGCAATTACAGATTTCACGGAATAAACGTCTCAGCGGCTGCAAAATGCCCAAAAGCTTCCGAAATATAATTGTCCAATTTATGGATCTTAGCATGGATCATTCAATCTCCTTGGGGTCGATAAAATCAAAAAACGGTTTTAACTCAGGTGGATTATCATATAAATTCCCAAAAAAGGTATTAGCATCACGATCTTTTTTATCATTAATAACCGCAGCTTCTTTTGACGAAAATCCAATAGGCGGAATTAGAATTTTGGCATATTCTTCAAATTTATCGATTGGAAGCAAAAGAAATTTATGTAAACAAAGTCTCGCGATTTCAAACAAGCAATAAAGATCCTTCGCAGAATCAAAGTGAAAAGCGCCGTTTGGAGTTTCTATTGATATTGGCATTGGAGGTTTAATGTGCCCATGAACATCTGGGTATCGGTGCAAACTCCATATATATTCCAATCGATTTTTTATCGAAACTTTTGAAAGAGGATGTAGATCAATAGCCAAATCAGATAAGAACGTACTTATTCTTTCGGAAATACGCTTTTCCTGCTTAGCAGATGGATTGCAAGCAAACGAATCCAGAAAGGCAAACAATTTAGAAAAAATTGAATTTTCATAATGTAACTTTTCCCAAAAGGTTAGCTGGCAGAAAATATTTAAATTATAATTTGGCCTCTGCATGCTTTTTTGAGATTTTCTAATTTGCACTATTCGCTTAATCAAAATACGAGCACATTCAATGTCATCTTTATCAAAACATTTTTTATAAGAAATTTCTAATTTTTGGTCCATCCCCTGCAGACTCAAATTAGATCTTAAACCTATCGCTTGGGGACTCTTTACAAACCCAATATCTCTATCCCCAGAATAAAAAGCTCCAGTTATATTCATAAATAAGGGCTTTGCGATAAAAAGGGCTACGACTGCCATCCAAAATAGTCCATCTTTATCACAATCCGGAATAGAGGAATCTATTATAATACAATAGTTACACATTCCATCATTCAAACCAAAACCAGGATATACGAAACCTGCCAACGCTATATTTTTTTCTTTTGAAAAATCATTACCTTGTGCAAAACATAAATCATACTTAGGAGAATGATCTATTTTTACTCCAGGCATTAGAGGTATAGGCAAGCTTGAAAGCAATTCATGATCTATAGGAAAAACTGTGAATAAATAATATTTTTTGCGACTCTTCATAAATATTCCCAAACAACAACTCGAGTATAACCAAAACTCGAGTATAACCAAATCTTAACAAATAATAAATCACTTTACCGCTCGCCCACTTCGACAAGCTCAGTGCGAGCGGATTTGGATTTTTTTTAATTAGGACTTCAGAATAAGGCCAAAGATATAGGGAATAGCTTAAGTTGCCAGCATTGGAGTTAACGGGCTTATTTTTATTTGAATAATTTCTTATTTTATTTACGCATAAATTAGTTATTGGGGGGGGTGTTGCTTTCTTGAATAAAAAAGCTATCATAATGTGTAAGTGATATTTAAAATTATATTCTTGACAAACTTAATTAATTTTACCTGTTTGGCATCAAACAAAAGTGAGTGGAGATCTGACATGCCTTTAGATTTGCAATTCTTTAAAGCGGTGATACCGGAAGCGGTTTTTTTAGGGAATCAAACGGTGCCTGACTTAGGTCGCATTACGGTTGATTCACGCCAGCTTCAAAAGGGTGACGTTTTTGTTGCGTTACCGGGAAATCGCGTTGATGGGCATGATTATATTAAAGAAGCAGTTGCGCGTGGGGCTATAGGGCTTATTTTGCACGCAGATAAAAAAGATTGCCTAAAGCAGATCGATGCCACTACGTTAAAAAAACTTTTTGTTGCCCTCGTGCCGAGCTCTTATGATACACTCGTGCGTCTGGCTACTGCATGGCGTGCGCAGTTTACGTGTCCAATTATTGGCATTACCGGATCTATTGGAAAAACATCAACGAAAGAGCTACTTTCAAATATTCTAAAAATTAATAAAAATACGTTTATTGCATCTCACGGTAATCAAAATACAGCGTTGGGTATCTCGATCAACATGTTGCGTTTGCGCCCTGAGCATGAATTTGCCATTTTCGAAATGGGTATTAGCAAACGAGGCGAGATGGCTCGCATGTCTGAAATAGTACGGCCAACTATTGCTGTTATAACAACCATTGCTCACAGTCACATGGAAGGGCTTGGTTCGCTTGCAGATATTGCTCATGAAAAGCGGGATATTTTTAAATTTTTTAAGCCCGATAATATTGGCGTTATTCATGGAGATATGCCCATACTTGCACAGATTTCGTACACTCACCCGATAGTTAAGTTTGGATGCAAAACAACCAATCAAATACAGGCTCGTAAGATACAAGCAAATAACGCGACGACACAGCTTGTTTTAAAGCTTTATAAAGATAAATTTCGTTTAACACTTGATACGAATCATATGGGACGTGTTATTAATGCCCTTGCTGCAAGTGCAGTTGCACATTTATTAGCAATACCATCGGCAGTTATAATTGCCGGTATTCAAGCTCCGGTTGCGATTTCAGGCCGCTTTGAACAAGCAGCGCTTAAAGCAGATAAGGGCATAATTATTAACGATTGTTATAATGCAAATCCCGAAAGCATGAAAGCAGCACTTCTTGCATTTGAAAAAGTGGAATCTAAAGGTCAAAAAATTGCCGTTCTTGGTGATATGCTTGAGCTTGGGGTAAATAGCCCGTTTTGGCATAGGCAGTTGGGAAGATTTTTACGCAAGGTACCGTCACTGAGTCACGTTGTTTTGGTGGGTGATTATGTTAAATGGACAAAAGCAACCATACCCGTCGGTTTAACCTGTGAGCATGTCCCGAATTGGGAAGCTGCTACTGATTCTCTTAAAAAAAGACTTGATCGTGAAGCAGTTATATTAGTAAAAGGCTCGCGGGGTATGGCTTTATCAAATCTCGTACATGAATTAGCTGAACCAAAATAAATTAAACTATTACGAGCAGCTGTATCTAAAATACGCCTGCTTTGATTTCTTATGAACAATTACCATAAATCAGTTTTGACCCGTGAAGTATTAACCTATCTCGATCCAAAGCCCCATAAAATATACGTTGATGCAACTTTTGGTGGTGGCGGTCACACACGAGCAATTTTAGAGTACGAGCCAAATTGCAAAATAATTGCAATTGATTGGGATAAAGCTTCTCATGAATTAAATGGACATGAACTTGAGGCAGAGTTTCCTGACAGAATAAAATTGGTCTGGGGCAACTTTGCTCAAATTACCCAGTTATTAAAAAAAATTGGTGTAACTCAAATTGATGGAATACTTGCTGATTTTGGAACTTCTCAATATCAAATTACTGAAAAAGAAGGTTTTTCTTTTAGTGTAGATTCCCCGTTAGATATGCGCATGTCACCAGGACATTATAAAATTACAGCCGCTGAGATCGTAAATAAAGCAACTGAACAAGAAATTGCTGATATTTTGTATCAGTTTGGCGAAGAGTCAGCTGCGCGCCGTATCGCACGAGCGATTATTACGCATCGTACTGAGATCGGGTATATTAAGACAACAAAAGAGTTGGCAGGAATAGTTGCACGTGTCGTTAAGCCGTTTAGTAGGCGTATGCATCCGGCAACAAAAACGTTCCAAGCGTTGCGTATTTTTGTAAATAACGAACTTAATAATATTAAATCACTACTGACGCAATCTATAGATCTTTTAGCTCCTGAGGGCAGATTAGTTTGTATTAGTTTTCACTCGTTAGAAGATCGCTTGGTAAAGCAATATTTAAAACAACACGAAGATCAGTTTTTAATTTTAACTAAGAAAGTAGTTGTTGCGCAATCAGACGAGCTTTCTCAGAATCCCTCATCTAGGTCGGCTAAACTAAGATGCGCAGAAAGAAAATAGGAGTAAAGTGAGCGGGTATTATTGACAAAGGCTAGTAATGCTTTTACAATAGCAAGAGGTAAGTACTCGCAAACTTGAACGCCAGCGTCATATGCGTTGCGTCATGCTATAGTTAAGGGCTACTCAATGAGAATAACAGAAGTTAAGGTTTATCCTGCACGAGAGAGCGGTAGACTTAAGGCATATGCGACCATAGTCTTTGAAAACTGTTTTATAGTACGTGATTTAAAAGTTATCGAGGGGCATAAAGGGCTTTTTGTATCGATGCCTTCGCGACGTCGCAAAGACGGAACTTTTAGAGATATCGTACATCCCTTAAACTCAGAAACGCGTAAAATGATCGAAGATTTTATTATTATTGAGTATAATAAAATAAGACATTTACCAGCAGATTCAGACGAGAGCCATCTTTAAGAAATTTATTTGGGGTGTAGCCAAGCGGTAAGGCACCTGGTTTTGGTCCAGGCATTCGGAGGTTCGAATCCTTCCACCCCAGCCAGTCTTCGCTCCTACGGAGCTACGCCTGGCTACGCCAGCTTACATAGCGTAAGACTGGCTGGATAGTCCGGCGAAGTGCCAACGGCACGTAGACGGACCCAACATCTAAACTACAACTTTAATTAATTCTTTCTTTTTTTTTAATAGAATTTTCATAGAAACTTGCCAGTCTTCGCTCCTACGGAGCTACGCTAAAATCCGGCGAAGCTCATTAACGCAGTTTGCGAGATAGATAAGCAATAGCGTAGCGGGACCGGCTACGCCAGCTTACATCCCCGTCTTCGCATCTTCGATGCTTCGCCGGGCTTCGGCAGTCAACGTACAACTATCGTAGTTCAAAGTTCTCTTTAAAAACCACTTTAATTTTCTAAATCCGTTCGCCCTGAGCGAGCTCCTAAAGGAGCGAGTCGAATGGGTGCGAACAATAATTTTGTAGTTTCAGAGGAAGTTTAATTATTATTTTTATCTACATTAAAAATTAGGCTGGTTAATCTTAGTCGCAGTTGCAAACTACGCTTTTGACTTTTGTAGTTTGAAAAACGAGCCCAGGTTAATCCACACCAGCTTATATGCATCGATTTCATGCGACTATGGACAATTATTAAATCTGCGACTACGCTTAAATTATAATTATTTACGTTCCAATACATGGGAGTCTATCTATGTATTACGTCTATCTTTTGAGATCTATCAATTTTCCGGAAAAAACATATGTCGGCTACAGTTCTGATTTAAAGCAACGCCTTGGCACACATAATATGGGTAATTCAATTTATACAGCTCAATATCGTCCGTGCCAATTAATGGCTTATTTTGCTTTTGTTAATAACCTAACAGCGAAAGAATTTGAAACGTATCTTAAATCTCATGCTGGTAGAGCATTTATTCACAAGCGGTTTATTTGAAGAAGAGTAAATATCTATGAAAAACCCAATTCACTATTTCCGTTCTGGCTATCGCCGAATAGAAAGATTTAAAGCCTGGTTTCCCATTTTATGGCATGATGAAGACTGGGAGCCAGAATATCTTTTTAAAATCATGCGCTTTAAGATTTCGCGCATGCGCGAGCAAATGGATAGAAATAAAATAATTATGAACTATAAAAAATATGTGCGCCAAATGAAAGTTGCAGAAGAACTCCTTCATAGATTTGAATTTAGTGATTTTTATGACAAACTTAACGCAGAAATCGAGAGTAACGAAAAAGCGGGAAAGTGCAAATGTCCTGAAAATATCTATAGGATAGGACCAGTTTACAGTGATATTAACACCAGAAAACCCGGGCCATCTTATTTTAAAACTATCGAATGCGGTTATTGCCGTAAAGCAGGTAGGCGTTGGATGGAGCGAGATATAGCTAAACAAAAAGAAGATTTTGATTTCTTATTTAAGCATCTAAAAAAGCACGTTAAAAAATGGTGGGATTGAGATTAAACGAGAATTAGTTTTATAGAAGTTAGTTCTTTTCATTAATAAAGTCGAATTGATCTAGTTTTCGATCATGGTATACTATTTAAAGTTGTAACAAATTGCAAACCTGTTCCTATCTAGTTTACTGCCAGCCGTTTCAATTTAGAAAAACAGTTTTTCTCATACAGAAAAAACAACCCAAGAGAGCATGCGAGGTCAAGTGAACATTTTCAAGCATAGAATTTTTTTCATTTTGTGGCTTTTTATATTTTTCTGCCAAGTAAAATCAGCGCCGCATATTGATGATATAAAATGGGGCGAAATTATTGTTTCTTTTGATAATAAAAAACATGTTTATCATGATGCTAAATTATGGACTACAAAATCTAAAGAATGGAATTGGAGGGAAACGGGAACGCATCATGTACCCGGAATTCAAATTGCTGATTTAAAAGAGTTTATTGATGAAGTTGATATTGTTATTCTTACGCGTGGCATGGATTTAGTTCTGCAAGTTCCTCAAGCAACAGTTGATTATGTTAAGGCTAAAGGCAAGCAATGTCATGTTGGCGAAACGAAAGAAATGGTCACACTTTACAATGCATTGATCACAGAAGGTAAAAAGGTAGGTGGAGTGTTTCACTCTACTTGTTGATATTCCATACATTTTAAAAAATATATTCGATGTACAGTTGGCGAGTTACAAAATATAATCCTAAGTTTCGTGATCATACAGGTTCTTATACGAGAGCAGATGAAGAATGGTATCTGTATTCGCAAATTGGATCGATCTATAACGGTGTAAAGTTTAGTTATGGCGATTATAAAAAAGTAGAAAACGCTTATGTTAAAGCAATTTTATACTTTATGCGAGATACAAAATTAACTATGCTTCAGGTAGTTGAGTTGGATAAACCCAAGAAAAAACTACAAATAACCAAACATTATCCCAAAAAAATGATTCAAATTATTAATTCTATAAAAGAGGGGGCATTGGTTGATGTCGCTACTATAGCATATATTGCCCGTTGGAACTTGCGTGACATGAACGCTCCGTATCGATGTATTTTACAGAGTAAAGATATGTACGTACATTTCTGCTGGGATTATTATATGTTTATTGGCTGCAAATATGCATGCAAACATGCAATTGGGCAAACTGAAGAATTGGGTCTCTTTGTCGAGCCAATGAAATCACCATATTTCAATAAAGCTGGAATATTTATCGGTAATAGCTTTGAAGACTAAACGCTCACTCTTCGCATTTTCCAATTAAAGCATGGCTCTGTAACGCGTTCTTGAATTCGCCACCCGTCTTGCGTGCGAACAAACTTGTCGTTATACCAAAGCCCCCAGAATGCTACTTCGTCGCCATGGGGAGGCAGCTCCAAAGGGTTAAAGCACATACAACGCACTTGTGCTGAATCGCCGTTAATTTTAATTTTTATGTTCGAAATAATATGCTGACGCGGCAGATCGCCCAAATTTTCTTGTAAAAATTTTTTGATAGTCTGCAGATCTGCTTTTGGTCCGCCTGCTTTTGAATAGTCAATCAGAGCGCCTTTGGTAAAAATATGATCAAGAGCATTAATATCTTTAGAATCGATTGCCGTGCAATAATCTGTTAATATATCTGTTATTTGCAAACGATCTGAAATTTCTTGCAGTGACAAAATCATGTTGGATGTCTTTCTAAATTTAGGTTATCTCTCAAATTCTGTGGCTTTACCATGACGGTCATAAAAAATATATTTATCGATACTAAGCTTATGATTAAAAGAAGCACTATTGGATAATAACGATGCAACCCAGAGATCTAATTCGGCGTAGAAATCTGATGGCAATTCTTCAAATAATAAACTTTTCGATGTCACCAAGATATTCTCTGTATTAATATTCACATATGAATTTAAAGCACACGCACTGCTTTTTTCTTTTGTGTCACACCAAAATAGAGCTTGAGCACCGGCATTATGAGGCCAGAAGCCAGAAAAACTTGCAAATCTGTTATTTGTAACTTTCACTTCGCCAGACACCCACAAACGCATCTTAATTTCATATTGACTAATATCCTCAACTTTAATTTCTGGCACTGTATTATGTATCACTTTCTCAAAACGATTATCCGAGCCTGGCTGAGTATCCGTATATGTTAAAAGCCAAGAGTAATCATATTCACCTTTTGTACCATTTATTTTTTCTCGCTCGAGTTTTTCCAAACACCTGTTTAAATTAAAATCTACAGAACTTTTAAAATTTTTTGAGGTTTGATTAAATTTGGATTCTTTTTGTATTTGTTCTAAAATTTCTAAAGCCATTTTATAATTTTTTGTTTTTATTGCAGCGAGCGCAATATCGTTTCTGAGCCACAAATCTGTTTTACTATCTATTTTCATTCTAAATTTTTTTTCGAAATTATATAATAAACTTAAAGCATCGTTAAACAGCCCCTTATTATACAATTGCTGAAAAAGTGAACGTTGCTGATTAATCCAAAACTTATTGCAAACCTCAGTAATCGAATTATTCTCCCATAAAAATATTTCGCGAGTCAGGGCGCCCTGTATTGGATTGCCACAGATGTAAATCTTATTTTGTGCTTTAACAAAAAGTTCATCTTTCTGAGTTAAAACATTCCAATAAGCCCACGGAATATAATCTCCTATGGGATCGTTAAGTAAGATAGCTCTATTATTCACTATAGAAAAAATTGCTGGATGCAAATATCCCGCTGAACCTCGATAGCCAATAAAAATATATTCATCTTCGCCATCGTTATTTATATCAACAATATAAATGGTCATATTATCGATCGAATTTACACCATAACCATTACTACCTTCAAAAGCCTCTGTAAAAGATTTATTGGCCTCCTCATTTTCTTTAATGAGCTGAATTACTCGCTCGAGATCTTTACTTTTAGTAACGGGCTTAATTACTTCGTAATGATCTGCAACGCAATTAAGCGTTAACGAAATGCAAATTAAACTGAATATTATTTTTTTGAACATCACAATTCTCCGGGTTCACAAAGCTTGAGAATAAATATCGGTTTTTTCAAAAGTTTTAATTTGCATTAATTCTAACTGATTTTCTAAGAGCTTCCAGTTAAAAGTTCGAAGTGTAACCAGTGTTTCCAGCCAGTCTTCGCTCCTACGGAGCTACGCCTGGCTACGCCAGCTTACATAGCATAAGACTGGCTGGAAAGTCCGGCGAAGTGCCAACGGCACGTAGACGGACCCAACATCTAAACTACAACTTTAATTAATTCTTTCTTTTTTTTTAATAGAATTTTCATAGAAACTTGCCAG